>Ga0210394_10001711_pt1 | contig 33488 bp, 32 predicted proteins | sample IncBWC12MmetaG_FD_160121 | JGI IMG/M metagenome (GOLD analysis project Ga0210394, IMG submission 160121) | Forest soil microbial communities from Barre Woods Harvard Forest LTER site, Petersham, Massachusetts, United States - Inc-BW-C-12-M | ecosystem: Environmental > Terrestrial > Soil >... | reverse complement strand
CCAGCACGTGCCACCGTACCCCTGCGAGATGGTGGATGAAGTGGAGCGCACGAAGGGGAGCGTCCCCAGCTGGATGCCGGGGACGAACCCTTACCTACACGAGTTCGCGGATAAACACGGACTTCCGTTTGAAGCCACGCGCGGCGGGGCCGAAACCATGTACCCGGAATATCGCAAGAAGCTGGAGAAAATGACTCCCGCAACGCCGCGGCCGGCGCAAACCGCATCGAAAACGCCGTAGAAGAGCTGTCGCAGCGCAAATCCGACTGCGCAGCTCACTCTCGATCAACGGACCACACGCCGCCGATTCGCCCGCAGCAGGAGAAAGATTCCGGCCGCGACGGCGATGCCCCCGTAGACCGCCCACCGAGTTTGCCCCGTCATGAAACTGCCAGGCAGCACGTTGATTCCCTGCAGAAACCACACGCCGCCCGCCAGCACCAAAGCCACGCCCGCGATATTCTGCGCAATCCTCATATTCTCTCGCTGAATGCTGGTGCGGGCGGTGGGAGTCGAACCCACACGGGCCTTGCGGCCCTGCGGATTTTCTTACCGGCTACGGCTTTCGCCGCTCGCGCCTTTGCGCCTTCGGCGCTTCGGCGGATTTGCGGTCTGGACTATCCCTTCACCTTACTCCGCAATGCTGGAGGTTAGGCGCTGCCCGTCTAGTCTCTACACCTTCCTGAAACGTTGCTTCAGGCTTGGCTCGGGATTACCAGTCAAGGTTTCCCCGAATTTGAGCAGTTCTGCATCGCCGGTTTCCCGGCGAGCACTCAAGGTATGTTAAGTCCGCTGCGTATGCCATTCCGCCACGCCCGCACGGTTGCTTATCTGCAGCTACGCATAATAGAGCAGGCAGGGTGAATTTACACATCGGTTTCTGCCGCGAGCAAAGCGGCGAAAGAGCCTATACGAGACGCAATTACGCAAGTGAGGTTTGTCGCAACCAGCAGCCGCCGCTGAAGCGGCGGCTGCTGGCGATCCCGAAGTCGGTGCTACGCAGCCGCCCCTGCCAGAAGAACGCGGGAACAAACAGCGCCTGCGCTAAACGTAGAAAATAGCACGAACCGTTTTTCTTAGCGCTTGTCGTTGGCTACGTGACCTCGACCGTCGCGCATCTCATTTCCTTTGAAGTTGGTAGCCCTATCCGGGCGCTTTGACGGCTCAGGTCTGTCGCCAGCTTTTGGCCTTGCGCCTTTGTAGCCGTGCTGCACATCGAAATGGTTATCGACGTGGCCACGGAAGCCGTCGTCGCCATGAAACCACGGGCCGGCGCCAATGAAGACACCACCTGTGAACCATTCCGGGCCGTAGTAGCCGTAGGGGGCGCATTCGTAAGGAGCATAGTCATAGTAGCCGTAAGGGCAATCAGGGGCGGCTCCAACGCTGACGCCGACGTTTACCTGAGCCTGCGTTTGCGGACCAGCCACCGTCAAGCACATTACAGCAACAGAAATCGCCACAGCAGCCAGTGCAAGATATTTGAATCTGTTCATAGATTATCCCTCGCTCTTCATTTGTATTTACGTTTGTTTACGTTGAGCTTTTGCGCTTCGTTGCCTCGTATATCGTAAGCGACGCCAGATTAGCTGGTGTGGCTCTGTGGGGTCTATCGGGGGCATCCTGTAACGTTTGCGAGGAAATCTCTGTATTTTGTCTTCGAATCCGTCGAGGGCCGTGGCACGGACTAATCGTCCCACCACCTCCGTCGATGATATTCGCCACCGCCTAGGCCGCCGAGGTCAATCACAACCGCGATAATCAGGATCAGCAAATTAATGCCCGCCATAGGCTGTCGTGTATTCGCCATCCAGGCGTATGCCAAGGTTGTTAGAGGTAAGAATAAGAAACCGAGCAGAGGCAGCAATAGGCCGTGGTACGCGCGTTCCAGGTAATTCGAGAAAAGGAACAGCAACGCAAGTGCGATCCGAGGGAACGCCAAAAAAAGGATCAGAAGAAGGCAAGGCACGACGTCCTCCAATATCTCACTTTATCCGGAATTTCCGATCTAGGCTTCTTGTGGGTAGTGGTGTCATTTGGCAAATGACACCACTACCTTCTTGTGAATTGCTCGATTGCTTCGTGGTTCGATCCGGCCGCGATGCCCGCGGAGCGTTTCAGCGGCCCGCCCCGGACACTTTTTGCCGCTCGGACGCAGGCGCTGTTTCTCCTTCTTCGCGTTGTTTGGCCGAGAGCGTCTTGACGTAGTTGTCGAGCTGCCTGGATGCCTCATCCTTGGCGATCCCATATCGTTCCTGGATCAGGCCCACGAGCTGATCGCGCCTGCCGTCGATGCGCGTGAGATCGTCATCCGTCAGCTTTCCCCATTTCTCCTTGACCTTACCCTGGTACTGCTTCCATTTGCCTTCGATCTGGTCCCAGTTCACGGGAACCTCCCTTTGGAAATGGCCGGACTGAAAAACGTCCGGTCAAAAGTTTTCTGCAACCCCCTAAGCAAACACCCAGAGCTCCGATTTTGAAATACGGGGAATTATCTAAGGCGGGTGGGTCATATCCCTATTTCGCGTTTCGCCCTCGGCGGCATCGTCCTCGGTGGGGGAATACTCTTAGTAGCGACCGACCGCACGGGCGCCTCAGCTACGTCATTCCTCGCAGCAAACAAAAAGCGCCCTCGCCTGCATCGCGCGGACCGAAGGCGCTTTGCTGTGTCCGGACGGCGCGGCGCGCCAGTGCAGGAACGCAGCCCCCGACTGAACGGCGGACCGTGCTGTTTGCATGGACAAGAGCTGCCGCGGTCAGTTCGGGAGGACTGGGCCAAAGGCCCGGAGCATATCGCGCACTTGCTGGAACGCTGGGCTGGTGGCGAATCGCTGCGGGAAGCGCGTTTCGTAGGCTCCCAGGCCCGTACAGATCCGCCGATGGAAGAAGTTGAAACCGAACGCTTCCATTTCTTCCCGCGCTTGCGGTTCACTCCACCCCTGCTCGGCCATACGGTACGCGGCAATTTCGAGGCCCGTGCGGTCATCGCCTTTGATGCAGTGCACGAAGACTTTCTTGCCGGGATTTTCGTGCAGCAGCAAGAGGAATTGCGAAATCTTCGAATCGCTCGGAAGGGAACAATACCAGGGGATTTGCACGAAACGCATGCCATTAGCGCTCACCTGATTGCGCTCGCCGCCTTGAGCGAACATGCGTAGGTCCACGACGATGTCCACGCCCATCGCCGCGAGGCTCTTATAACCTTCGCGGCTGGGTTGTCCTCCGCGGAAAAGTGTGGGGGATACCATACCGAAGTTCGGTACTCCCTTCACTTTCATCTTCGTCGCGAAGACCGCGGTTTCGGCATCAGTTTTGCCGTCAGCGGTCGGGTCCGCGCCGTCGGAAGTGGTCCGAGTCCCGGGACGCTCGGCGCTCTGACCGTAGGCGAGCAGGGCGAGCAAGAGAGCGCTTGCAGCGCACGCCAGCAAATTTTGCACAGCCCGTACACTCATACACTCGGGTTAGATGTTCGAGGGCGCGCTGTCGGCACACTGTCCATCGTCAGATGAACCAGCGTGACCCGTCGGCCGCCGTTAGCTATCAAGCCCTATACCGCAAACCCTGTAAGAAATTGGCCAACGCGCCTGACGGTGCTGAGGAATTTACATGGTCCACATGGTCCGGTACGAATCATTCGCCCAGTCAGGAAGCACACATCCATATGTGCCCTCGACCCTTAGCGCTAAGTGCAGGATGAGGAACAGCGTGGCAACCGTATTGCTCCCCGTTGTGGGGGTTATCACGCCAACGTTGTGTAACGACACTTCTGTCACCAAGACGGAGATACCGTGAGTGAGAAGCTCGGGAAGCCTCCATTTTCCCGCAACGTGCGAGCGATCGAGTTGATTCGCGCCCACTGGAGAAATCTGGCGATCGCGCTCGCCGCTGTCCTGGGTGAAACCTTGGCTGACGTCCTCGAACCTTGGCCGGTAAAAGTCGTCGTAGACAACATCCTGCAATCGAAGAAACTGCCCCAATGGTTGGGCGCCTTCGTCTCTGGCATTTTCGGCCAGGACAAGCTGGCGGTCCTCGATTTTGCGGTGGCCGCCGTGGCGGCGATCGCCATCCTGGGCGCACTCAGCTCCTACGTCGATAGGTACATGACCACGAGCGCGGGCCTGCAGGTCGCTCACGATCTCCGGCGTACTCTCTACAACCACATCCAGCGCCTTTCCTTGGCCGAACGCGATGAGACCCGCACCGGCGATCTGATTTCGCGTATTACCGATGACATCGAAGCTGTACAGAGCTTTGTCGATTCTTCGATGTGGGACATCTTGATGGATATCCTGACGCTGGGGGGAATGATCGGCGTGATGATTTACGTGAACTGGCGATTCACGTTGATCGCCCTTTCCGTAGTGCCCGCCTTGTTCGCCGTTGTGTTTTACCTGACGCGTCGAATCAAGCAAGCGTCTCGCGCCGTGCGCAAAAAAGAGAGCGAGATGACCTCGATCGTCGAAGAGGCCCTCACTTCAGCGCGAGTGATCAAGGCCTTCGCTCGGGAAGACTACGAAGTGCGGCGATTTGAGCAGGAGAGCCTGGAAAATGTGGAGACGGCGTTGCGCGCCCGGAGCCTCAAGGCCAAACTGTCGCCCCTGGTGGAATTGATCGTCGCCGCCGGCGCTTGTCTGGTTTTGGGGTACGGCGCCCGGCTGGCCCTTACAGGGCAGATCAGCGCGGGCATCATGATCGTGTTCCTATTGTATCTGGGCAAGATGTACAAGCCCATGCGCGACCTTTCCAAGGAAACCGACACCGTTTCCAAGGCCATCGTCGGCTACGAGCGCATTCGGGAGATTCTGGAAATCGAGAGCAGCGTGCGCGACTTGCCGCTCGCGAGGCGCGCTCCTCGCCTCAAAGGGACGATCGAGTTTGAAGACGTTTCCTTCAACTACGAAAAGGGCGAGCCGGTCCTGAAAGAGGTTAGTTTCCGGCTTGATGCCGGACAGGTGGCGGCGCTGGTGGGGCCGTCGGGCACAGGCAAGACAACGATTATCAGTTTGATTCCGCGCTTCTACGATCCGACGTCCGGACGGGTCAAGATTGACGGTCACGATATCCGGCGTTTCACACTGCAGTCGCTCCGGGAACAGATGGGTTTCGTCCTGCAGGAGACGCTACTGTTCCGCGCGAGCGTTTGGGACAACATCGCCTATGGGAAACCCGACGCCCGGCCGAAGGACATCCTCAAGGCTGCTCAGCTCGCCAATGCTGATGAATTCATCGAGAAATTGCCGCAGGGGTACGCCACGATTCTGGGCGAACGCGGATCATCGCTTTCCGGCGGACAACGGCAGCGCATCGCCATCGCGCGCGCCGTCATTCGCAATACTCCCATCCTGATTCTCGATGAACCGACCGCCGGTCTGGACGCCTTTGCCGAGCAAGCCGTCATGGATGCCTTGAATCGGCTGATGAAGTCCAGAACGTGCGTCGTGATCGCGCATCGCCTCAACACCATTCAGCACGCGGACACAATTTTCGTTATCCGGGACGCGGTCATCAGCGAAAGCGGTTCGCACGAGCAGCTCCTGGCCGACGGTGGTTCCTATGAAGAGTTGTATCGCATGGAGACCGAGCACGCCGCGAAATGAGCGGATCAAGTTGGCGCCCAGCCGACTCAGCAAAGGGAGGGTCCGGTGATGATTCGTGAAAAACTCTGGCGAGTGGGAGCGGCGATCCTGATCATGTTGGCCGTTTCGATTTCCAGCCCGGCGCAAGACCAGGCGTCCGCAAAATCCAAGCGCGCGGCGCGCGCGGAGGAAGCCGCAACTCTGCCGGCGGCGTTGTGGCACGACCCCGGAGATCCGGCCACCCTCGATCTCTACTATGGCGCAGGCGGAAGAGAACACGTGCCGGATCCTCACGGTACCTACACCTTCGAAGACGAAGACCTGAAGCATTCGTCACCCAAAATCGATGTCGTCGACGCACGGGGCGAACACTGGAGAATCAAACTGGGAGCAGAGCCGCGAGCGGAAACGGCCGCCACGCGGCTTTTGTGGGCTGCGGGATACCTCGTGGACGAAGACTATTATGTGGATGAGCTTGCGGTGCGCGGCCTTCCCAAACTTCACCGCGGCGAGAAATACGTCTCGGAAGACGGGATGGTCCATGGAGCGCGATTGGAACGCAAGAACCTCAAGAAACTCGGAGATTGGAGCTGGTTTGACAATCCGTTCCTGGACACGAAGGAATTGAACGGCCTGCGTGTGATGATGTCCCTTGTCAACAATTGGGACTTGAAGACGGAAAACAATGTGATCTACGCAGGGGATGGCGAACGACGCTACGTAGTGAACGATGTCGGCGCCACTTTCGGCAACACGGGAAACGTGATGGCGCGGTCGAAGAGCGACCTGCAGGGCTACGTGAAGTCGAAGTTCATTTCAAGAATGACCGGGGACCAGGTGGATTTCGTGATGCACGAGCGGCCGTTCCTCCTGGAGGTTTTTGACGTCCCCTACTATCGCGAGCGCACGCGAATGCAAGGAATCACCATGCATGTCCCGCGAGCGGATGCGAAATGGCTCGGAGAGCGGCTCGCCCAGCTCTCCGACAGCCAGGTGCGCGATTGCTTTCGGGCGGCGGGCTATTCCCCGGAGGAGATCGACGGATACACCAAGGCGGTGGAGCAAAGGATCGCTGCGCTCGACTCACTGTGAAGACGAGCCGCTCTCGAACGCTGCAGGACTGTAGCGGACATTGTAGCGAGTACCTGCTTGGGTGCGCTTGGTTGAGCGAGCATTGGGCGAAAGCCGCTCGCTGTTAACGTATCACGGAAGCAGCACGATCTTTCCCAGTGCCCCCGGCTCCGCCACTTCCTTGTGCGCACGCGCCGCCTCCGCGAGCGGCAGCTCCTTGCCCACCACCGGACGCAAGGTTCCGTTCTCCAGGCCCGCCTCGACTCCCGCGTGCATGTCCGCCGCGTCCGCCTCCGAAATATTCCAGATCGAGAATCCGCGCACCGAGGCGCTCCGCGCCATCAGCTCACGCGGCGTAATGGTGACGTCCCCGCGGCTCCCAATCACGATCGCCCGGCCATGTCGTGCGAGGAGCTTGAGGTCCCCGCCCAAATTCACGTTGGCGAGCATCTCCAGAATGATGTCCACTCCTCGGCCCTGCGTCGCTTCGCGGATGGCTTCCTGGTATCCCGCCGTTCGGTGGTTGAACGCGTAATGCGCGCCTTCGCGCTTTACGAGCGCCAGCCCCTGATCCGAGCCCGCCGTGCCGATGACCGTCAAACCCATCGCCCGCGCGATTTGCACCGCGGCGATCCCCACGCCGCCGCTGGCGCCATGCACCAGTACGGTCTCCCCGCCGCGCGCCAGCGCATGGTGGTGCAGTCCGTGATACGCGGTGCCGTAAGGTACATAGATGCCGGCGCCCTGCTCGAACGTGATTCGCGCGGGCAAAGGATGCACTTGCGAGTCAAGCGCCAGGGCATATTCCGCATACGTGCCGGTGATTGGATGCCCCGTATAAACGCGGTCGCCCGGCCTTATTTTTGCGACGCCCTCACCCACCGCCTCCACCGCGCCCCCGCCGTCTCCCCCGGGCGTGTAGGGCAGCGGCGGCTTCACGGCGTAGGTACCGGCGCGCATATAGGTATCGTACGGGTTCACGCCCGCCGCTCGAATGCGCACCAGCACTTGCCCCGCGGCAGGCTTGGGCAGGGTAACTTCCTCGAGCTTCATCACCTCGGGCGGGCCGAATTCGTGAATGACGATGGCTTTCATCTCGTTTCTCCCCCTGCGCCTGCAAACAGGCTGCGGAAAAATCCGAATGTTTGTGCGGTCGCGGCTTCAGTCGCGACATACTTCAGGCGGTTTCAACTCCGGAAGGTCCGCATTTGCTCTTTTCCGCAGCCTTTGTACGCCGGGCAGCACGCAAATAGAAAATAATGAACGATGCGACCATCTGGGATGTTTTTCGCCGTCGGATTACACGCGCGAACGCCGGCCTGCGCTAAGATTTCGGACGAGGCCTAGCCGGAGGCGTCGTCGGAACTTGCCGGGTCGGATGTGGCATCGTCAGGAGCTCTGGAGGACGCCGCCTCCGGCTGAGCGGCCGGCGCGGGAGCGGTCGAAGGCGCTTCGAAAGCCGGAGAGACCTCAACGGCCTTTGGGGTTTCGGGGCCGGCTTCATCAGCCGCTGCTTCCGTCGCGAGCGCAGGCGCGGGATTGGGCTGCTCCGCTGCCGGCTGAGTTTCCAGGCGCGACGCCAGCAATTCCGCCAGTAGTTCCACGACGCGCCGCGCCGCGGCGCCCTCCGGGTCCAGCGCGGGATTATAGGCGGAGATCTCCAGGGCGGCCAGCGTCGGCTGGCGCGTGAAAACCGCCAGCGCTTCGCGCAGTTCGTCGAAGCGCAAGCCGCCGGGAGCGGATAGGTTCGTCGCGGCGAAATCCTCCGAAGCAATCACGTCCAGATCGACGTGCAGCACGAATTCGTATCTGCGGCCGTGCATGTGTTCGAGTGCGTCCTCCGCGGCGGCGGCCGCGCCCCGGCGCTCGATGTCTTGGACGAGGTACCGGCGAACGGGAGACTGCCTCAGGAACTGCCGCTCGGGTTCATCGAGGCGTTCGACGCCGAAAAGCGCCACCTCCGGCTCGCGCACCAGCGGAGGCTCGCCGTGGAATCGCACCAGTTCGGGAGCGCCGCGCCCGATCACGTGCGAAATCACCATGCCGTCCACGCAGCCCGAAGGCGTCGTCGCCGGCACGTTCAAGCCCGCGTCGCGATCCACGTGAATCAGGCTGACGTTGCGAAAATAGCGCCGGCAGCCCGCTATCGTGGCCAGCACCGGCGAATCGTCACCGCTGAGAATCACGGGCAGCGCCCCTGTCTTCAAGGCGATTTCAACCTTGGGGCGCAACTCTTCGAGCGTCGCGAGCACCTGCCCCGCATTCCTCGCGCGCGGATGCTCTTCGTCAACCGTGAAAACCCGCGTGGTGCAGTCGCCGTAATCGGTGACCGCGAAGCCCGCCGCAGTGAGCCGCGCGACCAATCCCGCGGCGCGTAAGGCCGCCGGCGCGCGCTCGTGTCCTGCGGCCAGCGAGGCCGCGCTGGTCGGCGCTCCCAACAAGGCGATATTCTTCGGCTGACGGACGATCTTGACCGCCAAGAACGCTCTCCTCCGCTCTCAGGGACGCGGCCCGGTTTCCTTAACGGAAGGTCCTCCCAGCCGCCTCATCGTGCCCGCTAGGGTTTCCTGCCGGCTGGTGCAATCACGGCAAGCTCCGGGGGCAGGATGAATCGAACATCCTCGCGAATCAGGTCGATATCCTGCTGATCGGCAAATCCGTATTCGGCGAGGAGTTCGCTGACCTGTTCGACGAGCACTTCAGGCGCTGACGCGCCGGCCGTGAGGCCGACGTTTTGCACGCCCTCAAACCATTCCGGCTGGATCATCCCAGCGTCGTCGATCAGCCGCGCGCGCACCCCGGCGCGCTCGGCAACCTCTACCAGCCGGTTGGAATTCGAGCTGTTCGGTGAGCCCACCACCAAAATGAGCTGTACGTCGCGCGCCACGAACTCCACCGCCTCTTGGCGATTCTGCGTCGCGTAGCAGATGTCGTCGGAAGCCGGGCCGGCGATCGTCGGAAAACGCTCGCGTAGCCGCGTGACGATCTCCTTCGTGTCGTAGAGGCTGAGCGTCGTCTGCGTGAGATACGCCAAGCGGGACGGGTCCTCGATTTCCAGCCGGTCCACGGCCTCGACGCTGTCCACTACCACGGTCTGCTCCGGCGCTTCGCCGGATGTGCCGATGATCTCCTGATGGTCTTTATGCCCGATGAGAATGATGGTGCGGCCCTCGCGCGCGAATCGCAGCGCCTCCAGATGCACCTTGGTCACCAGCGGGCAGGTCGCATCGATCACCCGCAGGTTCCGCAGATGCGCCTCTTCGCGAACCGTCGGAGGCACGCCGTGCGCGCTGAAAATCAGCACCGCGCCCATCGGCACCGATTCCACCGATTCCACGAAAATCGCGCCGCGCTGCCGCAGTTGATCCACCACGTAGCGGTTGTGCACGATTTCGTGGTGGACGTAAACCGGCGGGCTATAGGCTTCGAGCGCCAGCTCCACGATGTCCACGGCGCGCACCACGCCCGCACAGAACCCCCGCGGCCCCACACGCAGCAGTTTCTTCGGGCTAGTCGTTTGGCTCGGCAATACCCACCTCGGCTGACTCCCTGAAAACACGGATGATACCTCATTTTGAGTTACCCCGCCACGCGATTTGGATGGCGGCGCCGCGCAATGCTATCCTTTTCCTCCTTTGCACCAATTCGCTTTTTCGAGAGGTCTTTGTGCTGCTGGAGGGTAGGGTCGCGATCATCACCGGAGGCGGCCGGGGAATCGGCCGCGGAATTGCGCGGAGGTTCGCCGCTGAAGGCGCAGCGGTCCTGGTTGCCGCGCGCACGGAAGCGGAGCTGCGCGGCGTTGTGGCGGAGATCGAGCGGTCGGGCGGCCGAGCGGCTTACGTAACCGCGGACGTCTCGCGCGAAGCCGACTGCGCGCACATCGCAGCCGCGGCGCGGGACCGGCTGGGTCCGGTGAGTATCCTGGTGAACAATGCGGGCGATTACGGGCCGGTGAAGCCCGTCGAGGACATTACCGCCGAGGAATGGGATCGCGTGATCGCCGTGCACCTTCGCGCAGCGTTTCTCCTGACGCGCTCGGTGCTGCCAGGAATGTACGAGCGCGGGGCGGGTGCGATTCTGAATATCTCGAGCTTGTCGGCGAAGTCGGCGTTTGCCTGGGGCTCGCCCTACGCCGCAGCCAAAGCCGGCATGCTGGGACTCACGCGCGTCAGCGCCGCCGAGGCGGCGCGGCGCGGAGTGCGTATCAACGCGATTTGCCCCGGCCCGGTGACCGAGACGAAGATGTCCAAGGATCTCGGTGCGGTGCTGGCGAAACGCCTGGGGCTGGATACGGATACGCAGCTCGCGCAGTTCCTGCAAAGTATCCTGCAGGGTCGCGGGCAAACGGTGGACGAAATCGCGGCAGCCGCGGCTTTCCTCGTTTCCGATCAAGCCGGCGCCATTACGGGGCAGTCTCTGAACGTGGACGGTGGTGCAGCTTTCTTCTAAGCTACGAAACGATCCACTGGGTTGATCCCGCGTTATGCGGGACGCTGGCTGTGCGGTAGTTTCTTGCTGAGCTCTTCCACATGCGCCAAGCCGCGCCGCGCCGCCTCGGCGGCGCGCTTTGCTTGCGGCTCAGCCCATTCGGCTGTGCGCTGGCTGGCCTGGTCCAGAAGGAACAGAACCAGAACCACGGCTGTGCCAAATCCGAACAGCACGCCAAAGATCAGCAACGCCGCCAGCATCTCCCTCACGTAGTAGACCTGTAGGGCGATCACGGCGATGAAGCCGTACCAAATCCAATTTCCCAACTTCCTCTTCGCTACCGCCTCCAAGACTCTCACGGGCCAGATCCTTTCCCTACAGCTGCGTACAGCTGCGTTATTCGGCTACCTTTTTAGATGCAAGAAACACGGAATCGGCGCATCGAAAGCAAAACAGGAATTTCTGCGGCGCGCGATGGTACGGAAGCACAATATGGATGGAACGCGGGTTATGGAACCGGCGTCGCCTGTCTGTATCTAGCAGATGTAGTGGAAGATGCTCGGCTTTCGAGCTCCGCCGGAAGCCGCCTGACAAGCGCGCTGCGCACCAGCCAAGCAAGCGTCTCGATGAAAAAATTGTTGGAGAAGTGCCGGTATTTTTCACGGGGCCAGGCGCGCATCGAGGTGTGCCGAACCAGGACAACCGCCTCGTCGGCGAAGAACTCAAAACGGGGCGGGCGGTGCGTCAGCCAGCCGATGTACTTCGCGGTGCTCGGGAGCAGGCTCGCTGGATCGCGCACCAACCTGCGGTGCAGCTCGCCGCCCGCGGGCTCGATAAAACAGAATACCAGGCACTCCGGACACGCCGCGCGCAGGAACGAAAAAGCGCGATCGCCGACGAGGTAGCCCACAAAGAACCCGGCTGCGGCCGATGGCCTCGCGGCGGACGCGGAGCGAATCCCGCGACGAAGAGCGGCGGAGCCCGGCGCGAAGAAACGGTAACCTTCCAGCGACGCCCCGCGCTCGCGGCGCGGCTCGTAACCGCGCAAGTAAGGCTCGGCGAGCGCGCGAATCCACTCGCACTGCGCGAACCCTTCGGCCGAAGAGTTTTTCAAGGCGCGCCCATCAAAACGGGTAGCGGTCCGAGGCCGCGACGGCATCGGCAACCACGCGCCGCAGCGCAATCGTGTCGGCGGGATCGCGCTTCAAGAAGCGCCGCAACACGGCAAGCTGGGTGCGCAACATGTCGCCTTCGACCGAAGCGGCGAGCGCCGCGCGAGCGCAGCTCTCGATGCGCTCCGCGCCGTCGTGGAGCAGGACGCGGGCTTCCGCCGCGAGCGGCACCGCCGACGCTGCGCCGCGCGAGGCGGTATCTTTCCGCGCGCGGATCAGCGCGGATTGCATCGTGAAAATCGCGATGACGATATCGGCGAGCGCCGCGACGATTTCCTGCTGATCGGCCAGCTTGTCGCGATATTTCTGCATGCCCGCTCCCGCAGCCAACAGGAAGGCTTTCTTCGCGCCGGCCAGGATGCGCTCGTCTTCCGCCCAAGGACCTTCGGACACCTCTTCGAGCGACGGTCCGCCAAGAATTTCCTCCTGCAACTTGGCTCCGGCGGCCAGCAGCGGCAGCGTGCCCGCGAGGGCGCGCTTCATCAGCATCTGGATGATGAGCAGGCGATTGATTTCGTTGGTTCCCTCGAAGATGCGGTCGACGCGAGTGTCGCGGTAGGCGCGGGCCACCGGATAGTCCTCGTGGAAGCCGTAGCCGCCGTAAATCTGCACCGCCTCGTCGGTAACGTAGCTGAGAACTTCGCTGCCATAGACCTTGGCGATCGAGGATTCGATGGCGTACTCCTCGAGGACCTTCATGGTGTGTTTGGTCTTGTCGGGGCCGGCGTCCCCGGCCTGCATGGCGCGCTCCATCAGTCCGGCGGAACGGTAGATGATGGATTCGAGCGCGAAAGTGCGGATGGCCATTTCCGCCAGCTTGGCGCGGATCAAACCAAACTGGCCGATCGGATGGCCGAAGGCAACGCGCTCCTTGGCATAGCGCGCGGCGGACTCCAGCACTTCTTTCGCGCCGCCGAGGCACGAAGCGCCCAACGTGAAGCGGCCGACGTTCAGAATGTTGAAGGCCACGATGTGACCGCGGCCGATTTCGTGCAGCAGGTTTTCCTTGGGCACCGGGCAATTCTCGAAAAACAGCGGCGCGGTGGAGCTGCCGCGCAGGCCCATCTTTTTTTCCTCGGCGCCGGGCGTGAAGCCGGGAAAGCCGCGCTCGACGATGAAGCAGGAGAATTGTTCGCCATCCACCTTGGCGAAGACGACGTAGACGTCGGCAAAGCCGCCGTTGGTGATCCACATTTTCTGGCCGCTCAAAATCCAGTTTTTGCCGTCGGGGGAAAGCACGGCCCGCGTGCGGGAGTTCTGCGCGTCGGAGCCGGCTTGCGGCTCCGAGAGGCAATAAGCCGCAAGCCATTCGCCGGTGGCCAGCTTGGGAAGATATTTGCGCTTCTGCTCCTCGGTGCCGAAGTAGACGATGGGCAGAGTTCCAATGCCGGAGTGAGCTCCAAGACTTACGCTGAAGGAGGCGTAGGAAGAGATTTTCTCCGAAAGGAGGGTCGAAGAGATGCGATCGAGGCCGGTGCCGCCGTATTCCTCGGGCACGCCCGCGCCCAGCAGACCGAGTTCGCCGGACTTCTTGAGCAGCTCCGGCATGAGTCCGGCTTTGTGCAGCTCGAGTTCGGGAATGAGCGGCGTCACTTCCTTGGTGACGAATTCCTCGGCGGTCTGGCCAATCAGGCGCTGGTCGTCGGTAAGCTCGGCGGGGGTGAAGACATCCTCGGGCCGGGGTGATTCCAGAAGGAAGCTGCCGCCTAGCGCGGGGGCTTTGGGCGTTGTCGTCGTGGCCATGTTCGTCGTCCCTCTAGCGAACTCGAGGTAACAGCCAGGCATGCGCCAACATGCCCGCAGTTCCGAGTAAGAACCAAAAGCATGCCAAGCAACCAAACACAAGAGCCGCACGCTTGCGCTTGATCGCAAACAGAACAATACAGCAAATTAACCAGACTACGGTAGTTGCCATCATCGCAGCCGGGTCGATGTAGAGGTCCAGGCTCATGTTCTCTTGAACCGTTAGCCTTTCAGGTGGCGCGCTCGAAAATGCCGGCGGCGCCCATGCCGCCTCCGATGCACATCGTGACCAGACCGTAGCGCGCATGGCGGCGCGCGAGCTCGCGCAGGATCGTGGCGGTGAGCTTCGCTCCAGTGCAACCAAGCGGGTGGCCAAGCGCGATGGCGCCACCGTTCAGGTTGACGCGCGCGGGATCGAGGCCCAAGAGTTTGATGACGGCAAGCGACTGCGCGGCGAAAGCTTCATTGAGCTCGATAAGGTCGATCTGATCGAGATTCAGGCCCGCAATCTTGAGGACCTTGGGCACGGCATATACAGGGCCGAGGCCCATCTCTTCTGGAGCGTAACCCGCGGTGGCGAAGGCGACGAAGCGCGCGAGAGGTTTCAGACCCAACGCGCGGGCGCGCTCGGCGCTCATCAGCACGGAGGCGGCGGCGCCGTCGCTCATCTGCGAACTATTGCCGGCGGTCACGGTGCCATGCGCGTGGAACGCGGGCTTCAGCTTGGCTAGGGCTTCGAGCGAGGTATCGGGGCGCGGCCCTTCGTCGGTGTCAAAGACGGCGGTGGAGGTCTTCGCGCGGGCAGCGCGGCCGTCGCCATTGGCGACGATGGTGCTGCGCACTTCGACGGGCACAATTTCATCCTTGAATTTTCCGGCGGCGATGGCGGCGAGGGCCTTCTGATGACTCGAAAGCGAGAAGGCGTCGGCCTGCTCGCGCGTGATGTTGTATTTCCTGGCGAGATTTTCCGCTGTGAGTCCCATGCCGAGGTAAGCGTCCGGGTAGTGGTCCATCAGCCAGGGATTCGGCGCGGTCTTATTGCCGCCCATGGGCACCATGCTCATCGATTCCGTGCCGCCGGCGACAATCACGTCTGCGCTGCCCACCATGATGTGCTCGGCGGCCATGGCAATGGATTGCAGGCCGGAGGAGCAGAAGCGGTTGACGGTCATGGCCGAAACCTGCACGGGCAAGCCCGCGCGCAGCGCGGCAATGCGGGCGACGTTCATTCCCTGCTCGGCTTCGGGCATGGCGCAGCCGAGGATGACGTCATCAACCTCTCCGGGGTCGAGCCCGGGAACGCGGTCGATGGCAGCCTTGATGGCGATGGCCGCGAGATCGTCGGGACGCGTGGCGTGCAGCTTACCCTTGAAAGCTTTTCCGACCGCGGTGCGAATCGAACTGACGAGAACGGCTTCTTTCATTTCTGTAACTCCTGCCAAATGAATCACTTAAATTCAGCTAACCCCCACCCCCCATATTTTTTGCAACAATATGATTCCAAATGGGTTCTGCTGCAAGGTCGGGCAACAATTTGATTCTAAAAGCGTTGTTACCACGAGGTTGCGCCTCATCCGATCGATGCTTCCGGCTTCGTTCCCGGGCTGAGGTGAGGGTTGCATTGCCTCCTTTAGATTCGCCGCGGGCGACTGTCGGTTCGAGCCTCTCGGTGAAAGAACCCCCGGACACACAGCGCCCCCTTTGCGCACTACCCTCTATTTTACATCCTGTGGCAAGGGCGGAGGGCTCTTAAAAGCGAACGGCGCAAAGTGCAGCGCAGGGCGTGTTATTCTGGCCGCTCATGCGGCGTCGGCGCACGTTGATTACTTCCCCTCTGGAATGGCAGATGACCGCGCTACCCGTGGCGCCTCCAGCGCTGCCGGCCGCCGCCGAGCGCGGCGGAACGCAACTTCGCACGCCGCGGCCCGTGATTGTGGTGGATACGCGCGAGCAGAACCCATTTTCCTTCGGGCGATTTCAGGGATGGTTTTCCGGCGAGGAAAGGAGGCCGCTCGAAGTGGGCGACTATTCGGTGGCCGGACTCGAAAATGTGTGCGTCGTCGAGCGCAAGGACCTGAGCGATCTGGCGTCTTCGTTCACCGCGGAGCGCGCGACTTTCATCGCGCGACTGAGACGTATGAGCGCCTACCCCGATCGCCTCTTAGTGATTACCGCCGCGCTAAGCCAGGTGAAATCGCGATACGCACACGGCCCCGCGAATCCCAACCAAATTACGCAGTCGCTGATCGCAGCGCTGGCGGGACTGCGCGTACCATTTCTGTGCGTCGAAACACACGAGCTGGGCGAAGAGATCGTGGCGTCCTACTTGTACCAGGTGTTCCTCTACCGTTGGCTCGAATCGAACGGCTTCGGCCGGCAGCTCGCCGACGATGATTTGTAGGACACGGTGAAAGCGAAGCGGAAAAAGCCTCCCCTTCAAGGGGCGCGGCGCTTCAGCGCGGCGTTCGAGCATCGACGCGTTTGCGCAGCCTGTCGATCAGGCGGCGGCCGGCGCTGTTTTCGCCGGTGAGGAGTCCGCCCCAGGGGCGAGAGTCAATCCAGAGGCGGTCGCCGGTGGGCGGGTCGATGACCGTGAGAAAGGCGTTGAGCGGCTTGCGGGGGAGACGGAGCTTTTCCGGCTCGAAGTCGCCTTTCGCGGGCGAGAATACGTCGCCGTTAAATTCTTCGCCGGAAAGCACGAGGACCAGCTGCGCCTGGTCCTGATTTTCGACGACCTGAAAACGCCCCCACTTTTTCAGTTCGCGGAGAGTATCGGCGCCGACCACGGGGAACCCCGTCTCGTTGTCAAAGTAGACTGACTTAGCGGCCAGAATTTTGGCGGAGATCTCGGGACGCTTCGGGGCCTTGCGGTTGATCGGGGCGGCAGGGGCTGGGGCGCAAAACAGCGAGGCCGAGCCGAGCAAGACGGCGGCGAGGACGAGGCTGGTTCGCGCTGGAGTTAGCATCCTCATGGGAGGGGAGAGTTACAGGGTACACCGAGAGAAGAGGGCGTTCAACAGATCGCGGAATCCGGTAGTGTCCTGATTTGAATTTCTTATGCCCTACAGGTCGAGCCTCATTTGATAGCTCGCCCCGCTCGAGTCTTCTTCGGCAACTCGCTCTTCAAAAACCCGAAAGCCCATACTGTCATATATGTGCCTAGCTATTCGGTTGGAGCCATAAACGCCCAAGGATAACTGCTTAGCTCCAAGAGAACGCGCCAGCGTTATGATTTCCTCAACGAATCCTTCCGCTAGCCGTTGGCCGCGCAAGCTTGGTGATAGAGCAAAGCGGCCTAAACGTGAGGACCCTTGCTCTAGGAACCGAAGGCCAAAGACGCCGTCTATCGTGCCTCTTTGGCCAATCCAAACCCAATAGCTGCCCGTCTCAAATTGTTGTGCCAGCCACGTTGGCGAGAGTGGCTCTGGAATATTGGGGCCACCCCATAGAAAGGCCTCGGCTCTGGTAGGGAACCAAAGGACGATGCCCGGAGCATCGGTCGACCGCGCCGCTCGCCTTTCCAACGTAGACGCCCTGTCTATTGGCTAGTCCGCTCGACTATTTCATTAACGGTTCCTAGCCTATCAGGAACACCGACGACCGCAACATTTCAAATTAGGACACATCCCGGACGGGGATCGGGCGATAGTTCGCTTCAGCGGGGTCTTGGCCCAAGCCCGTGGTGTACAATGGGCGCCATCCCGGAGGTCAAAGCGGAAATCCCGGATGAGTTCCGGCAATTTCGCGAAACCTTCGAAAGGTATCAGGAGGTTCAGCTCGAAGCGGCCATGGCGCTTGAAGACGACCTTCTGGCTGGACGTGACGCTGGTGGTCTCGGTCTGCGTGTTGCAGACTGTTCGTTTCACCGGCCTCGTTCTCCACGAGTGGCTCGGACTCGCGATGGTGGGCATGGTCCTCGCTCACCTACTGCTCTCCTGGACTTGGATCGCCACGCAGAGCCGCCGCTTGATCGTCGAGCGATCTCTCCGCTCGCGCATCAACTACCTTATCAACCTTGCTCTTTTCGCGGCCGTCACCGCCGTTATCTTCTCCGGCATTTTGATATCGCAGAAGGCGATTCCGACGTTGAGCGGCGCGAGAGCCGCGCCGGAGATGGACTGGCGCTGGGATAACCTTCACAACCAGTTCTCAGTGGCCGCGCTGATTCTGTCGGGGTTCCACGTAGCGATCAATTGGGACTGGCTGCTCGCTGTCGTACAGGAGCTTTTGTTCCCTTGGGTTGAGAAAGTCCGGGAAAGATTCCGCCGCGTCCGGGAAGGCGCACTGTGAAATTGGTCCGCCTATTATCACGGATTGCCCTTCTTTCATTGGCTGCCGCTGCGTTTGTCGGATTGACGGGAATCTATGGCCGCTCCACGCAGCCTCCTTCGCCAAATCCGGACTGGCAGTCGGAGCGAGGGCATCGTCCGTCCGCGCCGCAAATCGGGTATTTTTCAGAATTCGCTGGCGAAGGTATATTGCTGGCAGTCTTTGCCCTCGCGGGACGCATAGTGTTTCGGCTGCGGCTATCCCCTGTGTCGCGCAACAAGGGCCAGCCGATCCTGTTGGACTTGCGCCGACGACGTCAGGAGGGCTTGAAGGCTTCACCCGCTCCTGCCGGTTCCCCTCCTCCAGTTGGCTGACATGGATGGACCAGATCTGATGTGACACGACGGGCGGCTGCGAACGATCGTGCGTTCGCAGCCGCCGAGTCGCTCGTTCGTTTACTTTAGCGTGTCGAGGATGTCCGCGGGCACGCCGCCATCCTGCGGCTTATCCCAGCCCACTTCGAAATACTTTTCCCAGTTCTGGGCCCACGGACGGCCGTAGTAGTCGATAAAGCGCGGATCGGATTTGGTGGTTTGCTCCGGCCTGCCATTCACGTCCCTGATATTGCTCAGACATTCGGTGTAGCTGAATCGCCGGTTGGGATTGTCCGGAGTGGCTTGGCGGGCAAAGCGATAGAGGATGTGAATCGGCGTGGCAAACGCGACGGGATCGTAAAACACGGCTTCATGATCGAGGCCGGTGAACTTCCCGGTCGCATCGTACATGGGCTTGTAGGTTTCGACCGACTCAACTTGGTCGCTATATTCAAACATGGTGTGCGTCCACCAGCCCTGCACGTTCGCGGTCCAGGTGACCAGCGTGGTTCCATCCCAGAATCCAACCGTCTCGCCGTACCACTGCGGCACCTTCTGCACGTGCTCCTTGCCGATCAGGACCTGACGCAAAAAGTTGTCCGCGGACGAGGACAGGAACTGGACGTTCCAGGGAGTCATCGTGATCTGGAAATTTCCGGCGCCTGAGGTCTGTCCCCACCAGCGCATGAATCCTTCGGGATAACAGAACGAGCCGTTCCATTGCGGCGCGTTATCCACCGCCTCGTGATAGTTCATCTGGACCATGCGCCTCTGATATTCCGGAGTGAGCAAAGACTGGACGGTGGGGGACTGATTGCGGGTTCCCCAATACCACTCGGCGTCGTGACTGTTTGCCGCGTCGCGAGCGTAGTAGCCATCCCAGTCGGGTGTTGTTGCTTTGGTATAGACGGTCGGGCCGCCCTTGGCCTTCGCGGCAGCGAGCAGCGCTTCGTAATGCTCCTTGGCCGTCTTATAGGGGTACGGGCTCACGATCTTGGCTCGCGGATAATCCACGCTGCAGTCGCCCCAGGCAGCGGATGCGGGAGCTTTTTTGGCTTTGATGAAATCGACCCGGCGGGAGGTCCACATATCCGTCAACTGGCGCAGCGTATTGCACCGGTAATAGCGCGGGTCGGACCAATACTGCTGATCCTTATAGAAGTTTTTCGAGGTAAACAAATCGACCGGCAAGGCTTGCATGCCGGCCGGTGGGCCCGCGAAGGTTGGCGTATTCGCGCGTCCGAAGCCGACATCCGCATTCGCCTGGTCTTCCGCCTGCGCCCCGCGCGCCCCGCGTCCCTGCGCGAAGGCCGACGGCGCGACCTGCGTCCTCCAACCGAGCGCGATCAGAACCGCGCACGCGCACAAAAGAAAGAACAATCTGGCTCTCATTTGGTTGCACTCCCTCGCAGTCGTTTTAATCGGGATTTCCGATTTGGCTCACTTTCGGGCGAATCGTACGCCCGTCCCGCCGTCGAGACAACGAATTTGTTACCGGGGCAGGCCCCAGCGGGAATGCCAGATTCTGCGCAAGCGGCGGCGGGGTGAGTGTGCGGCCGGCGCGCGGGGTCAGTTGCGGAGAGGTTTGCCGGTCTTGAGCGTGTGGGCGATGCGCTCCTGCGTTTTGCGCTCGCCGCAGAGGCTGACGAAGGCTTCGCGCTCGAGATCGAGCAGGTACTGTTCGCTCACCAACTGCGGCTCGGTGAGCTCGCCGCCACCGAGGACGTGGGCGAGTTTGCGCGCGACGTGGGCGTCGTATTCGGAGATGAACTCGCCGCGCAGCAGCATGTGGATGGCGAGCTTGGCGGCGGCGGTGAACTCCTCGCCCAGAACGCGGATGGAAGGCTCGGTGGGCGACGGCCAGGGCGGGCGGTAGCCTTCGCGGACCAGGTCGAGAGCCGTGTCCTTGGCGTCGGCGACGAGGCGGTCGCGATTCATGGAAATGAGATCGGCGGGACGGAGGAAGCCGAAGCCGCGAGCCTCCTCGGCGCTGGTGGAGACCTTGGCCATGGCCAAGGTCTCGAACAGCGGCTTGAGCGCGTGGAACAGGTCGAGATCCTCACCGCCGGCGGCGTGCTCGCCTGCGCGAATCAGCATTTCCTTCGAGCCGCCGCCCGCCGGAATCAGACCTACCCCGGTTTCGACCAGGCCGATGTAGGCCTCGGCCGCGGCGTGAATGCGCGCGCCGTGCAGGCAGATTTCGCAGCCGCCGCCCAGGGCCAGGCCCTGCGGCGCGACGACGACCGGGCGCGCTGCGTGCTTGAGCGCGAGATTGGCGTTCTGAAAATGGCGCACGGCGAGGTGCAGGTCGTCCCACTCCTGCTCCTGCGCGCCGACCAGGAGCAACATGAGGTTGGCGCCGGCGGAAAAATTCGCGGACTGGTTGGCGACGACCATGGCGTCGAAGTCCGAGGAGAGGCGCTTCACGCCGGCCTGAATCATATAGGCGATGTCGTCGCCGATGGCGTTCATTTTGGCGTGGAACTCGCAGCAGACCACGCCGTCGCCCAGGTCGATGAGGCTGGCGCCGGAATTCTTTTCGATCTCGCGCGAGCGGTCCTTGAGCGATTTGAGGATGATGATGCCGGGAGGCTCGGGGGCTTTCGCGAAGGCGCCCGCGGCAAGGTCAAACGCAGACAGCTCGCCCTGCGCGGACTCGTAGAAGCTCTTCTTGCCCGAGGCGAGCAGGCGCGCGACCAGCGGCGGCAGCTCGCGTTTCTCCGCCGCGAGGCGCGCGGCCACTCGCTCGACGCCGAGTGCGTCCCAAAGCTCGAATGGGCCCAGCTCCCAGCCGAAGCCCCAGCGCATGGCGCGATCCACGTCGGCAATGGAATCGGAAATTTCGGGCACGCGGCGCGCGGCGTAGAGGCACATTCCGGAGAGCGCGCTCCAGATGAACTGCTGCGCTTTGTCTCCCGGCTGTCCCGCGAACACCGCGCCCAGCAGCGCGCGGAGTCGCTCGCGCGTGTCGTCTATCGTGCGCGCGGCGTCGAGCGAGGCGAAGCGCGCTTTCCGGCGCGGGCGGTATTCCATGGTGGCCGGATCGAGCGTAAGGATTTCGGCGTCGCCGCCTTTTTTGACGCGCTGGTAGAAACCGCGTCCGGACTTTTCGCCCAGCCAGCCGCGGCGCACCAACTCCTCCACCAGCGGCGGAATGCGGTACACTTCGCGGGATTCGTCGTCAGGGGCGTTTTCGTAAATATTGCGCACGACGTTGACGAGCACATCGAGGCCGACGATGTCGGCGGTGCGAAACGTGGCGGACTTGGGCCAGCCGATGGCCGGGCCGGTGCAGGCGTCCACTTCCTCGACGGTCATGCCGAGCTGATCCATCAGGCGCATGGCCTGGAGCATGGCAAACGTGCCGATGCGGTTGGCGACGAAGTTCGGCGTGTCCTTGGCGCGGACCACACCTTTGCCGAGCGCGCGGTCGCAGAAATCGGCGAGCGTGTCGAGGACCTCGCGCCTGGTGGCTGGCCCGGGGATCAGCTCGACCAGCTTCATGTAGCGCGGAGGATTGAAGAAATGCGTGCCCGCCCAATGTTCCTGGAATTCGGCGGCGGCGCCGGCGGCGATCTGGCGGATGGGCAGGCCCGAAGTGTTCGTGGTGACGATCGTGCCCGGCCGGCGATGCGCGGCCAGGCGGTCGAGGAGCTTGCGCTTGATTTCGAGATTTTCGGCGACGACTTCGACGATCCAGTCGGCGCCGGCGCACCAGTCGAGATTGTCGTCGAAATTGCCGATGGTGATGCGCGCGGCGGTGGCGGGAGTGAAGAACGCCGCGGGGCGCGCCTTGAGCGCGGCGTCGAGCCCGGCGCGGACGATGCGATTGCGCACGCGGGGGTCGGCCAGGCCGAGGCCGCGGGCCTTTTCCTCGGGCGTGAGCTCGGACGGGGCGATGTCGAGCAGCCAGCAGGGGACGCCGGCATTGGCCAGGTGCGCGGCGATCCGCGCGCCCATGGTGCCGGCACCGAGGACGGCGACCTTCTCGATGCGTGGTTTCATGCGGGGGACCTCGCCGCGCCCGGCGTTTGTAGCTTCGAGGTGCGCTAAGGGCGCTACGGAAGGTTACAGAACGGACAAAGGCGGGTCAACCAACGCACCGGACATCTCCAAAGGCGCGTAAGGTGTCAAAAAGAATGGCAGGACGCGGCAGGGGTGAGCGAATGGGATGGCTTCAGGACGCGGTTGCGCGCGTGCGCGAGTTCGCGTACGCCGAGCGGCCGCCTGCTCCGCAGCCCTCACACACGCCCAAGGTCGGGCTGGCGCTGGGCGGGGGCTTCGCCCGAGGGATCGCGCATCTCGGCGTGCTGCACGCACTCAAAGAAAACAACATACCGATCGACTACGTCTCCGGGACGAGCGCAGGAGCGCTGGCGGGCATCGCGTTCAGCTGCGGGCTCGAGTTCGACGAAGTTGTGCGTCGGGCGTCGGCGATCCGCTTCGGCAATTTCGGGCAATGGCGATTTTCCTGGATGGGTCTGGCGAGCAACGAACGCCTGGAGACGTATCCGGAGCGGTTTCTGGGCGTCAAGACGTTTGAAGAACTCACGTATCCGCTTTCCATCGCGGCGACGGACCTTTTGACCGGCGAAGCCGTGTACTACGCGCAGGGCCCGCTGGGGCCGCCGCTGCGCGCCTCCTGCGCCTACCCGGCCCTGTTTCAACCCGTCGAATACGAAGGGCGGCTGCTGGTGGACGGGTTCGTGGCCGCGGCCGTACCGGTGGACGGCGCGCGCAAGATGGGCGCCGATGTAATTATCGCCGTGATTCTCGAGGCGGAAAGCATGCAAAGACCGAGGACGGTCATCGACGTCATCGGCCGCTCGTTCTCGATTGTGCGGCTGCAGGCCGACGCGGCATGGCAATTGAAGGCCGACGTCACGATCGTGCCGAGGGTGCGCGAGTTTGCATGGGACGCCTTCACCAGGACTCCGGAAATCGTCGCCGCGGGCGAGGAAGCAGGGCTCGCCGCGCTGCCCCGCATTCAAGAGGCGCTGCGGCGGGCCACGCCGGAGCCGCCGCCGGCAGCTTCGCGAACCAGATCCCACTAGGCCGGGTGAACCTCGACGCGCACGGGTTCGCTGCCGCCTTTGCCCCGCTTGGTGAGCCATTCGCCCAGCGCCCCGGCCAGGCGCTCGGGCGCCACGCGGAATCCAGCCTCCAGCAAACCCTCGCCCACGGGAAGCGTGTCATCGAATTCCGCGGACCCGGTAAAATTGCGCATGCAAAACGCGTCAAGCCAGTCCAGCGGGCAGGGCCGCCGGTCGCCGGCTACGATCACTTCGACACGAAATTTCTGCGCGTACATGCCAGGCGCCGTATAGCCTACGCGTGAGCGTGCGCATGTCTCCGAGACGATTTGCGGGGCGGGTCGTCTTCGGATAAGTCCGACAGCACGACGGGCGCGCGATCGGGGAATTCAGCGACGATACGCACGTCGCCGCCCATGGCCTTGACCGTTTTCCGTAGCGTCGAAATCAATATATCACTGCGTTTTTCGAGTCGTGACACGCTATCCTGGGTGATTCCGAGAGTCTTGGCGACGCGGGCCTGCGTGAGCTTGCGGGCCTTTCGGAGGTCACGCGAGCTCATTTCCTCTGCGATTATCTCAGCCGCGCGGCCCTCGACCTTCTTGCGCTCGGCTGGGCTCAGTTTCCGAATTGTTTCATTCACGTTCACGGGCATGTTACGTCCCCCTTCCGATCCGGGCTAGATGGGCGTCAAAACGCTCGTCGGCCTTCCGTATCAGTTCGCGGTAGGAGCGCTTTTCGCTCCCGCCGGATTTGTCTCCCGCCACCAGTAGAATCGCCTTGCGCCTGGGATCAAAGGCGAAAGCCACTCGCCATTCCCCATCCGCCGCGCTGAATCGCAATTCCTTCATGTTGGCGTGGCGGGAGCCGTTGAGAGTGTCAACGCGGGGCCGGCCTAACTGTGGCCCAACTCCGTGGCACGCGGGCCAATGCGAGAACCTCTCTGCGGACATCCTAGTCGAGCGCGTCGAATTCCGGTTTGAATTCGTCGGCCATCTCAACGGCCCATTTCACTGCCATAGTATGACATTCTCTCCATATGGTGTCAAGTCCATGGCCACTATACGAGGGGGTGCGCTGCTGGCTCGCGTAGAGAGGCGCCAACCCCCTCATAGTTGGGGAATTCCCGGGGCGGGTGGCAGGACCTTTGTGAGCGATAAGGTTTTGCGGGTGCCCTGTCCCCGGGTGTTTCGGGGGCAGGGCTTTTGGGTTTGTCTTTCGGAGTTGCCGCCTATTGGACAGGATCGATGGGAACCAATCCCGGTTTGCGGTTGGCGTAAAACGAGAAGCTACTCCAAGGCCAGTCCTTTGGATGCAGCGCGAGGCCGCGCTTGACCGGATTCAAGTGCATGTATTGCAATTTCTCGACCCTCTTCTTGTGGCTCCAGACGTTGAAGTCGTGGAAGCGGAGTTGCCAGAAGCGCGGCAGAGAATCGTCGGAATGATCGAAGCGGAGTCGCAATTGCGCGGCGGAGGTTCGCCGCTTGCGACGCAAGCGATGCGAGACGCGCTGCTTGAGTACTTGCATCACCGTGGAGGGAGTGCCGCGGGCGGGCTCGCCGATCAGCAGATGAATGTGCTCGGGCATGACCACGTAGCCGACCAAGGCGAAGCCGTAGCGGCCGCGGACTTCGCCCAGGACCTTGGCGAAAAGGTTCTTCGCTCGCGCCGAGCGCAGCAAGGGCAAGCGGCGGTAACAACTGCACGTGATGAAATGCAGATGGCGTTGCCCGTAGTAGCGCTTGAGTCTTTTGGGCATCGGAGCTCGAACGAAAACCCCTGCCCCCGCAGAGCCGGGGACAGGGCACCCGCAAAACCTGCTCGGATCCTGCCCTCGTGCGCCAACGCGCAGTGGTGGTATCCTCCCGACTGTGCGGAGTCGTCAACAAAATCATCAGAAAGGCCCGGCCGCCCGCCCACACGATCCCTAATCCTGCTTTGACGGACGATGAAGTCGCTCCTCGATAGGACTGTCGCTAGAGTGACAGGTCCGTATAACGCAGTTAGTGGGAAGAAGGATACTGCTCATGCCTGACTCGGGGTATGGTTTCTTGATATTTGGGATCGTCTCACTCATCCAGGCCGTATATGCCACATCCACCGGAGAAGCGTGGGCACGCTGGGGTCGTGTGATCCAGCGCGCCGAGGATCCGAAGCGGTTTTGGCGGTTAGTTGCAGCTTATTATCTTGGTAGTGTTGTTTTCATTGGCGCCTTCATATACAGGGCTAGCATTTCACGTTGAACAGGTCTGCCAAAAACGATGGCCGAGTAAGGCACAATCTCTTTCTGTAGCAACTGACGATTTACTTTAACTAACGACAGCACCCATTGAGACTCTCGACTTGTCTTGTAGGGATCGGGCGGGTGGCCGCACCTTAGGCGGGATTGAACTTGCGGGTGCCCTGTCCCCGGCCTGGCCGGGGGCAGGGTTCTTCAGTCGTTCGAACCGCACGAATACCTATAAGTAACCTATGTTGACCGGCATGGTATAATGTCGTATGTTCGCGACAGAAAATCGCTCTGTTTGTGTGTCCCGGCCGCTTCATGGGACTGTCCTCGTCTGCTCTCGGCATCAGTCAAAGGGTTTAGCGCTCCTGCAAAACGCCTGTCCATTGTTTTCAATACCTTGCGCACTCTTCGCAAAAACACCCGGGTGGGGGGTATGAAAGTCGAACGCAAGTCCCCCGGTTCGTGGACGCGCAGGATGAAATTATATAAAATACCTGCAATGATTGACTTTATTTGCCGTCGGGGCGTCCGCGTGGCCCTGTTTCATCATACCGATAGCAGCGGAGATCTCGGGGCCGCCGGTCCCAGCACGCACGGAGAACATTTTGTCCACGCCACTTGAGCAGTGGGTCGAGCAGGTAGCAAGCAAGACCCGGCCGCAACATATCGTCTGGTGCGATGGATCGGAGCGCGAGGCCGCGCAGATCACCGACACGCTGCTGGCCCAGGGCCGCACGCTACGGCTCAATGAGAAGAGCTACCCGGACTGCTACCTGCATCGCAGCGATCCGAACGACGTCGCGCGCACCGAGCAGGTGACGTTCATCTGCACGCAACGCAAGGAGGACGCCGGCCCGACGAACAACTGGATGGCGCCCGCCGAAGCCAAGGAGCGGGTCGGAGCGCTGTTCAACGGCGCCATGGCCGGGCGGACGATGTACGTGGTGCCCTATCTGATGGGGCCGCCCGATTCGCCGATCAGCAAAGTGGGCGTGGAGCTCACCGACAGCCCGTACGTCGTCGCCAGCATGCGGATCATGACGCGGATGGGCAAAGCGGCGCTGGACCGCGTCGGGAACGGCAACGACTTCGTCCCCGGGTTGCACTCGCTCGGCGATCTCTCGCCGGAGCGGCGATTCATCCTGCACTTTCCGGAAGAAAAGCTGATTTGGAGCGTGGGCTCGGGCTACGGCGGAAACGCGCTGCTGGGCAAGAAATGCTTCGCCCTGCGAATCGCCAGTTGGATGGCCCGAGAACAGGGCTGGATGGCCGAGCACATGCTGATCCTCGGCCTGGAAGACCCCTCGGGCAAAGTCACCTACATGGCTGCGGCGTTTCCGAGCGCCTGCGGCAAGACGAATCTGGCGATGATGGTGTCTGCTCTGGAAAGCAGCGGCTACCGCGTCTGGACCGTGGGCGACGACATTTCGTGGATGCGGATCGGCCCCGACGGCTACCTGCGCGCGATCAATCCCGAAGCCGGCTTTTTCGGGGTGGCACCGGGCACGAATGCGCAGACCAATCCCAATGTGATGGTGGCGCTGAAGCGCAATTCGCTCTTCACCAACACGGCGATGACGCCTTCGCGCGAACCGTGGTGGGAAGGGATCGACGGCGCGACTCCGGCAGGCCTGGTGGACTGGCAGGGGCGCGTCGCCGGCTCATCGAACGGCCCGGCCGCACAGGCGAATTCGCGCTACACGGTTCCGGCGCGCCAGGCGCCCAGCATCTCACCGTCCTGGGAAGACCCGGCGGGAGTGCCGATTTCCGCTTTCATCTTTGGCGGCCGCCGCGCGCGCCTGGCGCCGCTGGTTTACGAGTCGCTGGGCTGGCAACACGGGGTTTTCGTGGCCGCGACGATGGCGTCGGAGACCACGGCCGCGAGCACCGGCCAGGTCGGCGTAACGCGCCGCGACCCCATGGCCATGCTGCCCTTCTGCGGCTACAACATGGGAGATTACTTCCGCCACTGGCTGGAAATGGGCCGGCGGATTCCGCACCCGCCGAAAATCTTTCACGTGAACTGGTTCCGCAGAAACGCCGACGGCAAGTTCCTTTGGCCGGGCTTCGGGGAGAACGCGCGCGTGCTCAAATGGATTCTCGAGCGCGTGGAGGGCGCCGGAAAAGCGACGGAGACTCCCATCGGAATGGTCCCGACGGCGGATGCGCTCACGCTCGATGGGCTGGACATTTCGCGCAAAACGATGGAAGAGCTGTTGCGCGTGGACACGGACGATTGGGTGCGCGAGAGCGAAGAGACGGGAGCGTTCTTCGAGAAATTCGGCAACCGCCTGCCCGAGGAACTGCGCCAGGAGCACGACAATCTCGTTCTGCGGCTCGGCATCGGGTCCGGCGCCGCGCGATAGCCGACCCAGGCCTCGATCCGCGGGCGACACTTCTCGGAATCAGAGGCCGCCTGCCACTTCTCGAAGTCAGAGGATCGTTTCGATCTCGGCATCGAGCGAGACGTGCGATTGCGGAAACCCGTTGATCCGATACGTCTTGCCCGGGGATTGCTCCAGCGCCGGATCGAGCGAAAAGTGAAAGAAACGGCTGATGAGGTAGTCCTCATCGAAAACGCCGAACAGACGCTCGGCCTCCGGGCGCGCGATGCCGAAGGCGGCCAGAGGCAGCGGACGCCCGAAGCCGCCGGCCAAGCTTCGATATTTTTCGACCAGTTCGCGCAGGTTCATCGCCGCATTCAACCGAGGTTTTCTAAATCCAAAGGTAGGCTCCGGCGTCGCCGTAGGGCGAATTGACGTAGAACAGATTCGCCTCGCTTACTCCCGCCAAGGCTTCGCAGAGTCTCCGGGCGCCGTGCGGCGCGCAAAGGGTCTCGCCGCGCGCCATCCCGATGCGGCCGACTTCGTCGAGGTTCTCCACCTGCTCGCGCGAAATCCAGAGCCAAGTGGCCGAGCGATCGCACTGCTCGCAATCACCTGGCGGTTGCTCGAGGCGCCTGCCGATCGCCGAAGCGACCTCGGGCCGCAAACCGGCTGCGTCAAACTCCGGCACACCAACGAAAAAATACTGCGTGAACGAGCCGCCGTCGGGCTCGAACGCCACAACCCGGCCCTGATGGCGGGAGAGTTCGCCTTCGAGTTCGCGCAGCAGACAAGCACGGCACAAAGAAACTTCCGGCCGCGCGGGCCGGCGGCGCAGCGAGGCCTTGCCCCGAAGGTAAAGCGTGTCGGGAGCGTACGTGGCCATCCAATCGCCGCCGTGCTCGAGGTGCTCGCACTCGGGAGGCACACGCGTCAAACGCGCCCACCAGTTGCGCGAGCGCCAGCGAAATGCGAGACCCGGATAGGCCTGTTCGAGCTTCCTACGCGCCATGACGACGCGATGTTAGCAGATGTTCTATATTTCTCCCCACGAGTGTATTGAGACTTGCCTTATTGCAAGCTGCGATAGTACGAGGCCAATTGGCATCCCTGTGATGAACAAAGTAATGTAGTCTCCGCGCTTTGTCCCATCTACGATTGCTTCGGGAAATCATGGCCCGAACTTTTTGGCCCCAACCAACATCGGGGCGAAGTCTTTCCCGTCCCACGCCGCATGCGGTCGGTCCGGGGTTGGGAGTCACAAGCTTACAAGATCGCTACACGGTTGGCCCACTGATCCCCACGATAGCTGTCGATAGATGCTCGCCTGGAGGGCACAACGGCATTGGGCGGAAATACTTAAGTATATGAGAAGGCATGGGTTAGTTGAGTTCGTTTTGCAATTTCTCCTACGGCAGCTGTCAGAGGTAAGTAATACCCCCCTGGAGACCCGAAAAAGTGCGCTGGAACAATCCGGATGAGGTCAAACATCGATTGCGCGACGCCACCAGTTGGCCCAGGCGTATCGACATTCATGTTCGCGGCCGCCCTGGAGGTTCCATGGCTCGGCTCCAGCGCGCTGCACTCAACTTGTAATTCTGCTGCTAAACGCTCACAACGTTCACAATGTTCACGATGTTCACGACGTTCACCCCTCGCTAACAACCTGTGGCGCTAGAATCGGGGTTTACGGTAGCATGCTCGCACAATCGAGACAGTTCTGCGCAAGTTGCACAAGAAGTGAAGGTTCGACAAAGCGATTGCCGTACGTCCTGACTAATTGATGGCACCGGTCGCAGGTGGACGCGTTCAGCCACGGAATCCAACCGCAATTGGTTCGGTGTTTGCTCCGAAAGCCCAACTATCCTGGCGCCAAATCTCAACGATTGGACCCAGACCGGCAAAGTGCTGGCCCGATTGGCCGCCACGTATGATCACGAGCAAATTGAACAAGGCCGGCTGACGAATGATGCGTTGAATGCGATGAGCGCCGGCCGCTCAGGAATCACAGTCATCACCGCGAATGCCCGGGATTTCATCCGACTTGCCGAATTTCGACCTTTTGACTGGCAAGTCCAGACTCTCCGTAGCAACCAGTGCCAGTATCGTCCCCTCTCTTTCCCAGTGGCCTAGACTTTAGGAGCAGTCGGGCACGCTCAGCATAACTGTTCATGCGCCCTTCTGCCTTGGTTTCCGTTGGGTTAGGAAGCGCTGGAGGAGCCTGGTGCCCTCGTTCTTGTAAACTTCAGAGCCCGCTCTTAGAAACACCTCACAAACCTGCGCGACGCTGCGACCTTCGATCGCAGCGACGGCTTCGAGAGTTTTCTTCAACTCTGAACCAACCCTGAATGAGAGCCTGGTGTCTTTTCGCATCGACGCGGAATTTTACCACTCTTCCTCGCTTTGGGTCCCACTTGGGGACACTTGACATAAGTGACACCCTATGTCAGTATATGGTTTCCATAGGGTGTCATGTTTGGAGAGACGATGAGAAAACTGCTTAGAGTTTTCCGGTCAAATTCCAAGCTTGCTCGAGCTACATGGGGTGAGCTTTCAAATACTGCAGTTCGCGGCCTTAAGAACCTCACAGAGAAATACGGCCTATCGGTTGCCGCGGGGGACCTGCAATTTCTGGAGGGGAGATGGTACATAACCCATGCAGGCCTGCTGTGCATTTCCGAGCGGCGCCACTGTTCTGGGATCAGAACGATCGTCGAGAAGGAATTGTCAAATCCCGCCTCCGCTCGGTGGGTCTTCAGAGCGACTGTCTACAAGACTCCCCGCTCCCGCGGTTTCGTGGGCTACGGGGACGCCGATCCCTCGAATGTCTCTTCCTTGGTCCACGGCGCCGAGATGCGCGTAGCTGAGACGCGCGCCGTCAACCGAGCCCTCCGTAAGGCCTATGGCATCGGCCTCTGCTCGGTCGAGGAACTCGGCTGGTCGCCTCGTCCTTCCGGCCCTGACCGATCAAATCACAGCGCGCCTCCCGCGAACGGAAATAATAGCCATCAGAACGGCCAGCCGCGCCTACGCGACCGACTGTGCCTGCTGATCCGCAAGCACCAGCTCGATGCCGGCCTCGTGAAAACCTATGCCGCGGACTTTTGCGGAACCCCGACTCTCCGGGACGCCACCAGAGCTCAGATCGAGTCTTTTGTCACCCACTTGGCCGAATGGGCCGCCCGGGACCGCGATGCCCTGCTCTGCAAGCTCAATAGCTATAGCCAAACCCAGGAGGTGCACGCATGAAGCGTCTTATCCCAGGTCTGCACGGCGCAACGCAGAATGGAGACAACGATCTCGAAGGACTCTTCCTGGTCCGGGTGGACCGCGCTTTCTACCGATGGCATCCTCAGAAGCCCTTCTTTGCTCTGCGCCTGCACGTCCTCGAACCCAACGAATACACCGGCCGGTCGATCTCCGGGCGGCTGTACTCCACACCCAGGGCCCTGTGGAAGCTCAGCTGGTTCCTCCGAGACTTCGGCTATGACACCGACCTGCTCGGACGGGACGAGGTCGATGAGAAAGCCCTGCTGGGCCTGCGGGGAATTGTCCGAGTCTCCCACAGCAGGCTCAACGGCCGCTGTTTCCTCAACCTCGAGAGATTCGCACCGGCTGCTGACTGGGAAGAGCTCTCGGCGCATCTGGTCGGCATGGCCGATCGTCAGGAGGCCGCCCATGACCTATAGCCACACACAGATCAGCCAGTATCTACGCTGCCCCAGGAGCTACCGGTATCGGTATCTAGACGGCTGGCGGGAGAAGGACTCCCGGGCGTCGTTATGCTTCGGCCGTTGCTTTGAGAAGGCTCTGGCGGCGTTCTTCGAGCACGAAGACCCTGGAGCCGTTTTATTCAAGGAGTGGGGACCCTATCAGGACACCCAACTTGAGTATTCCCATGACGATAACTGGGAGCGCATGTACCGCCAAGGCGTGCAGCTGCTGGAGAGGCTGGCTCAGGACGACCGCATCCACATCCGTTACCCTCGCAGCAACCTGCAGCGCAAGTTGGTTCGGGATCTTTCTGGCGGAAATGATTTCGTGGCTTACCTCGATGCCGTAGGGACCTTGGACGGCCAACGCACCTTGCTCGAATGGAAGACCACCACAGCTCGCTACCCAGAGGAGCCTCAGGGAGTGTTGGCTCTCGATCCTCAGCTGATTTGTTATTCATGGATCAGCGGGATAGCAGAGGTAGCCGTGGTGGCTTTCGTGCGCAAGCGGATGTCCGAGATTCAGTACCTGAAGACCACGATCAGCGACGCGCAGCGGGCTGAGTTCGGGCAGTTGGTCACAGCCACGGTCAGCCAGATCGAAGGCGGTCAGTTCCTGCCGCACAGCGGTATCCGCTTCCCCAATAACGGCTGCGTGAGTTGCGCCGACCTGGGTCTGTGCCTCGGCAACCAGCAACTGATCGACGCTAAGCTTATCCGCCGTCCTGGAGCGAGCGACCTTGATTGGCTTGACCTGCTTGACGACTAACGGAAGACCTCTGGTGGCTCCCAAGCTCAATCGTCGGAGGGCCGTATTCGTGCTCTGCAAGATCGACGAGATCTTGACCTGGGAGAAGAGCACCGAGCGGGAACGGGATTCGCGGTTTGTCGACCTGGGACGTTACCTGTGCGAGGTCCGGGCAGGACAATACTGGAGGATCGACAACCTTGGTTCATTCGACGAGTTCTTGGAGAGGAAGTTTCCCGAATCCAGGCGCAAGGCCTATTACCTGATGGCCATCCACGAGCAACTACCTCGAATCCACAAGGTCGACCTCCAGCAGGTAGGTTGGACCAAGGCGACAGAATTGGCGAAGGTTGCGAGGAGGGACGGTCAGCGATTCGATTGTGCAACCTGGTTGCACAAAGCCCGCGAGCTACCAAAAGAGGAGTTCAAACGGGAGGTCGACAAACACCTGACCGGCAAGGACACCGAGCCCTGGGAGATCCTCTACTTCAAGGCGTATAAGAGCCAACTGCCCGTCATCGAGCAGGCGTTAGAAGCAGCGGCCCTCATGCTCGGGAGCAACAAGTCCCGCGGCTATTGTCTGGAGATGATCTGCGCGGATTTTCTCGCTGGAGTGAGCCTGGAGACTGGTAACCGAGATACTCTCCTGTCTTCCCTAACGTGGCTGATCCTTGGTCTTCCGATGCCGCAGAGGAAGCAACTCCTCGAAAGCGTCCAGGTGGCCCTTTGACGCGGATCGGCTCCAGACGGCCGCGGTTGAGGCTTGACCCTGAAGCTTGTCGCCAACTCTGCCGCGATGTCCTGGAG
>Ga0210394_10001710_pt1 | contig 33490 bp, 30 predicted proteins | sample IncBWC12MmetaG_FD_160121 | JGI IMG/M metagenome (GOLD analysis project Ga0210394, IMG submission 160121) | Forest soil microbial communities from Barre Woods Harvard Forest LTER site, Petersham, Massachusetts, United States - Inc-BW-C-12-M | ecosystem: Environmental > Terrestrial > Soil >... | reverse complement strand
AACCGCATCTGGACGATCTCAGTTTCCTGTTTGCAGACGATGAACTGCCCGGTACGTGGTGGACGGCCGCTCCGGACCCGACCCCGATCATCACCGGTTGGGTCGGAGGCGCGAGCAATGTTGCGGCGATCAAAGCCAGGGTCGAAGCCCACGGCGGTGCTGATGCGTTGCTGGTGTTGTGCCTGGAAACACTAGCGCGGGTATTCGATCTCGAGGTCGCCCGCCTGCAGCAGATGCTGATCGGCTGGCATACCCATGACTGGCAACTGGATGAATTTGCGCGCGGTGCATACAGCTATGTACCAGTGGGTGCGCTCGATGCTTCGGATCGGATGGCCGAGCCGATCGAGCATACGCTGTACTTCGCCGGTGAGCATACGGATACCACCGGGCACTGGGGTACGGTCCATGGCGCGCTGCGGAGCGGTCTGCGCGCGGCGGATCAGATCCGGGCTACTTCGGCGGCGGATCGGCTGCGTGACGCCTGAGGTTCCCGGAGACTGCGGCAGCCAGCGCGTCCAGCAGCGGCAGTTGCGCGGCCAGGAGTTTGCGCCGAGCGTGCGGCAGCTCGAACCAGGCGCCCCGATCGACTTCGGGGAAGGATTGCAGCCGCCCCGATTTCGGCGGCCATTCGAGCGAAAAGGTGTTACTGCGCAGTTGGGTGGGGTCGAGATCGCCCTCGGCGGCCCACGCGGTAACCATCTTGCCTCCGGCTTGCTTCACGGCCTGCAGGGGCAAGAAGGGGCCGCTCGGTTCCTGACCGGTCTCCTCGCGAAATTCGCGGCGGGCAGCCTGCAATGCGTCCTCGCCGGGCTCGTATTCGCCTTTGGGAATCGACCAGGCACCGTCGTCCTTGCGTGTCCAGAAGGGGCCGCCCGGATGCACCAAGAATACTTGCAGCAAGCCCTCGCGCGTCCTGAACAACAGGATGCCGGCGCTGGGCTTACTGCGGCGATCGGTCACCTCGGGTGATTCCAATCGACGCCACTCATATCGTGCTGCGCGCTCGATGAGGCCTGATCGGAAGAGTAGGGTGCAATCGCCTCGGCCTTGAGTACCGGCAGCGTCCTGACGCTGCGGATGACGGGAATGCGCCATGCAATCAGCGCCAGCAGCACGGCTGTGATGCCCGCGAATCCAAGGGCCGCGCGCAATCCGACATGCTCGCCGAGCCAGCCGCCGAGCAATGCACCCGGACCCGCCGGCAGCAGAATCAACCAGCGCATCGTGCTGGTCATCCGACCCAGCATGCGAGCTGGCGTGACCGACTGACGCAATGCCAGGAAATTGATGAAGATGAAGATCGCGCCGACGCCGTACATGAACAGCATCAGTGCGAACGCTGCGACGCCGAAAGCATTCAGTGGCGCGTTGGCAAGCAGCAGCCAGCCGGCTCCGCAGACGGCGAATCCGAGCACCAGCACCGGCCCGGGTCCGATGCGCCGTCCGAGACGATGCGTAATCGCGCTGGCCCCGATCGTGCCTAGACCCAAGGACACATAGCTGAAACCGACGCCGCGGGCGCTCAGTCCCAGCTGCCGTGTTGCAAATAGGATCTGGACGACGATCGCGGCCTGGCTGCACAACTGCCAGATGCCGACGCAGCTCGCCATCGTGATCAGCAGTTTGTGTCCGCGCACGAATTTGAGCCCCTCGCGCATGGCGGGCCAGAAAGGCGAGTTGGTGGCGCTCGGCGTCTCCCTGACCCCGATGCCGCGCAGGATCGTGGCTGAGATCAACAGCAGTACGGCGTCCGCCAGTAGCGCGACAGGTGCACCCGTGAGCTTGATCAGCGCGCCCGCCGCACCCGGGCCGGAAACCTCTGCCGTTGAAGACGCGAGCGAGTTCTTGGCGTGCGCTTCGACCAGACGCTCCCGTGGCACGATCTGAGTGAGGACGATTTGCGCTGCACTACCCGCGGCCGTGTTCACCGCCCCTATGATGAAGCCAACCACGTAGAGCCAATTGATCGATAGACGCCCGAGCCACCACGCGACCGGCACCGTGGCCACCGCGCACGAAATGCAGAGCTCGCCGACAACGTAGACCGGCAGCTTGCGCACCCGATCAAGCCAGACTCCGGTGGGCAAAGACAACAATACGTATGGCACGATCTCCATCGCCGTCAGTAAGCCCATCTGCGTAGGGGCGGCATGCAGCAGCACCGCCGCAGTCAACGGCAGCGCCAAAAGTGTCACCTGTCCTCCGAAAGAGGAGATCAGAATAGACGTCCACAGGCGCCGATAGGTCGGATCCCGCAGCAGATCGGTCCGCGCCAGTGGGAAACGCTCAATGAATGCGTTCATACATCGCGTGCCGCGCCAGTTGTCCGACCCGTGCCGGCGCGCTACTCGCCGGGGGCTGCCATTCTGACGATCGGCTCGAGCGATTTCGCGATCGCCAGCACGCGCGCGTCCCGGACCTGCAGGCCTGCAATCGACAATCCGACCGGAGGTGAATCGCCTTCGTGGCAGGGCAGCGTGATGGCGCAGCCGTCCAGGAAGTTGATCAGCGACGCATTTCTTAGCACCTTGCGATTGATGGCGAGGTAGCGCTCGTCGGAATCGAATACTGCAAACGGCGGCGCGACTATGGCCACGGTCGGGAGCAGCCAGGCATCGAAGTCCTGCAGTGCGTCCGTCGCCGCGCGTTGCAGCTCCTTGCGAACGGAGGCCGCTGCCGCATATTCCTCGGCGCTTATGCGGCGGCCAAGTTCCAATCGATAGCGTACCCGCGGGTCATACGCTTCAGCACACTGGGCCAGCAGCTTTTCGTGTGTCCGGAAGGCTTCGTAGGTCGGCATCGTCACACCTGGCAGCTCGCGCGGCACGCGCTCGAGTGATGGGATGTTAAGGTCGACGATCTGCACGCCGGCACGGGCTAGTCGCAGAATCGCGCTTTCATACGCGTCGGCGACCTCGGAATCCAGCTCAGTCTCGATGTACCCGCGCACGCGGGCGAGCCGCAGGCGATTAAGCGGCGGCGGAGCAGCCATGGACATGGCTTCCGCGAGCACCGCATCCGTATCGATGCAGACATTCACGCTGCGGGCAATTACGCCGACCGAATCAAAGGTCGGGGCCAATGGCCAGACACCCGCGAGGCTGATACGCCGGGCGCTGGGTTTCCAGCCGACCAACCCACACAGCGCCGCGGGAATGCGCACGGAGCCGCCGGTATCGGTGCCGAGCCCAATATCCGCCATGCCGTCCGTCACCGCGATTGCGGCGCCGGACGATGATCCGCCCGGTATTCTGCGCTGCACGGCGCGCCGGTAAGGGTTCGCGGGCGTGCCGAAGTGCGGATTCAGTCCGAGGCCCGAATAGGCGAATTCCGTCATGTTGGTCTTGCCGACGATGACGCTGCCGCCGCGCCGCAGACTCGCCACGGCCGGCGCATCGGCCACGGCCGCGGGCGCATCGCGCAGTACCATGGAGCCCGCCCAGGTTGTCTGGCCAGCGACATCAAAGAGGTCCTTGACGGCAACCGCGCTGCCATCGACGCGCGACAGCGCAGTGCCGCGCTGATGGCGTTGGTCTGCGGCGTCGGCTTCCGTCAATGCCGACTGCGCATAGACCTGCGTGAACGTACGCGATCCCTCGCCGCCGGATGCCGCAATCGCCGCCAGGCAGCGCCGTGTGTGTGCGTTGATTGTCGAATCCACGGATTGGAGTGTGAGATCGGCGTCATCGACCGTCAACCGGTGTCACACGAGGCGCGGTGCGCTAATCTATGCCGGGGCTCGTTGCGAGCAGGAGAACACCAACCATGGCGCGCGTTGCATTCCGGCTTCGAGTGCGTCCCGACTGCATTGAGGCCTACGAGGAAGCTCATCGGCGAGTGTGGCCCGAGCTGTTGCAGCTGCTCAAGGCAGTAGGGATATCGCAGTACTCCATCTTTCGTCACGGATCGGACCTGTTTCTGTACATGCACGTCGAAGACTTCGAGCGCGCGTGGAACGAGCTCGATCGCAACCCAGTGAATCTGCGGTGGCAGCGGGAGATGAAACCCCTGTTCGAGCCATTGACCGAGCTCGAGCCCGGCGAACGGTTTCCGATGATGAGGGAGGTTTTCTATCTCGACTGACGCTGGCACTGAACTAATGGGGGAAATGTGGACGTGAAAAATCGAGTCGCGGTGATCACGGGCGGCGCGCGTGGCATCGGCTTCGCGTGCGCCGAACGGCTGCTACGCGCCGGAGCCAGTGTCTCGCTTTGGGACGTTGACGGCGCCAAGTTGCCCCAGGCTGCAGAGCAGTTGAAACTGCTGGGACCCGTCGACACTTGCGCTGTGGAGCTCACGCTCGAGGAGGCGGTCGAGAATGCGACACGTGCCACGCTCAGCAGGTACGGTCGAATCGATGTCCTGATCAACAACGCCGGGATCACGGGTGGCAACGCGCCAAGCTGGGAATTGAGCCCGAGCGTCTGGCGGCGCGTGATCGAGGTCAATCTTATTGCACCGTATCTGACCTGCCGCTCGGTAGTGCCGACGATGCTGCAGCAGTCGTATGGGCGCATCGTGAACGTGGCATCTGTGGCCGGCAAAGAGGGCAATCCGAACGCGTCGCACTACAGCGCCTCCAAGGCCGGTCTGATTGGATTCACCAAGTCGCTCGCCAAGGAGTTGGCGACGCGCAACGTGCTGGCGAATTGCGTAACTCCCGCCGCTGCGAGGACCGAGATGTTTGCGCAGATGAAGCCCGAGCATGTCGAGTACATGCTGTCGAAGATCCCGATGCAACGCTTCGTCGAACCAGGCGAGATTGCTGCGCTGATCTGCTGGCTGGCGAGCGAAGAATGCTCATTCTCCACTGGCGCCGTGTTCGATATCTCCGGTGGCCGCGCTACTTATTGAATCCAGGCGCCATGACTAACCCGCTCATAAGGCACGTCCGGGCGTACACGATGCGCGGCGGGGGTGCCGACTATCATGACCAGGTGGCCAAGCACTGGATCGACGATCACATCGCGACGCCGATGAGCAGATATCCCGAGTATCGACAAAGCCGGCGCAGCTTCGGCATCAATGTACTCGGTACGCTCGTGGTCGAAGTCGAAGCGAGCGATGGAACGGTGGGCTTTGCCGTAACCACGGGCGGAGAGATTGGCGCATTCATCGTCGAAAGGCACTTCGCTCGATTTATCGAGGGACGAGCGGTATCCGACATTGAAGTCATGTGGGACCAGATGTATCACGCCTCGATCTACTACGGGCGCAAGGGTATCGCCGTCAACGCGCTCTCGGGCGTCGATCTGGCACTCTGGGATCTGCTCGGCAAGCTGCGCGGCGAACCCGTGTTTGCCTTGCTGGGCGGCGCCGTGCGGCGGGAGATCGAATGCTATGCCACCGGTCCGCGGCCGGATCTCGCCCAACGCATGGGCTTCGTGGGCGGTAAGATGCCATTGCACCACGGGCCGGCGGAGGGTGAAGACGGTTTCCGGCAGAACATCGCTGAGCTGGCCGCCATGCGCGAGCGTGTCGGCGCCGCCTTCTGGCTCATGCTCGACTGCTGGATGTCACTCGATCTGAGCTATGCGACGCGGCTGGCGCAGGCGGCCCATGGTTACGGACTCAAATGGATCGAGGAGCCGCTGCCGCCGGACGACTACTGGGGCTACGCTGCTCTCAAGAAGCAGGTGCCGACCGGCCTGATGGTGACAACGGGCGAGCACGAGGCGACTCGGTGGGGATTCCGTATGCTGCTCGAGATGGAATGCTGCGATCTGATTCAACCGGACGTAGGCTGGTGCGGTGGCCTGACCGAGCTCGTCAAGATAGCCGCGTTGGCGGATTCATATCGCGTTCCGGTGGTGCCTCATGGATCGAGTGTCTACAGCTATCACTTCGTCGTCACTCAACCGAATAGCCCATTCGCCGAATTTCTGATGATGGCTCCCGAGGCCGACCGGATCGTGCCGATGTTTACGCCCTTGCTGCTGGACGAACCGGTGCCCGTGAATGGGCGCCTGAAAATTCCGGAGGTACCGGGGTTCGGGGTGCGGCTCAATCCGGGTTGCCAATTGCATCGACCGTATGAGCACTAGACTAAGGTGTTTGATCCGGGCGCGGACCTTCAACCGAATGAGTGAAGGGGGTGCAGCGCGTGCTCCTTGAAAACAAGGTCGCTATCGTCACCGGCGCGTCGCGTGGAATCGGGCGGGCGATCGCGCTCGAATGTGCCCGTCATGGCGCCGACGTACTGGTGAATTATTGGGGCCGCAATGACGCTACCTACGGGCGCGAGTCGGCAGCTGACGAGGTGGTGGCCGAGATTCATGCGATGAAGCGACGAGCGATCGCGGTCGAGGCCGATGTGGCCGATTCATCCGCGGGGCAGGCTCTGGTCGACGCGGCGGTCAAGGCCTTCGGCAAAGTCGATGTGCTGGCCGCCAACGCCGGTATCTGCGCCTTTCATGCGTTTCTTGATCTGCCTCCAGAGCTGTTGCGACGTACCGTCGATGTCAATCTGAATGGAGCGTTCTACGTCACCCAGGCGGTCGCGCGTCAGATGCGCGCCCAGGGGCATGGCGGCGCCATCGTCGCGACCAGTTCGATTAGCGCGCTGGTCGGAGGCGCCCAGCAGACTCACTACACGCCGACCAAGGCAGGCGTGCATTCACTGATGCAATCCTGCGCCATCGCGCTCGGGCCGTTCGGCATCCGCTGCAATGCCGTGATGCCCGGAACGATCGCCACCGATCTCAACAAGGAGGACCTGTCCTCGCCCGAGAAACTGGCCTATATGCAGAGCCGCATACCGCTGGGTCGGCTTGGTCAGCCTGAGGATGTTGCCAGCGTGGTGGTGTTTCTCGCTTCCGACATGGCGCGCTATGTGACTGGTGCTGCGTTGCTGGTGGACGGCGGTCTGTTTGTCAATCTGCAATAGCGCGCCGCGCCAGTGAACAGCGGAGACGACAGTCGCCTCGTGGTGAACGACCCTCACATTCATCTATGGGATACGCGGCAGGTCCGATATCCGTGGTTCGAGCAGCGCGGCGTCGCCTTCTCCGGGGATAACCGGCTGCTGCCCGATCCGTACCCGGTGTCGGAGTTTCTGCGGGACGCCGAAGAAATCGAAGTCCTCATGAGTGTGCACGTCGAAGCCAACCCTGCGGATTGCGTCGCGGAGGCGCGATGGCTGCAGTCGCTGGCTGACGATCCGAGGAACCACGGCCATCCGCACGGCATCGTCGGGTTCGCGGATCTGTCTGCTGTCGATGTGGCTGCGACACTCGAACAACTCGCAGCCTGCCGAAACTTGCGCGGCATACGGCAGATACTGAATATTCACGCCGCCCGGCACTTCAATTATGTCGATCACGACTATCTTCGCGATCCCCTCTGGCGCACCAATTTGCGCCGGCTGACGCCATACGGATGGTCGTTTGATCTGCAGCTTTACCCGCAACAGATCGCGGCGGCGCTCAGCGTCATCGATTCGACGCCGGACCTGACCTTCATTCTCAACCACACGGGCATGTTCGTGGATCGAAGTCAGGTGGCGGGTTGGCGACAATGGCGTCAGGGTCTGCGGGAGCTCGCGCGCCGCAGCAATGTGGCCGTCAAGATCAGCGGACTCGCCATGTTCGATCATCATTGGACGATCGAAAGTTTCAGGCCGTATGTACTGGAAGCGATCGACGCGTTTGGCGTTGACCGCTGCATGTTCGCATCCAATTTTCCGATCGACCGCCTGCACGCGCGCTACGGCGCACTTTGGCGCGCCTACGCGCGGATCATCGAGGGTGCAGCAGACGGTGAGCGCGATCAGCTGCTCCGATCAAACGCCGCCCGTTACTACTCGTTGCGCCCTTCTTAGGGCGTGGCATTCACCGTGGTGTTGAACAGGTATTCGTCGTTGTACTCAGTCTGCTCACCGGCCTTCTTGCCCTTTACGGGCTGGAGGCGCGCCGACAGCGGCTTATGCCACTTCCATGCCAGCGAGGCGACGTCGCCATAGATGCGCGCCAACTGCTCTTCGCTGATGTCGCCGCGCATCGGCACGGTGTCCAGACCCGTACCGCACACGGCCGAGTACGCCAGCAACGAATCGGTGTCGTAGCTGCCTTCTGCCCAGCGTTTGGCGAGCAGCTTGTCTTCCATGACCGGAACCATGAGACCCGCGTAACCGATCTGTTTCACGGGGACGGCTTTGACCGCCGTGGTGATGATCAGCGAGGCGGTCATGGTTCCGCTCATGCCGAATTTGGCGCCCGTGTAGGTCTCGATCGCAGCGCCAATCGAAACGTCTCCCAGGGGCGCCGGTGTCGGATCCACGCCCATGAAGGTCCACCCGCTCGAAGCGGCTACCTTGATGCCGATTGCTTCGGCCACCTTCGCATGAACCGTCAGCTGCTTGGTCAGTTCGGCCACCGACGCATCGAAGTTCCCATGAGTACGCGCAAACACTTCCTGTACGATGTTGGCACCCTGGTATCCGATCGAGAAACGCTGATCTTCACCGGTGAAGTAGGCGCCGGGATAGAACGGTCCATAGGGCTTGAGCATTGCGGTGGCGGTGAAATTGAAGTTGCCCTGGCTGTGAGCGCTGTGGTCGGTGACGTAGCGAATCAGCGCCGCGGTCTCGTGGATAACCTTCCAGTGAATGCCGTCATCGTCCGCGATGATGGTATTGGCTTCCAAGTCGGGCAGCGTTGAGAGCGCCTGCGCCAGCACGCGCATGACGTGCGGATCGTCGCTGTCACGCAGCATTCCGGGTCCCACGTTGGCGAGGAATTTTTCCTTGACTGACAGATCGTCGAGGGACTTCAGGAACGCCAGCGCGTCAGGATCCGACTGGCCCTTCACGAGCTCGCCGACAGGCTGCGTGACGATGCGCAGTGTTTCCACTTCGTACCCCTGCTGCTCGAATTCGCCTTTGGCGGCGCGCAGGACCGAGAGGGTCGCGGCGATCTGTCGGGCGTAGTGGTTCCGGTCCAGCCGCACGAATCCCGTGATTGCCCGAACTTTCGGCTTGGTATAGCCCGGGGCCTGCGTCGCGTTATCGGCAGCCGAGGCCAACGATCCCACGGCAACTGCGAGTGCCAGAAAAATGCCCTGTAAGAGCCCGCGCATCGATTGCTCCCTTCCCTCGGTTTGCACCTATTGAAACACATTTCGCAGGCGGCGCTGAAGATAGTGTCGGCGGTGAGCGGCCGCCGGTAAGCGAGGGAGCTGCGACAGCGCCGCCGCGGTTTCCTATAATCGATCCGTCATGCTGAATCCAATTCAAAGCCGTTCCGTACCCGAATGCCGCGCCTGATCGCGGCGCTGCTCTTCAGCCTGATGGGTGCATCGGTCGCCGAATCGGCCGGGCCGGCGGCCATTGCGGCTGCGGCCCGAACGATCATCGGGGCGAATCAGGGGGTATACGTCGAGGCGGCCGACGGCACCGTGCTGATTGCGCAGGCGGCCGCCATGCCCGTGCATCCGGCGTCGGTTTCGAAAGTGCCGACGACCCTCGCGCTGATACGCAAGTTCGGCTGCGAGCACCGTTTTACGACTGTGTTCGCCACCAATGGTTCGATTCGCGACGGCACGCTCGAGGGCGATCTGATCGTCGAGAGCGACGGCGATCCGTTCTTCGTCGATGAGAACGCGCTGCTCGTGGCGCAGCGGCTGCGCGCGCTCGGTATTGTCCGTGTCGCCGGCAATCTACGTACCCGCGGTTTGTTGACCTTCGACTGGGGCAGTGATCCGGACGGTACACGCCTTCGGCAGACGCTGTCAGGTAACGTACCGGCCGCTGCGTGGGAGTCGGTACGAGCTGTCGATGGCGCTCAATTCGCGAGCCCTGGTGCCACTACGGCCACAGTGCCGCAGTTGCCCGCACTTCAATTCGGCGGCGCCGAAGCGACGACGGTTGCGACCGGCGCGTTGCCCGAGCGCACCCTGGTGTTGCATCGCTCGCAGCCTCTGCTGTCGATGGCCAAAGCGCTCAACGATTACTCGAATAACATTTTCAAGCCATTCGCGGACGCGGCGGGCGGCGCGGCGAATGTCCAGACGCTGGCGCAGGCAATGGTACCCGCGGCCATGCGATCCGAGATAACGCTCGGAGATGGCGCCGGTACCGATCCGAGTAATCGGTTGAGTCCGCGTGCAGCGGTCAAGCTGCTGCGCGCGCTGGAGCAGGAACTGACCAGGGCTGGACACGCGCTGGTCGACATCCTGCCGGTAGCGGGCATTGACGACGGTACGCTACGCCAGCGGCTGGACGGTCCGGACGAGGCTGGTCGCGTCGTCGGCAAGACCGGTACGTTTGGCGACTACGGGGCCAGCGCGCTGATCGGCGCAATATCCACTCATGATCGCGGCACCGTCTACTTTGCAATCCTGAATCACGGCATTCCGGTGCCCGAGGCCAGGCGACGGCAGGATCGATTCGTGCGCGTGCTGCTGTCGAATCTTCACACGCAGGCCTGGACCTATAAGCGCGACGCGCGGCCGGCAATCGCGCGAGCCACGGCGCAGATCGTAATCGAAACGGAGAGCCCGGGTTCCCAGTGATCAGGCTTTGAGCCGCGCGACCAGCGCGTGTGTGAATTCCGTGGTGCTCGCCGTCCCGCCCAGGTCGCGGGTGCGCACGCCATCGGTGTTCAAGGTCGCATCGATGGCACGTCGCAGGCGTGTCGCCCTCTCTGGCTGTCGGACGTGTTCGAGCATCAGGGCCGCTGCCAGCATGAGCGCGATTGGATTCGCGAGACCACGACCGGCGATGTCCGGCGCTGAGCCATGCACGGCCTCGAAGATTGCGGCGTCGGTGCCGATGTTGGCTCCCGGCGCCATGCCCAATCCGCCCACGAGCCCTGCCACCAGGTCGGACAGGATGTCGCCAAAGAGATTGGTGGTCACCAGTACGTCAAACTGCTGCGGATTCAGCACCAGCTTCATGGCGCAGGCATCGACGATGACCGTCTCCATCGCGATGTGGTTCTTATACTTCTCCTCGTAAAGCCGCTGCGCGGTCTCGAGGAATATGCCCGTCAAGGCCTTCATGATGTTGGCCTTGTGGACGACGGTGACCTTCTTGCGACCGGTCGCAATCGCGTGGGCAAAGGCGTATTCGAGCAGCCGTCGGCTGCCGGCGCGGGTATTGATGCCGGTGGCCATTGCAACCGCGTGCGGATCATCATCGATCGGCACATAGTGCTCGTAGCCGACGTAGAGTCCTTCGAGATTCTCGCGGACGACGATCAGGTCGACATTGTCAAAGCGGCCTCCGGGGATGAGCGTTCGAGCCGGACGCAGGTTTGCGTAGAGCTTGAATTCCTCGCGCAGCCTTACGTTTGAACTTCTGTAGCCGCTGCCGGAGGGCGTCTCCAACGGGCCCTTGAGGGCGAGGCGGGTGCGGCGAATGCTTTCCAGAGTGGACTGGGGCAGCGGGTCGCCCGCTGTCTTGACGCCTTCGAGCCCCGCAACCTGGCGATGCCACTCGAATGGCGCGCCGAGGGCTTCAAGCGCAGCGAGCGTGGCTTCGACGATTTCAGGGCCGACGCCGTCGCCAGCGATCAGGGTGACAGGTACGGGCATGTTCGGGATTATGCCATCCGCGCGTCGATGCGCCGCAGGAGTAATTCGCTGCGCTCGATGGCGCTCTTTTCTTTTGAGAGGTCAAGTGAGCCGCACAGCAGCCAATATGCAGTGCCGGAGACGATCAGTCCCACCAGCCAGCCCACATCGACGCCGCCCAGAGCGCGGGCGGCCGGACCGGTATAGATGTCGGGCAGTACGAAAAACGGGAGCGTGGCGATGAAGCCCAGCGCGTACGCAACCAGACCGCGAGTGCCCCAGGCACCGTAAATGCCGTCGACCTCGAACAGATCCGTAATGGCGTAGTGCCCGCGTCGGACGAAGAAGTAATCAGTCAGATTGACCGAGGTCCAGGGCACGAGCAGATACAGCATAATGGTGAGCGTAGCGAACAGCAACGCGATGGCGTTGGCCGTGATCGCGAAGGTCACCCCGATCCAACCGGCGGCGACGACGAGAATTGCAATGATGCGCAGGCGCGGCGAAGGCGGAATGTCGAACAGCGAGTTGAGCGCAGTGACCACCGTGAGCATACCGCTGTAGGCATTGAGACCCATGGTTGCGACCAATGCGCTCACCGAGGCAAGCGCCATGACTACGCCGAATCCCCGAAATAGCGCACCGCCCGCGTCGTGCAGAGCGACCAGGCCGTCAGAGGCGCCGATCCGCGTCGCGAGCCAGGCACCCAGGGATATCAGCCAGATCGCGGCCGAGCTCGCACCCAGGAATACGGCGGCAATGATGTGCGACGGGTGCGTATGGCGCGGCAGGTAGCGCGAATAGTCCGATACCGACGGTGCATAAGTGATGTTGTACGCAGCGCTGGCGGCGAACTGCGAGACGAACGCCACCCACGTGAAACCACCTGAGGTGATATGGGTCGGCGGCACGTGACCGGTCATGATGGCGACCGTCAGCAGGGTGTACAGCGGCAGGCAAAGCCAGAAGCACCAACGGAAAATCCGATGTAGCCAATCGTGACCGTAGACAGCGATGCCGATCGCGATTGCCGCGGCTACCAGTGTGACGACGGTTCGATTCCAACGCAGAATTCCGCTGAGTCCGTTCGCGATCAGCACGGAATCGGCGACATTGAAGCCAATGAAGGTGAAGAGAGTGCCGATCAGCACGACGACCACGCCACGGTAGCCGAATTGAGCCCTTGACTGAATCATCTGTGGCAGGCCGAGTTCCGCGCCCTGCGAGGCATGGAACGCCACGAAGATCGTGCCGAATAGAATCCCGAGCGCACCAGCCAACGAGGTATAGACGAAGCCAAGTCCCATGCTCGGTCCGACGAACCCGATGGCGATGGTGAAGAAATGAAAGTTACCCAGGAACCAGAAAGGTCCCTGATCGATGACGCGGCCGTGGCGCTCGTGTTCGGACACGTAGTCGATCGATTTGTGTTCGATACCCACCCGCCTCTGATCACCGTTGTTTGGTTAATACCGATAACCCACGCAAACGTACGGCACCACCGCATCGCTGACAAGTCGCGCCCGACGGTTGTCGCCGATGCTCGACTCTGCCAGAGTTCCGGCCTGCATTCCGATCCGGGGAGCTTTCAATGCCGCCCGCCAACGCGCGCAGGTTGCTGGTACCGACGCGCCAGCGGATTCTGGACGAGGCCGAACGCCTGATCGCCGTCAAGGGTGTATACGGGTTCACGCTGCGTGACATCGCCGTCCCGCTCGGGGTTCAGGTTCCTGCGATCTACAAGCACTATCGGAGCCGCGACGACGTCATGATAGAAGTGTCGCGGCGATTCATCGCGCTGCTGTCCGCTCAGTTCCAACTCATGCCGGACGCGGCGCCCATGGCCGCGCTGCGCGCGGCGCTCAATGCTTTCGTGGAATTCATGATGAAGCACCCGGCGTACGTTCGGCTGGCGCTGGTCGATTTTGCGACTCCTGGTGGCGGCATGGAATACGTGAAGCTTGCCGCGGGTGGATCCTTCAAAGAGAACTTCATCGAGGGGCCGCTGGCCGCGATGCATGCGCGGCTTCGCGGGCTGTTGCGGGCCGGCGTACGTGCCGGCGAATTCCGCCGTGTCGAGGCCTCGGACGTATACCGTGTACTCAAGGCTTCGCTGCTGATCCGACTGGTGTTCCCGGATGATGCGTCGTTACTGCGGCGGCCGAGGGCTACCGAAATACGCGCCGCTCAGCGCTGGCTCTGGGACATCGCACAGAGTCATCTTGCAGCACGGCAATCACCGCTGCCGCAACGAGCCCGCGTGAGGTCCAAGGCGCGTTGATTTTGCGCGCGGCGGTTTGACTTCGCTCGGAGCCGTAGTTAAATTTGCCTTGCCAGGTTAATTCCATTAACCGCACACGGTGGACCGAGCGCGCTAACGGCGGCCGCACAGGGGGTAAGATCATGACTGCTGCTGCTCGCGCGCCACGGCACGCGGTGATCAAGACTCATTGTGGGCGACAAAGCTGCCGCAACATCAGCCCCATCACCGCCGGCGTACTCGCGGTCCTGTACGGTGTGCCGTCGTTCGCGGATGACACGACATTGCAGGAGGTCATCGTAACCGCGACACGGCGCTCGGAGTCGGCGCAGGACATTCCGGCGAGCATTACGGCAATCACCGGCAATACGCTGGAACAGGCCGGTATTACCGATACGAATCAACTGGCACGCTCCCTGGCGGGCATAAACGTCACCGATAAGGGGCCGTTTGGGGGCGTCAACGGCTCGACTCTGATCGTGCGCGGTCTCAATAGCGATTCGACGTCTGGGGAATTCGTCCAGTCTTCGCCGATCGTGCAGCCGGTGGCCACCTACGTGGACGACACGCCGCTGTTCATGAACCTGAGACTCCAGGACCTCGACCGCGTGGAAATCCTGCGCGGACCTCAGGGAACACTGTATGGATCCGGTTCGCTGGGCGGCACCATTCGCTACGTGCAGAACGCCCCGGATCCGGCTGGATTCGATGCCAAGGTCGAGGCCGGAGTGAGCACGACGGCGCACACGCATGCCCTGAATGAGGACGTGAACGGCATGCTCAATCTGCCAATCGGGGACACCTTTGCAATTCGCTTGAACGCCGGGTACACCGGCGAGGCTGGATTCACCAATCAGCCGAACCTCTATGCGCTCGACTCCACCGGCGTGCCGATTCCCGTGCAAGCCGGTAACCTGTTGAGCCCGCCGGTCACCTATGCCAAGGACGGTACCAACTCGTATCAGTACCGTACGGTGCGCGTGGCGGCGCTATGGAGGCCCACGGACGGATTTCACGCGCAGTTGTCTTATTATCACCAGTTGTCGACGGCCGGTGGATATCCCTATGCCGCCCCCTTCTATGGCGTGGATTCTCTGGCGTCATCCGATTACATACAGGCGAACACCGACGATCGAGTGGATGTCGTCGCGCTGACGCTCGAATACGATCTCGGCTTTGCAACCCTGACATCCAACAGTTCCTGGGCAAAGCACGACAACATTTCGGAAGGCGATGTGACCTCGCTGTATGACTTCTTCTCGTTTTATTCGTCGCTCTACGGCGCGAACCCGCGAGCGCTCGTGGTCGGTCACCAGGAATATGACGACAAGCCCTGGGCGCAGGAAATTCGATTGGCGTCGAAAACCGGGGGCGCCTACGACTGGGTTGGCGGCGTGTTCTACAAGAGTGAAGACACCACGATCCGAGAGCACGACTTTTACCCTGGGTATCTCGACTACTACAACGCCTGCGTACCGATCTATGGTGCCGGCGACGGCTTGTCGCCTTCACAGTGCGGAATCGGCGAGACGGCTTACACGCCAGGCACCAACACCACGATCGATGGCATTCCGATCGTCAAGGACCAGGCCTACGTGGGGGACTTCGAAACCCGATACACCGACCTGGCGGCATTCGGCGAATTCACCTGGCATTTCTCACCCGGTTGGAGCCTGACCGGTGGCGGACGGGTATTCAGACAGACCGTGTCGCAATCGCAGCAGACCGGTCTGCTATTCGACGGACCTGACTACATTGCCAATGAGACGCAAAGCGACTCGTGGCGCAAGGCTCTGTGGAAAGTCAATCTGGCGTATCAACTCGATAGCACCAACCTGATCTATGCCACCTGGTCGCAGGGTTTTCGCCGGGGTGCCGTGAATGCGTTGCCACCGAATGAAGCGGCTGTCGGCTACAGCACTCCGCCGGGGCTGTTCAAGGTGTCGCCCGACACCGCCGACAACTATGAGATCGGCGTGAAGGGCACGATACAGAACCGCCTGCGCTACTCGGCTGCTATCTACGATATTCAATGGCGCAACGTGCAGGAGAGCGCATTCCTGACGCCGCTCGCACTCCCGGGCGCCATCAACGTCGGTGATGCGTACAGTCGCGGGGCCGAGATGGAGCTGTACGCACGTGTGACCGAGCATCTGTCGGCACAGCTCGACTACACCTACGATGACACCAAGCTGACCTCGCTGTCGCCGCTCGCCCTCGTCGGTCTGTCCGTGCCGCCGCCTGCCGTGGGTTCTGCGCTGCCGGGCACACCCAAGAGCACCGCGGCGGCGGCCGTTGAATACGGTCACGTGCAGGTCGGCGATGGCGAACTGCGCTTTGCGGTCAATGCGCATTATCAGAGCGCTCAGATACCCGCGTTATCGGCAACGATACCGACGGTCGGCGGCTACACGATGGTCGGAGCGCGCGTGAGCTATACGCGATCGCATTGGCAGTCGACTCTCTATGTCGACAACCTCACAAATGGGGTTGGCGTCAATTCCTACACCGATCCGTCGCAGTGGGGCAGATTCTATCAAGCGCTGGTGTCGAGGCCGCGCACCGTCGGTTTGACCGTCGGTTATTCATTCAAATAGCAATGTCGTAGCATAGCAGACGGTCCCACTCGAGCGGCAGCTATGGATCCGGATAAACTGAAACGTCTGCGAGAGCGCTACAGCGATCGAGGCGCGTTCGATGACGACGATCCGGTGCTCGCCCGGGCGGCGCGTGAGGTGCAGTCACCGGATGGCAGTCGCGCGTTGCCCTATTCCGGTGTGCCGACGTTTCTCGGGCTTCCCTACGCCACCAGTGCAGCCGGCCTCGAAATCGCAGCGGTCGGCGTACCCATGGACCTGGGCGTCTCCAACCGCGCCGGCGCGCGCTTTGGGCCGCGTGCCGTCCGGACCATCGAGCGCATAGGACCCTACCACCCCACGTTTCGCGGTGTGCCAAAGGGTCGGGTGCGCGCCGCGGATATCGGCGATGTACCGTTTAGAAGCCGCTACAGCCTGGAGCAGTCGCTTGAGGACATCGAGCGTTTCTATCTGGAGCTGAAGTCGCATAGCGTACGGCCCCTATCGGTCGGTGGAGATCATTCGATCACCTATCCGATCCTCAAGGCGCTGGGCAAGGATACGCCACTGGGGCTGGTTCATATCGATGCCCATTGCGACACGATGGGTGCCTACGATGGTTCGAAGTTTCACCACGGCGGACCGTTTCGTCTGGCCGTGCTCGATGGCGTGCTCGATCCGGAACGCACGATCCAGATCGGCATCCGAGGTTCTTCGAACATGTTCTGGGAGTTTTCGCACACCTCGGGCATGACAGTCATCTACATGGAAGATTTCATGTCGATGGGTATCGCCGCCGTCATCGAGAAGGCCCGCTCCGTGGTTGGCGATCGGCCGGTCTATATCTCGGTCGATGTCGACGGCTTCGACCCCGCCTACGCGCCTGGAACAGGGACACCGGAGGCCGGCGGCCTCGAAGCGCGTGAAGGTCTCGCACTGTTGCGCGGACTGCAGGGCCTCGACGTCGCCGGTGCCGATGTGGTTGAGGTCGCTCCGCAGTACGATCCCACCACCAATACCAGTCAGCTCGCGGCCCAGATCCTGTTCGAGGAGTTCGCGCTCATGGCGTTGGGCAAGACATGAGAAAACGCCACGAGCGTTTCATCCACGTCGCGCCAATGCAATTCCGATGATTACGATCAATCCACCGGCGATCTGAAGGTCCGTCAGCGGCTCCTTGAGGAACAACCATGCGAGCACTGCCGCCACCACCGGCTGGATCAACAGGGTGAGCGACGACATAGTCGCGGGCAGCCACGCGAGCGCAAAGGTGATCAGACTCTGGCCGCCGGCCTGACCGACCCAGGCGAGGCTGAGCAGCGTCACCCATCCGGCAATCGTCCAAGGCAGAAACCGGGGTTCGGCAATCCATGCCAGCAGTCCAGTGCAGAGGGCGGCCGATAGCGTGCTCCACAGCATGATGGTGGTCGTCGAGTAGAATCTGCGGGCGCGCCCCAGCAGAAGGATGTATCCGGCGTACAGGGCCGCCGCAATCACGGCGACGCTGTCGCCTCGAATGCCACCGCCGTCAAGGGCGGCGTGACCGCCCTTGAGGACCACGACGCCGGCGATGGAGACTGCCAGGCCGACCACGAATCCGGAACGGATCTTTTGCCCCAGCACCAGCCAGCTGAAGAGCGTCACAAAGATCGGCGCCGCATTGACCAGCAGCGTCGAGTTCGCAACGGACGTCATGTGAAGCGAGGTGTGCCACGCGGCGAGATCCGCGGCCAGGAACAGTCCCGGCGCCCCCACGTCGAAATACTCGCGGAGGCTGTGCGGGCGCCTCTGCCCATGTGAGATTGCCTGCTCGCGGCGGAAAACGAATAGCAGCGGCAGCAGCGCCAGCGCCAGGCGCCAGAATGCGGTGGCCACAGGGCCAAGTTCGGATATCCGAACGAAGATCGGCGAGCAACCGATGGCCGCGCCGCCCAGAAGCAGGGCGGGAAGTGCGCGACGCTGGATTGGATCGACCGATAGGGCGCGTTGCCGGGCGGTTCGAATCAATTGTCTGTGTCACCTACGGCGATGAAGACGCTGCAATTGACTCGCTCGGCCAGCGCTGCGCGATCCTTGCCGGACCACCAGCGTCCGCCACCCGCCTTGGGATAGTGGCCGATGACGACGAGATCGACCGCCAGGCGTCTGGCGTGATTCACGATCTCATCGATCGTATTGCCGTGCGCCAGGTGTCCTTCCGCCTCTATGCCGCGCGCCGTCAGCCATGTGATGCACTGCTGCAGGGACGTCTTGTGCTCCGATTCCAGATCGACCACACACAGGTGCCCAACGGCATTTGCCGCCATGAGCGCGTCGGAATCACAGCTCGAATAGAACGATAGTACGTGGACCTTTGGTTTCAGAAGTATCGCGAGTTCAGCACCGCGCTTGAGCGCTCTGAGCCCCGCTGCCGAACCATCGTGACAAATCAACACTCTTCTGAACACGTTCACCCCCGAAGGTCGCCAATCCGTGCGCGTATCGTTCCGTCAGCGGACGTAAGTCGAGATCCGGTAGTCATTATAATACGGGTCGCTACCGAGATTTACGCGGCCACATCGTCGCCGGCGACCTCATCGCGTGTCAGGCTGACTTTTTCTTGTGAGCGTCAATCACGGTCAGGGCGGTCATATTGACGACGCGTCGGACCGTTGCGGCGGGCGTAAGAATGTGCGCTGCGGCAGCGCAGCCCAGCAGAATCGGGCCAATCGTGACATTCTGGCCCGCGGCGGACTTGAGCAGGCTGTAGGCGATGTTGGCGCTGTCGAGGTTGGGGCACACGAGCAGATTGGCGCTACCGTGCAGCGTAGAGCTCGGCAGAATGGAATTGCGCGTCGCCTCGTCCAACGCCGAATCTCCATGCATCTCGCCGTCGATCTCCAGTGCCGGCAGGCGTTCGCGCAGCAACGCAAGCGTCGCGCGCATCTTCAAGGCCGAGGGCGCCGTGCTGGAACCGAAATCGGAGTGCGACAACAACGCAACTTTGGCTTTGAGTCCGAAGGCACCGATCTGCTCGGTCGCCAGTTGAGTGATCTCTGCCAACTCCTCGGCGCTCGGGTCGAGATTGACGTCCGTGTCGACGATGAAAAGCTGTCGACCCGGGAGAATTAGGCCAGCCATGGTGCCGTAGACTTCAACGCCGGGACGTCGACCCAGAACCTGGTCGATGTAACGCAGATGGCGACTTGTGGTGCTGATCGTGCCGCAGATCAGGCCGTCGGCTTCGCCCTTCTTGACCAGCATCGAGGCGATCAAGGTCGTGCGCCGGCGCATCTCGAGCCTTGCGTACTGCCGCGTGACGCCCTTGCGCTCGGTGAGAGCGTGATACGACTGCCAGTATTCGCTGAAGCGCTGGTCGAATTCAGGATTGACCACTGTGACGTGCTCGCCGATCCGCAGGCGTAGTCCGTGACGCTGGATCGCGCGCTCGATGACGTCCGGTCGGCCGACCAATATCGGGTGTGCCAACCTTTCGTCAACGACGATCTGCACCGCGCGCAGCACGCGCTCGTCTTCGCCCTCGGCGTACGCGATACGACTGACATTGGGTGCCAGATCACGAGCGGCTGCAAAAATCGGTTGCATCAGCGTGCCGCTGTGATAGACGAATTGCAGCAATCGCCGGCAGTAGGCATCGAAGTCCGTAATCGGTCGGGTGGCGACACCGGATTCCATTGCCGCACGCGCAACGGCCGGGGCAATCCGGAGAATCAGGCGCGGGTCAAAAGGCTTTGGGATCAGATATTCAGGGCCGAACGCCAGATCCTTGATGCCATCATAGGCCGTGGCCACGACGTCGCTTTGCTCTTCCCGGGCCAGTTCCGCGATGGCGTGCACCGCGGCGATTTCCATCGGCCGGGTGATCGTGGTGGCGCCCACATCCAGGGCGCCGCGAAAAATGAAAGGGAAACAGAGGACGTTATTGACCTGGTTGGGGTAGTCGCTGCGTCCGGTGGCAATGACCGCGTCGTTTCGAACCTGTCTTACCTCGCCAGGGAGGATCTCCGGCGTAGGGTTTGCCAATGCCAGGATGAGCGGTCGTGGCGCCATGACCGCGACCATCTCTGGCTTCAGAACGCCGCCGGCGGATAGACCCAGGAAGACATCAGCGCCCCCGATGACCTCGTCGAGGCGGCGTGCCGACGTCGGCTGCGCAAAGCGTTCCTTGAGCGGGTCCATCAGCTCGGTGCGGCCCTGATAGACCACGCCGGCGAGATCGGTCAGCCAGACGCTCTCTCGGCGCAGGCCGAGTTCAACCAGCAGTTCGACACATGCCAATGCAGCGGCACCGGCACCGCTCACGACCAGCTTGATGTGTTTGAGGTCCTTGCCAACGACGTGCAGACCATTCAGGAATGCGGCGCACACAATGATAGCCGTGCCGTGCTGGTCGTCATGGAATACCGGAATCTTCATGCGCGCGCGCAGCTTGCGTTCCACGATGAAGCATTCGGGTGCCTTGATGTCTTCGAGATTGATGGCCCCAAACGTCGGTTCGAGGGCGGCGATCACCTCGATCAGTTTATCTGGGTCGTTCTGCGCAACTTCGATGTCGAAAACGTCGATACCGGCAAACTTCTTGAATAGTACCGCCTTGCCTTCCATGACCGGTTTACTGGCGAGCGGGCCGATCGCACCCAGACCCAGCACAGCGGTGCCGTTAGTGACGACGCCCACGAGATTGCCTCGGCCGGTGAACCGAAAAGCATTGGCCGGGTCGTCAACGATCGCCTCGCACGCGGCCGCTACGCCTGGGGAGTAGGCCAGCGCCAGGTCGTTCTGATTGACCAGCTGCTTGGTGGGAGTAATCGACAGCTTTCCGGGAACCGGAAACTCGTGGTAGTCGAGCGCGGCCTGATGCAGGGCTGCTTGAGGATTGGATGGCGTCACGATTCACCTTTCGCATTCAGAGTTGCATAAGGTAACCCCGAATGCAGGAATCCATAAGGGCGACTACTCAGCGCATGCGAGCCGTTCTATTCAAGAGCTCCCGTCAGCGCTCATCGGAACCGGTTATCGCGACAAAACGGGGAGATCCGTCTCGCACGACGCGGAGCAATAGCGGCAGCTCGGGACTCGGTTTGTTGACTCCCGCCAGATCAGCGACGTCGGTCAATTGTTTCGTCCCCGCGTGCGTGATGAGATCGCCGATCTTGAGTCCCGCCAGCGCTCCCGGTCCCGCCCGTCTCAACTGAGTCACTATGAGCCCTGCGGGTTCGTCGTCGGCTTTCAATGCTTTGCGGATCTCGGCTGTTGTCGGGGCCAGCCCAAGCGCAAGGTTCGGCGCCCAAGTGTCCGGACCGCCTCCCATCGCGGGATCGGCAGGCGGATCGGGGAGACGACCTATCGTCAGCGGAACGGATAGCTGAACGCCATCACGCATGACCACCGCATAAACCCGACTGCCCGGCGCGAGGCGCGCAGTGACCTTCGGCAGTTCCGTGAAAGTGGCCGGTGCGGAACCGATGCTGAGCAGGACGTCTGCGACCCGCAGTGCCCCTTCCGCAGGGCTGTGCGGCTCGAGTGCGGTGATAAGCGCACCCTCCGGGCTCTTCAGCCCCAACGCTGTCGCAATCGCAGGCGTCAGTGCCTGAACGGATACCCCGAGGTAGCCCCGATCAACCCTCCCATGCGTCTCGATCTCATGCACGACGGCGGCGACAGTCTCGGCCGGTATGGCAAATCCAAGGCCTACCGAACCACCGTTGGGTGAGAATATGACCGAAGTGACCCCGAGAACGGTGCCGTCCACGGATAGCAGGGGGCCGCCAGAATTTCCACGATTGATCGCGGCATCGGTTTGCAGGAAATCGATGTAGGGGTCATCTTCAAGCGTGCGGCCTCGCGCGGAGATGATTCCAGCAGTTACGGATTGACCGAGTCCGAAGGGATTGCCGATGGCTATGACGAGATCGCCCACGGAGATCTTTGCAGAGGAACCCAGTTGCAGTGCAGACAACCGGCCCGCTTTGACTCGGAGCAGCGCGATATCGGTCGCTGCATCCGTCCCTACGACCTGCGCTGGAACTTCCCGCGAGTCAGACAGCCGTACGCGCACAGTGCGAGCATCGACGATGACATGTCGATTGGTGACGATGAGTCCGTCAGCATCGATGATGAAGCCTGAGCCGAGTACTGTTCCGCCATCGGTGGGGTCTGGATTACTGCCCGGACCCGAGAGCAGGCGTCGCATGATCGCGCGTATGGCTGCGTCGGGATCGTAATCAGTCGCCGCGAGCGCTCGGTCGGCAGCGCGCTGGCCAGCGCCTTGCCCCTGCTCTTCAACCAAGACAGTCACTACGCTCGGCGCGACGCGTCGGACCAGATCCGCGTACCCGGATTGGGCCGCCCCGGAAGCTGACTGAGCCAACAAGACGCTAAGCGCCGCAATGGCGGAAAATCGACTTGATAGCCGCGCGCTTTTCAGCATCGGCCATCCAGGACACTGCGCGCGCGCCAGGGATTGCACGCGTTCGAGTACGATCGGAGGGTTCATGGCTGGTCCGCGCCGAGACGAGGGATGGTCTCGCGGCAAGTCTACACTCGCCAGGTTAAATCAGACTGAACGCAACATTAAACTTCGCGCATAAGAGACTACCGGCCGCTGGCGCTGGTCACACGCCAAATCGTATTGCCAACGTCGTCGGCGACTAACAGAGCGCCCTGCTTGTCGATCGCCACCCCGACGGGACGGCCCATGGCGTCGCCGTGGGAATCCAAGAATCCGTTCAACACAACAACAGGCAAACCGGCAGGCTGACCGTGATCGAAGGGCACGAAGACCACCTCGTAGCCACTGCGAGTCTTGCGATTCCATGAGCCGTGTTGACCGATGAACATGCCGTGTTGCAATTGAGTTGGTAGCTTCGAGCCATCGGACCAGCAAAGGCCCAATGAGGCGGTGTGGGCTCCCAAGGCATATTGAGGCGGTATGGCTTTGGCGACCATGTCGGAGTCTTGTGGCTTGACCCGGACATCGACGTGCTGGCCGTAATAGCTATATGGCCAGCCGTAGAATGCGCCGTCGCGCAGACCAGTCATGTAGTCCGGCGGTAACTGATCGCCTAACGCATCCCGCTCGTTGACGGCGACCCACAAGACCCCATCGTCCGGTTCCCAGGCCAATCCGTTGGGATTGCGCAGTCCGGAGGCAAATACCCGGTGATCGCCGGTGGCGACGTCGATCTGCCAGACCGCAGCGCGGTCGCGCTCCACGTCGAGGCCATTTTCGGCGGCGTTGCTGTTGGATCCGACGCCGACATACAGTTTGTGACCATCGAGGCTGGCGATAAGGCTTTTTGTCCAGTGGTGGTTGATGGTTCCCGCCGGCAAGTCGACCACCGTTGTCGGCTGCGCCCGGATTTCGACATCGCCTGCGTGATAGGGGAAGCGCAGCACAGCGTCGGTGTCGGCCACGTAGAGAGACTCGCCGATAAGTGCCATTCCGAAGGGTGAGTTCAAGCCCTGCAGGAAGACGTGCCGCTCGGGCGCGCTTGCATCTGCGCTCAATCCACGCAGAAGAATGATGCGATTGGGGCTCGGTCGCGTGCCGGAACCGGCGCGCTTCATGAGCAGCTTGTGCACCTTGCCGCTGATTCCTTTGCTGTCGTCGGGCTTGGGAGGTGCGTCAGTCTCGGCAACCAGCACATCACCGTTCGGTAGTACGTAGAGCCAACGAGGATGATCAAGATCGCGCGCGTAGGCATCGACGACGATGCCGGGGGCGGCTCGAGGCTTTGCATTCTCCGGCCAGCCTACGGCCTTGGCGATTTTTACCGTGGTCAATATCGATTTATGCGGGGCAGGCAGGTTTGGCGAGGGCCCGTATTCACTCGCGATGATCTCCTGAGCGCGGGCGGTAATGCTGATGCACAGGATCGCCGCCGCAGCCAGTGTCGTGCGGCGCGCGTAGACCGATGGGGCACCGCTCATTTCGGTTGGATCAGTCACAATCGCCTCCGCCGGTGCACGTTGCCAATTAAACGCATTGTTTGGCACGGAACATAAGGGGGCTGAGGCCGACAAGGCTGTCAGTCACCGCTGGCCAGCGCCGGCCTGCGTGGCTGGATCATTCCAAGCGGTCGTCTTCGCCGCTGGTGGATTCGAGTGCCCGACCTGGAAGCGACGAGGCGCCGGATGGATTAGCGATGACCCGACGACCGCGAGTGCGCGGCCGATGCAGAATGGGATAGGCGAAACTTGCGAGGTGCGAATGAACGCGCCTCAGATCGCGCACCGTGCGCAAAAAGAGGTCGCTTTCCTCGGCAACTTGCTCAGCCACGCGGGTGTCGGCGGGACGGCTCGCGGCGGCGGCGCTGCGCAGGAGGCGCACACTCAGGGCGGTCGCGGAGGCCTCGAATTCGCGGAACTGGGTCTTACGGGCGACCAGACGCTTGGCGTCACGGAGTTGGGCGTGCAGGAATACGGCTAGCGCGAGGCGCAGACTCTCGAGGAGTTCACTGTGCATGGCGGTGACTGTCTCGAGTTCTTCCGCAGAGAATGCTCTGCCCAGTTTCTGGCTACGGAGCGCGAACTCGACCAGGCTGTTGGCGACGATATCGCCAACGTGCTCGAGGTTGATCACGGCCGACAGAATATCCTGGGCCCTCGCACCCTCATGCTGGTTATCCAGGGTCTGCTCATCCCCTACGTCGGCCAGATAGCGGCGGATCGCACCGCCCAATTGATCGACGCTGCGGTTGTGGAAGGCGACCGCCTCGGCGCGCACGCGGTCGTTGAGCCGAAGAACCCCGAGCGCATCGCGCAGGATCGCCTCGACCATATCGGCCATACGCAGGGTTTCTCGCGCCGCATTTGCCAGTGCGACCGTCGCTGAATCGAGAGCCGCGACGTCGAGATAGACGGGGCGACCGGGATCGGCGGGCGCCGGCGGGTCAGGCAACCACCGCGTCAGGAGCCGTGCGAGCCCGGCAACCGGCCCGATGAATATTGCTGCGAGCGCAAGGTTGAACGCCAAGTGAAAGTTGACGACCAGCCGTGCGGGGGCGGGCTCCGCCAGCTCGAGAATATGGGTGATCTCATGCAGGAAGGGCAGTGCGAGCAATACCCCTGCGGCGCGGACCAGGAGATTTCCGAGCGGCAGTCGCCGCGCCACCGGCGTCGAAGCATTGACGAGCGCGGGCAGGGCACCACCCAGGTTAGCACCGAGCACGAGCGCGAGGGCGCCGGTTGGATCTACGACGTGTGTGGCCGCGAACGACGCAACGAGCAGCACGATGGCGATGCTCGAGTGACAGGCCCAGGTGAGCGCCGCGGCGGCAAGTGTCGCGAGCACCGGATCGCCTACGAGCGAACCCACGACCGGGCGCAGAAGCGGTGTGTTCTCGATGGGACCCAGCGTGTGTACGAGGCCGGAGAGCGCCATGAGCATGAGCCCAAGTCCAATACCGATCCGCCCGATGTTCTTCGCCCTGCCGCCGGCCGCCCAGCGGAAGACGAGCACACCGAGGAGCACCAGCGGTGGTCCGACCAACGCTACGTTGAAGGACAGCACCTGTGTGAGCAGCGCCGTGCCGACGTTGGCACCCAACATGACCGCCAGCGCGGGGGCGAGTGCTATCACGCCTGTCGCCGTGAAGGAGGTCGCCAGCAACCCTGTGGCGGTGCTGCTCTGGAGAAGCGCCGTCACACCGATACCCGTCAAGAACGCCCGGAAGCGGCTCCCGAGGTTGCGGCCGAGCCAACGCCTGAGAATGGTACCGAACCCTCGTTGGACGCCAGTACCGACCATGTGTGTCCCCCAAAGGAGGAGACCGACGTGGCCCGCGAGTTCAATGAGTGAGAGCGTCCCGTTCACTTTCGAGCGTGGGTGCGCAGTTCCTGCTACGAATGATGTTGTCTCAGTGTACAGCGTAAGGATTGCAACAGACCGCGTAGTCGATCACGCCCCCGCAGGAGCCGCGGAGCGGGCGCGGTTATCCCTTGAGCGCGCAGGGCAGGGCGGTCACGGCGCCGGTGTTGGCGCCGGGGTGCGAGGCATTACGGAACTGGCCGGTGCGGACGCAGCGGCGCCGGCGTGAGCCGTTTCCTGGGAGGAGTGTACTTTGAGCCACTGGTTTACGAGCAGGAACAGTATGACGGCGATATAAAAGGCCAAAGACCGGTTGAGGGCGCGGGGGTTGGCAGTCAATTGTACGATGGGCTCGGCGCTGGGCGCGGGGCCTTTGGATGCGACGCGCTTCGGGAGCAATGCAATCAGATGCTGGACGAGCGCTTCCGGATCCGTGCGCGCCGTTGGTCCGTCGGGTAAGGCCGCAATCAGAGTTCTCAAGAACTGCGTCGCCGCTTCGCGAGGCAGCCGCGCCAATCTCGCCGCTTCATCCCAGGGATCGACATTCGCTCGGGCGAATGCCGAAACCATGTTCAGCAGCGTGCCGTTGTGTTCCTCTGCAATCGGCGCGTACAGAAACTCGTCGAACTCGGATCCAGGCGTAGGAGTTAGAGCAGCCGAGTCCATATAGCCTCCGGGTGGCGCGCTGAGCGATGTTGCCGGGCGCTCCTGTCCGCTTAACCTGCGAATCCTAGGTGTGCAAGCGGCGATTGTCGGTGCGCTGCCGCGCGTAGCCGGGGTCGTTGCCAGGCCTTCAGCGGCCCCTCGCCCGTGACGCGGTGGAGAAATAGCCCGTCAACGCGGCGAATCGCGTCAACGGGTCAAACGCTGAATCCGGCGAACAACTTCTCGGGGATCGAGCAGCGTTTCTCGGGTAATCCAGATTCAGACGCTGAATAATATTCGCCACCGCCCGTTCACTCTGTGCGGCACCGAACATTGCCGGAGCTGGCGCTCGCCCTTGGTCAGCATGTGCTCATCGCCGGCATCGATGCCGACAATGAGATGGACGTGGACTCTTGCTCAGAGATTTCCATTCGCCTGCGCACCGAAGGTGTCGCAGTCCCCAAATTGACCACTGTCCGATCCGCGGCGAAACCATTTCAATCGCTGCGCCTCGCTTCCATGCGTGAAGGGATCGAGCACCTGCTGACCGACGGCAACATGAAGCTGCCACTTTTGACCGATTGCTGCCACCGTGTCCAAGGTCTTGGAAATATCCGCCGGAAGCTTTATTGCGCCATGCGCCTGGGCCCAACGCACCCACAACCCCGCGTAGCAATCGGCCTGCAGTTCCATCGTAGTCAATATTCGATTACCAAGCTGCGGAGTGCTGCGCGAACGCGCTTGATTCACCAGACCCGTAGTACCGATGATGTTCTGGATGTGATGCGCCAACTCGTGGGCCACGACATAGCCAAGCGCCGTATCACCCTCGTCGCGAGCGCGCTCCACGACTTCTCTCAGAAAGGCCTGATCCAGATACACGGTCTCGTTGACGGGGCAGTAGAACGCGCCCGTGAGCGTGAGCCGCACGTCGCAGACGCCGCCAAGTGACTGGGAAAAGGAAGACAGCTTGGGAGATCGATATCGCCCGCCAAGCGCTGCAATCTGGTGCGACCAGAAGTCATCGACACTACGGAACAGCGTCTCGGTCGTCTGCGTGGGGATAATGGCCGTCGCAGTGGGCGCTGAGGTCTGCCCCGCCATGGCCGGAAGCAGACTCCCAACCAAGACGAGTGTGTAGCGATAGCGGGAACGAAACATGCGCCTTATCCCGAACTCGCGCAGACTTCGCGCTCGCTCTTGAGGCAGGCGTACCACGGCAACAGATCGATCTTGCTGATTAGCAGTACCTGCGCGGCTCCGAACATGGGTGGATACTTCAGGGGCTTATTTTCGCCATCGGTCACCGAAAAGATGACGACCTTCGCACGTTCGCCAAAGTCGAAAAGCGCAGGGCACACCAGGTTGCCGACATTCTCGCAGCAGCAGAGAGGTCAGCGGCGGATTGAGCATATCCAACGCACGTTGCAACATCTCAGCCTCCAGGTGGCGGCCAGTGCCGGTATTGATCTGCGCGGTACGTGCTCCTGTGGCACGGATTCGTTCGGCGATGAGCTCGATTTTACCGAGTACTTGCGCTTCCAGCTGGATAGTCTGCGTGTGCCGCCCTGGCACCGACGGGCATGGGGATGATCATCGTATTGCCGCGACCGCAGGTTTCACACACGGTTTCACCTCCATTTCTTTGATCTTGATCTCCTGCGCGGCAATCAGCCGCAGACCAGCGTGGCCCGCAATAGCCTAATCGTCGCACTAAGAGCGACAGCGTACCGACGCCGCCTCTTGCCAGGTCCAAGGTGGTTACAGGCTTCAGCCACCAGGAAGGAGAGAACACATGATGATATCCAAGCGCTTCGCCTACGGTGCGATCGTCACCCTGCTGGGGCTATCGGGTTGCGTGATTGATCGGGGACGAGATCAGCCCTACGGACACGATCAGAACGTCGGCCATGGTTCTGAAAGGCAAGAGGCCAGCGATCGCGGCGACGCCCACTGTGATGGCCCGGGTAACAGTGACAGGGATGACTGCCACCGCGCATCGCACTAGATCGAGAGTGAAGGCATCTTGACGATTCAACAGCGCTCTCAGGTTGGTGCATATGAATCCTATAACGTCCTTTCTGGTGCTGAGCTGCATACTCGCGGGCTTGGCGGTCGGCTACTTAGTCCATCCCTATCTCGCGTTTCCATTCATTGTGCTCGGAGCCGCGATCGCCATGTCGTTGAAAATGGCCAACGTGTGGCAGAAGTTCGTCATACTGCGGATGGGAAAGTTGCAAAGTGTCAGGGGGGCGGGGCTGTTCGTGATCATTCCGGTCCTCGATACGGTGATTGCAGTCATAGACGGGCGCATTCAAACGACGGCTTTTAACGCGGAGCAGGCGCTCACCAAGGACACGGTGCCGGTGAATGTCGACGCGATTATCTTCTGGCACGTCCACGACGCCGAAAAGGCCGCGCTGGCCATCACCAATTATCGTCAGGCGATCGATCGAGTTGCGCAAACATCGCTCCGCGAGATGATTGGCTCCTCGATGCTGGCGGCCCTGTTATCCGATCGGAAGCAGGCGGACGAGCAACTCAAGATTGAGATCGGTGAGAAAACCGCGCCCTGGGGCATATCCGTGAGTTCGGTGGAGATCCGCGATGTTGCCATCCCGGTGGCTCTGCAGGATGCCATGTCGCGTCAGGCACAAGCGGAGCGCGAGAAGCAGGCGCGAGTGATTCTGGGATCGGCGGAGGCGGCGATCGCGGGAAAGTTTGTCGAGGCCGCCGACATTTACGCCGGGCATCCAGCGGCGCTGCAACTTCGGGCGATGAACATCATTTATGAGACCACCAAGGAACGAGGGGCCACGATCCTGATGCCGACCTCGATGGTGGACAGTCTGAATCCCTCTGCGACGACCGTGGCTCTCGCACTCGCAAGCAGTGAAGAGTTCAAGTCCAATGAGGCGCTCAAGCCCGCAGTGGAGCCGCCGAAGCTGCCGATTGCGGCATGAGGGGTGCCGATCGCTTGACGGACTCGCGCTCCTGCAGATAGTGGGCCGCGGCGAGATTCGTGATGCATACGCAAGGGCTAGTCGGAGAAGACGCGGCTCGGGATCCATATGAGCTCGGGGTTGTCGCAATTGAATGAGGCGATTTAGTACGGTGCCGCACAGATGCGCGGGTCGTGTGAGTGCGAATATGCGAGACGATGAATATCGGATATACGGCATTGGCACACGATTAAGTTCGCCTTACGGACAGCACACATCGGCTCTTGTTGTGGATCTATCGAATGCTCTGTCCAGACCGGCAAGGAAGGTGGTAGATGGGTACGATTTTGATCATTCTCCTGGTCCTGCTGCTGTTCGGCGGCGGGGGTGGCTACTATGGGTACCGGCGGTATGGTGGCTCTGGGCTCGGTGGCGTTCTCGGTTTGGTGGTAGTTGTTATTCTCGTGGTCTGGTTCTTCGGTGGCCTGCATATCAGCACCTGATGCCTGCCGACCCTGTTAGGGGACATTCATTCATGCGCTGAACTTCCGGGGATGTTCCGGTTGCTTTTTGGCGTCGACGCGTGACTTAAGTGTCCTGGCTCAACTCGCCGACTGTTTGAAGCGCCGTTCCGCCTGGCTCTGTGCGGATGCGTGCGTGACGTTACTTAGATTCGGCGGAAGTAGCTGCGCGGTACGTCGATTGGAACCGGACATGGGGGTTTGCCCGCCGGTGCCGGCGCCCACGGGACTTGCAATGAGTCACCGCGCGGCCACCATAAAAAAACGTTAATGACTTTTGTGCACGGCGGTAAATCGGCGTCGACCGAGCGTCGCTGCGGCGCAAAATTGTCGTACTCAACGAGGCGCAGCACGCGCTCCGATGTACTTTGCTATCTGGTTTATAATTCACCTTGGGTGGTGATACTTCCATGTCCAGCGTTCACGATCCACAACAGAACTATCTGCTAGCGGCGTTGCCGGCCGCCGAGCGCGAACGACTGTTTCCGCACCTTGAACTCATCGAGCTGCCGCTCGGCAAAGTTTTATACGAGTCCGGTGATTACCTACGGTACGTTTATTTTCCGATCGACTCCATCGTGTCGCTTCTGTATGTATTGCAGGACGGTGCGTCCGCCGAAATCTCAGTAGTGGGCAACGAGGGCCTCATTGGCAGCGCACTTTTCATGGGCGGTGAGACTACGCCGAGCCGAGCGATTGTGCAGAGCGCCGGCTACGCCTACCGGTTGATCGGTCAGCGGCTCAAGGACGAATTTTATCAAAACGGCGAAATGCAGCCTCTCATGCTACGTTACACGCAGGCCCTCATTACTCAGATGGCCCAGACCGCGGTGTGCAATCGCCATCACTCGGTAGACCAGCAGCTGTGTCGCTGGCTGTTACTGTCTCTCGATCGCTTGCCATCCAACCAGTTGGTCATGACGCAGGAGCTCATCGCGAACATGCTTGGGGTACGCCGAGAGGGGGTCACCGAATCCGCCGGCAAGCTGCAGAAACTCGGCGTCGTGCTCTACAGTCGCGGGCACATCACGGTGCTGGATCGGCCGAAGCTGGAGACATTGTGCTGCGAGTGCTATGCGGTGGTGAAAAAAGAAACCGATCGCTTGTTGCCGCGTCCGCCGCATTAGTCCAGCCCTCTTCAGTCGACCTCGTCACCTCGCCAAGCAATCTTCTTGGCGCCTCAGTCGGCGCCGGCGCCCTAAGACGCACCATGGCCTTGTCTGCCGCTCTCTGAGTCGTGGCAGTTCCGGACAGCCACACGACGCCGTCTTTGGGCGCAAGCTGATCAGCTATAAGCGGGGGAAAATAAAGATCCTGGCTATTAAAGGACTCAAAGCCTCGTCTTGCTCGTACTATCAGATCGTCAATACGGTGTACCCGCGCGCAGCGCTAGCGGCCTGAGCCATGCGCGATGTGACGAGCCGCCACTAGCGCCTTTGTGCGCTAGCGAGCAGACGGCTCACTGATGGCGTCATAACGTGGCCGGACTTGTAGTCAGCGCCCCTGTGCTGGCGAGGCCGTCATCGGGACCCTCGACTGTATTTGTCTGTGGCGCCAGTTTATTAAGTTGGTAGGAGCTCCACATGTATGCGATACCCACACAATGGATTGTTGTTGGCAGTGTCATCGTCCTGGCGGCGCTTGCACTAGCGGCGTGGTTCTTTGCCAGAAAGCGACAACAATCTCGTAGACTCCAGCAACACTTCGGTTCCGAGTATGGTCGAACCGTCGATGCGCTTGGCGGCAGAACAAAGGCTGAGTCGGATTTGAAGGCACGCGAAAAGCGCGTCGAGCGGCTCAGTCTTACGCCATTGGCGTCCGCAGAAGCCGCTCGGTTTAGCCAGGCTTGGAACGCTTTGCAGGGCCGCTTTGTCGATAGCCCGAAGGGCGTTGTCGTGCAGGCTGACCAACTGGTCCGTGAGCTGATGTTGAAGCGCGGTTACCCCATGGGCGATTTTGAGCGCCGGGCGGGTGACATCTCAGTTGATCACCCCACGATCGTGGCGTCCTACCGGGCGGCGCAGGCCATCGCGTTGCGCGATGAGCGCGGTGTAGCCGACACCGAGGAATTGCGCCAGGCCGTGGTGCATTACCGCGCGCTGTTCGATGAGCTGCTCGAAGTTAAGGGAGCCCCTGAAGAGGCAATCCCAGCAAAGTCAGTAGCGATGCAGGCAGTATAAGCCGAGGCGGCGATGCCGACTGGCAGTGGCGCGGTGAGGACTAGTTCAATTCACCAAGAGGGTCATGATCATGCATAGAAATATTACACGGCGCGCGCTCGTGAAGGGCGGCCTGGTCGCTGGCGCGCTGGTCCCAGTCGCCGGACTCTTCGTCAATACCGCCGCCTATGGCGACTCACCGGCGCTGGATCCGAGCGAGCCGGCCGCGAAGGCGCTAGGCTATGTCACCAAGTCCACGAAGCCCGATGCAACTTGCGGGAATTGTTCGCAGTATCAAGCTAAGGCAGGAGATGCCATGGGCCCGTGCACAATATTCCCAGGGAAGAGCGTGGCGTCCTCCGGGTGGTGCAGTGGCTGGGCGAAGAAGGTTGCCGCTTGAAGTGACTGGATCTCAAGAGCATGGGGATGCGGTCGGGCGCCACCGCGGGCGGCTCGCGCTCGAGATCAGAACACCACTCTGACACTGTCATCCACCATACTTCGATCGATGTAGCCGATGGCAGCGGGATTCTCGCCGATGCGCTTCTTCATTTCGACATTGTTCGATACGCTCGGCGGCGGTTGCCCTCTGCCCGTGAATATGATCTTCGACCAGTAGGCCTTGATCTGCGCAGCGGATCTGCCGGCGACCTTGTCATAGAACTCATCGCGAACGGCTGAGCCTTCCGCCTGGTCGATCGGGATGGCTTGAGACCCATCCGGAAAGCGGCTTGCCTTGCCCAAGAATATATCTGTCACTTGGGCTTTGCTCAAGGCAGTGACTGGACTTTTTGCTGAGACCACCGCCACCACATCGGCACTGACCGCACCGCTCGCCAGGCCCAGCGCCAGCCCGATGAGCATCCAGATGCATCCGATGCGGTTTAAAAGAGGCATAACCCGCTAGATCAAAAGACGAAATCGACCGCGGCGCTGAAGAGATTGACCGTGCCGCCTGGCTGAAAGCCAAGCTGGAGGTTAGTCAAATTGCCGGCAGAATCCGATAGGGTGCGAAGACGCTCATATTGCAGTTTACAGTCAGCGCTGCGCAAAAAGTCCCAG
>Ga0210394_10001708_pt1 | contig 33514 bp, 27 predicted proteins | sample IncBWC12MmetaG_FD_160121 | JGI IMG/M metagenome (GOLD analysis project Ga0210394, IMG submission 160121) | Forest soil microbial communities from Barre Woods Harvard Forest LTER site, Petersham, Massachusetts, United States - Inc-BW-C-12-M | ecosystem: Environmental > Terrestrial > Soil >... | reverse complement strand
ATTCCATCGCCCGCATTCCGGCCATGCCGATATGGAATTCCTTGCCCGCGGCGAATAACGCATCGAACAGATGGTGCGCATATTCAATCGGGAAGTGCAGTTCCCACCCCAGGGCGCCGACGAAATTCACGCGCAGCAGGTACACGTCGGTAGCGAGGCCGACCTCCGCCACCTGGCCCGTGAGCCATGGGAACGAAGCATTGTCCAGCGGGGTGTCGGTGAGGCGGGCCAACACCTCGCGCGAGCGCGGTCCGGCGATCACGAAACAGCCGCGGCTCATGGTGACGTTGCGCAGGGTCACACTGCCGTCCTGCGGCAACATCTTCTGCAGATAGTCGCTGTCATAGCGCTCGGCCGCGCCGGCGCTCACCACATAGTAATGCTGCTCGGCGATTTTAGTGATGGTGAACTCGGTGCGAATGCCGCCGCGGCGGGTCAACGCGTGGCACAGTGCGATGCGGCCGTTTTTGGCCGGCACCTTATTGGCGACCAGCCCGTCGAGCCAGCCTTCCGCACCGGAACCTTCGACAACATGCTTGGTAAACGGTGTGAGATCAATCACGCCGACGCGGCGGCGCAAATTGACCGCTTCGTTGCCGACGTGCTCAAAGTAATTCGAGCGGCGGAAACTCCATCGATCGACCGGCGCAACTCCGGACGGGGCGAACCAGTTGGCGCGCTCCCAGCCGTAGCGCTGCCCGAACACGGCGCCCATGCGCGCCAGCTTGTCGTATACCGGACTGGTCTTGGCCGGGCGAGCGTCCGGGCGTTCCTCATCCGGAAAATGAATGACGAATACATTGCGATAGGTTTCTTGGTTTTTCTGCACGACGTAGCGCTTGCTCGTGTAGGGACCGTAGCGCCGCGGGTCAACCGCCAGCATGTCGATGCCGGGTTCGCCCTCGACCAGCCATTCGGCCAGCTGCCACCCCGAGCCTCCTGCCGCCGTAATGCCAAAACTATGGCCCTCGTTGAGCCACAGATTGCGCACACCCCATGCCGGTCCAATCAGCGGGCTGCCGTCGGGCGTATAGGCAATCGGACCGTTGACGATATCCTTGATGCCGCAGTTGGCGAGAGAGGGTACGCGGCGCTGCGCCGCCTCGACGTGGGGCAGCAGACGATCCAAATCGCCCTCGAACAGATTTTTTCCGAACCATTCCGGGACCCCGTCCGCAAAGCGCGCCGGCGCGCCCGCCTCGTAGGGCCCAAGGATCCAACCCATTCGCTCCTCGCGCAAATAGTATGACTGGTCCGACTCGCGCAACACGGCGAGTTCACGGCCGCCGGCTTGGCGGTACGCCTTGAGTTCGGGCGATTGGTCATAAACGATGTATTGGTGTTCGACGGGAATCGAGGGCACATTCAGGCCAAACAGGCGTCCGGTCTGCCTGGCGTAGTTGCCGGTGGCGCACACCACATGCTCCGCGATGATTTCGCCCTTGTTGGTGGACAGGTGCCATTCGCCCGAGGGCGTGCGCTTCACCGCCGTGACTTCGGTCTGTTCATTGATCTCTGCGCCGCGAGCCCGCGCCCCCTTGCGCAGCGCCATGGTCAGATCCGCCGGTGCGATATGGCCGTCATCCGGGTGATAGAGCGCTCCCACGATTTTTGCCGTGCCCGCGCCGTCGCCCAATTCGATGAGCGGCCATAGCTCGCGCACCTGGGCGGGCGAGATCACCTGGAAGGGCACGCCGATGGTATTCGCCGTGCCGCAGTACTTTTGGTATTCATCCATGCGTTCGCGGCAGGTGGCGAGGCGCAGATTCCCGGTAACGTGAAAACTCACGTCCTGACCGGTTTCAGCCGGTAGGCGCTTGTACAGATCCACAGAATACTTGTGCAGCTGTCCAACGGTGTAGCTCATGTTGAACAGGGGCAGCAATCCCGCGGCATGCCAGGTGGATCCGGCGGTGAGCTCCGCGCGCTCGAGCAACACAATGTCGCTCCAGCCCTTCAAGGCCAGATGGTACAGCGTACTGACGCCGACCACGCCGCCGCCGATCACGACGACGCGGGCATGAGTCTTCATGTCTCGAGGTCTCCCAACGAAAACCAGTCCGGCAGTGTAAACATCGGTACGGCAGCAACCAGGGTTGAACGCGACGCTATTTTACTTGCATGCGACGCAGCCCCCGCGTGGTCCGCGCGGCTGCAAAATGGCCGCGACTAGGGTAGGCAGGCTCGCTTGCACGTGCAAGTACGCGCAGGAGGGCTATATTTGAGTATCCGATACGAGGCGCAGGAGCTTCCCAATGAACGCAGCCACCGAATCCGCCGACCTTACGCCGCTGGTTCTTCTCGAGCGCCGGGGCGGCGTCGCGTTTCTCACTCTCAATCGTCCCGCCCAGTACAACGTGCTCTCCGAGCAGATGTTGGCGGCCTTGCACTCCACGCTGGATGCGATTGCCGATGATTCGTCGGTGCGTGCCGTGGTGCTGGGCGGTGCCGGCAAGGCATTCTGTGCGGGTCACGACCTGAAGCAGATGAAGGCCAACCCGAGCAAGGAGTACTACCAGCGGCTGTTCGACGCCTGCAGCGGATTGATGATGCGGATCCAATCGCTGCCGCAGCCGGTGATCGCGCGCGTGCATGGCATCGCCACCGCCGCGGGCTGTCAGCTGGTCGCCGCGTGCGATCTCGCGGTCGCCGCCGCCGATGCGCGCTTTGCGGTTTCTGGGGTAAACGTGGGCCTGTTCTGCGCCACGCCGTCGGTCGCGCTTGCCCGCAACGTGGGGCGCAAGGCGGCCTTCGAAATGCTGGTGACGGGCGAGTTCATCGATGCCGCCACCGCTCTGCAGCGCGGGTTGATCAATCGCTGCGTGCCTGCGAATCGCCTCGATCCGGAAATCATGGAGCTGGCGGCTGCGATCGTCGCAAAGCCGCCCTCCGTGATCGCGGCGGGCAAGTCCTTGTTCTACGCGCAACTTGAATTGGGTTTGGCACCCGCTTACCGGATTGCCGGCCAGGCGATGGCCTGCAACATGATCGAAGACGCCGCGCAGGAGGGCGTCGCGGCATTCATCGAGAAGCGCGCACCGAAGTGGCCCGCCCCGCGCGATCCTGGGTAGGCGAAATAGTGAACAAGCCCCTGAAAGTGTTGCAAATTCTCTCACGGCCGGCGGCGTAATCGGTCATTTGTTTCGCTGTGCCGGGTCTTTAAAATGAGGCGCTGAGCCCTAATTCGGAGCGAACGAGTTGCGAGGTCAACCTATGCACGCCGTTTCAATCAAGCCCACGCCGGCGACCTATCAGCCAACGAACAAAATTCGATTGGTCACCGCGACGTCGCTGTTCGACGGCCATGACGCCTCGGTGAATATCATGCGCCGTATGCTGCAGGCCTCGGGCGCCGAAGTGATCCATTTGGGCCACAACCGCTCGGTGCAGGAGATCGTCAACGCCGCGTTGCAGGAGGACGTACAGGGCGTGGCGATCACTTCCTATCAGGGCGGCCATGTCGAGTTTTTCAAATACATGATGGACCTGCTGCGGGACAACGGCGGCGAGAATATCAAGGTGTTCGGCGGCGGCGGCGGCGTCATCGTACCGGCCGAGATCCAGGAACTGATGGCGTACGGCGTAACCCGCCTGTATTCGCCTCAAGACGGCGCAAAGCTCGGGCTGCAGGGAATGATCGACGATGTCATGCGCTCCAGCGATTACGATTTGTCCGCGCAGGCCCCCGCGGAAGCCGGTGCGCTCGAAGCGCTGCGCTCGGGCAATCGCCGGCAGCTCGCGCGAGTGATCACCGCGGTTGAAAATCGCCACTACCCGGCGCGCGCGCGCCAGGCGCTGCTGCAGGCGGCCGCCGCCATCAGGACCCCCATATTGGGAATCACCGGTACCGGCGGCGCGGGCAAATCCTCTCTCACCGACGAGCTCATTCTGCGGCTGCGGCTCGATCAGGACGATCGCGTGCGCGTGGCCGTCATCTCGATCGACCCTTCGCGCAAACGCACCGGCGGCGCTCTGCTCGGCGATCGGATTCGAATGAATGCGATCGAGTCGGATAAGATCTTCATGCGCTCGCTCGCGACCCGCGATACCGGCACGGAAATCTCCGCCGCGCTGCCGGAGGTGCTGGCGTCCTGCAAGATCAGCGGCTTCGATCTGATCGTGGTCGAGACTTCCGGAATAGGCCAGGGCGAATCGGCCATCGTTCCCTTGGTCGATATTTCGCTCTATGTCATGACCCCCGAATTCGGCGCGGCCTCGCAGTTGGAGAAAATCGACATGCTCGATTTTGCCGACTTTGTTGCAATCAACAAGTTCGACCGCAAGGGCGCCGAGGACGCGCTGCGCGATGTGCGCAAGCAGTACCAGCGCAACCATGAATGGTTCACGCAATCCCCGCAGAGCATGCCGGTTTACGGCACCATGGCCTCGCGCTTCAACGACGACGGCATCACTGCGCTGTATCAGGCCATTCTGCCGCGCCTGCAGGACAAGGGCCTTAAAGTGGGAACCGGCAAGTTGCCGCATGTCGCGCTGAAAGCGTCCTCGCGCGGCCGCGCCGTCGTACCCCCGGAGCGAGTGCGCTATCTTGCGGAGATTTCCGAGCTGTTGCGCGAGTTCCATCTGTCGGTCGCGCGCCAGTGCCGAATCGCGCGCGAGCGCCAGTCGTTGGCGACATCCAAGACCTTGTTTACCGCGTCCGGAATGAGTGCGGCGGGCTTCGACGAACTCATAACAGCGAAAACCGCCGAGCTTGGTCCGGCCTCCCGCAAGCTGCTGGAGCAGTGGCCGACCACCCGGGAGTTGTACGCGCGGCCCGAGTACGTGGTGAAGATTCGCGACTCGGAGATTCGCACCAATCTCGTCCACGAATCGCTTTCCGGCACCAAGATCCGCAAGGTGGCGCTGCCGCGCTTCGAGGACGACGGGGAGATTTTGCGCTTCCTGCTGAAGGAAAACGTACCGGGTACCTACCCCTATACCGCCGGTGTGTTCGCCTTCAAGCGCGAGGGGGAAGACCCGACGCGCATGTTCGCCGGCGAGGGTGATGCGTTTCGCACCAATCAGCGTTTCAAGCGCGTGTCCGAGGGCATGCCGGCGCACCGCCTGTCCACGGCCTTTGATTCTGTGACGCTGTACGGCTGGGATCCGGACCCGCGCCCCGACATCTACGGCAAGGTCGGCAATTCCGGCGTATCGATCGCCACCCTGGACGATATGAAGGTGCTGTACTCGGGCTTCGACCTGTGCGCGCCGACGACCTCGGTGTCGATGACCATCAACGGGCCGGCGCCGATGATTCTGGCCATGTTCATGAATACCGCCGTCGATCAGCAAGTGGAGAAGTTCCAGCAGCAAAACGGGCGTGATCCAACGGCCGACGAATACCAGAAGATCAAGGCTTGGACCTTGGGCACAGTGCGCGGCACGGTGCAGGCGGATATTTTGAAGGAAGACCAGGGGCAGAACACCTGCATCTTCTCCACCGAGTTCGCTCTCAAAATGATGGGCGACATGCAGGAATATTTCGTGCACCACCGGGTGCAGAATTTCTACTCGGTGTCGATCTCCGGCTACCACATAGCCGAGGCCGGCGCCAATCCCATCTCGCAGCTCGCATTCACCCTCGCCAACGGCTTCACCTACGTCGAGTCGTACCTCGCGCGCGGCATGCACATCGACGATTTTGCACCGAACTTGTCATTTTTCTTTTCCAACGGCATGGATCCCGAGTATTCGGTCATCGGCCGGGTCGCGCGCCGTATTTGGGCCGTCGCGATGAAGAATAAGTACGGCGCGAACGAGCGCAGCCAGAAGCTCAAGTACCATGTGCAAACTTCCGGTCGTTCATTGCACGCGCAGGAAATGGCATTCAACGACATACGCACCACGCTGCAGGCGCTGTGCGCGATCTACGATAATTGCAACAGTCTGCACACCAACGCGTATGACGAGGCGATCACCACGCCCACCGAGGAAAGTGTGCGGCGCGCCATGGCGATTCAGCTGATCATCAATCGCGAATGGGGCTTGGCCAAGAACGAGAACCCCAACCAGGGCAGCTTCATCATCGAGGAACTCACCGACTTGGTCGAAGAAGCGGTGCTCAAGGAATTCGATGCCATCGCCGACCGCGGCGGCGTGCTCGGCGCGATGGAAACCGGCTATCAGCGCGGCAAGATTCAAGAGGAATCACTGTTCTACGAGCGCCAAAAGCACGACGGATCGTATCCCATCATCGGGGTCAACACGTTCCGCAATCCACACGGCGAGGCCGCCGCGACGGCGATCGAGCTGGCGCGCTCCACCGATGCGGAGAAGCAGTCGCAGCTCAAACGCCTCGAGCAGTTCAAGGAACGCAATGCCGAGCAGGCGGCGCAGCTGCTCGAGCGGCTACGGCGCACGGTTATCGAAGACGGCAATACCTTTGAAGTGCTGATGGACGCCGTGCGCGGCTGTTCGCTCGGCCAGCTGACGCACACCCTGTACGATGTCGGCGGCCGCTACCGGCGCAACATGTAGGCGAGAATATGCGCGAATACCAAGCACCCTTGGCGGACATGAAGTTCGTGCTGCGCGAGCTCGTGGATTTTGAGGTGCTGGCGCAGCTGCCGGGCTTCGGCGAGGTCAGCTTGGACCTGGCGGAGGCGGTACTGGATGAGGCCGCCAAATTCGCGAACACGGTGCTTTCCCCCTTGAATCGCAGCGGCGATCTGGAAGGCGCGCGCTGGCAGGACGGCCAGGTGCTGACCGCCGCGGGCTGGAGGCAAGCCTACACGCGATTCGCAGCCGACGGCTGGAACTCGCTGTCATGTCCGACGCAATTTGGCGGACAAAATTTGCCCAGGGTCCTGTCGGCGCTGATCGAGGAGATGTGGAACGGCGCGAATGTGGCTTTTGCCCTGTGCCCGATGCTGACGCGCGGGGCGATCGATGCGATCGAACTGCGTGGCTCGGAGGCACAGAGAGACAAGTATCTGCCGAAGATGGTCACCGGCGAGTGGACCGGCAGCATGAATCTCACGGAGCCGCAGGCCGGCTCGGACCTCTCGGCCGTGCGCACGCGGGCCGTGCCCACCGGCGACGGCCGTTTCCTGCTCACGGGTCAGAAGATCTTCATCACCTATGGCGAGCACGACTTGACCGGCAACATCGTGCACATGGTGTTGGGGCGCAAAGCCGGAGCGCCGGATGGAGTCAAAGGCATTTCCCTGTTCCTGGTGCCGAAGTTCCTGGTCAACGCCGATGGATCGCTGGGAGCGCGCAATGATGTTCACTGCGTATCAATCGAGGACAAGCTCGGAATCCACGCCAGCCCCACCTGCGTGCTGGCTTTCGGACAGAACGGCGGCGCCGTCGCGGAATTGGTCGGCGAAGAGAATCGCGGGCTGGAATACATGTTCATCATGATGAACGCGGCCCGCTATTCGGTGGGCCTCGAAGGAGTCGGCATTTCGGAACGCGCGTACCAAACAGCGCTGGCCTATGCGCACGAGCGCATCCAAGGCACCGAAGCAGGCATTCGCGGCGGCGCCCGCGTGCCCATCGTCCGGCATCCTGACGTGCGCCGCATGTTGATGATCATGAAGTCGCATACCGAGGCCATGCGCGCGCTCGCCGGCGTGGTCGCGGTGTCCTTGGACGCGGCCCGCTTGCATCCGCGCGCGGCGGAGCGGGAACGCCACCAGGCCTTCGCGGATCTGATGATTCCCGTGGTCAAGGGCTGGTGCACCGAAAACTCTGTCGACATCGCCTCGCTGGGCATCCAGGTGCATGGCGGCGTCGGCTTCGTCGAGGAAACCGGCGCCGCTCAGTTTCTGCGCGACGCGCGCATCACGCCGATCTACGAGGGTACCACCGGCGTGCAGGCCAACGATTTGATTGGCCGCAAGCTCGCGCGCGACGGCGGTCACGCGGCACGCACCGTCAGCGCCGAGATGCGAGCCTTGGCCGCGGAGCTTCAGTCCGCACCGGATCTGGCACAGCCTGGCGCGGCGTTCTCGGCAGCCATCGATGCGCTGGAGCACGCGATTCGCTACGTCGTGGACAACTATGCGACCGACATTCGCGGCGTTTCAGTCGGCGCGGTACCCATGCTCAAATTGTTCGGCATCGTGGCGGGCGGCTGGCAGCTGCTGCGCTCGGCCTCGATCGCGCAGCGGCGCCTCGCCTCGCCTGGCGGCAAGGGTGCCGATGCCGGTTTTTACGCGGCGAAGCTGATGACGTCGCGGTTCTATGCGGACTATGTGCTGTCGCAGGCCTCAGGCCTTGCGCACAGCATCGTGCACGGCGCGCCGGGAACACTTTCCGAGGCTGTGCTTTAAGCGTCCGCATGGACAGCCGCTATCCGAGCCGCATCATTTGCCTGACCGAAGAGCCCACTGAAGTTCTCTACGCGCTCGGTCTGGAGGAACGGATCGTCGGCATCTCCGGGTTCACCGTGCGTCCGGCGCGAGCGCGCCGCGAAAAGCCGCGCGTTTCGGCGTTCACCAGCGCCAAGGTCGAACGCATTCTCAAGCTGAAGCCCGATTTCGTGGTGGGTTTTTCGGACATTCAGGCCGACATCGCGCAGGCGTTGATCAAAAGCGGGATCGAAGTCTGGATCAGCAATCATCGCTCGGTCGCCGGGATCTTGAGCTACGTGCGCCGCCTCGGCGCGCTGGTCGGCGCCGCCACCCAGGCCGAGCGCTATGCAAGCGAGCTCGAGGCGCATGTCGAGCTCGTGCGGCAAGCCGCTGCGCTGCTGCCGCGCCGTGCGCGCGTCTACTTCGAAGAATGGGACGATCCGCTCATCACGGGCATCCGTTGGGTCAGCGAGCTGATCGGCATAGCCGGCGGCGATGATGTGTTTCCGGAGCGCGCGCCCTGCGCTTTGGCCAAGGATCGCATCCTGGGCGATGCCGGCGAGGTCGTACGCCGCGCTCCGGATGTCATTCTTGGTTCCTGGTGCGGCAAGCGTTTCCGCCCGAATCAAGTGGCCGCGCGCGCCGGCTGGGATGCCGTACCCGCGGTGCGCAACGGGGAATTGCACGAGATCAAATCGCCTCTCATCCTGCAGCCGGGTCCGGCGGCGCTCACCGACGGGCTCGACGCCATCCACCGAGTATTGCGCCAGTGGTCGACGCAGCAGAGCCGCGAGCAATGAGCAGCGCCAGCACAAGCCGCGAGAACTCAAGCGACGAGAACTCAAGCAGCGCCGCCGTGGCGTCGCCCTGTATCGACGTCTGCCGGCTGGACGCACGGGGATTGTGCATCGGTTGCCGCCGTACGATCGAGGAAATTTCCGAATGGCCGGCTGCGAGCGAGGCCCGGCGACGCGAAATCTTGCACGCGCTGGAACTGCGCAGGTTGAACCCGGAGGAGCCTGTCTGAGTATTCCGCGTGAGCCCGCTCTCGCGGCGCCGCAATCCGCTTGGCCTCAGGCGTTCTTCCAGCGGGGTTTTCGCTTCTCGAAAAAAGCGTTGACGCCTTCGCGCTGATCCTCGCCATCGAACAAATCGACGAATCGCTCTCTTTCCAGGCTCAAAGCTGCGCTTCGCGGCGTGCCTTGGCGCGCTAGCTGAATCAAACCCTTGCAATAGGTGAGGGCGCGCGGGCTCAAGCTCGACGCTCTTTGCGCAAGCTCCACCGCGGCTTGCCGGCCCGCGCCGCGCGCGACGACCTGTTCGACCAAGCCGATGCGCAGCGCGGTTTCGGCGTCGATTCTTTCGTTGCTGAGAATCATGCGTTTCGCCCAGCCTTCGCCCACCAGCCACGGCAGAGTTTGAGTGCCGCAGCCGCACGGCAGCAGTCCGACCGAAGGTTCCGGCAGCGCCATCTGCGAGTGCTCTTCGGCGATACGCAGATCGCAAGCCAACGCGCACTCGAGACCGCCGCCCATGGCATAGCCGTTGATGGCGGCGATCACCGCGGGCCGCGCTTCCTGCAGCGCCTCGAACGCGGCGCCAAAGCGCTGCGCCATGAGCCGCGCCTGAACCTTATCGCCGTCGGCGAAGGTTTTCAGGTCGGCGCCAGCGCTGAAGAATTTTTCGCCCGCACCGGTGATGATCACTGCGTACACATTCAAGTTGCGATTCAAGTCGCCGATGAGCGCTGCGAGCTCGAGCAATCCGGCCGCGGTAAATGTATTGGCGGGAGGATTATTCAGGGTGAGCACGGCCACGTGTCCGTCGATCTGGCATTCAATCATGGCGGACTCCGGCTTTATTTCAGGCTGATGGTCGTGTTCACGCCGGCGGTGCTGGGACCATCGTCGAACCAGCGCGTGGTGACGGTCTTGGTCTGCGTGTAGAACTGCACCACCTGTTTGCCATAGGGTCCTAAATCTCCGAGCTTTGAGCCGCGCGATCCGGTAAAGCTGAAAATCGGCACGGGCACGGGAATCGGCACGTTGATCCCCACCTGACCCACGTCGATCTCGTTTTGAAATCTGCGGGCGACGGCGCCGCTTTGCGTGAAGATGCCGGTGCCATTGCCGAAGGGATTGCGGTTGACGAGCGCGATCGCCTCGTCCAACGTTGGCACGCCGACGATGACCATCACCGGGCCGAAAATCTCCGTGGTGTAGATTTTCATTTCCGGCGTCACCGCGGAAAAGATCGTGGGGCCGATGAAGTTGCCCTTTTCGTATCCCGGCACTTTGACGGCACGGCCATCCAACTCGAGCTTGGCGCCTTCCCGGATGCCGTCTTCCACCAGTCCCAAGATGCGCTGTTTGGCGCTCTTCGAGACGACCGGCCCCAGATCGGCGCCTTTCTCCACTCCGGCATCGACCTTGAGCGTCTTTGCTTTGGCCACGATATCCGGAATCCATTTCTGTGCCTCACCCACGAGGACGGTGACTGAGGTTGCCATGCAGCGCTGTCCGGCTGCGCCGAAGGTGGCTCCGACCAGCGCGTTGAGCGACTGTTCCTTGTTGGCGTCCGGCATCACCACGGCGTGATTCTTGGCGCCCATCATGCATTGCACCCGCTTGCCATGCAGCGATGCCAGGCTGTAGACATGTGTGCCGACAGCGGTGGAACCCACAAAGGAAACGGCCGCGATGTCCGGGTGAGCGCAGATTGCCTCGACGGCGCGCTTGCCGCCATGGATGATATTCAATACCCCCGGCGGCACGCCTGCCTGCAGCGCGAGCTCAGCCAACAGCATGGGAGTCAATGGGTCCTGCTCGGAAGGTTTGAGCACGAAGGTGTTGCCGCACACAATGGCCATGGGAAACATCCACAGCGGGATCATGGCGGGAAAATTGAAAGGCGTGATGCCCGCGCACACGCCGATGGGTTGGCGCAGCGTGTAGGTGTCCACCCCGCCCGCGACATTCTCGGCAAATTCGCCCAATTGCAGGCTGCCGATCGAACAGGCGTGCTCGACCACTTCGAGTCCGCGGAATACATCGCCCTCGGCGTCCGCCAAAGTCTTGCCCTGTTCAGCGCTCAAGGTGCGCGCGATGCGGCTCATGTGTTGCCGGACCAGCGCTTGCAGGTTGAGCATGATTCGCGCACGGGCGGGCAGGGGCGTGTTCTTCCAGGTTTTATAGGCCTGCTTGGCCGAGGCAACGGCTGCGTTGATTTCGCCGTCGGTGGCAAACGGGACCTGCGCAAGCACCTCCTGGGTTGCCGGGTTGACCACGTCGTGCCATTCGCGGGTCTTTGATTCGATGAATTGTCCGTCGAGCAGCAATTTGACGGTGGGTGGCTGAGTTTCCATCGCAGCAGGTGTGATTGCCATGATTTGCCCTCGATCGTTAGCCTTCGCGCACATAGTCTAGTCCGACGCGCGCATTGTTACCTTCGGCGGCATCGCCAATGTGGCGTATTCTTCAAGCTTGCCGGGAGCGAATCTCGCGTGCTCGCCGCGACTGAGATTATATACAGCCAGATGCAGCCAATGTAAAAACGATTGACCGATCTCGATCTTAAGTGGCGAATGTCCAAAAAAATGAGCCGGCGAAATTCCAGCACTGACTTGGGGGAGGTCAGTAAAGCAGCGGCAGCAGCGGCCGCGCGGTCCGCGGAACCGGGAACCATCGCAATTTGCTTCGTTGCCTCAGCTTTAGAAAGCGTCTACGCCCGCAACTTGAACGCCGACGCGTTGCTGACGAGCGTCGGGCTGTCGCCAACCCTGTTGCAGGTGCCTCAAGCCCGTGTTTCAGCGAATGTGTATGGTGCCTTGTGGCGCGCCATCGCGCTTATCCTCGATGACGAATTCTTTGGTCAGGATTCCCGCCGTATGAAGGCCGGGAGTTTTGCAATGCTGTGCCACTCGGTGGTCGCTTGCAAAACCTTGCGACAGGCGCTCGAGCGCAGCCTGCGGTTCTATGCGCTGATCCTGGATGACATCTCGGCTACCCTCGAGCGTACAGACAAGGAAGCGCGGATTATTCTGCACGAGCGAGTCGCGGGCGCAAGTCGCCGGGTGTTCGCCCATGAGCTGTTATTGATGCTGCTTTATGGCGTGTCGTGCTGGTTGGTGGGCCGGCGCATCCCCATCCTGCGCACGGAATTCAGCTATGCGGAACCGGCGCACAGTGTGGAATACCGGCTGATGTATTGCGTTGATTTGAGCTTCAACCGGCCGCATACCCAGATTGCCTTCGAATCCAGCTACCTCGATCTGCCGGTAGTGCAGAACGAACACTCGATCAAGGATTTTCTGCGCACGGCGCCCGAGAGTATTTTGTTGAAGTATAAGAACGGCAGCAGCCTCGCTGCTAAAGTGCGGCGGCGGCTGCGCCAGTGCCTGCCCGGCGAGGTGCCGGATTTCGAGGAGCTGGCCGGCGAATTGAACATGACGTCCGCGACGCTGCGCCGCCGCTTGCAGGAGGAAGGTGTGTCCTATCAATCGATCAAGGATCAGCTGCGGCGCGACCTGGCCATCAGTTACTTGAGTCATTCGACTCGCAGTGTCATGGATATCGCCTTGGAATTGGGCTTCTCCGAACGCAGCGCATTTCACCGGGCGTTTAGAAAATGGACTGGCGCCTCACCGGGCGAATTTCGCCGCACCGTGCAAGCCTAGGCTCCTGGAATCGAAGGCGGGTGTTGGGTATGTTGTACCACCTGAGGCCGCAGAGGCGACGAGGGTAATTTCTTATGAATCTATCGGGTAAAGTGCTGGCAGTAACCGGGAGTGCCGGCGTTTTGGGTCAGGCCGTGGCGGCGACCTTGAGCGGGTACGGCGCCACGCTGGCGCTCCTTGATCATGCGCATACGCCGTCGCTCGCGCAGCCGGCCGGTGCCCGGCACTATGGCGGCGTCGATTTGACGCAGGAAGACGCCGCGCGATCGGTCATGGCACGGGTTGCTAAAGAGGCAGGCCGCCTCGATGGCCTGATCAACGTCGCCGGCGGATTTCGCTGGGAAAAACTCGCCGGCGGCACGCTCGAGAGTTGGGACGCGATGTATCGGCTCAATCTTAGAACCGCCGTGGTCTCGTGTCAGGCATCGCTGCCGTATATTTTGCAGGCGGGCGGCGGCCGCATCGTCAATGTGGGTGCGATGGGCGCGGTCAAGGCCGCTACCGGTATGGGCGCCTACGCGGCATCCAAGGCGGGCGTCGCGAAATTGACCGAGGCGCTCGCCGAGGAATTGAAGGATCGGGGCGTTACGGTCAATGCCATACTGCCGAGTGTGCTCGACACGCCGCAAAATCGTCTCGATATGCCGCAGGCCGATTTCACCCGCTGGGTGACTCCGGTCGAGGCGGCCGAAGTCATCGCGTTCCTGGTTTCTGATGCCGCTCGCGCAGTCACCGGAGCGCTGATTCCGGTAGTGGGCCGCGTATGACACCGGCACAGAGCGCTTCACCCGGTAAGCGTTTTCGAGCCGCCGTAGCGGCGGAGCGGCCCTTGCAGGTGGTCGGTGCAATCAATGCGTTTAGCGCAAGAATGGCGGCTGCTTGCGGGTTCAAAGCCCTGTATTTGTCGGGCGGCGGTGTCGCGGCCAATTCCCTGGGGGTTCCGGATCTGGGTATCAGCACCATGGATGATGTGCTGATCGACATCCGCAGAATCACCGATGCCTGCGCGCTGCCGCTGTTGGTTGACGCCGATACCGGCTGGGGCGGCGCATTTAATATTGCGCGCACGGTGAAGTCCTTCATTAAATTCGGCGCCGCCGGGCTGCATATCGAAGATCAGGTGCAGTCCAAGCGTTGCGGGCATCGGCCCGGCAAGGAAGTCGTCCCGCAGCAGGAAATGGTGGACCGCATCAAGGCAGCCGTGGATGCGCGCACCGACGCAGAATTCGTGATCATGGCGCGCACCGACGCCCTGGCAATGGAGGGCATGGACAAGGCCATCGAACGCGCGATCGCCTGCGTCGCGGCGGGCGCGGACATGATATTTCCCGAAGCCGTCACCGAACTTGCCATGTACCGCCGCTTCAAGGACGCCGTCAAAGTGCCGATACTGGCCAACATCACCGAATTTGGCCAGACGCCGCTCTACACGCGCGATGAATTGGCGACGGTGGGAGTCGACATCGTTTTGCACTGCTGCTCAGCTTACAGAGCCATGAATGCGGCGGCGCTCAATACATACCAGGCAATACGCCGCGATGGCACGCAAAAAAACGTGCTCGACACCATGCAAACTCGCGCGGATCTCTACAAGTACCTCGACTATTACGCATACGAAGCTAAGCTGGATGAATTGTTCGCGGAGGGAAAGGAAAAGTGACCACGCAATCCGAAGCTCAACCCGCGTTTAAGCCGAAGAAGTCGGTCGCATTGTCGGGCGTGGCAGCCGGCAATACCGCTCTAAGCACGGTCGGCAGGACCGGCAACGACCTGCATTACCGCGGCTACGATATTCTCGATATCGCCACTGAATGCGAGTTCGAAGAAATCGCTCACTTATTGGTGCACGAGAAACTGCCCAACAAGGCAGAACTCGCCGCCTATAAAATCAAACTCAAGGCGCTGCGGGTGCTGCCGACTGCGGTCAGCACGGTGCTCGAACAGCTCCCTGCGTCCAGCCACGCCATGGACGTACTGCGTACCGGCGTCTCGGCACTGGGCTGCTGCGTGCCCGAAGCGAACAATCACGGCAGCGCCGGCGCGCGCGACATAGCGGATCGCCTGTTGGCCTGCTTGGGCTCCATGTTGTGCTATTGGCATCACTACTCCAATAGCGGGCGGCGAATCGACGTGCAAACAGACGATGACTCGATCGGCGCGCATTTTTTGCACTTACTGCACGGCCGCAAGCCGAAGGCCAGCTGGGTGCGCGCCATGCACACATCGCTGAATCTGTACGCCGAGCATGAGTTCAATGCGTCCACGTTTACGGCGCGGGTCATCGCGGGCACAGGTTCGGATTTGTACTCCTGCATTACCGGCGCCATCGGCGCGCTGCGCGGGCCGAAGCATGGCGGCGCGAACGAGGTTGCCTTCGAGATCCAGAATCGCTATGCGACGCCGGATGCGGCGGAAGCCGATATCCGGAAGCGGGTGGCGAACAAGGAGGTCATCATCGGCTTCGGTCATCCCGTGTATACCGTGTCGGACCCGCGCAATCACGTCATCAAAGAGGTGTCGCGGCGCCTGGCGATTGAAGCCGGCGACATGCTGGGCTTTGAAGTGGCCGAGAGAATCGAATCGGTAATGCAGGAGATCAAGAAAATGTTTGCAAATCTGGATTGGTTCTCCGCCGTCTCCTATCATCTGATGGGCGTGCCGACCGCCATGTTCACCCCGCTGTTCGTCATCAGCCGCACCTCCGGCTGGGCGGCCCACGTCATCGAGCAGCGCGAAGACGGCAAGATCATACGTCCGAGCGCCAACTACATCGGCCCTGAAAACCTGGTATTTGTGCCGCTCGCGAAGCGGCCTTGACTGCATGGCGCACGATATCAAGTCTGCCGAGAGACCGGCCCCGGATCAGGTGCTCAGCGCCATAGCGGACTATGCGCTGAGCTTCGAAATCAAGAGCCCGCTGGCGTATGAGACCGCCGCCTATTGTCTGATGGATACCTTGGCCTGCGGCTTTCTGGCATTGAAATATCCTGCCTGCACCAGGTTGCTGGGGCCGGTGGTGCCGGGCGCGACTCTCACCGGCGGCGCGCGTGTTCCCGGCACGGCGTATGAACTCGATCCGATCAACGCGGCATTCAATATCGGCGCCATGATTCGCTGGCTGGATTTCAACGACACCTGGCTGGCGGCCGAGTGGGGACACCCTTCCGATAACTTAGGAGCGATCTTGGCGGTAGCCGATTACCTGTCGCGCTCCGGCACGCGGATCGCGGTGCGCGATGTGCTCACGGGGATGATCAAGGCGCACGAAATACAGGGCGTTCTCGCCCTGGAGAACAGCTTCAATCGCGTCGGACTCGATCATGTGCTTTTGGTTCGCGTTGCCTCCACAGCCGTCGTCACCGCAATGTTCGGCGGATCGCGCGAGCAGATCATCAACGCCGTGTCGAACGCCTGGGTCGATGGCGGAGCGCTGCGCACCTACCGGCATGCCCCGAACACCGGCTCGCGCAAGAGCTGGGCGGCGGGCGATGCGACTAGCCGCGCCGTGCGCCATGCCCTGTTCGCGCTCAAGGGCGAGATGGGATATCCGTCCGCATTATCCGCCAAGACATGGGGCTTCCAAGACGTGTTGTTCAAAGGCAAGCCCTTGGTGCTGCCGCAACCGTTTGCCAGTTATGTGATGGAAAACGTGCTGTTCAAGATTTCATATCCCGCAGAGTTCCACGCGCAAACAGCGGTGGAGGCGGCGATGACGCTGCATGCTCAAGTTGCGCCCAAGATCGAGCAGATCGAACGGGTCACAATAGAGACTCAAGAACCCGGCGTGCGGATCATCGATAAGACCGGCCCGCTCGCCAACCCCGCGGATCGCGATCACTGCATTCAATACATGGTCGCCATCCCGTTGTTGTTCGGCAGGCTCGAAGCCTCGGACTACGAGGACAAGGTGGCCGGCGATCCGCGCGTCGATGCACTGCGCGCCAAGATGCGGGTCGTGGAGAATCCGGCCTTCACCGCAGACTACTATGCCCCGGATAAGCGCTACATCGGAAATGCCGTGCAGGTTTTCTTCAAAGACGGCACGGCGAGTCAGCGCGTGGCGGTGGACTATCCCATTGGACATCGCAAGCGCCGCGCCGAAGGCATGCCGGTGCTGGTGCGCAAGTTCGAGTCCAGTGTTGCGGCTCATTTCCAACCGAAGCAATCCGATTCGATCAAAGCCATGTTCACCGACCAGCGCGTGCTGGCGGCCATGCCGGTCAGCGATTTTGTGGCGAAACTGGTGACCGCTGCCTAGAGATCGAAAAATACCGCACCTGAGCTTCGCATTATGACGCATCGGGCTTGCCGAGAGCGCCAGTGAGTCGTGATAGTGTCTGCAATGAAGGACACGCGACGCTCAGAAACGACAAATGACTGGGTAACCCAGCAACTGCAGGGGACAGCGCCGCGCCCGTCGAATTTGCCGGTTGAGCAGCGCGCGCACGCGGATCGACGGCACCGGGTTTGGTGGTCAGTCTGGTATGGCAGCTTCAATCCACGCCGCAGACGGCCGCCGCGTCGTCTCGAGGACTCGCGCTATCACTCCCTCGACTGGTACGCAGCGCATTTGTTGGCGGTTTCAGTCGGGATCTTGGTATTGAGCGCGGTGGACGCGTTTCTGACCTTGGTGCTGCTGGTTAATGGCGCCGCTGAGGTCAACCCGGTCATGGCGGCGCTGATTTACAAGAGCGCGGCGGCCTTTACTGCGTTGAAAATGGGCCTGACCAGCATGGGCATCGTGCTGATGGTGTTTCTTGCGCGCTACCGGTTCATGCGAATGATTCGCGTCGACGTCGGTTTGTACGGCGTGCTGCTCATCTATGTGTGGCTCGTGATCTACGAGATATGGATGCTAAAAAACTCCGGTTGATCTGCCCCGTCTTGTAATTTCCTCAAGCGCCGTCACATTCCATATTGTGCCGCCTTCGGCTAAACTAGGGCGGCGGGGGCGGCCTGTTCCCGCTCTTTATCCTCTTGATGTACCTGAGGTTTTTCGCTAAAGCTGCGCTCATGAGCCAATCACTTGCCGACCAACTAGCCACCACGGCGCTGTCCGGCGGAAACGCCGCTTTCATTGAAGAGCTTTACGACGAGTATCTGAACGACCCGAGCTCAATCGATCCTGCTTGGCGCGACTACTTCAGCCGGCTTCGAGGCAGCGGGGGTGAGATCCCCCATGGACCCATTCGCGAGCGTCTGCTCGCCCGGCTCAGTGCGCCGCGGCGTGCTGCCGGTCAGGGCAATCAATCCGACGGTGCGAGCGCCAAGCAGGGCGCGGTGTCGCGGTTGATCCAGGTCTATATGAACCGCGGTCACCTGCTTGCCAATCTGGATCCGTTGGGGCTCCAGGCGCGCGCCAAACCTTATGTGTTCGACCTCCAGTACTTCGGTCTCGCCGATGCCGATATGGATACCGAATTTTTCACCGGCAGCCGCAACCACGCCATTCCAGAGCGCGCCACGCTGAGGAAGATTCTCGCCGATCTCAAATTCATCTACACCGATACCATCGGCGCCGAGTTTGCCCACGTATCGGATACCGAGGAGCGCCTGTGGCTGCAGGATGGCTTTCAAGTTGCCCGCATGCAGCGCCGCTTCAGCGCCGATGAAAAGAAGAACATCCTGTGGCAATTGACCGCGGCGGAAGGATTGGAACGCTACCTGCATACCAAGTATGTGGGCCAGAAGCGCTTTTCCCTCGAAGGCGGCGACAGTCTGATTCCGTTGCTCGACGAGCTCGTGCAGCAGGGCGGTAAGGACGGCGTCGAGGAGACCATCATCGGCATGGCGCATCGCGGCCGGCTCAATGTGCTGGTGAACCTGTTGGGGAAGGCGCCGAAAGACCTGTTCAGCGAATTCGAGGGTCAGTACGACCTCGCGAAATTGCGCGGTTCCGGCGACGTCAAATATCACAAGGGATTTTCCGCCGACTTGAAGACCGGCTCGGGCAACGTGCATGTCGCGCTGGCGTTCAATCCTTCACATTTGGAAGTCGTGAACGCCGTGGTCGAAGGTTCGGCACGCGCGCGCCAAGAGCGGCGCGGCGATGCGTTGGGCGACAAGGTGTTGCCGGTTCAGATTCACGGCGACGCGGCGTTTGCCGGGCAAGGCGTGATCATGGAGACCTTGCAGCTGTCGCAAGCGCGGGGCTTTTATACCGGCGGCACCGTGCACGTCATCATCAACAACCAGATCGGCTTCACCACCAGCGACCCGCACGATGCGCGCTCGACGCTGTATTGCTCCGATGTCGCAAAGATGATCGAAGCACCGATTCTGCATGTGAACGCCGATGACCCGGAGGCGGTTTGCTTCGTCGTCCGTTTCGCGCTCGAGTATCGAATGAAGTTCCACAAGGACGTGGTGATCGATCTGATGTGTTATCGGCGACACGGACATAACGAGGCCGACGAGCCGGCCGCGACGCAGCCGCTCATGTATCAAGTCATCCGCAAGAAGCCCACAGTGCGGCAACTGTACACGGACAAGCTGAGCAACGAGGGCGTGCTGAGCGCGGCAGAAGCTGCGGCGATGATGGAGCAGTACCGCACCGGCTTGGACGAGGGCAAGCCGCAGGCGCGCGCCGCCTTAGGACTCATCGGCAACCGCTATACCGTGGATTGGAGCGAGTATCTGGGCGCGGACTGGGAAGCGGTGAAAACCGGGGTCGACATGGCGCGCTTAAGGATCTTGGGCAAGGCCATTACCAGCTATCCCACGGATTGGAATCTACATCCCCGCGTGCTCGCCATCGTGCAGGCACGCGAGAAGATGGTCAACGGCGATCTGGCACTCGACTGGGGCTGCGCCGAAAACCTCGCCTACGCCAGCCTGATCCAGGACGGATATCCGGTCCGTCTCACCGGCCAGGATAGCGGGCGCGGCACGTTCTTCCATCGGCATGCCGTCTTGTACGACCAGCCTACCGGCCGCCCGTACCTTCCCCTGCAGCATTTGGCGACCAATCAGCCAAAGTTTACCGTCATCGATTCCGTGTTGTCGGAAGAGGCGGTCATGGGATTCGAGTACGGGTTCTCCACCGCCGAGCCGCATTGCCTGACCATTTGGGAGGGGCAGTTCGGCGACTTTTGCAACGGCGCGCAGGTCATCATCGATCAGTTCATCAGCTCCGGCGAGGCTAAATGGGGCCGCTTGTCCGGCATCACGCTGTTCCTGCCGCACGGCTACGAGGGCCAGGGTCCGGAACACTCCTCGGCGCGTTTGGAGCGGTTTTTGCAGCTGTGCGCCGAGTACAACATGCAGGTGTGCGTGCCTTCGACGCCAGCGCAGATGTTTCACATGTTGCGCCGGCAGATGCTGCGCGCGCTGCGCAAGCCGCTCATTATCATGACGCCTAAAAGTTTGTTGCGTCATCCGCTGTCGGTGTCGCGGCTCGAGGAACTTTCCGGCAGCGGATTCCAAACGGTGATCGATGACATCGACGATGTGAAACCCTCCGCGGTGAAGCGGATTGTGTTCTGCAGCGGCAAGGTTTATTTCGATTTGCTGAAGTCCCGGCGCGAGGCCAAGGTGGATTCGGTCGCTATTGTGCGCATCGAGCAGCTGTACCCGTTTCCTTCCGAGGAGTACGAGGCGGTCCTGCAGAAGTACTCGAATGCGCGGGAAATCGTCTGGTGCCAGGAAGAGCCGCAAAATCAGGGAGCTTGGTACCAGATTCGTCATCGCCTGCAGTCGAAGCTTACGGCCAAAGACGAACTACTCTATGCCGGCCGCGCCGGCGCGGCAGCTCCTGCCACGGGCATCGCCGCGCTGCACGAGCAGCAACAGAAGAATTTGGTCACCGCGGCGCTGCAAGGCGTCCCGCCGGAAGAGACTTCCCGACAAACCATGCGCCTCCCGGCGGCTCAATCTAGGACAGGTTCATGACTATTGAAGTTCGCGTGCCGCAGCTGCCGGAGTCGGTAGCCGACGCTACGCTCGTGGCGTGGCACAAGAAGCCCGGTGACAGCGTCGTGCGCGACGAGAATTTGGTGGACCTGGAGACCGACAAAGTTGTGCTCGAGGTGCCCGCACCGGTGGCGGGTGTGCTCAAGGAAATCAGGCTGAACGATGGCACCACGGTGACCAGCGGCCAACTCCTGGCCATTATCGAGGAGGGGGTCACAGCAGCTGCCGGCGCAGGCGCATCCGCGCCCGCAGCACGGGGCCCGGCGAAGGATGTTGCGAAGGATGCCGCAAAGGCTGCCGCGAAAGACGGCGCCAACCCTCAGGCGATCGCCGGCAAGCTGAGCCCGGCGGCGAAGCGTGTTGCCGAGGAGAACAAAGTCGATCCGAAAGCGGTGGCCGGTTCGGGTCGTGATGGACGCGTCTCAAAGTCGGACGTGGTGAATTATTTGCAGGCCATGGATGGGGCTCCGGCGCGGGCACCGAGTCCGGCTCCCAAAGAGCCGGCGCAATTTGTCCCCGCGCCCAGCGCACGCGCCGCCAGGACCGAACAGCACGTGCCCATGACGCGGCTGCGCGCCCGCATCGCCGAACGCATGGTGCAGGCGCAGGCCACTCAGGCGCTGCTGACATCATTCAACGAAGTTGATCTGAAAACCGTCAACGAAATGCGGGCGCGCTACAAGGACCCGTTCGAAAAGCAGTACGGGGTGAAGTTGGGCTTCATGTCCTTCTTCACAAAGGCCTGTGTGGAGGCGCTGAGGAAATTTCCGTCGGTCAATGCCTCCGTCGACGGCAACGACATCGTTTATCACGAGTATTTCGACATCGGCGTCGCCGTCTCGACCGACCGCGGGCTGATCGTTCCCGTATTGCGCGACGCCGATCAGCTTAGTTTCGCCGATATCGAGAAATCCATCGCTAATTTCGCCGGGCGCGCCCGCGCCGGGACAATCACCATCGAGGAGCTCACCGGGGGTACCTTCACCATCACCAACGGCGGAGTATTCGGCTCGTTGCTCTCGACGCCCATCGTCAATTCCCCGCAGAGCGCAATTCTCGGCATGCACAAGGTTCAGGACAGAGCGGTGGTCATCGAGGGCCAGGTCGTGGTTCGCCCGATGATGTATATCGCCCTGACGTACGATCACCGCATCATCGATGGCCGTGAAGCGGTGCAGTTCCTGGTGACCGTGAAGCAATGTGTCGAGGATCCCGCGCGCATGGTGTTAAGCATATGAGCGATGCGTTCGATGTAATCGTCATAGGCGCGGGCCCGGCGGGATATCCTGCGGCCATTCGCGCCGGTCAAAACAAACTAAAAGTCGCCTGCGTCGACGAGTGGCAGAACACCGACGGCACCTATGCCTTCGGCGGCACCTGCTTGAATGCGGGTTGCATTCCATCCAAGGCATTGCTCGAGTCATCCGAGCTTTTTCAGCGCGCCAAGGATGAGTTTGCGATTCACGGCATCAAAATAGGCGATCTGAAGCTCGATCTCGCCGCGATGCAAAAACGCCGCGCCTCGGTGGTCAAGACCATGACCAACGGCATCAACGCATTGTTCAAGGCCAACGGCGTGGTCGGCATTCAGGGTCACGGACGCCTGCTGCCGGGAAATAAGGTCTTGGTGAAAGGCACCGACGGCACCGAGAAAACATTGGATGCCAAGAACGTGATCCTTGCCTCGGGATCCATCCCAATTCGGCTGCGATCCGTGCCGCACGACGGCGTTTATATCGTCGATTCCTGGAATGCATTGGAATTCGACGCCGTGCCTAAGCGTCTCGGCGTCATCGGCGCGGGAGTGATCGGTCTGGAACTCGGCAGCGTGTGGCGGCGTTTGGGCAGCGAAGTCACCGTGCTTGAAGCCCTGGATCAGTTCCTGCCGATGGTGGACCAGACGATTGCGAAGGAAGCGCAGCGGCATTTCAAGAAGCAGGGCCTGGACATCAAGCTGGGTGCGACGGTATCGAGCGCTGCGGTGTCGGGCAACGCCGTCGATGTCATCTATTCGGATTCTCAGGGCGAGCACTCGCTGCAGGTCGACAAGCTGGTGGTGGCGGTGGGACGCCGGCCGTTTACCCAGGACTTGTTGGCGGATGGCACCGGTGTCCAATTGGACGAACGGGGCTTCATCGTGGTTGACGAGCACTGCCGCACCAGTGCGCCCAATGTGTGGGCGGTGGGCGATGTGGTGCGCGGCCCCATGCTTGCGCACAAAGGCAAGGAAGAAGGCGTGATGGTCGCCGATCTCATTGCCGGGCACTTTGGCGAAGTGAACTACAAAGTCATCCCATCCGTCATTTACACCGCACCCGAAATTGCCTGGGTGGGACTCACCGAAGAGCAGGTCAAGGCCAGCGGCCGAGCCTACAAAGTTGGCATGTTTCCCTTTGCTGCCAGCGGCCGTGCACGCGCAATGGAAGCAGGTGCGGGTATGGTGAAAATCGTCGCCGCCAAAGACGACGACGAAGTCCTCGGGGTGCACGTCATCGGGCCGATGGCCGGCGAATTGATCAGTGAAGCGGTGCTTGCGATGGAATATTCGGCCAGCACCGAGGATATTCAGCGCACCATTCACGCGCACCCAACCTTGGCGGAGGCGATGCACGAGGCGGCTTTAAACGCCGACAAAAAGGCCATCGACGGGCTCAATCGCTGAGGCGCTCGATTGCTAAGGCGCTCGATCGCTCAACTCGCGCATTTGGCAGCGGCCAATTGCGAGCGGCGGGTCATTTTTTTCGCCGCGCGCTGATGACGTTGGGCAGCTGCGCAATCCGTGTAAGCACCTTGGACAGCTGCGGCAGCCCGGTGATCGAGATGCCGATTTGCATGCGCGCGACATTGTCGCGCTTATCGGTGACCGTGGTCATTCCGCGAATCGAGATTTTTTCATCCGCCAGCGCCGCGCTCACGTCCCGCACCAAGCCGCGGCGATCGAAGGCTTGCACGTCGATATCCACCGGGACTTCCCGTGCACCTATCTTGCCCCAGGTGACGGCCAGCACCCGCGCCGGCGCCTTGAGACTTAAGCGCGCCAGGTTGGCGCAAGATTGGCTGTGGATGCTGACGCCGCGGCCCACCGTGATGTAGCCGGCGATGGATTCCGGCGGCACCGGTTTGCAGCAACGCGCATAGGTCGACAGCAGATCGCCGATACCCTGCACTTCGACTTCCGGCGCGCGCGAATTCGCGGCTCGTTGGCGGGCCGCACCATCGGGGCGCGTCTCGCGAGCGTGCAGCAGTCGCTGGATGGCGCCCGCAACACTAGCCGTGCTGACTTCCCCGAGGCCCAGAGCTTCATGCAGCGCTTCGGCGCTGTCCTGTCCCAGTTCGCGCAACAATTCGGGGATCGGCGGACTGTTGACGCCGAGCCGATGTAATTCGCGGTCCAACAGGGCGCGGCCCTCGATCTTGTTCTGCGCCACATTCTGCTTGCGAAACCACGCGCGCACCTTATTGCGATGCCGAGGACTCGCGAGGAAGCCGGATTGCGGCGCCAGCCAATCGCGCGAAGGCTGCAGCGACTTGCCGGTGACGATTTCGACCGTGTCGCTGTTCTTCAGCTGATAATCGAGGCCGACCATGCGGCCGTTGACCTTGGCGCCGCGCGTGCGGTGCCCGAGATCCGTGTGTATCTGGTAGGCAAAATCGAGCGGTGTACCGCCCATCGGAACATCGACGATTTCGCCCTTCGGCGACACGGCGTAGATTCTGTCTTGAAACAGATCGACGCGCATTCGATCCAGAAAATCCCGCGGCCGCTCAGTGCCTTCCGCGAGCGAGAGCAGCGAGCGCAGCTCGTTGATCTTGCGCTCGTACGCTTGGTCGCTGCGCCCGCCTTCCTTGTAGCGCCAGTGCGCGGCGACTCCGCGTTCCGAGTTTGCGTGCATTTCGTGGGTGCGAATCTGGATTTCCACCGGCTCGGCGCCGGGGCCGATGACGGCGGTATGTATCGAGCGGTACAAATTGTCCTTCGGCGTGGCGATGTAGTCGTCGAATTCGCCGGGGATGAATTGCCAGAGCGAGTGAACGATGCCGAGCGCCGCATAGCATTCCGCGACGGTGTTGACGAGAATGCGCGCCGCACGAATGTCCATCAGCTGCTCGAACGCCAGTTGTTTGACCTGCATCTTGCGCCAGATGCTGAAGATGTGTTTCGGCCTGCCGTCGATGCTGGCTTGGATGCCGGCGCTGCGCAATTCGCCCTGCAGCAGAGCTTTTAATTCGTCGATGTAACGTTCGCGCTCGGAGCGGCGCACTTTCAAGGCTGCGGCGATGTGCTTGTACTGAGCAGGCTCGAGATAGCGAAACGCCAGGTCTTCCATTTCCCACTTGACCTGCCACACACCCAGACGATTCGCCAAGGGTGCGTAGACTTCCCGGGTCTCCAAAGCCAATTTGCGCTGCAATGCCGCCCCGACTTCCTTGGCGGAGCGCATCTTTTGCAGCTGCTCGGCAAGCCTCACCACGACCAGGCGCACATCTCCGATGACGGCGAGCAGCATTTTGCGCAAGCTTTCCGCCTGGGCCGCTTCGAGGCCGCGATCCGGAGTCCAATCGGACGGCAGCCCGAATTGACCCAATTGGCTCAGCGCGCGCGCCAGCCGCGCCGGTTCCGCGCCGAAGCGCTTCTCGGCCGTCTCCCGTTCGATGAATTTGCGGTCCAGCAGGGGCTGAATCAGCGCGGCGATGACCACATCGTCGTCGGCATCGAGAGTGCGCACAATCTCGGAGACGGCCAAAGCGGCTGTGCGCGCCGATTCGCCGTCCGGCGACAGATCCAATTCGCGCACGGCCGCAACGGCGGCATCCAGCCTGCTGCTCGCGGTGCGGGTGGTCGCGGTAGTTTCCATTTGCCTAAAGCATTGCGCGGTGGGTTTAAGCGCCTATTGCCGGTATCATACTAGGGCTATGAGAGTCCCAAAGACCAAACACATTGAGCGGATTTAAGCTCGCGACCATTCGCGTGCTCGGCATCGATCCGGGGTCGCAGCGCACCGGATTCGGCGTTTTGGATGCCACGGGACCGCGATTGACCTACGTCGCGAGCGGGGTCATTCGAACCAGCCAAGCCGAATTCTCGGCTCGGCTGTGCGAGATATTCCGCTGCGTGCAAACGATTGTCGCGCAGTATCAGCCGCAAGAAATCGCCATCGAGCGGGTATTCGTCAATCGCAACCCGGACAGCGCCTTGAAGTTGGGGCAGGCGCGGGGCGCTGCAATTTGCGGTACCGTCGATGCCAATGCGGGCATCTTTGAATATGCGACACGCCAAATCAAGCAAGCCGTGGTTGGTTCCGGGAACGCGGAAAAGGCGCAGGTTCAGCTGATGATGCGAAGCATACTCAAGCTCGAGGGGCCGGTGGCCGCGGATGCGGCGGATGCGTTGGCCGCTGCCGTGTGCCACGCACTTCGGGGCCGGGTGCGCGCCACTCTGCTGCAGGCGGGCTTAAGCGGATGATCGGCTTTCTCTCCGGCAGGCTGGCCGCGAAGCAGCCGCCGATGCTGATCGTAGACGTCAACGGCGTGGGCTATGAATTGGAAGCACCGATGTCGACGTTTTACGGACTACCGGCCGCCGGCGAGCCGGTCGCACTGTTCACCCACTTGGTAGTGCGTGAGGATGCTCACATCTTGTTTGGATTCGGCACCGACGCCGAGCGGCGGCTGTTTCGCGGCCTGCTCAAGGTGTCGGGCGTCGGCCCGAAAATTGCGTTAGGGATACTATCGGGCGCGAGCGTCGAGGATTTCTTGCGCACCATCGAGGCCGAGGACGTCGCGATGCTGACGAGAATCCCCGGCGTCGGCCGCAAGACCGCGGAGCGGGTCATCATCGAGATGCGCGACAGCGTGCAAAAACTCTCGATGCCCGCGCTGCCCGGGGCCAACCCGCTGGGGGCAGGCGCCGCGCAAACCGCGCAAGGCGAGGCTTTCAGCGCGCTGGTCGCACTGGGTTACAAGCCCGCGGAAGTCACGCGGCTGCTCAGGTCGGCGGATGAACCAGGCCTATCGACCACCGAGATTATTCGCCGCGCGCTCAAATCGGCCGTCAAGACTTAGAAATTATCCATGGGAATCGAACAGGATCGCATCATTGCAACCACCGGCGGCCGCGACGACGAGATGGTCGATCGCGCGGTACGCCCGAAGACGCTCGCCGATTACGTGGGACAGCCGAATGTAAAGATGCAGATGGACATCTTCATCCAGGCTGCACGAAAGCGCGGCGAGGCACTGGATCACGTCTTGATTTTCGGGCCGCCGGGTCTCGGCAAGACCACGCTGGCGCACATCATTGCGAATGAATTGAAGGTGAACCTGCGCCAGACCTCGGGTCCGGTGCTCGAGCGCCCGGGCGACCTTGCGGCGCTGCTGACCAATCTCGAACCGCGCGATGTTCTGTTTGTGGATGAGATCCACCGCTTGAGCCCGGTGGTGGAAGAGGTGCTCTACCCGGCCATGGAAGATTCGCAGCTCGACTTGATGATCGGCGAGGGACCGGGAGCTCGATCGATCAAACTCGATCTGCCGCCATTCACGCTGGTGGGCGCCACGACGCGGGCGGGTTTGCTGACATCGCCGCTGCGCGATCGTTTCGGCATCGTGCAGCGGCTGGAGTTCTACAGCACCGAGGAGCTGACGAAAATCGTGGTGCGCAGCGCCTCGATCTTGAAATTGCACTTGCAGCCGGATGGCGCGGATCGCATCGCCGAGCGTTCGCGCGGTACACCGCGCATCGCCAATCGGCTGCTGCGACGGGTGCGCGACTTCGCCGAGGTCAAGGCCGCCGGCATCATCAGCGGAGAAGTGGCCTTAGGCGCGCTCGATATGCTGGAAGTCGACCCTGAAGGGTTCGACACGCTGGACCGGAAGCTGCTGCTGACAGTCATCGAGAAATTCGAGGGAGGCCCGGTCGGCGTCGATAGTCTGGCGGCAGCGATGAGCGAGGAGCGCGGCACCATAGAAGATGTCATTGAACCCTTTCTCATTCAGCAGGGCTTCTTGATGCGCACTGCACGCGGGCGCGTCGCCACCCGCTCTGCATATGCGCATTTCGGTCTGGCGCCGCCCTCTGTCGAGCGGGATTTGAATCTGCCGCTGTTCCGGGATGGCCAGTAGATGTCCGCGGCGCCGAGCTATTCCCACACCTATTCTGTGTATTGGGAGGACACCGACGCGGGCGGCGTAGTGTACTACGCGAACTACCTGAAATTCATGGAGCGCTGCCGGACCGAGTGGCTGCGGGAATTGGGCATCGACCAGTCGCGATTGCTCGCCGAGCGGCATCTGCAATTCGTCGTTGTCAACGTCGCGGTGGATTTCCTGCGGCCTGCCGTGCTGCATGATGAAATTCTCGTCACCGCGGAGTTGCAGCGCCTGGGGGGTGCGACAATACATTTCAAGCAGACGATCATGCGCGGCGAGGAGCAGCTGATCGACGCCAGTACTCGCGTGGCATGTCTCGATTCAAGCACCTTGAAGCCGCGTGCCATCCCCCAGGACCTTTTCATGGAGTGGCGGAATGCCGAATGACTTGTCGGTTTGGACACTGGTGCTCGATGCGAGCCCCATCGTGCAGGCGGTGGTGGCTCTGCTGCTAGCGGCATCGGTTGCTTCGTGGGCGGTCATATTCCGCAAGAGCCAGGTCATCGGCCGATCGCGCCGGCAGGCCGACACTTTTGAAACCGCATTTTGGTCCGGCGGCGATCTGACGGCTTTGTACCGCAGCATCGAGACCAAGGGCCGCGCAGGCACCGGGCTGCAGAGCATCTTCGAATCTGGCTTCGGCGAATTCAGCCGCCTGCGCCAGCTCGGCACGCCGATCGAGCAATTGCTTTCAGGCGCCCGGCGCGCAATGCGCGTCGCTCACTTGCGTGAACTCGACCGCTTGGAGCAAAACCTGGCATTTCTCGCCACGGTGGGTTCGACCAGTCCCTATGTGGGCCTGTTCGGCACCGTCTGGGGAATCATGACCGCGTTTCATAATCTCGGCAATGTGCAGCAGGCGACGCTGGCGGCTGTCGCACCGGGAATCGCCGAGGCGCTGATCACGACCGCTGTCGGACTGTTCGCGGCCATTCCCGCCGTGATCGCCTACAACCGCCTTGCGGAGCAGGTGAGCCGGTTGGAACTTCGATTCGATACCTTCGTCGAAGAGTTCTCGACCATACTGCAGCGCCACGGGCCGACCCGGGCGCAGGCGTAAGGCAATGCCCGCGCCGCTTCGCCGCCGCAGATTGATGGCCGAGATCAATGTGGTGCCGTACATCGACGTCATGTTGGTGCTGTTGATCATTTTCATGATCACGGCGCCCTTGCTCAAAGAAGGCGTCAAGGTTGATTTGCCGGACGCGGGCGCGCGACCGATTGACGCGGATATGTTGGCGAAGCACCAGCCCCTGGTATTGACCATCGACTCGCGAGGCCGCTTGTACATCAACTTTGGCCAGAACCAGGATCAGCCCGTATCGGAAGCGACCGTCAGCGCACGCACGGGGGCGCTGCTGCGCCGTGATCCGCAAACACCCGTACTGGTGCAAGCCGATACCACGGTAGCGTACGGCACCGTGGTGCGCGCCATGGTGCTGCTGCAACGGGCCGGCGCCACCAAAGTTGGATTTCTAACCGACCCCGTGCGCACGAAACCGCCGGCACGCGGCGACGTCAATGGAGCCGCCAGCGGCGTGCGCTGAATGCCGGGCTTTCTGCGCGAACACTCCTGGTCGATCGCATTTTCCGTATTGCTGCACGGACTGCTCGCGGCGGCGCTGGTGTTCGCGACTCTGATTTCCATCAATCGCGCGCCGCCCAGCAGCGCGCCGCTGCCCATCGATGCAGTGGTCATCGATTCGCAAGTGCTGCATGCGGCGCAGCATGCACTGGCCGAACGTGCCGAACAGGAAGCTGCACGCGCCCGTGCAGCCGCCGAGGAGAAGCAACGCGCAGCCGCTGAGGAGCAGCAACGTACGGCGGACGAGGCCAAACTCGCCGCTGCGGCGGATGCCGAAAGGGCCGCGGCCGCCGCGGCGCGCGAAGCGGATGCGCAAAAAACTGCGGCGGCCAAACACACTCAGGAACTCGAGCGCGCCGCGCAGGCAAAGCGTGCGGAAGACGCAAAACACGCCGAAGAGGCCAAGCGCGTCGAAGACGCCAAACGTGCCGCGGAGGCGAAGCGCGCGGAAGACGCCAAGCAAGCCGAGGAGGCCAAGCACGCCGCCGAGCAGAAAGCCAAGGCGGAGCGTGAGGCCGAATTGCGCCGGCAACTGGCCGAGGAGGAGCATGTGAGTGCGGTGGAAGCCAGCCCGGCGCGCGCCCAATACATTGCGCGGCTGTCGAGCAAAATTCAAAATGCGTGGCTCAAACCGCCTTCCGCCCGCGCCGGCTTGGATTGCATTGTAAACATTACACAAATACCGGGCGGCGAGGTGACGAGCGCACAGGTGAGCCAGTGCAACGGCGATGGAGCGGCGCGCCAGTCGATAGTGGATGCGGTATATCGCGCATCACCGCTGCCGCCGCCGCCCGACCCGGCGCTATTTCAACGCAATCTCGTGATTCATTTTCATCCAGAAGAGTAGGGTAACGGCCAATGATTAAAGCGATCGCATGTTTGGCTCTCGCCATGGGTTTGATGAGCCCCAGGGCTCACGCCGCCTTCGTGGTCGAGGTAACGCGCGGCCAGACCGAGGCCATTCCGATCGCCATCGTGCCGTTTTCTTCGGCTGCGGCGGCAGCTGATTCCTTCGACGTGGCGCAATTGGTGAGCGACGACCTGGCGCGCAGCGGTCGCTTCAATCCCATGGATCGCAAGGACATGATCGACCAGCCGCACACCGGCGCAAACATTGCTTTCGATGATTGGCGGCGTCTGAACAACGACTACTTGGTGGTGGGCTCCGTGCAAACGGTGGGCGCGGATCACTTCAGCATCACATACGAGCTCTACAATGTCCTTACCAAGCAACGGCTGCTGGGCTATCAGATCAGTTCCAACCGGCCGGGCTTAAGATCCGCGAGCCATCAAGTGGCCGACAAGGTGTTTGAGAAGATACTGGGCATTCGCGGCGCCTTCTCCACGCGTATCGCCTACATATCCGTGCTGGGACATTTGCCCGCCAAGACCTTTCAGCTCATCGTCGCGGATGCCGACGGCGAAAATCCGCGCGTCATCATGCAATCCAATGAACCGCTGATGTCGCCGGCCTGGTCTCCGGACGGACTCAGCCTGGCGTATGTGTCCTTCGAGGACCGCATGCCGTCGGTTTACGTGCAGACGTTGAAAACGGGCGAGCGTCGCCGAGTATCTGCACATGCGGGTGTGAACCAAGCTCCCGCGTGGTCGCCGGACGGCAAGAAACTGGCGCTGACCTTGTCGACCCGGGACGGCAATTTGGATATCTACGTGATGGACTTGGGCACCCAGGTGCTGACCCGCATCACCGATGACCCCGGAATCGACACCGAACCGCAGTGGTCGAAGGATGGCCAAAACCTGTATTTCACCTCCGATCGAGCCGGGGGACCGCAGATTTATAAAGTTGGCGTCAATCCAGGGGATAAGCCGCGCCGATTGACCTTTCAGGGCAGCTACAACGCGCGGCCGCGCCTATCCCCGGATGAATCGCAATTGGCCTTCGTGACCCAGGAAGAGGGGGCATATCACATCGCAACCATGGACCTTCGCGGGCGCGGAGATGTCCAAGTTCTGACCAAGGGCCGTTTCGACGTCTCGCCCAGCTATGCACCCAACGGCGCCGTCATCATTTATGCAAGCCGCGATCGCGGACAAGGAGTTCTCGCCTTGGTCAGTTCGGACGGACGAGTTCAGCAGCGCGTGGTCTCGAGCGAAGGTGAACTGCAAGAACCCACCTGGGCGCCGTTTTGACAAAGAGGCAAACAAAGTTCACAAACCAGCTCATGGTCGGTACTCTTGCCGGTTACATGATGCACTTAGGACCTGATGGAGAGATTAATGAAAAGATTGTTATCGATCGCGTTGCTGTTTGCCGGAGCGGCACTGCTCGCAGGCTGCCCCAAGAAACACAATGTGAATGAACCGCCGGTCGCCGGCACCCAGGTTCCCGAGTCTGCGGCACCCGGGGAGGGCGCGGCGACCTCGACCCAGCCGTTGGGCGGCGATGCCGCGAACGCTGCGCGCGGCCTGGGGAGAGAGGGAACCGGAGTGCTGGCCCGCAAGGTCATCTATTTCGATTTCGACAAATCGGAAATCAAACCCGAGTTCGCCGACATCGTGACGACTGCCGCGCGCAATTTGACTTCCAATCCAAACCTCAAGGTCAAGCTGGAAGGAAATACCGACGAACGCGGCACCCGTGAATACAACATTGGCCTCGGCGAGCGCCGCGCGCAGGCTGTACGCCGCGCCTTGATGCTGCAGGGAGTCGCGGAGTCGCAGGTCACGACGGTCAGCTTCGGCGCCGAACGGCCGGCAGTGGAAGGCGATGACGAGGCGGCCTGGTCGAAAAATCGGCGCGTGGAAGTGGTTTACTTGCCGTGACTGTGCGTGCGCTGTTCGGAATAAGCGCCGCCTGTCTCGTGGCGTGCGGTATGGCGGGATGCGCAAGCACTCCGCCCGAGGAAGATCCGGTGCAGATCAAGCTGAAGGATCTTGACACCCGGCTCTCGCGCATCGAAAGAGTCATGACGAATCAAAGTCTGCTCGAAATGAACAACCAGCTCGAGGCGCTGCGCGCCGATGTGCGCGCCATGCATAATCAGGTCGATCTGATGAGCAATAGCTTGGAGGGCAGCCGCAAGCAAACGCGCGATTTGTATGCCGATCTCGATCAGCGCGTGAAGAATCTGGAATCGCGCGGGGGCGGGAGCGGGGGCGCCGCTGGCGCTGCGGCCGCGACGCAGAGTGCAGCCGCCCCGGCGGCAAGCGCGGGCGGCGCCGATGCGCCGAGCACAAATCCGGACGACGCGGCGCGCTATCAAGCAGCCTTCAGCCTGCTCAAGGCCGGCCAGTATGATCGTGCAATCGACGCGTTTCAGAAATTCCTATCGGACTTTCCAACCAGTTCGCTGGCGGACAACGCACAATACTGGTTGGGCGAGGCTTACTACGTGAACAGGGCCTACCCGGATGCGCAGTCGGCATTTCAGCGCGTAGTCGATAATTATCCGCAATCACGCAAGCTCCCGGATGCGCTGCTCAAGATCGGCTATTGCCGTTATGAATTGAAGCAGTGGGACTCTGCCAAGAGTGTGCTGACGCAAGTGGTCACTCAGTATGCGGATTCGCCAGCCGGGCGCCTGGCACAGCAGCGCCTCGAAAAAATGGCGGCCGAGAAACATTGATTGAGGATGCACCCAAGCTCAAACGCTTGCGCATCAATGAAATCTTTCATTCGTTGCAGGGGGAGGCCGATTGTGTCGGCTTTCCGACGGTGTTCGTGCGGCTGACGGGTTGCCCGCTGCGCTGCCAGTATTGCGACACGGAATACGCGTTCCATGCGGGAAGCTGGTACGGCGTGGACGCCATCTTGGAAAAGGTGCGCAGTTACGGCGCGCAGCACGTATGCGTGACGGGAGGCGAACCCTTGGCGCAGCCGAACTGCATGGAGCTGCTGCAGGAACTGTGCGATGCCGGCTTTCACGT
>Ga0210394_10001707_pt1 | contig 33523 bp, 33 predicted proteins | sample IncBWC12MmetaG_FD_160121 | JGI IMG/M metagenome (GOLD analysis project Ga0210394, IMG submission 160121) | Forest soil microbial communities from Barre Woods Harvard Forest LTER site, Petersham, Massachusetts, United States - Inc-BW-C-12-M | ecosystem: Environmental > Terrestrial > Soil >... | reverse complement strand
GCAGGACCGTCAGCGCGGTGGAAGGCACGGTGGTTTCAAAGCCGAGCGCGAAGAACACGACGTCGCGATCGGGATGCTCGCGCGCCAGCTTCAGCGCATCCATCGGCGAGTAAACGAGGCGGACATCGGCGCCGTCGGCTTTGGCCTGAAGCAGGCTCTTTTTCGAGCCGGGGACCCGCATCGCATCGCCAAACGTCGTGAAGATCACGTTCGGGTGCTCGGCCAAGGCCACGCAGTCGTCGACCCTGCCCATCGGCAGCACACAGACCGGACAGCCCGGACCGTGCACCAGCTCGACCTCGTGCGGCAACATCTGCTCGATACCGTACTTGAAGATCGAATGGGTGTGCCCGCCACAAACCTCCATCAGCTGCAGCGATCGGCTGCGGCAGACAGCAATCCTGGGCACAAGCGCCTCGATGTTCCTGACCAGAGCCCTGGCTTTGGCCGGATCGCGAAATTCGTCGACGAATCTCATCGCTGCGCCTCCGCCAGGCCTAGGTCGCCGCGAGCATCGGCCAGCAGGGTATGAACCAGATCCCAGATGATGTGATAGATCGCCACCTGCGTTTCCTGGACGCGATGAATGCTGTCGGTCGCGACCACCAGGCAATGCTGGACATCGGCCGAGTGAGCCATCGCCCCGCCGTCGCCGCCGGCCAGGCCGACCGTCGTCAACCCCATCTCGCTGGCCTTGGCGTAGGCCTTCAGCAAATTGGCCGAACTACCACTGGTTGAAAAGCCGATCAGTCCATCGCCCCGGCGTGCGTGGGCAATGACTTGACGGACGAAAACGTGATCGAAGCCGACGTCGTTGCCGATCGCCGTCAACATCGCGTCGTCGGCGACCAGGTTGATCACCGGCAGCGCGGGACGCCCCGCCGTGATCGGGTGCAGGAATTCGACCGCGAAATGAGCGGCGTCGCAGGAGGAGCCGCCATTGCCCATCGCGAGCCAGCGCCCGCCTCGTTGATAGACGGCCGCGACAGCACGCGCCGTCGCAACGACGGCCGGACCGTTTTCGGCGAAGAAGCGTCGCTTCACATCGACGCTGTGTTCGGCCTTCTGCCGGACCGATTCGAGCAGCGCCGCTTCGACCGCCGCGGCGTCCTGCTTCTCGCCGTGCAGGAACGGATACAGCTCGCGCAGGTGGTTCGCCTGACTTGGCATCGCTAGGTTCCGCGAAATGCCTCGAGCTCGGCCTGCATCTCACCCAGCTCCTGAAGGAGCTCCAACGTCTTGATCGCCTCCTCCTCATCGATACGGCTCATCGCAAAGCCGACATGCACCAATACCCACTGGCCGATGCAGTCCGCATGATCGCGGCCCTCGCCCACGACGCACGAGATGTTCACGTCACGCCGCACGCCGGCGATTTCCACCGTTGCGGTGTCGGTGGCGGCGTCGACGATCTTGATGATTTGTCCAGGAATGCCAACGCACATGTTCAGCGCGCCTCGACTGTTTGCCCGTCCATCACGCCATCGTGCGAGCCGCCGCAACGGCGGCCTGCCCCAGGCTCAAGCCTCCATCGTTGGGAGGAACCACCGCATGTCGCAACACCGCCAGGCCTCGGGATTCAAGGTGTCCGATCAGTGCTTCGCTGAATTCGCGGTTCTGAAAGACTCCGCCGGACAGCGCGATCCGCCCGCACCATGGGTCGCGATATCGCTGCGCCAGCAGGTCGATCATGTTCGCAATCGATTGCGCCAGTCCCGCGTGAAAGCGCGCGGCGATGACTCCCGTGGCGGCCCGATCGCGCAGATCGCTCAGCAGCGCGAGCCACATCGGCCTGGGGTCAATGCGCGCGAGGCCGGCGGCGAACGAAACTTCGAAGGGATAGGCGTCCACCTCGCGCATCGCTGTCCGATCCACCGCCGCTTCGAGCTCCATCGCAGCCTGCCCCTCGTAGGTCACGCGCTGCCGCAAACCGCAAACGGCGGCCACCGCATCGAACAGGCGACCGCAGGAGCTGGTGTGGGGGGTGTTGACGCCGCGGGCGATCATGCCATCCAGCGTTCGGAGCGGCTGGTCGGCAAGGAAACTGAAGAACGGCTGGTCCTCGTGTTCGGCCATCAGATCTGACACGGCGGTAACCCGTCGCAGGTGAGCATACGCCATGCGCCAGGGCTCGCGAATCGCCTGCACGCCGCCCGGCATCGGCACTGGCTCCAGCGATGCGAGGCGGCGATAAGTCCGATAGTCGGCCAGCAGGAACTCGCCGCCCCAGAACGTGCCGTCGTCTCCGTAGCCGATGCCGTCCAGCGCCAGGCCGAGCACCGGGCCGGCGCCCTCGTCTACGGCGTTGTCCGCCAGGCAGGCTGCGATATGGGCATGATGGTGCTGCACGGCGACCAGCGCGGCGCCGCTCGATTCGGCCCATTCACGTCCCAGCTTGCTGGTCAGATAGTCGGGGTGACCATCGATCGCCACAACCTTGGGACGGTGCTCGAACAGTTCCAGATACTGCCGCAAGGTCTGTCGGTAGGTGGCGTTGGCCGATGCGTGCTCCAGATCTCCAAGATGCTGGGACAGGATGGCTGCGCCATCCTTCAGCAGACAGAAGGTGTTCTTCAGCTCACCGCCGAAAGCCAGCACCTGCGGCGCAGCACCGAACCCGATGGGCAGGCGCAGCGGCGCTGGCGCGTAGCCGCGCGCCCGCCGCAGCAGGGTGGGCGCACCCGCGATCACGCGGATCACCGAGTCGTCCAGTCGATTGACGATCTGGCGATCGTGCAGCAGCAAATGATCGGCAATGTCGCCCAGACGGTCGCGCGCTTCCTGATTGTCGATGCATTGCGGTTCTTCGGCGCGGTTGCCGCTGGTGAGCACGATGGGCACGTCCAGACCGAACATCAACAGGCAATGCAATGGCGTATACGGAAGCATGAAGCCGTAGCAACGCTGGCCGGGTGCCACGCCGTGCGCGAGGCGTTCGGGTCCGTCCGAATCCAGCAGCACGATCGGCGCCGCCGGGCTGTGCAACAGCGCCGCTTCGCCCTCGCTCAATCGGCAATAGCGGCGGATCATCGGCTCGTCGCGACCCATCACCGCGAAGGGCTTGTCGAAGCGGTGCTTGCGCGACCGCAGCTGGCCGACCGCATCGCGGTTGGTCGCATCGCACGCCAGGTGGATGCCGCCGATTCCCTTGATCGCGACGATATGCCCGGCCTGCAGCAGGCGCCGGGTCGATTCGATCGGATCGGCGCCAAGCTCGATCCGCGTCCCCCGCAACGGCTCCAACGACAGCCTGGGGCCGCAATCCGGACATGCGTTGGGCTGGGCGTGAAAGCGGCGGTCGCGCGGATCCTCGTATTCATGACGGCACGTCGGGCACATCACGAATGCGCTCATGCTGGTGTTGCCGCGGTCGTATGGGATGCGACTCACGATCGACAGGCGCGGGCCGCAATTCGTACAGTTGGTGAACGGATAACCGTACCGGCGATCTCGCACGTCCAGCACCTCGCGCAAGCATTGCGGACAGGCGGCCGCATCCGGCACCACACCGGTACGTACGTTGCCCGATCGACTGGCGACGATGTGGAAGCGCGCATCGGGCGGTGGACCCTCCAGGGGCGCGCGTTCCAGCGCATCGATCTGGGCCAGCGGTGGCGCTTCGCGGTGCAGGCGGCGCACGAAACGACCCCGGGCCGCCGGTGCGCCCCAGATGTGGATGATCACGCCGTCCGCATCGTTGCTGACGTCGCCGCTCAGGCCGCATTCGTTCGCCAGGCGCCACACCGCTGGGCGAAATCCCACGCCCTGCACCAACCCCCGCACTCTGATGCTTTCACCAGGCGCCGAGCCGACGTTACGGTGGCGAGTTACCAAGGCCATCGACGGGACGATCCGCGTGTCGATCGATCGGCGGCCGCGACCGCAATGGCCGCGGCCGCACGGCCTGTCGCTACATCGAGCGGATCCGCAGGTATCTCAGGATGTCCCGCAGATTGAACAGCACCGCAAGCACGATCAGCGCGAGCACGACAACCCAAAAGATTTCCCAGCCGCTCATATCGTTGAACATATCCAAGCTGTTCATGTCCGCCCTCCCGGAGGCTGATCACCCCTTAGTGAACCGTCTGAATCGCTGCCACTCGTCCAGAATCGTCCGCACTTCGCTCACAGCCGTTTCAACTGCAGCCTCCGCGCAGTCGCTCAGACCCAGGTGGCCCTCGTCGCCGCCCAGATATTCCGGGACGCAGATCACCATCAGCAGGCGCGGGCGTCGTTCGCGCAGCGAAGCGACGAGACGCAGCACCTGCGCGGGATCCATGGAGTGCGCATCGACTTCACACCCGCCATCATCCGCTTGTGCCTCGATCTCGGGCTCGATCACCGAGACGCTGCCGGGCGCGCCGCCGCTGTCCATCGTGTCGACCAGGACCGCCAGATCGTAACCGTCGGTCAGCGCATAGCCGAGATCCATGCCGCGAATGCCGAAGTCGACCACATCGACGCCTTGAGGAAGGTCCAGACCGCTCAGCCGCCTGGCCACCTCGCAGCCGAAGCCGTCGTCGCCCATGAAGATGTTGCCGACGCCGGCGACCAATGCCTTCATGGCCTGGCTCCTGCGACCGGATCGCGGTCCAACGGCTCGACCTCGTCTGGAGAAAAGAAGAATCGATGCCCGGGCATTCTTTCCAGCCCCCAATCGCGGCCAGGGTCGTCATCGAGCGTCACCGCCACATGGACCCGGTCGTCGAAGTCCCGTTCGATGGCCTCGATGACGGCGGTTTTTCCCGCTAGCACCAGATCCATCACCTCGCCGCCCTTTTTAGGGTGCAGTCGCACATGGCCGCCCACGGTCAAGGATTTTCCCCCGAATTCGAGGCAGGCCAGCCGCGGCGGCTCCAGCGTCGTATCGATTCGACCCGCCTCGTCCGACCGGGACGAAGCCGGGTTGTGCAAGACGCCGTGCAATCTCATGAAGTCCGACCCCGACAGAGCCTGCGTGCGCGCGAGCAGCTCCGCCGCACGCGGATCGGTCGCCGCCATCTCGCGCTTTTCGAGGTCGGTCATCGCCAATATATTCAACGATAGGATCTCGTCAATCTCGGTCGAGTCGTACAGGTTGCCGCGGCTCTCGGGGGCCACTTCCGGGTAGTCGTACAGGATGATTGGAGATGACAGGATCGTGTCGCGCGCTCCCGCAAGCCCGATCAGCACCGGGAAAGCGCCCTGGTTTTCGCACTGGGCCACGGCGTCCTTCAACTCCTCCGGCGGGTCGATCAGCGACACGAATGCGCCTGCCTCGGTGGCCAGAATCGTGTGGGTCGAGGCGAAGGAGTACAAACTGGCTTCCTCGCGATCCACGCCGATCGCAGGGTCCATCGCGCTGTGGTTTTCGATCCGCACCGTCAAACGGTCGACGCTGTCGGCGACCTGGTCCAGCCGCACTTCGACCCACCCGCGGATCGCAGCCTGCCTTCGCAGCAGCACACCGTGGATGCGCCCGTGACCATCCTTCAGCGGCATCAACTCGCGGCTGGCGTCGAACACAAAAGGCAGGCAAGTAGCCTGGGGCCGCAGATCCCCCAGCGTGCAATCGGCCACGATCACTTCGCGCTCCACGGCTTCCTGCCAGCTGAAGTGCGGCTGGCCATCGACGGTCAGCGAAGCCACTCGCTTGAATTCGGGCTCTCGATCGTCGGGCCAGGGCTGCGTCGGAGGAGTCAGCTCGCCGACGTCGCGCGCCAGCGGATGCAGGAACCGGACCCGAACTTCCAATCGGGTTTCGGCGTGGCCTTCGATCAGGCACTGCGTCTGCATGTGGCAGGGCTCGGCGCCTCCCGTGGCCTCGCAGTGAACCAGCGGATAGACGCCGCCGAACGTCCAGCGCTGGCGGTTCTTGGCCGAGGTCGGCCGGTAGGGATAGAGGATGTATCCCTCGTACAGAACCGCATCGACCACCTTCTGGATCAAGGGCAGGTTCATACGGCGGACAGTCGCTTGTCGGACGCTGGAATCAGGCTCGCGAGCACTTCATCGAATCCGGTCAGACCGCGCTGGCGCTTGTATTGGTAGAGCGCCTCGAAAACCGGGCGGCTGAGGCAAAGCCATGCGCTGTTCGGGTAGTAGATCTCCATCATGTGCTGCCATACGGCGATGGGAAGGCTGAATCGCGCCTCCTTGTTCCAGGAAATCAGGTCCATCGCGAGGTGGCCCTCTTCATCCTTGTAGAACACACTGCCCGAGAACAGCAGAAGCAAAGGTACGACGCCATCCTGCACGCCGTGGAAGTACTTGGTTGCCGCCAGGTTGAAGTCGAAGCTGCAGAACACCGGCAAGTCGACCACGCAGTCGCGCTCGAAGGGCGGCACCGTGACGTGGGTCTGGATCCACAGCATGCTGTTCAACGTCTCGCTCCACCGGGCAGGCGCCCCGAACAGGTCGGTCATGCGTTCCTGCTCCGCGGGCGCGTAGCTGCGCTGCCGCGCTTCGATTCGGATCTGGCACTGCAGGGTGACACTCTGAATGAACACGGGCGGGTCGCGCTGACTGAGCGCAAGCTTGAAGAACAGCGTCGGCGCCACCGCATGCCTGGCCGCCTCGCAGCCGGCGACCTTCAGGTCGAAGTCAGGCACGCCGATGTGCTCCTCGCGCATCCGGCTGCGAATGCAGATCCGAGAAGAAGTCGTCGATTGCCCCGCGCACTCCGTCACCGCCGGACAGCCCCTTCCAGCGGCGCCGAATCAAGCCGCCGAGCTGGTAGCAGCGGTCGATGGACACCCGGTAATAGTCGCGCGCGCCGTTCACGCGGTTGATCAACAGAGCCTCGGTGTCCTCTTCCAGCTCCGCCAGATCCGGATTCGCTGCCTCCAGTTCCTTCCATGCGTCCAGCTCCAGCCGGGATTCGATGGTGCCGGTGGGGCCCGGGTACATCGCGAGGACGCGTTGTTGCGTGGAGCTTCTGACGAAGAACGCCATGCTGATCGGGATCAGGAAGGCGTCCCACTGGGCGTCCGAAAGTTTGAAGTCGGAAAGCTGCATCACCTTGTCGAGCACCCGGCGGTAGCGCTTGGCCTCGCGGCTGGTGAACAGAAGGGCGCAACCCTGGCACGCGCACAGCAGGCGCCGGCTTTGAGGCTCGATCAGGTGGGGGTGATCGGGGCCGAGCGTGTCGCTGCAGATTTCGCAGCGCTCAAGCGCGGCCGCCGGGGTCTTCAGAAATGACCGCAGGGCGCCGACCCAATGGAGCGACCGTACAGCAGCAGCGTCATCCATGGTCTGAGGCCCCGGAGTGCGTCAATCGTCGGACGCGCTGACCTCGTGCAGGGTTCGGCTTCGGCCGCCGATGGCCGACAGCGGGACGTAGGCTTCGTGCGCCTCGGCGACGACCTCGAGACCCTCGATCACGATCTGTGCGGCGTCGGGCACCATTTCCACCACGGCGTTCTCGATCTCACGACGCAGCTCGAGCGCCGCGCGCCGTTCCGTCTTCTGCCCCGTGGCAGCGACGCTCACTCGCACGACGCCCTGTTCGATCGCAACTTCGGCCCGCAGGCCATGCACGCCCAGATGCGGCCGCAGGCGTTCCACGGCCTTGCGCGCACGGGTCTCCAAGTCCTCCGGGTGCAGGTCGTGCAGCAGCAACAAGCCCCGCACGATCGGATTGGCGAGGAATCTCGGCAACAGTATGTCGGCCGGCTGCGAGCCAACTTCATCGACGATCGCCAGCAACTCGGCCAATCCGTGAGCGTGCAGGCCGATCACGACCTGCACGAGCTCACGGGCGGCGGACGCTGCCGCCACGTCGCCCAACCCCTCGAGGCCCGCCAGCAGCTCCTGCAGGCGCTCGACTTCATCGTCAAAGTCCGCTGCGCGGTCGTCCTTCAAGCGATCCCCCTCCTAGGTACAGTCCTCGCCGGCCTCGGCGCCGACGCCGCAGTTCATCGGGGCATGCACCGTCTTGATCGTTTTCCCGTTGCCCAGATACATATGGACCCCGCACGGCAGGCAGGGATCGAAGCTGCGCACCGCGCGCATGATGTCGATCCCCTTGAACTTGTCCGGACCGTTCTCCTCGAAGATCGGCGTGTTCTGCACGGCGTCCTCATAGGGTCCCGGGGTGCCATAGACGTCGCGCGGATTGGCGTTCCACGGGGTCGGCGGGTAGGGGTGGTAGTTCGCGATCTTGCCGTTTCGAATCACCATATGGTGCGACAGCACGCCGCGCACAGCCTCGTGGAAGCCACACCCGATGCCTTCGCTCGGGACTTTGAACTCGGTCCAGGTTCGAGTGCGCCCGGCCTGCAGCTCGGCCAAGGCCTTCTCGACGAAGTACAGGCCGCAGCAGGCCCCATAGACCTGGAAGTAGGTGCGCGCCCGGTCGCGCTCGATCGCGTTGCTCCACTTGGGAATTTTCCATTCGAACTCGACCTCTGGCTTCAGCGCGGTCCGGGGCAGGTACATCTTGATGCTGCGCCCGGTGGCCTTGATGTAGCCGATGTCGACCAGCCCTGCCAGCGCGGTGGCCCACAGGCGCGCCAACGCACCGCCCCCGGTGTCCAGCGCCAGGTGGGTGCCGGTCCGCTTATCCAGCCAGCGCGGCGACATCACCCATGAGTACTTGCCGGTGAAATCGCGCTTTTGAGGGCGTGGCACCGTGGTTTGATTCCACGGGTGGTTGATGTCGACGTCGTTTCCGAGCGGATCCTTGATGACGAATTTGTCGCGGCTCTGCCAACTGTCGTAATAGGAACTGCCGAGGAGAATACGAATCTGCAGATTGATGTCGACCAGATCGGTCGTGACCAGCTTGTCATCGACGACAACGCCGGGGGTGACGTACATCGCGCGGCCCCAGTTGGTCATCGTCTTGTAGTTGTAGTCGCACTTGTCCGGATCCTGGAACGAGCCCCAGCAACCGAGCAGCACGCGCCGCCGTCCGACCGCTTCGTAACCTGGCAGTGCCTGATAGAAGAAGTCGAAGATGTCGTCGTGCAGCGGCAGGCACCGCTTCATGAACTCGCAATACCTCATCAAGCGCGTCAGATAGTCGGTGAACAACTGCACCGTGGGCACAGTGCCGACGCCGCCCGGGTAGATGGTCGACGGATGGACGTGCCGGCCCTCCATCAGGATGATCATTTCGCGGGTATAGCGGGACACTTGCAGCGTCTCGCGGTAGAACTCGCCTTCGAACGGATTCAGAGCCGTCATGATGTCCGCGATGGTGCGGTACCCATGCTTGTCGGCGTTGGGCGCCGCTGCGCGTTTGGCCTGTTCCCACACACCAGGATTCGTCTCCTGGACCATCTTGGCGCAGAAGTCGACCATCAACAGGTTGTCCTGAAAGATGTTGTGGTCGAACATGTACTCGGCTGCTTCGCCCAGATTGATGATCCACTCGGCCATCGCCGGCGGCCTGATCCCGTACGCCATGTTCTGCGTGTAGACCGAGCAGACGCAGTGGTTGTCACCGCAGATGCCGCAGATCCGGCTGGTGATGAAGTGGGCGTCGCGCGGGTCCTTGCCCTTCATGAACACCGAGTAGCCCCGGAAGATCGACGACGTGCTGTGACATTCGGCGACCTCGCGATTCTCGAAGTCGATCTTGGTGTAGATGCCGAGGCTGCCCACGATCCGGGTGATCGGATCCCAGTTCATGCTGACGAGCTTGCCTCGCGCCTTCTTCGTTTCGGTGCGCGTCTGCTCAGCGACCTGTGCCATGGTGTCCCTGCCCTTTCTGTCGTTTCAGTTCGTCGGGCCTAGTGCCGTATTTCCGGTGGCGGATTGGTGGTCAACTCACGTCGGTTGTGGCGCCACTTCGGCTCCTGATTCAGAGTGCTTTGAGTGAAGCCGCGCAACCACTTGACCAGCCGGCCATAGGGCCTGACCAGATTGGACGAAAGCAATGCGCCGGGCGGTTCATCCATGAAGGGCATGAACTTATCGGGGAAGCCCGGCATCGTGCATCCGATGCAGATGCCTCCGACGTTGGGACAGCCACCGACACCGTCCATCCAGCCCCGCTTAGGCACGTTGCATTGCACCGACGGTCCCCAGCAACCCATCTTCACCAGGCATTGGGGCTGGCCGTACTCCTTTGCGAAGTCGGCCTGCTCGTAGTAGCCGGCCCGGTCGCAACCTTCGTGAACTGTCTTACCAAACAGCCAAGTCGGCCGGCCGACTTCGTCGAGCGGGATCATCGGAGCGACGCCGGCGAGCTGGCGCAGCAGATAGAGCACCGTTTCCATGAAGTTGTCGGGCTGCACCGGGCAGCCGGGAACGTTGACCACGGGCAGACCCGCCTTGGACTTCCACTTCCAGCCAAGATAGTCGTTGACGCCCATGCACCCGGTGGGATTGCCCTGCATCGCGTGGATGCCGCCAAAGCAGGCGCAAGTGCCGCAGGCGATTACGGCCAGCGCTTTCGGCGCCAGCCGATCGAGCCACTCCGGAATCGTGATCGGCTGGCCGGTACGCGGGTCGTTGCCCATGTACGCCCAATAGCCTTCGCCACTGAGATTCTCGTTGGGTATCGACCCCTCCATCACCAGCACGAAGGGAATCTCGCCGCGCTCCGCCTGATGCCAGTAGCGCATCAACTCCTCGCCGACCTCATAGGCCAGGTCGGGATTGTGCAGGTGCACTTTGGGCAGGCCCGGAATCGCTCCGAGGATGACGTCCTCGATGCTCGGCTGGGTTGCGGCGGTGATCGAGATCGAATCGCCGTCGCAGCTCAGCCCGTCGTTGATCCAGATGATGTGAACCTCTTCCAGGTTCGGTTTGCGTTGGGTCTTGCGTCCATAGGGAACGCCGCTCGCGTCAGCCATCCGTTGACTCCTCCCAATTGCCGCCAGCCCGCGGCAGGTGCCATCGCGGCGCCGGCATGCGGTCTGGACCAGCGAAACGAAACCTCCTGGAAACCGAGGATTCACCCACCCGCTTAGCGGTTTACGCAAGCTCGGATCGATTGCCTAGGCGTATCGCTGCCTACCGTCCTATGGGTAGCAGGGGTTCGCGCGTGTCGCTGCGAGCTTCCGCCTGAAGGCTCAGCGGATGGATGCCGCACAGCACAGCCATCGTGACCAGATCGGCGATCGAATGCGCTTGCATCTTCACCATCACGTGTTCGCGATGGTGCTCGACGGTGCGGGGGCTGATCATCAGCCGGCGGGCGATCTCCTTGTTGCTCAAGTCGGCAACGACCAGCTTCATCACCTGCCGCTCGCGCTCGGTCAGCCTGAACGCACGCGCTGCCGCGATGCCCTTCTCACGCGCCAGCTGGCCGTCATGCAGGTCCGGCGCGACGGCACCGCGCGCCCGATCGGACTCGTGCCGAGCGGGCTCGCCGGCATGGTTCAAGCATTCGGCCGGGCCAGCTTGCGCTCGAGGCGAATGCCGCTTGCGCTCCGTTTGCTGTTGGCCCGACCAGTCGATCATGATGCAGCGGCAACCCTGGGCGCCGGCCGAGCTTCTTCCGCGCACGCTGACCAGATGCAGCTTGATCAGGCGCCCGTGTCGATTCTTGACTCGCAGCAGCTGGCTGACGCGCTCCCGGCAACCACATACCTTGCGCAGGTGGGCATGCAGCAGCCGCTGGTCGTCTTCAGCGACCCATTGTGCGAAGGGTTTGCCAACGAGCAAGGACCGATCCAGGCCCAAGATCGCCGCCCCCGCCAGATTGAGCCTCTCGACGAGACCCGATTCGTCGAGCAACATGTATCCGACCGGCGCGTTTTCGAACAAGTCGGCGTAGTCCGGCGCCTGATCGGGCGCGATGTCCGCGGGAGTCCGGTGCATGACGGCGGCTGCTCTTCTTTAGGCTTTACGCCATGCGACTGCATTGGCCACGACGATTCCTCGGTCTACCCCTGCATCCGATGCTGGTGCACTTTCCCCTCGTGTTGTGGCTCAGCACGCCCGTATTCGATCTGCTCTGCCTGCGCTTCGGCGTTGCCCCGTGGTGGAGACTCTCGCTCGGCGTGTCCACGCTCGGCGTCGCGATCGGAGTATTTGCGTTGATGACCGGACTGCTGGACTACATCGAGCTGTCCGATACCGGCAGCAACGATGTGCGGCTTGCGGCCCGCCACGGGGTGCGCACGGCCGTAGTCTGGTGCGCGATGAGCATCAAGGTGTTGGTCGCGTGGTGGTCGCATAGCGGTCCGAACATCGTCTGGTGGAGCCTGATCGTCGATTCGCTGGCGTCCGCACTGCTCCTGCAAGGTGCCTATTTCGGAACCAAGATCACGTACGGCGGTTACGGCCGCTGAGCATCTGCGCGCAGCGCTCTAGGGCGAAGTCAACCCCTCGCGAATCGCGTATCGGGTCAGCGTGGCAACCGTGTGGAGGTTCAGCTTGCGCATCAAATTGCGGCGATGCACGTCGACGGTGCCGACTGCGATGCCAAGTCGCGAGGCGATCGCCGACGAGTGGGCGCCTTCGGCCACGAGCCTGAGCACCTCGCGCTCGCGCGTGCCCAGGCATCCGGCCGAAGGGGGCACCTCCGACGCCACGGAGGCGCCGCCTGTCCCGTGCTTGGCGAGCACCGAGGTCGCGTAGTGAGCGCCGCGCGCAACGCTGCGAATCGCGTGCGTCAATTCCCTTGCGGACACGCCTTCGCTCACATATCCGCTCAGGCCAGACCTCAGCATCCTTTGCCCCGATTGCCTGTCGTTGTGATCGCACAGGGCCAGGATCCTGGTCGGGGAGCCGACCGCCCGCAGCCGATGCGCCACCTCGAGGCCGCTCAGATCGGGCAGCCTGTCGTCGAGCACGAGTACCTCGGGCACCAGCCGTTTGGCAAGGCGGATCGCCTCGCGACCGCTTCCGGCGTCGCCAACCACTCGAAATTCGCCGTTATTCGCGATCAGCGCGCACAACGCTTCTCTCAGCATGCGCCGATGGTCGATGAGGACCACGCGAATCGTCACGTTTCGTCAGCCGTAAAGGGGGCGGCGAACCTCTCCGGGTCTTCTTCGGGAGCCTTGTTCGGAGTCTATGCGTCCACGTCGAAAAGCGTCAACCCATTTATCTAAAAGATAATCCCCTTTACAGTTTCCATCTCAAACCATTGAATTTTAACGAGTGACGCACTTCAACGATGGGCGAGATCCCAATTCCACGCTAGCAGGCGACTTCCGGACTCACCGATCCTCACCAGAGCCATCGATCGACTTTCGATCGAGCTTGTAACGCCTGATCTTGTTGGCCAGCCCGACCCTCGACAGGCCGAGTTCGCGCGCGGCCCGGCTGTGGTTCCACCGGTTCCGCAGCAACGCCTGCTCCACCAGGCGACTCTCCAGCATCTCGACTTTGTCTTTCAGCGATTTGGCATCGCCGAGGAAGCCCCAGTCTCCCCGCTTCCTTCTTTGCGGCAGGCTGCGCGCCAGCTCCGGCGACAGGTGTTTTGCCGACAGCATCTCGTCGTCCGTGGCCAGCGCCACCATCCGCCGCATTTCGTTTTCCAGCTCGCGTACGTTGCCGGGAAACGAATAGGTGACCAGCCGTCGGATCAGATCCGGCGATATGCCTGCGAAACTGCGATTGAGCGATTGCGAGTACTTCTTGGCGGCGTGGTCTGCGATCACCGGGATGTCCTCGGTGCGCTCGCGCAGCGGCGGAACCTGGATCTCGAATCCGCGCAGGATCTCGTAGAGATCACGGCGGAAAGCGCCCGTTTCAACCAGCTCCGCGATCGGTCGATTCGACGCGGCGATGATGCGAACGTCACAGGCGCGGCTCTGCTCGCCGCCCATCGGCTGCACCTCGCCGGACTCGAGGAAGCGCAACAGGCCCAGCTGCAGCGCAGGTGAGAGTTGCCAGGCTTCGTCCAGGAAGGCCGTCCCGCCATCGGCGCGTGGCAGAAGCCCGATGCGGTCCTCGATCGCTCCATTCAACGTGGCCCGCGCGTGGCCGAACAGCTCCGAATAAAGCAGATCGCCGGCAGGGGCGCCGCAGTTCTGCACCAGAAACGGAAACGCACAGCGGGGTCCGGAAAAATGCACCGCGCGCGCGAGCAGTTCCTTGCCGGTTCCCGTCTCGCCTTCGATCAGCACCGGCAGATCGGTCGATGCGGCCTTGCGGGCTCGACTGCAGACATCGGCCATCACTTCGCTGGCGAACACGAGGTTGTCGAAGTGATACGCGCCCTGCAGCATCGTGACCATCTGGTCGTTGTGACGCTGGAGCACTTCCTCCGAAAACCTCAGTTCCCGGCTCAGATAACGATGCCTTCGCGCCAGCTCCCGGTCCTCCAGCGTGCGCTTCAGAAGAAGTCGCAGCTGTTCGGGGTGCCACGGCTTGGAGATGTACTGGCAGATCGCCGCCGTGTTGATTGCCTCGATCATGTCGTCCGGGTCGGTGTAGCCGGTGATCAGCACCCGCAGCACCTCGGGGTACCGTCCGCGAATTTCCTGCAGGAACTCGACCCCGGTCATTTCCGGCATGCGCTGGTCGCACAAAACCAGATCGACCGGGTCCTGATCCAGGATCTGCAGCGCGTCGCGGCCCGATCCGACCGTCAGCACCCGGTAGTCGTCCTCCAGGCAGCGCTTCAGCGAAGCCTGAACCTGTGCCTCGTCGTCGATGACGAGGACCGTCCACTTCATGTCGTGGTGCCGGATTTGTGGTTAGCAAACTGTAAAGCTGATTTCCAGCCTAACAGCCTGGCTAACACCGGGTCAAGCCTTGGTTTGCGGGCGCCTGTGGGTGCTGACGAGGGCCGAAACCCGGTTTGTCCTCAATGGACGGTGCACACCATGCAGGGATCGAACGAGCGAACCAGGTGCTGCACCAGCACCGGATCCCGCTCGCCCTCGCCCACCGGCGTTCCCTGCAACCCCTGCTCCAAAGCGCCGGGCACGCCATTGCGATCGCGCGGGGAGAAATTCCACGTGGTGGGCGAGACGATCTGATAACCCACGATTTGTCCATGCTTCACATGAATCCAGTGACCAAGACTGCCGCGCGCCGATTCTGTCAAGCCAACGCCACGCGCCTCGGCCGGCATCGCGCCGAAACTGCAAAACGGTTCACCGGGCATCAGCATTTTCAGCCAGCTGTCCATGGCCGTGACGATTCGCGCGATCTCCAGCAGCCTTGCCACGACTCGGTTCCTGACGTTGCCCCCATCGGCCGCGACCAGCCCGCGAATCAGCGGATGTCCATCGACCACCTGCCGCGCCAGGGCGCCTACCTCGACCACTTGCCCTGCCAGCCGTGGCGCCTTGCACCACGAGTAGGCCTCGGTCTTGCTTTCGTCCGGAATGGTGACGCCCTGCGAAGGATGGGTCGGTGCATCCTGCCCCTTCATCCAGCTGTGGCTCAGATCTTCGGTGATGCTGGCCGGATCGAGTGCTTTGAGCTCGCCATCCCAGACACCGCGCGCAAACAGCCTGCGGCCGCGAACCGGATAGACCCCGTAGCTCATGAATCGGTCGCTGGCGCGCCCCAGATGCTCCAGCCGGACGTCGTCGGCGATTTCCAGGAACGTCCGAAAGTCGGACGAGAACGGCTCGCGCGCAGCCATCCACGCCCGCAGCGCGTCGGGGCTGTCGATGGCGATGATCGATTCGAGCGTGTCGCCATAGAGGCGCTGTTCCAGAAATTTGCGGAACGACTGCAGCACCGCCAGCAATCTGAGACGTTCGGCCGGCTCGACCGCGCGAGAAGTCCCACCGGGCTGCAGCGCCAGCGTATGAGGCCACTTGCCCGCAAGCGTGCCCATCAGGTGGAGGAATTCGGCGCGCGCCGGCACCGCTTCGGCTGTCGCGCTTCCTGAAATAGCGCGGAATCGCTGCGCCACCTTTTCATACCAGGGCTTGCGTGCGTACCCCTCCCGCGCAAAGTCGGGCATGAAAAAAAGGTAGAAGTGCGTGAAGTGGTCCGCGACGTTCTCGTTGGCCAGGATCAGGTTGGTCGCCAGCTCGCCGTTGGGAGGCATCGCGAGGCTCATCGCATCGGCCAGCGCATAGGCAGCCGCGGTCGACTGCGAAACCGAACAGATCCCGCAGATCCGAGGCGTAATGACCAGGGCGTCGATCGGGGCCTTGCCCAGCAGAATCTGCTCGAACCCGCGATACAGCGTCGAATTGACGCGCGCGGCCACCACTCGGCCGCTCTCGACTTCCAGATGGACCTCCAGGTCGCCTTCGACGCGATTGAACGGTCCGACCGTCAACACCGCCACGGCGCTACTTCTCCGGCAGGCCTCGTATCGACGGCGGAACGACTGCGTGGTCGTTGACGGCGTTTTTCCTGACGCGGAATGGTGTCGCGGCCTTCGACAGCGACGCCAGGGCGACGAACCAGGCCTTCGGCATGTCGGTCGGCAAGGCGATCGGGATACCTGCGACCTTCGGCGTCACGGAGAACGAGTGCCCCGGCTCCTCGAAGCCCGGCGCGGTGCAGTTGATGCAGCCGTAGCCGCCGCGCGTACACGACCCCGACCCATTCCACAGTCGCGTGTTGCAATCTCCATGGGCCTGCGTCCCCTTGCAGCCCATGTTCTCCATCATGCAACCGATGTCGGAAGCCTTTTCCGCGCTCGCCTTGAACTCGTAATACTCATTGCGGGTGCAGCCGTGGTGAACGAGATGGTCGGCATACATGCGCGGCCGCCCGACCGCGTCCAGATCGGCCTCGCTCAACGCGCCCATCGTCAGCGCCATCAGCGTCTCGGTCACCCAGTTCGGATGGGTCGGACAACCCGCGACGTTGATCACCGGCAGTCCGCTCCCGGATCGGTATTCCGTGCCCAGCACTCCGCCGAAGGACGTGCCGTCGTATTGAACCCCGCAAGCGTCCGCCGGATTGCGCCCGGCCGCTGTGATCCCGCCGAACGCGGCGCAACTTCCAACGGCGACGACGTAGCGCGCACGCTGCGCCAGTTGTTCGACCCAGCGGATCATCGGCTGTCCCGTGCCGGACAGCATGTGGAAGCGGCCGGTGCCGTTCGGGCCCCGCAGCAGGGACCCTTCGATGCACAACGCGTCCAGGCGGGTTGCGCCCGAGCGCACGCGCTCCAGGATTTCGATCACCTCGCTGCCGGTGGCCTCGGACAGCGCCGGATGCCAGAGAATGCAGACTCCGAAAGCTGCGAGCGTCGCGATCAGGTCCGGAGATTCGGCGCACAGCAGCGACATCGTGCACCCGCCGCAACCGCCCGACTGCAGCCAGAGAACGTTAAATGAGTCGCGACCGTTCGTGGGATCCTGGGCCGGCATGTGAGTGACCTTCGCGGTGACTCAGAGCGCTCCAAACCAGTATACGCCGCGCTTGAGGAAGCCGATGGCGTCCGCTTCCGATGTTTTCAATCCACGCGGCCGTCATTTCGCCGCGAGTTTGGCCGGCAGTGGATTGTCGGTGCGCTCCGAGTCCCAGAAGATCGAGACGATCCACCAGCGTTTGCCGTCGTTCAAGAGCTGAAAGGAGTTGACGCCGCGATCGAAGGGCTTGTCACCGGGGCTGTGGTGCGATTCGTAGCTGCTCAGGACCTGGGTCATGCCGCCGAAGCTTTCGGGTCGATTCACGATCGCATTCTCGTAGAAGGGATCCTTCGCGAAAACGTCTCCTGCGTCGCGAATGAACTCCTCTTCGCTCCACGAGATGACGAAAGTCGATCCGTCGGGGCCCTTGCCAACCTGCGTGAATCGCACCTGAGGAAGGAACAGCGAGCGGAAGCGGTCCCAATCGCGCGGCCCCGCCGGGCCGGAAATGGAACCGTAGGCCGCGCGCATGATCGCGTCGATCGATTTCACATCCTCCGGTTTGGGTGTGGGCACTTTCGCGGCCAGTTCGGCCGGCGAAAAGATTGGAGTTGTCGGCGGCAGCTGGATGGCTTGCGGCGCGTCCGTTTTCTGCGCGAATGCAGGCGCCAGCGCAAATGCGTTCGTTGCAGCCAGACACAGACAGAGCAAGGTTTTCATCGCCGCCCTCCCGATCTTGTGCAACCCCGGTTTTTTCAAACGATTGGCTGCCCGGATCGTACCAAGGCAGGACGCGCGCTGCGCTGCTGTGGTGTCCGGGCCTAGCGGATGAATGCGTCGGCCGGGCCGTGGGTTCAAGCCGCGGCCCGGCCCGCTGCGGGTACGCCTCAGAACGTATAGGTCAGCGAGGCGCCCCACCAGTCGCGGTCGGCGTAGAAGTTGCGCAGGATCGAGGGATCACCTCCGCGATAGGTGACATACAGCAGGCTGGCCGACCACGTCTGCTTGTCCTGAACCAGCGTCAGCGCGTAGGTGGTCGCCAGGAAGCCCTGGAACCAGGTGTAGTTCTCGTTCGGCGTGTCGCCGGCGATGCCCAAGGACCAGGTGACGTTCGGAATCACCTGCCAGCCGGGGATCACCGTGCTGTCAAACGTCATGTCCAGGTACTGCACGATGCCGAACGACTTGGACGTGCCAAAGTGCCGGGCGTTGTGGTCGGTGCCCGGGCCGCCGAAACCGTTGATGTCGTAGCTGAGGTCCGACAGCAGGCCCAGCCCCTTGTAGGAGTGGTTGGACACGCCCGGGTAGTCGACCAGTGCGAACTCGCCCTGGATGTTCGACGCCTGCGCTCCGGCGTGCCGCACCAGCCAGCCGGCCACGTCACTGTCGCTCGGATTGACCGCGCGCCACCAGGTCGTGTTCCATTGCCACTTGTGGGCATCGCGGTAGCTCGCCCAATTGCCGAAGCAGTTCGCGCCGCCTCCGCCCAGGTCCGCGCAAGAGAACGGATCGACCAGAATCGGGTCCTTGGGCCGGTAAGACAGCTCGCTGCCGATCGCCCACTGCCCCACCAGCGCACTGCCGCTGACTCCGTACAGCATATGGCCCTGCGGATAGACCAGCTGCTGCCCGTAGCCGAGCGGCAGATTCGCATTGGCAACGTACTTCAAATACGGCTGCTTCTCGTGAAACCGTTCTATGTAGAGGCCGAAATCGAGGGCGCTGCCCTCCGGCTTGTAGTGCGTGGAAATGCCGAACTGACCGCCGTAGGACGGCGTCTGGTCGGGGCCGACAAAGGGCGCACCCACCTGCAGTGGACAGGTCCCGCCGGAAATCGTGGCAACGGCGCAGAACGTGTAGTTGTTCGCTTGCGCCAGGTTTAGCCCTTGCAGCGGGTCCGTGACGATGGGGCCCGTCGGAATACCGGGTGAGACGAACGGCACGCCTCCGACCACCTTCTGCACGCCCCCGTTTTTCGCCGCGTAACGCGGGTCATACAAGGCGAACCAGTTGGTGCCGCCACCCTGGCCGATATAGTCACTCGTGCTGAAGAACGTCCCGACCGGCACCAGCCGGTTCGGATTCCAGTCGAACTGATAGTAGGTTTCGACATTGACGCCCTTGGCCGGCGACAGCGCCCAGCTCACCATCTCGGCCGGCAGCACGACCTCCTTCAGCGGGACCCCTGGATAGGTCAGCCGATACTGGTCGATCGCGGCCGTGGCGTTCACGCCGCCGGCGATGAACAGGCTCTCGCCCCAGTTGATCGTCTGCCGCCCCAAGCGAACCCGCGAAGAACGCCCGAACAACTCAAACTCCTTGCTGACCCACAAGTCGTACAGGCGCAAGTCGTGGGCCGCCTGGGTGTAGGCCTGGTTCGACAGCCGGACGAACGCGGTGTCGCCCGCCTTGCCGTCCAGAATCCAGCCCGTGCGAAAGAAGAACTTGTACTTATCGGGGAAATTCAACAGCAGCTCGTGGCTGCCCTTCACATACAGGGCGAACAGGTCCCCCCGGTTGTAGTTCAGGTCGCCCAGGTGGGCGTCCTGGAACCCCGTGTTGAAACCCGCGGTGCCGGGCGCCGCGATCAGCTCGTCGTTCTGTTCGCGCAGCCGCTGGCTCAGGCCGCCCGTGATCAGCGTGATCAAGCTGCCCTTGATGTCATCGGTCAGGGCGAAATCGAACGACCAGGCCGGTGCCGATAGGGCTGCCGCCGCTGCCAACACGATCCCGCCTCGCAAACCACGCCCTTTGCTTCGCTTTGCTCGCATGTTGTTCCCTCTCCTTCGTCTGCTGCGGCCCGCGGGGCCGCTGCAGCCATGTTTTGTTCGCCTACGACGGCGCCGCCGCGGAGCGCCCGATCTCTTGACTGACCTGCTAGCGCTCGGACATCGCGCGCAAGGTCTCGGGTGTATAGAAATCGGCTTTCATCCACGGTTGCGTGGCCTCGGGATCGCCCTCTTTGATCCACTTGATGTCCTTGCCGCCGCCGATCGACATCCAGTCGACGACGTAGCGTCCGCCCTGCAGATCCCACATCAGGGTCGGTGCGTGCACGCACGCCCCGCCGATCTCCCAGGCAGGTATTTGGAAGCCCTCGAGCAGCTTCCAAACCTTCCCTTGCGCGTCAAAATCGGTTGAGGTGACGATGTTGACGCTGTCCTCGTCGATGTAGTAAATGCGATGCGCCGCCAAATGACGCAAGCCCGGTTTGATCTTCGCGTCAACGACCCAGACCCGCCGCAGCTCGTACCGGCGGTAATCGGGGTTGACGAACGATTTTCCGAAGACGATCTTCGGGTCGGCCTTGTATTCAAACATCCGGAAATTGTTGACGGGAACGTACAGCTCCTTCTTTCCCAGCAGCGTGTATTCAAATCGATCCAAAGTCGACCATTGAAGCAACTGCTCATCGATCAGGTACTGGTTTTCGTATCCGATAAAAGGTGTATCGAAAACGTAGGTTGGCAGCCGTCTTACGCGGCGCTGTCCCGGAAAGTAGTAGTACTGCTCCGGGTCCTTGTTAATAGGGACCGCATAGACGAGACCTTGCCCCGCGAGGCCTGCCGGTTTGGAGAAGGTATAGAAACCATAGACCTCGACAGTCCCGTCTGATTCCATTGAAGCCTTCTCCGGCTTCTGCGTCGGCCAATAGAAATATTGAAGCCATTGATACCACGTGAATTCATCACCGCCCGGTCGCGGGCTGATGATGCTCGTTCCATCGTTCCAAGTCGTTCCAACGCTCTGCGGTCGCTCTTTGGCGTTGTACATCGCCTCGACCCCGGACTTGGGAATCGGGAACGGGACGCCGGCAGTCTTCGCGTGCTCCAGCGACCAGCCATCGGCGCCGATCTTGGCCACCAGCGCATTTTCTTTCGAGCGTTGGGCAAGGAGCGCCGGAATGCCGCAGGTGCGTCTCGTTGGATATACATCCATCCGGTAGGCTTTGACGGTTTTCAGCGCCAGGATCTGGCTGTCGCTGAGGCGGGAGGCGTACTTGTCAACGTTGGAGGCGTCGATCGAGAACAGCGGCTTGTCGTCCTTGTACTTCCAGTAGTCAAAGCGATTTTTCCCCCACTGCCATCCGGCCAGCGGTACGTCATTTCCTTCGAAGGCCGGGATGCTTCCGTCCGCATTGCCGGCCTTTTCGGCGCCGACCGGGGTGAGCTCCTTGCCTAGCATTTCCGCTTCCTGTGGCGTGACCGCCGCGAAGGCGGCTCCAATCATCAGATACGAGACGGCCAGTGACATTGCAATCGTGAGCAGCTTCATTTTTCCTTCCTCCCTTGCGACGACAGATCCGAGCGCATCAGTTTTTTATATATGGCACGAAGGCATCCGCGAAGAACTGCCCCGCCGGAAGCCGAGATTGACTCGTGAAATCGGAGCGGGCCGACTCCACCATGATCGGGACACCGCAGGCATAGATGTCGTATCCGCTCAAGTCGGGCAGGTCCTGCATGACCGCCTTGTGAACGAGGCCGGTGCGTCCGCCCCAGACGTCGTCCGACTGCGGCTCTGAAAGGACCGGAACGTATCGCAGGTTCGGTAGCGCCTGCGTCTTGCGCTCGACCCATTCGTTCAGATACAGGTCGGCACGACAGCGGCAGCCCCAGTAAAGGGCCACAGGGCGCCGAATCGCCTCGGCCTCGATCCGTTCAAGGATCGCCTTGATCGGGGCGAAACCGGTACCCGATGCGAGCAGCACGATTGGCCGCTCCGACTCGCGCAGCATGAAGGTGCCGAAGGGTCCCTCCAGATGCAGGACATCCTTTTCCCGGAGGCCGCCAACGATGTGGCCGCTGAACCTTCCGCCCGGCAGTAACCGGATGTGGAACTCGATGCCGTCGCGGCCATGCGCGCTGGCAAGAGAGAACTTTCGTCGAGTTCCGTCGCCTAGCGAAAGCTCGACGTATTGACCTGGGTGATACTCGAGGACCCGATTACGCGGGGTTTCCAGCCGAAGAATGACGACGTCGGGCGATGGTCGGCGTATGGCGGTCACGCGGCACGGCATCTTCTGGACCGCAAATATGCCGGCGGCCAAGACCGCGGTCGACTCTAAAACGATATCCGAGTTCGCCAAGCTGACGCAGATCCGAACGTCGGCGTCGGGCTCGATCGCGTCCGGATGCCCGTCCAGCGATCGAACGTTCCCTTCCAGGATGCGGCACCGGCACGTACCACACGCTCCGTCCCTGCAGCTGTAGGAGAGACCGATGCCCTGCCGGATCGCCGCAGCAAGAATTGTCTCGCCGGTTTCGACTTGAAAGCGGCGGGCGCTTGGCAGGACGGTCGCAGTAAACGGCAAGCAGAGCTCCCAGCCCGCACCCGGGGGGATAAGGGCGAACAACGGCAACGGATCGCAAAGCGAACGCGTGGGGAAGCGCGCGAGGTGGAGCCGCGGAGCGCTAACTGCTATCGCTGAACGCGCGACGGGAGGCGGGAGATGCGTCCGTCAAAATGTGGACGGTGTGTTCACCCATACAACCCTCGTTGTGACTTGCCCAGGATTCCGATATCCGTGCGGCAGATTCGAATCGAAGAAGAAAGAGTCGCCCGCATACAGGTGATAAGACGTGCCGTCGACGATCAGCTCGAGTTCTCCTTCGAGTATGTATCCGACCTCTTCACCCTTGTGCTGGATGAAACCTCCGCTCTCGCCGCCAGGCTCTACGATGTGAATGGAGCCGTAGAGCAGCCGGTTTGCAGGGTCCGGGATCAGGCATTCCAGGTGCACACCGGCTGAATCAGGACGACCGATAGCGCTCGTGCGAATGACGGGCCGCTCCGCGCGGCGCATCACGATTCGGTCGTCCTCACTGGCCCCTGCGAACAGTGCACCGATGCTGGTGTTCAGCTCCGACGCGAGGCGATGCAGCATTTTTAGCGACGGCTTGACCTGCTCGTTCTCAACCTTCGACAGCAAGCTTTCCGAGCAACCGATGGTCTTCGCTAGGTCGATCAGCCTCAGACCCTGGATCTTGCGCGCGTGACGCAGCTTGGCGCCAATCTGCAGGTCATCGATGTTTTTCTGAGGCGGCCCCTCACTGAGCGGTCCGCCCGTCCCTTTCGCCCCGGCGGCCCCGACCATTGCATGACTGCCAACGCCAGCACGGCCCGCGCGCTTCTTCGATCCACGCCTGCTATGAGGATCGGTACGGCTATGGGAAGAACTCATCACATGGCCTTTCTACGCAACCGAAACGGCTAACCCCGGACCCAGCTGGGCGCTGTCGGCCGCCGGACCGGCCGGCCCGCAAGCGTTCCACCGGCGCCGGCGGGTTTGACCGACGGCAGGTTCGAGGCATCGGCCACACGGCCCGCCAGGCCGTTGAAGACCTTCAGAGATCTCAGAACCGCCGCAGGGTTGAGTCCGAGCACGATGAATACAATTCGCGATTGACGGTCGTCGGTGGGCCACCTTTCCAGGTGCTCCGGGGGATGGACCATATGTTGTGCTGCGTGAAAGGCGACTGGACCCCGCAAACCAGCCACGTTGATCAAGCCCTTGACGCGCAGCACGCGCTCGCCATGTCGATGCAGAAGCAGCGTGAGCCAGACGCCGAATGCGCCCCAGTCGATCGGCTCTTCGAGGACGACCGCAAAACTCCTGGCAGTCCGGTCTACCCCTGCGTCACTGTCCGCGACATGAGGTGCTTTCCATTCGATGCCGGCCGCGCGGGGATTTCGGCGCCAGACGGTCTCATGGTGACAGGTGCCTGCCTCCAGGCCTCCGACCGCTTCGATCAGCCGATCCCCGCCCGCCGCCGATCTGCCATCCACCAACGCCACGTCGCACCACGGATTAATCGCTTCGATACGCTCGCATACGGTGACGACAGCCTCTTCCTCTGCCCGGTCGACCTTGGTGATCATCACCACGTCGGCCGCGGCAATCTGGCGCACGGACTCCTCGAAATCCGAGATCGTTCTTTCGCCGAGGACTGCGTCGACCGTGGTGATAACGGACGGCGTCTTCAATCGTGCTCTGGCCAATCCGAACGTATTCAATGTGAGCAGCAGCGGCACCGGGTCCGCCAGCCCGGTCGTCTCGACCACGACGCGCTCGAACGGACGAATCTCGCCACGATCGCGCCGCTCGAAGAGCTCCCTGAGCGCGCCTTCGACATCTTCGCGCATCGCGCAGCAGACGCAGCCGCCAGACAGGACGACCATGCGCTCGGCCGAGTGCTGAACCAGATGATGGTCGAGCCCCACATCGCCAAACTCGTTAATAAGCACCGCCGTGTGCTCGAAACGCACATCGCGAAGCAGCCGGTTCAAGAGCGTCGTCTTGCCGCTTCCGAGAAAGCCGGTCAGCACGATCACCGGAAGGCGTCGCCCCTGATTCACTTTCCAGCCTGCTCCAGTTCGTCCAGCAAAGAGTCGCTCAGCGGATCGATCGTCCCATCCGCCAATTCATCGGCCACCGACCAGATTCCTGCCAGGTTGTAGACGTTACGAACGCCTCCATTGCGTGTGGTGAGAACGTAAGAGCTCCCGCCCCAGTCACGCAGGGTCACCCCGTATCGCTTGAGCACCGCGTCAACCAGCACCACGCGTTGAAGTCGCTCGTGACGGCGAACCACCTTGCGCCCGCCCGCCTCGAACTCCGGCCGCCCGGCCGCGTCAGTCCAGTATTCGCCGCTGCCCAGCGCACCGCACAATCCGCACATTTCGCCTCTGCTCCTTCAGGCCCGATCCCTACTGCTCACCGGGACCTCATCGCGTAGCCTTCGGCAAGCTCGGGCAGGCGACCTTCGTAGAACGGAATGCGGTCGACGCGCGGCGTGTACTTGCCCTCTTTCATCACTTTGCGGACGTGCAGCGCCACGTCCTCCCCGGTGGCGAACCACACGCCGCCTTTGGCCTGCATCGTGGCGATCATTTCGCGAAGCATCATCATCCGGGCGACCTGACCGGTGCAAAATGGGTGGAAGCAATTGATCCAGAGACCGCTGTGCTCCCACATCGCCTCGAACTCCGCCATGTAAACGTCCTTGGCGTACTGCGGCGACGCGATCGGCATCATGAAATCGAGGTCGTGGTTGTGCACGAACTGAGGCCAGTCGTCGAGCTGCCAGCGCGACGGCAGTTCCACCAGGCTGCCTCCTTTGGTCCGTTTTTTTGATTCAATGATGTAGGGGATATCGTCGCCCATCAGCGAGGTATCCCAGGTGAATGCCTCGTCAAGCAGGACATCGGTCGTGTTCTTGGAGTATTTGTACCAAGGCGAACGGTATCCTCGCGGACTTTTGCCCGAAATCCTGGCGATTGCCTCAGTCCCCTTGTGCGTCCAGAAGCGCTCTTCTTCCTCGGTAAGCTCGTTCGGGTACTCATGCAGGTAGCCGTGAAGTGCCACCTCGTGCCCGTCCTTCACCATCGCCTCGACCGCATGCGGGTACTGTTCGGCGCACCAGCCGGGCACAAAGAAAGTGTGCTTGATGCCGAAGTCACGGCAGGTATCGATGATGCGTGGCACACCGATCTCCGGTCCATACCGCAGCATCGAGTTCGTAGACAATCGGGTGTCGGCGTCGTTCGGATGCGCAAGGTGCAATATCGAGTCCGCGTCCATGTCCCACGTGAAGACGACAGCGCACCGGGCTCCGTTGGGCCAGGGAACGGGATTTTTGATCATTGCATCGACTCCTACGCATTGGAAGTGGCTGTTTATCGCGAGTGGGCAACGGCGATTCCATCGATCTGGATCTTTTGTCCCGAATGCGGAAGCCCCGGGACCCGGACAATGGAAACAACCGGACGGTGCTGAGTCAGATATTCTTCGAGAATTCGCGCAATTTCGCAGGCATCCCCGGTTTCTTGCCGTTCGTCGCTCGCAAAGTAGACGTTGAGTTTGACGAGATCATGGGCGGACGCCCGCCCCGCTTCGACGACTGAGATCACACGCTCCATCGAAGCCTCGGCTTGCGCTTGCAGAGAGGCCGCCCCCGGCGCCGAGATCCCGCCGACATAGATCTCCTCGCCGGTGCGGGTCCCGCAAGCGAACCCCTGGCATCTCATCCAGTCACCTGACGACGCCGGTTCGAGCATCGCACGCTCCTGCCGAAGGGCCGCGATCGCATCGATCTCGAGGAGCAGACCTTCATACAGCAGGTCGACACCGAAGCAGGTCAATGCCGGTCTCGGTTCGGGAACCGTTTCTCGTACCACAGCGAGAATCTGGCTCAGAAGCCGGCGCGACGAGGCTTCGCCGCCGTCGTGTCGATAGGCGATTTTCAGCATCGCTACGTCGCTCCACTCGGCATCCGCTTCCTTCAGGACATGACGAATGTATTCAAGGGTATTCCTTGTTTGCGCGGCTGCGTCGCCGGCAGCAACCGCCCTGCCCTCGCGATCCGCCGAGATCTGCCCGCCGACGAACACTTTGTCCTCAACGCGCCAACCCTGCGAAAAAGGCGTTGGGATGCTCCAGTCCCAAGCGTGCGCGGGCATCAGCCGGGTTCTGCGTGGGCTCGAGGTTGCGATGCCGTCAACCGTGATCAGGCGACTGCGCGTTGGCGCTCCCTGCACGCGAAGTGCCGTTGCGGCCGGCCCCGGATTGGCAAGGTACTTCAAGCGCACTTGCGTCATGCGCTCCCAGAACCTGGTGACTTCGTGGCCCTGGCCTTGGTACACGTAATACGTGTGCAGCTTGACCAGATTCTCCATGCCGAGTCCCGCCGCCGCGAGCGTCTGAACGAGCCCCTGAAAGGCCGCGTGGGTCGGCTCCTCGATCGCGAGCGGATCGAAGCCTGCTGGTCGCGCCAGGGTCTGCGCGCCCAGATAGACGGACTCGCCCACCCGGATGGCCATCGGGAACCCGCCGAACCCCGACCGACCACCGAGCTCGATGGCTAAGTTTGCCGGCTTCTGCATCGCGCTCATGGAGCACCCCGCCGCCGTTTCAGCCGAGGCCGACTTCAGCCCGGAAGCGGCGGACCGCGGTCTTCGCTTCCGTGGCGGGTCCGAGCACGCCCGGCAGGGCTGCGCAATAAGCATCGACCGCTTTGTCCGCATATGCGGCCCAGCTCTCAGTCCACGCCTGCATGACGGCGGCGTTTCGTGGATTCTCCAGGGCTAACCGCACGAACGCGGTCGTCCAGCGCCGGGAACGCTCCGCATCGCGCAACTGCGCCTCCAGCAGCATGGATGTCAGCGTGTCGCCATTCCTGCGGGCTGCGTTGGCCAACTGCCTGCCGCAAGCCTCCTCGAGGGAGCGTGCCGCGACCACATTCAATCCGACCAGGTTCTCGGCCCAGTCGTAGGCGATCAGGAGCCGCTCCATCAACTCTCTGAAGCCCTGCCACGCGGGATCATCTTCCCAGATGTGACGTTCCGCCTCGCCAAATCCCGCTCCTGGATGGGCGCCGGCAAGCTCGCGCGTTCGATAAGCGACGCGCGACAGCCAGCGCACAGCGTCAGCCTCCTGGAAGGCGAGGCAGTTCGTGATCGTGCTGGCGGGCGCCATCTGCAAAGCGTAGGCGCAGTCCATTTGCAATGTCGCGTGCAGGTATCGCTGCGGTGTGAACAGGCGGGCCAGCGAGCCGACCCAGCTCGAAGAAAGTTGGGTATCGTGGCCGCGCGCCGCATGCTCGCGCAACAAACCGTCGACGTACTCCTCGGCCCCGTCCTGCATCGTCACATATGACCGATACGTCACTTGGTCCGGATCGCGAAACCGGTTCCAGTCGTCGTGCTTCAGAGGGCTATCGACGACGTATCGGCGATACCACTGGTTCATCATCACATCGGCATCGAGCTCGTACGGCGCCTTCGGATTGCGTGCGCGATAGTGCAGCCCGTAAGTCACGATTTCGTATTCGCTTGGGCGCTTCTTGCTGCCCATCAGCGCACTCCACGTCTTCAGGCCACGCGGCTGGGGCATGGTTGGGTTGCTCGAATTCACGGGAGTTCTCCGGCGAACTTCATGCTCTTTTCCTTGCCCGGTCGCTTACTTGGCGGATTTCGAGGAGACAAAACGCACGTGGTCGGGGGCCATACGAATGAACCCGGAAAACCCGGGCATGTTCCTTTCCAGCTCACCCATCGTGAACGGGCGCCCGAGCGCTTCCGACATGTTGGCGGTTGTCAAGAGGATCTCGCCCAGCGCTTCGAGGCGGATGTATGAAGGGCCACTCTGTACGCGTACCTCCCGCCCTGGATTGTCAGCTGCAGCCGCCTCGATGGCGGCGTCGGAAATCTCGCCGCGCGTGATGATCGGGCCTACGTAGCTTTGTTCCTCGCTCGCCATGGGGTTCTCGCGCAGGATCAGGATTCAGCAAGCTCATCCGACGACTGCTCAACGTCGACGTACACCTCATCGGATTCGATCTTCAATGCGTAGGACCGAAGGCGACAGCCGGTCGGGTTGACGCCCTGCCCCGTACGAACGTCGAACTTCCACTCATGGGCTGGGCAAGTCAAAACGTGGCCGTCCAGACTGCCTTCACAGAGCGAGTGCGCCTGGTGCGGGCAACTGGCGTCATAGGCGTGGAATCCCTGCTCTATATTGATGAGCAGGACTTTGCGCCCGCTGACATCGAACGGCATCAGCTCCCCTTCCCATACGTCGTCCGTCGTGCAAACCCGTTCGAACACTTCGCCCTCCAACCGAGTTGCAGCCCGTCCTGTCGCCGGCCTCAGGCATCGGCCTGATAGATATCGACAGCCTCCATCGGGAAGAAATTGGCATCGGCGACCTTCAGACTTCTCGGCAAGGGAATGCGATCTCCGTGGCGCCGCACCCGGAGCACCGCGGTAGGGCGCGGCGCCTTCACCACGACCCCCACCAGCGCCTTTCTCGCCTGATCGGCAACTGCATCCATGGTGTCAGCGGTGTCCACCAGCAACAGCTTCAAGCCGTAATCGCCTTCGTAGTTGCACACCAGCGGAAATGAGCTCATCGAATGACCCTTTTCTGCTCTCCAAGATCCGCCTGGATCGGCTAGCCCTAGGCCGCCTTTCGATTACGAAAAGCCTCTGCCCACTGGTAATCTTGTCCGCAACGGCCCCGCTCTTCCGGCGCCATGCTCATGTATTCGTACACGCCGTCCGGCCCCTTCGGGATCAGTCCGGCGACGAACCGGTCCACCAGGCTCAGGTGCCCCCGATAGCGGGAAGGCTCCAGTTCGAAGATCCATTTATCGACCGCCGAGCCGAAGTGATAGCGGCGGCCGTTCAGGTCGACATGGTGAGACTTGACATTCCACTTCTTGCCGGGCACGCCGGATAGCTCCAGACCTGACATGTTGCAAAGCATCGGCAGCACGGACGGTTCGGTCCTTTCAAAGTGGCCCTTGAGGATCGAATCGGTAATGACGTCCCAGACCTCGCCAAAGGTCTCGTTCCATCCCGGGTACTTCTTCTCAAGCCATTCCCGCTCGGCAGGCCCGGCTCCCGCAACCGGATTCCACCAGCCGGTTTTCCGGTACAGGTACATCCCAACGTGTTGAGCGTGATGGTAGGTTTCGACATCGGGCAGGAAATGTTCGTCCCAATACCACGGCTTCTGCAGTCCAAGCGCCCTCAGGTTGCGCAGGAATTGCTGGCAGATGAACTCGTCAACGAATTCCTTCAGCGAGTGCTCGCGCTTGGCCAGCGGCGTGTAGTAGTCCATGCAGACGCCGCTCAGCGCGGAGAACTGCTTCCAGACCCGCCAGAACGAGATATCGACCAGGCGCTGCACCTCGGCGATCTTGCCGTTGTTGATCATGATCTCGATCAGCGGTTCACCGATCTGTGCGTGCCGCGCCTCGTCCGATTGCACCGTCTGCAACATCGCGGAGAAGCTGTGGTCCCCGTAGCGCTTGGCATCAGCCGACAACGCGATGAACTGCAGATTGGTGAAACCTTGTTCGAAGGAGAAGTTCGTCATGATCGCGGCACTCACCGCGTCGCGTGTGTGCTCCACGTCGTCGAACGCATGCCGCTCGCTGATGACGACCCAATTGTCGGTGTTCGGCGCTTTCTGGGCCCAGTCGAACGCAGCGTCGGTGCCCAGAAATTCGTACCCGAAGTACATCTGGATCTGGGTGTGACGGATCTCATCCAGAGAGCCGAACGAAGCCATGTTGCGCATGCCCGGTCCGCGTCCGAATCGCGTCATGCGGGCGAAAGCAGATACCGATCCGTACTCGACGAAGGGAACGGCGCCGAAGTGGAGTTGAAGGAGAGCCTTCCATCCAGGATCGGCCGACTTGTAGAAGGAGACCCTATCGACCGCCGACTTCACCGAATACGCGCCAACGTCCTTCTCTCGTTGGGTTCTGACATAGTCGCGGTAGGTAACCTTATACGGCTCGTCGAATTTGGACCATTCGGACGCCGGAATGCCGTACGGATCGCTGAGTTCCGGCGGAAACAGCTCCACCTCGGAGACGTAGCGCGGGGTCCAGTTCGTCTGACGCGCAATGTCGTACCAGTCACTGTTGTTCAGCAAACTCATCAATCCTCTCCTGTTCGGCCAGCGCGCCGGTCTTCGCCTCGTGGCTTCTCAAGGATGGCATAAATCGCTGCGCCAACGACAGCCGCAATGAGCCATGCCGAATTGGTTCCGTCGGTCAGCGCAAACAGCGGGCCGCTGAACATGTCCGTCTGCACGAACAGCAGTCCGGAAACGCTGCCCGCGGCCCAGGCAAAGACGGCGATCCGATTCCACCCATTGGCGTACCAATAGGCGCCGCGGTCGGCGTTTGCCGAGCCTTTCAGCAAGTCGTGGGGCTTATAGCGGCCGCGCTGAATCAGAAAGTAGCCAACGATATTGATGGTGAGCCACGGGGAGACGGCGCACTCGATCAAAGTGAGGAAGTCGACCAGCATGCTGGTCATATCGGCCAGGTAAATGCCTGCCCAGACCAGAGCACCGCCGGCGACGCTTTGCGCGACCGTGAACGGAACGCGACTGACGGATGGCACCATGCTTTGCATGCCGAGGCCACCGCTGTAAAGACACAGACTTCCCTGGGGTTGGCTGCCGACCACGCCGACCAGTGCGAAGACGACTACCAGCCAGCTCGGGCACAGCCCGATCAGGCCGCTGACAAACGGCGTATCAGCCGACTTGAAGAGCGTCGTGACGTAAACGGCGAAGGCGATCGCGAGCCAGCAACCGATGAACATGCCTCCTCCGGCGGCCCAGGTCGACCGCGCAGGCTCGGTCGATTCGGGGAGGTAGCGCGTGTAGTCGTTCAGGATCGTCGCGTAAGAAATCGGAAGCGCCGCGCAGATACTGCTCGCGAGCAACCAGGTCGGCCAGAAGGAGCCGGCGGCATAAGTGCCGGAACCGGCATAGTCAGCGTGAAAACTCGGCCAGAGAACGGCGACTGCCAACAGCAGTACCGCGCCGATCGCATAGCTCACGAAAGTCTCCGTTGCGACGATCAGTGAGTGTCCGTAGACAGCCGCCAGCGTCGTAATGGCGCCTATCACCGATGCCCATGCGAACATCAAGTGGGGTGTGTTGTGCCACCCCAAAACGCGCTCCCCGGCGGCGACCACCGCCTGGCCGCCGGTCCAGGCGGTCAGCGCAAAGAAACCGAGGGTCACCAACACGCCCAGCACGGTGCCGATCGCTTTGCCTTGGACGCCGAAATGGGCCACGCTCGCGACCGGGCCGTTGGTTCCCGTCTTCGCGCCGAGCATCGCGAGGAGTCCGAATACAGCAGAGCCGAGCGCCAGACCCACCGTGACCGCTGAAATCGAAGCCCGGAAGCTGAGGCCGAACGTCACCGGAAGGGCCCCGATCACGATGATGCCGAAGCTCATCTGCGAGCCCAGAAAGACGTAGAAGACATCTCTGGGCTTCGAGTGGCGTGCCTCGGCGGGAATGATGTCGACACCGTGCGACTCGACCTGCCCGAGCTCGTCGCCCGTCAGGGCAGCCGGTGTGATGGGGGCCGAGCGAGCGCCTTCCGCCTCCTTGAACATCGTTAGATTCGTAGAGTTCACGCAATCCCCTCAGCCGCTCTTAGCATGGAGCAATTTTTCGTAAAAATCAAGTTACTTGAGCTGAGAGAAAGTCTCTTTATCACCCGTTGTGGGCACCGTCTCGAAATCGGCGACCCAGTTGAGCAGAACGTCGCAGTAGACCTGCATCCCTTCGATCAGTCGATCGACGCGGCAGTATTCGTCGGTCTTGTGCATCACCTGAGGCTCGCCCGGACCCAGAATGACTGCCGGCAATGCCCCAGATCGGGGCACGAGCACGCTCCCATCGGTGAAGTACGGCACCACTTTGGGAACGATCGGCTGGACGTGATACTTGGCGCAGCACGAGAAAACGCGCCTTACCCACGGGTGGGTCTCCGCGGAGATCAGCGCAGGAACATCGACGAAGGTTTCCAGTGCAACTTCCGGTCCCACCTGATCGGCAATCCGGCTGCAAAGTTCCGCATGGTCGACGCCCGGTACGGTCCGAACATCGATTTCGAAGCACGCCCGATCCGGGACGGAGTTGACGTTGACGCCGCCTGAGATCGTCCCGACGCTCACCGTGCAGCGTCCCATCAAAGGATGGAAGTGGTCCGTCTTGAAGGACCGCAGTCGGCCGACCGCGTCCATGATCTTGTAAATGGCGTTGTCACCCAGCTCCGGCATCGAGCCATGCGCCGTCTCACCCTTTGCGCATCCGCGGATCCAGAGAGCCCCCTTGTGTCCGATGTATGGGTAGTTCTGGGTCGGTTCGCCCACGATCAGCGCGCCAAGTCCTTCCAGGCGCTCGCCCTCCTCAGCCTTCAACGCGAAAGCGCCGTCGCAGCCCGTCTCTTCCCCGCCGGTCAGCAAAAGACGCACACCCGGACAGCGTTGAAGGGCTGAGCGCGACTTGACGCAAGCAGCAATGAAGGCAGCGACACCGGATTTCATATCCGTCGAACCGCGCCCATACAGCAGGCCGCCTTCGATATCGGCGGCGAACGGATCGCGCGTCCAAGGCGCGCCACCCAGAGGCACGGTATCGAGATGGCCGGAAAACCCGAGCCACGGTCCGACCTTCTCGCCTCCAAACTCCGCGATCAGGTTGTAGCGCTTCGGACCGAACGAGTGAAGATGGGTCGAGAAGCCGTAGTTCTCCAGGACGCCCCCAAGCCACTTGGCGCAGGCGTCCTCCTCGCCGGGCGGATTGATCGTCCGCACCCTGATCAGATCCCGCGTGAGCTGGACCGGGTCAATGTCTTGTGCCAATTCCCCCCCCAGGGCAGCGTCTCGCAATGAATCGCAGGCCCGGCACAGTCGGGCGCAGGCCCCAATTGAAAGCAATGTACTGATCATATTCTTCTTAGTCAAGTAACTTTACTGAATATAAACTTGACTAACGCATCGAACCGCCGATCGGGTCAGGAAGCCCGCACGCTCGC
>Ga0210394_10001706_pt1 | contig 33528 bp, 29 predicted proteins | sample IncBWC12MmetaG_FD_160121 | JGI IMG/M metagenome (GOLD analysis project Ga0210394, IMG submission 160121) | Forest soil microbial communities from Barre Woods Harvard Forest LTER site, Petersham, Massachusetts, United States - Inc-BW-C-12-M | ecosystem: Environmental > Terrestrial > Soil >... | reverse complement strand
TATATAATGGGCACGGAGAAATCGCACTGCGGTGACTTTCGCCCACAAAATTGCGGCGCTCGATGCGGTCAAACGAGCCTCGGAGCGTTCGGCGGCCATCGTTCATGGCGAGATGAAACGGGGGCTCCATAGCCTCGCGAGTATCGCCGCGACCGCTCCGTTCCTAGGTTTTTTCGGAACGCTGCTTGGCACCGCGAATTCGTTCATGGGTGTCGCAGGTGACAAATGGAGTGACTATGCCATCTCGATGAGATATCTGTCTGACTCGCTTGTGCCAACTGAGCTGGGACTTCTTGTGGCGATGCTGGCTTTTTGCGCCTACAAATACTTCGTCGCCAAGTTGGGGGACTGCGATGTTGAGATGCGGAGCGCTTCCCTTCAACTGCTAAACGAGCTTGCCTCAGCCCGCTTTTAAACAGGAACCGCTTGCTCACGCGCGCGGCTCGGCTCAGGAGTCATGGAGCGGATGGTTCTTACGGCAGCCAGGTTTCTTTGGCCGGCTGAGTGCGGCTGCAACCGATGGTTTCGGTGACGCCGGAGGCGATCTGCGCGCAGGCCGTCTGCATCGCGTTGTCCAGAGCCGTTTCCTTGTTGGCGCCTTTGGCGGTGGCGCATGCGGTTCGTCCGTTGTAGTTCATGCACACCTCCACGCCGTAGGTGGAAAGGTGAAACGAGGAATACACCAGCACGCCCAGCACCAGCAGCACGAAAAGAACGCCCAGCAGCACCGGCCTCTTCATCCGCGCTTGTCTTTCTTAGGTTTGGGCTTCTCCAAGGCCGCCCCGGTTTCGGAGAAAAACGCGCCCATGCGCCGGAACTTGTCATACCGGTCGTCAATAAGCTGCCGGGGCGATAGGCCGCAGAGCTCCGCCAGCGCCGATCGCAGCGTGAGGCGCAGGGATTCGGCGGCCAGATCGGGATTCGAATGCGCGCCGTCGCCCGGCTCCGGCACGATGCCGTCGATCAAGCCCAGCTCCAGCAGATCCGGCGCGGTCATCTTCAGCGCGGCCGCAGCGGTTGGGGCTCGCGTGGAGTCGCGATAAATAATGGTCGCGCAGCTCTCCGGCGAAATCACGCTGTAAACGGCGTTCTCCAGCATGTAGATGCGATTGCCCACGCCCAGCGCCAGCGCGCCTCCGCTGCCGCCTTCGCCGATCACCACCACGATTACAGGGACTCCCAAGCGGGACATTTCGCGCAGATTCTGGGCGATGGCTTCGCCCTGGCCGCGTTCCTCCGCGTCGATGCCGTGATACGCGCCCGCAGTGTCCAGCAGCGTAATGATGGGCCGCGAAAATTTCGCCGCCAGCTCCATCAGACGCATGGCTTTGCGATAGCCCTCCGGCTTGGGCATGCCGAAATTGCGGAACAGCCGCTGTTTGGTGTCGCGCCCCTTTTGCTGGCCGATCACCATCACCGGCCGCTCCTCAAACCAGCCGATGCCGGCGACGATCGCATGATCGTCGGCATAGCCGCGGTCGCCGTGCAGCTCCTCGAACTCCACGATCAATCGCTGGATGTAGTCGAGCGTGTGCGGACGCTTGTGATGGCGCGCCAGCAGGACACGCTCCCAAGTCGGGTTGGTCGGAATGGGGAGCTGCGAATCGGCCATGTATGGTGAGAGCGCGCAATAGCCTTTAGGCTACCCGGCCAGGATCTCCATCGCCTCGCCCCCGCAAATGCGGGCCACTTCGGCGCGAAATTCCTTGTCCGGGCGCACCTTGGCGCCTACGTCCAGGATAACCGAGAAGTCCCGGCTCTTTTCAAGCCGGAGCCGGACCTCGGTTTCGCCGGGCTTGCGCGAGAACAGTTCATGCAGCGCGGCGGCCCGCTTGCCGTCGCCCGATCCATTTAACGGAACGCGGATGGAAATCAATGCGGGCAGATTCAGGCGTGCCACTTCCAGGGGAACGATATCCTGCACGGAGAGCTTCGGCGGCGCATTCTCCTCCGGCAGCACCAGCCCGCGCACCAGCACCGCTTTATCCTCCTGCAACATCGGCAGCAGGCGTTCATACTGGGTGGAGAAGACCATCGCGTCCACCGAGCCTTCCAGATCCTCCACCTGAAGCGCGGCCCACAGCTCGCCCTTCTTGTTGCGCTTTTGCACGACGCCGGTTAGGATGCCGCACACCGCGACTTCCGTACTTTTGGCGAGGCCCTCTAGGCTCGATGCGCCGTGCGTGGCCAGCTCCCGCACCTTGTCCATGTATTGGTCCAGAGGATGGCCGGTGATGTAGAAGCCGAGCATGGCCTTCTCTCCGGTCAGCTTCTCCTGGCCGCTCCAGTCCGGGACTTTCGGAAGGGGATGATCGGCCGGCGTGGTCTCCTCCATCAATGCGGAGAAGAGACCGGATTGGCCGCTGGCGCGATCCCGCCACGTCCGCGCGCCGCTCTCCATGGCATTGTCGATGGCGGCGAAGAGCTGGGCGCGAGTCCCGTTCACGGAATCCAGGGCGCCGGCCTTGATCAAACTCTCGATCATGCGCCGGTTGACGGCGCCCAAATCGACGCGCTCGCAAAAATCGTACAGTGAACCAAACAGCCCGCCCGAGGCGCGCGCGTTCTCGATCGACTCCACCGCTGCCTGCCCCACGTTCTTGATCGCGCCGAGGCCGAAGCGGATGCCTTGCGCGTCTCCAGTGGTGACCGGCGTAAAAGTGAATTCGGAGGTGTTCACATCCGGCGGGAGCACCTTGATTCCCATCTCGCGGCATTCGTAGATGTACTTGACCACCTTGTCGGTGTTGCCGGTTTCCGAGGTCAGCACCGCGCTCATGAACTCCAGCGGATAGTGCGCCTTCAGATAAGCGACGATAAACGCGAGATACGAATACGCGGCCGAGTGCGATTTGTTGAATCCGTAGCCGGCGAACTTGGCCATCTGGTCGAAGACCTTTTCGACCTTGCGCTGCGGATGGCCCTTGGCCTTGGCGCGGGCGATGAAGCTCTCGCGGTGCTTGGCCATCTCCTCGACTTTCTTCTTGCCCATGGCGCGGCGCAACAGATCGGCTTCGCCGAGCGAATACCCTGCCAGGAGACTGGAGATCTGCATCACCTGCTCCTGATACACGATGACGCCGAAGGATTCCTCCAGGGGGCCCTTGAGTTCCGGCAAATCGTAAACGACTTCCATGCGCCCGTGCTTGCGCTCAATGAAGTCGTCGATCATGTCCATGGGACCGGGACGATAGAGCGCGTTGAGCGCGATCAAATCGTCCAGCCGATCCGGTTGATAACGGCGCAAAATATCGCGCATGCCCGCCGATTCGAACTGGAAGATGCCGCTGGTGAGGGCCTTGCTGAAGATTTCCTGGTACGTTTTGGGATCGTCGAGCGGAAGATCTTCCACGCGCAGGGTGACTCCGCGATGACGCTCGATCAGCTTCAACGCATCGGCGATGATGGTCAGCGTGGTCAGCCCCAAGAAATCCATCTTGAGCAGATCGAGCTTTTCGAGACCCACCATGTCGTACTGCGTGACAATTTCGTCTTTGTTGGTTTTATACAGCGGGACCAATTCACGCAGCGGCGCGGGTGAAATAACCACTCCTGCGGCGTGCACGCTCGCGTTGCGGGCGACGCCTTCCAGGCGCTGCGCGACGTCGAGGACCTCCTTGACGCGAGGGTCCTTGGCGGCCAGCTCATCGAGCTGCGGCTCCATCTTGCGCGCGTCCTTGATCTTGATGTTCAGCGGTTGGGTGGGGATCAGCTTGCTGATGCGGTCCACATCGGCGTAGCCGATATCCAGCACGCGGCCCACATCCTTGATGGCCGCCCGCGCGGCCAGCGTGCCGAAAGTGATGATCTGCGCGACCTGTTCCCGCCCGTATTTTTCGGTGACGTATTGGATCACTTCACCGCGTCCGCGCGTGCAGAAATCGATGTCGATATCGGGCATGCTGATGCGCTCGGGGTTGAGGAAGCGCTCGAAGATCAGGCTGTATTCCAGCGGATCGATGTCCGTGATCTCCATGGCGTAGCTGACCAGGCTGCCGGTGGCCGAGCCGCGCCCCGGCCCGACGGGAATATTCCGCTGCTTGGCGAAGCGAATGAAATCCCAGACGATCAGGAAGTAGCCCGAGAATTTCATCTGCTGGATCATCTTGATCTCGCGATCCAGACGCTCCGCATACTCGGCCAGATCGTGCTTCAAGCGGCCCTGCGCCGCCAGAGCTTCCAGGCGCGTGCGGCGCTTCTCAAAGCCCTGCCGCGCGACGTATTCGAAGTATGAATCGGTGCCGTGACCTTCCGGAATCGGAAATTTGGGAAACGGCTCGGCGATTTTTTCGAGCTTCACCTGGCAGCGCTGGGCAATGTCCCAGGTGCGGTCCAGCGCGTCTTCGACCTCGCCGAAGAGATTCATCATCTCCGCGCGCGACTTCAAGTAAAACACCGGGTGTTCGAAGCGCATCCGGTTCGGATCGGACATGGTCTTGCCGGTTTGGATGCACAGCAAAATCTCGTGCGCGCGGGCGTCTTCCTTGCGGAGATAGTGGGAATCGTTGGTGGCGACTAACGGGATGCCGGTCTCCGCGGAAAGGCGATTCACCATCGGCAGCAAACGCGCATCCGGTTCCAGGCCGTGATCCTGAATCTCCAGAAAGAAATTCTTCTTGCCGAACAGATCGCTGTATTCGTAGGAGAGGCGCTTGGCTTCGTCGTAGCGGTCCGCCAGCAGGGTCTCATTCACATCGCCGCGCAGACACGCGGACATCGCGATCAGGCCTTTGGAGTGGCGCGAGAGCAGATCCTTATCGATGCGCGGCTTGTAATAAAAACCATCCAGGTATCCGGTGGAGACAAGCTGGATCAGGTTGCGATAACCCTCCTGGTTCTCGCAAAGCAGCAGCAGATGGTTGTAGCGGTTGGAATCGCTCTTGACGGAGTGGCCCTGCTGCGCGACGTAGACCTCGCAGCCGATGACCGGATGGATGCCGCGTTCCTTGGCGTTGTTGTAGAACTCGACCGCGCCGAATAGATTGCCGTGATCGGTCATGGCGACGGCGGGCATCTTCTGCTCCGCGACGAGGTCCATCAATTGGGAGATTTCACACGCGCCGGCGAGCAGCGAGTAATCGGTGTGGCAATGCAGATGGACAAACGGCGGGGGCATGGACCTTCCAATCCCGGGGGAGACTACTAGTATAGCGAGGGTGGGAAAGTGTTGTTCGCGTCTGCCGCGGTGTTTTTTCTTCGATTCCCCCTTTCGTCTACTTAAAGTTGGGCGCGCCCTCCGGTCTGGTAACCCGCCCGGTTGCGGGACCGCTTTAACACTAAGCGGCAAGGCCCATGGTACGTGACGGTAACGCGCCGTAGGCTCGAGCACTCAGCGCGCGTCGTGAACCCGGCTTCCGATGGAAGAACCCGGATCTCTTGCCTGAAGGATAGCGGGCGGCTATCGAAAGAGCCGGCGAGAGAAAATGCCAAGTGCTTGATGGAAAGGGAAAAAGACTTTTTCTTTTTTCAGGGAAGGTGATATTTTGGTCGTTATGAATTCCCGGCTCCGCCGTCTGCTTGAGCCTGCGGAGACTTCAAAATCGGGATTTGGAGGAGGGACAAGCGTCCCATAGGAAGGCGAGTTGCGAGCGGATTCCGGACAGCGGCTGGGGTGATCGCGGGCGTCGCCGTGATGGCGGTTGTGGTGCGAGGATTTTCGTGGCTGGCCTACGATCAGCGGACGCGGACGGCCCCCTCATTGTTAGGCGTCTGGTTGGCGCTTGGCTGCGCTGCGGTCATCATGATCATCACGGCGAATCGTTGGGCACGATTCGTGCCAGGGTTGCCGATAGGGGCTGCGCTTAGGGTCGGAATCTTTCTTGTCTTTGAACTTGCCCTCGGCCCAGACGATTGGTCGCAGGCAATATCTCGAACGGATCTGGCTATATTCTTCGCGTATTCCCTGATCGTGGTTCTGCTGACGTTCAGGTTCCTGAGAAAGCGCCCAGCGAAAACTACGTTCGTCGATCGAATCGCATTGACGGTCTTTGTGTTCACAGCTCTGAAGCAGCTGGCTGCCTTGCGCTTTCTTCCGGCCCCGCTGCTGTCTGGAGTGCTGGCGCTCGCCGTGGCATGGTGCGCTGATTTCTTTACGCGCAAGAAGCTCAACGGGAAACATCGCAGCCACCAACCTCAGACGAGACGGATGGCCGGTTCTCTAGTGAAATAAACCATCACGCCGAGTTCTCTTTGGTCGGTTTCGGTGGGTCCGAGGGCAACGTCCAGCTCGAATTCGATGACGGCGACGCCGGCGGGCACGGAGGGAAGCGTCGCGGTGTATTCGTGCTCGCCTGCGTTCAAGAATTCGGCCGGCGGCAGGGGCGTGCCGTTGACGCTGGCCCGCAGGCGGGTTTGCGGACGCCGCTCCACTGCGGCCTCGGGCAAGTGAAATAGGAATCGCAGAGTCGCGGGCGCGAGCGGAACGGGGACGTCGAGACGCGCGGAGAAGCGGCGTTCTGTCCAGCGGGAGGCTCCGTATTCCAGCTCGTGCCAGCCTCGGTCCAGAACCAGTCCGGCGGGTTTCGCGAAACGGCTTTCCGCTAGCAGATAGGCGCGCACATCGCCTTCGGATGTCACCGGGTCCGCGATCGCGGCGGAGCCGCCGAGCGTTGCGTACTTCAGAATATTCCAACCGGAGCGGCGGACGATGCGCTTCAAACCGGCCTCCGAAAAGATCCAGAAATTGGTGGGGTCGTCGTTTAGCTCCCGATCGTCCACCAGGTACGCCATTGGGAGCGCTCCGAAGTTCAGGGTTCGATCCGGAGTCAGCGAGGCGATGCGAGTGCTCATATACAAGTGCCGCGAACTTCGCGCCAGCGCTTCCAGCGCCAGGTAGGGATTCTTGAGGTGATACAGGACTCCGAGCATGATCGCGAGACCGTAATTCGAGCCGGGCAGGTTCGGCCGCGAGTCCACGTCCACGGCGTGAATGCCAATGTTCGATCCCAGGGCTCGCTTGAGCGTTCGCACGCCTTCCATTCGGTTGTAATTGGTGGGCGCGTGGTCGACCGCATCCACGCGCATGCCTAAAGACTCGAGGAAGAATGCGATGTCCCCGTCGCCGCAGCCTAGATCTAGAACAGGATGCGTTCCGATGGTTTTCTTGAGCGCTTCGAGGTCCACGCCCAGACTCTGGTCGAGGATTTGAAGCGCCGCCAGCGACCGCCACGGATACCAACCTGCTCCCCCAAGTGGGGCGTCGTTCTTGATGGATTGCAGATGATCGTGAAACCGGGAAGCCAACAGGTCGAGAGATGGCTCTTTCACAAAAGACTATTCCAGGCGCAGGATCTGCACGATGTTGCTGTAATCGTCGGTCCAGGGGCGGAAGCCGGTTTTTAGAGGCGTCGGCGTGATATCGGCGCCGGTGAACGCGGAGGAGTCGAACCATTGCGGATGGCTGGTGACCAGGACCCAGGTGGAGGAAGAAAGATAGCTGCCGCCTTCGCCGTCGTCGCTAACGGTGCGCGCTTCCTTGTGGAAGTAAGCCGCGCCCGCGGCGCACACCGGAGCCAGATCCAGATAGCGGTTGGAGATGTGCAGCGCGAGAATCCCGTCCGGTTTGAGGTGCCGGAAATACAGCGCCAGGGCTTCGCGCGTCAGCAGGTGGATGGGAATCGCGTCGCTCGAAAAGGCGTCGACGGAGAGGATGTCGAAGTTTTGAGGCTCCATCCGTTCCAGCGAGAGGCGAGCGTCTCCCATGACAATATTTTTGTCGCTGGCGGCGGAATGCGGATAGAACGAGAATTGGGTTTGCGCGATGCCGGGGACCAGCGGATTGATTTCGAAGATGCGCAGATAATCGCCGGGACGGCCGTAGTTGGAGAGCACGCCTGCGCCGAGGCCGATGCTCCCGATGCGCGCCGCACCGCGATCGTGGATGGCGCGAATGGAGCGGCCGACGCCGGAAGTTTCGCCGTAGTAAGACGTGGTCGTGTAGCGCAGCTCCGGGTTCAGAAGCTGGGAGCCGTGGTTGATGGTGCCGTGGGTCAGGTTACGCAGCGCGTAGGTATCGGGATCGTCGTCGCTCACCTGGAGAACGCCATAGAAGTTGCGGACGATGAGCCGGTAGCCTCTTTCTTTTTCGAATTCGTGACGCACCAGATAACCGGAGAGAGCTCCCAGGCCGATGCACAACGCCAGGCGCAGAGGCCAGGGTCCGATGCGCGGAATATCGACCTCCCACAAAGCGATCACCGTCAAAATGGCGCAGGCGATCATGCCCAAAGGCAGTTCCCAGTAGCTGCGGAACACATGCGGCGCGATCAGGGCAACCACGGCGCCGCCCAAAGCGCCTCCGAGCGAAACCATCAGATAAAACAGCGTCAGGTGCTGCGCGGCCGGCTTGCGCTTGGCCAGCTCGCCGTGGCACACCATGCAGGCGATGAACAAGCCCGCGGCGAACAGGGGGATGATGATCTTGATGTGCGTGTTCCCGGAATCGGCGAACATGTTGTAGGCCATGCCCGCTAGGCGTATGTGATAGCCGAACAACTGGACCTCGAGCGGCATGTCGAAGGTGTGCCAGCCGCTGGGCACGTATCCGCCGAGGAAGATAGCAAGCAGCGGAACGAACAGCCAGCGCTGATAGATCTTGTCGCTTTCGAAGCACAGGATGAAGCTGAACAGATACAGGGCCAGCGGAATGACCCAGAGCAGCGGGATGGGCGCGACATTCTGGCTGAGGTGATTGGTAATGGAAACCAATAAGACGGAGGCGCAGGCGGCCAGGCTCACCCATAGCACGAGCTCGCGCCAATCCGGCCGCGGCGTGGGGGGATCGAGTGTCGCTATCAGCGGTGTCGCCCCGCGTACGGGAACGGGCTCCGCCGCGTCTTCATTGGGCTCGACGGCGTCTTCTGGTGAAGCTGGCTTAGCGCTCGAGATCAGCGCGGCCGATCCGCAGAGGAGCACAAACGCGACATAAATCGCGCTCCATCCCCAGGCCTGCTGGCGCGAGGTCAGGTTGGGCTCCACCAGGAACGGAAAGCTGATCAACCCCAGCATGGAGCCGAAATTGGAGAGCGCGAACAGGCGGTAGGGAAACTTCGCGCCGGTGCGCCGCACATACCAGGCCTGTAACAGGGGGCTGGTGGAAGAGAGCAGAAAATAGGGCAGCCCGATGGTGACCGCGAGCAGGATCAGGATGCGCAAAGTGGGATCGCCCACGGCATTCGGCTTCCAACTCGGGTTCGGCAGGATCGGGAGCAACGCCAGGCTGACCAGCAGCAGCGCGCCATGCACTTGCATCTGGCGCCGCGAGTTCAGGCGGCCGATCAGGAAATGAGCGTAGGCGTAGCCGGCCAGCAGCGAGACTTGGAAGAACAGCATGGCCGCGGTCCATACCGCGGCGGATCCGCCGAACCACGGCAGAATGATCTTGGCGATGAGCGGCTGCACTTGAAAAAGCAGGAAGGCGCTAAGAAAAATAGTGGCGGCGTAAAGAGTCATGGCGATTCTGTCCTAAGGAATAGCGGCCCGGAGCCAGGCGGGCAGGCCGTTGGTGATGCGGACAATATTCGAGTAATCGTCGGTCCAGGCGCGGAATCCCGGCGTGATGTTCATGGGGCGGACCGATACATCCTGGAAGTTGGGGTGATTGAAGACGCTCGGATCGCGCGAAAGAATCATCCAGGTTGACGAAACATAGTAGGTTTGCGTGTCTCCGTCATCGGCGATGGTGACGCCTGAAAAGCCGGCTTGCTGACCCGCCGTTGCGACCACCGGCTCCAGATCGAGGTAGCGGTTGGAAATGTTGAAAATCAGGACTCCGTCGGGCTTGAGATGGCGCAGGTAAATCTGGTACGCCTCGGTGGTGAGCAAATGCATGGGCACGGCGTCGCTCGAAAAGGCGTCCATAGTGAGCACGTCGAGATTCTCGCTGGGAATGCGCTCCAGCACCAGGCGTCCATCCCCCATAAGGATGTTCTTGTCGGCGGGGCAGGAAGGATAAAAGGTGAATTGGGATTGGGCGATTTGCGGGATCAGGGGATTGATTTCGTAATAATGCAGAGTATCGCCGGCGCGGGCTAGCGAGGCGGTAACGCCTGCGCCCAAGCCCAGGATGCCGATGCGGATGGGACCTTTGTCGCCTTTCGCTCGAATGGCTCGATTAATGCCGGAATCGATGCCGAAATAAGAGGTCGGGATGCGGCCTGCGCCGGGTCCCTTGATCTCGGTTCCGTGATTGATGGTGCCGTGGACCAGAGTGCGCTCGCCGGGATAATTTGTGGTGGGGTCGGGCGGCTCATCGCGCACGCGCAGAAGTCCGTAGAAATTGCGTTCCGCAAGGGTGTAAAAATGCTGGTTGTTGAGTTCCAGCCGTCCGAGGTAGCCGGCTAATCCGGCGGCGGCGGCAAGCGTGATGGCATGCCTCCACATTTCGGAGCGCGCCAGGAAGCCGAGCACGGCGCCCAGAGTCACGCAGGCCAACACATGCAGCCAGACGCTCAGGTGCGGAATGTCGTAGTTCCACAACGCGACGGCAGGAGCCAGCGCGCAGACGGCCATGCCCACGCCGGATGCATCGTCCCATAGAGCGATGGCGGCCAGCAGGGCGCATCCGGCGACTGCGATGGGCATTTCGGCATAGCTGTGAAAGATGTGCGGCGCAACCAGCGCGACAAACAATCCGCCCAACGCGCCGCCCACGGAGACCATCAGGTAGAACTGAGTGAGGTAGCGGGGATGCGGCTTGCGCTTGGCCAACTCGCCGTGGCAAACCATGCAGCAGACGAAGAGCGCGCCGCACAGGCCGGGGATCAGTTTGTTGATGACGTCCTCGTTATTTTCAAACTGGCTGTTGCCGCGCGCGAACAGCCACAGCGAGAGGACCAGCAGCGGCATGAAGATCCAGCGCTGGTAGAGGAGCCCGCTTTCAAAGCACAGGATGAAGCTGAGCAGATAGATGCTGAGCGGGACAACCCACAGGAGCGGGATGGGCGCGACGTTCTGGGTCAAGTGGCTGGTGGTGGCCAGCAGCAACGTGGAGGCGCAGGCCGCCAGCGCGACCCAGAAGATCCTGGTCGAAAGGCTGGGCGGTGCTGCGCTCGCTTCCTCTTCGGTTTGAACCGGGACCTCGGCTTTGCTGCTCCGCCATGCGGCGGCAGTGCAGGCCAGTGCGAAGACGGCATAGGCCGAGGACCAAATGATGGCTTGGCGGCTGAGCGTCAACCGCGGCTCGATGACGAAGGGATAGCTGAGCAGCGCCAGAAAAGATCCGAAATTGGACAACGCGAAGAGACGATAAGGCAGAGCGCCGTGATGCGCCCGCACATACCAGGCTTGCAGCAAAGGACTGGTGGCGGAAAGCAGCGTGTAGGGCAGGCCGATGGTGGCGGCCAGCAGCAGCAGGATGTTGAGCGTGGGATCGCCTTGCTCCGGGGTGGGCTTCCAGTAGGCCGAAGGAAGGATCGGCAGAGTGGCCAGGCTCGCAGCCAGAAGCGCCAGATGCACCCATAGCTGCAATTTGGGTTTCACGTAGCGGATGAGCACGTGAGCGTAGAAGTAGCCGGCCAGCAGCAGCAGTTGAAAGAAGAGGAGCGCCGCGCTCCACACTGCCGCCGATCCGCCGAACCACGGCAGAATGAATTTCGCGATCAGCGGCTGGACCTGGAACAGGAGGAACGCGCTCAGGAATATGGTGACAGCGTAGATCAACATCGACCGCCTAGCATAGCGTAAAGTGGGCGGGTCCCAGATGAAGAGATTTTAAGCCGCTCCCTACGCGCCCCGCGTAACACTCTACAACCGCTCCCTTTGGTCGCGGCTCAGCCGGGCCTCCGTCGGGGAAGGATGGAACGGTAAGAGACCGCATCTTGTCGCGATGGCAGGTCGGAGACCTGCCCCACTGGGCTCGAAAGCCCAGACAGACAAAGCATCGATCGGCAGTGGTGGGGCAGGTCCGCGACCTGCCTTTTCGGGACCAAAGATCATGTCTCGGAGTAGAGCGCCGCATTCCGAGCCTCGACCGCAGGGAGCGGTCTTCGCGGCGGTCAGAATCGGCGACTGCAAGCCCTGCGGTTGGCGGATCGCGTCGTCCGGGCGGCAGAACGAAAACACCAGCAGGGCGACGGCCAAGGCGGTGCCTGCTCCGGCCAGCCATCCTGGAAAGCGGCGGTGGTGCGTGAGCACCAGCAGCACATCGCTGCCGCGCGCTTCGAGCTCAAGCGAAACCACGGAGGAATCGCGCAGGGAATATTCCAGGCTGCGGAGCGGCTGGCTGTGCGTGATTTCACGTAGGTCCGCGGCGGACTCGGCCAGCCAGCTCCGTTGCAGATCGGGCTTGGTGAGGTAATCCCAGACGCGCTCGATGGGTCCGGGGAGTAGGCGTTCGAAGCGCACGCTTTGGGTTGCGGTGATGTGTGCGGCGGTGCTCATTTCTTTCTCCTGCGCAGTTCTTTACGGAGTGCATTGTCGAGCGCGTCCAGCTTGGGCGGCCAGAAGCGCTTGACTCGCGCGAGCCATTGGTCGAGCTCGGCGAAACCGGCCGGATCGATGCCGTAGATGCGGCGCTGCGCGTCGATGCGCACCGAGACCAGCTTGGCTTGGCGCAGCACTTTCAAATGTTGCGAGATGGCCGGCGGGCTGACGTCGAAGTGCTCCACGATCTCGCCCGCGGCGAGATCGCGCTGGGCCAGAATCTCGACGATCTGGCGGCGGGTGGGGTCGGCAAGGGCGGCGAAGGCGAGCACGAAGAGGTATTATTGCGCGGGCGCTTAAATAAGTCAATGCTAAAGTTAGATCGTAAGACCGCGCGACCCAGCTTCCGGCACGTGAGACGCCGGCATACAACTTTTAACCGCTCCCTCCGGTCGAAGGAAGCGGTTGCGAAAGTCCTGCGCATCTGCAACGACAGACGAAACCGCCTGTCCCACCACGCGACATCACCTGCTTGCAAGCTTGGTGGGACAGGCTTTCAGCCTGTCTGGACTTTGCCACGGCTGCCAGGCTGGAAGAGGCTCCCTGGTGTTGACGGAGTCGAAGGCGCCCACGAGGGGGCCGAGTGGATATAGAATATCCAATACGCGCGCGGTGTTGCACGCGACGCCGTCGATAAGGAGCGAATATGTGCGATCAGCATTTTGATAAGGACCGAGAAGAGTACGAGGCTCGCGGTTTGGTGACGCGGAAGCAATTCGGCGCCATGTTGGGAGCAGGCATCGCCATGATGCTGCCGAAGGTCGCGAACGCGGCGGCTGTGACCGAATCGGACGTCAACGTGATGACGCCGGACGGCACCGCGGACTGCTACTTCGTGCATCCCGCGAGCGGCACGGCCCCCGGTGTTCTGATGTGGCCGGATATCTTCGGGCTGCGGCCGGCGTTTCGCCAGATGGGCAAGCGGCTGGCCGAATCGGGCTATTCGGTGCTGGTGGTGAATCCGTTCTATCGCGTCAAGAAAGCCCCGACCGCGGAGCAGGGCGCCGCGACCGCCATCCAGGGGTTGATGCCGCTTATGCAAGCTCTGAACGAGACGACGCATATGACGGATGCGAAGGCGTTCGTCGGGTGGCTCGACAAGCAGGCGCCGGTGGCCAAGAACCGGAAGATGGGCACGCAGGGTTATTGCATGGGCGGCCCCATCGCGTTGCGTACCGCGGCCGCCGTTCCCGATCGCGTCGGAGCCGTCGCCTCCTTCCATGGCGCCGGGTTGGTGGCCAACGGAGCGAACAGTCCGCACCTTCAAGCCGCCAAGACCAAGGCGCAGTTCCTCATCGCCATCGCGGAAAACGACGACATGCGGTCTCCGACCGACAAGACCGTATTGAAGGACACGTTCGCCAAGGCGGGCCTGCCAGCGGAGATTGAAGTGTACGCCGCCATGCATGGCTGGTGCCCACCCGATTCGGGGCCCTACAACGAGGCATTGGCCGAGAAGGCGTGGAGCCGTTTGCTTGTGCTGTACGGAAAGGCTCTGGCCTGAACATCGAGTTGGGCGGGCTCGAGCGCTTGGCGATATCGCGATAGACACGGGCGTGACCGGAGTTCTCACTTTGGAGAAATGCCTCTCGTCCGGCCCGAAAATGGCAGGTCGAAGACCTGCCCCACCACTGCCGGTCGATGATTTACAGCCATGTGGGATTTACAGCCATGTGGGGCAGGTCTTCGACCTGCCATCTGGAGTTTCTACATTTCGGGGCCGGCTGTAGAGCAGGCCTTCGGCCTGCGGGAGTTGGACCACAGCCACTTTTCGATAACCGCCAGGTTCAGAATAGTCTGGCCCGTGGCGGATAAAAATGAGGCAGGTTCCGTCGGTGGTAATACACTCTTAAATCCGGCTGCAGGCCAAAAGGCCTGCTCTACAAGCGGTGTCCGATTCGACGGATTCCTCTTCAGGAATGTAGAAACTCCAGGGGCAGGTCTTCGACCTGCCTGCTACTTAGGCACGGGCTGCGAGCGTTCGCGCGAAGCAACGGCCCCCTTTGGAGCAACCACTGGTTGAGAACGACCCGACCGGCGCGATCTCGATAGCCAGGGGCGGAGCGCGCGGTTCCACCACATGATCGCGCCGGTCACAAACATCGCCGCCGGGGCCGCTCCGAATATCGCCCAGGTCGCCTTCGTGGCCTGATCGCAGAATCCGGGTCCACGGCAAGGAATCCCAATGCCTTGAATGCGGCCGAAATGCAAGAAGGCGAGCCAATACATGACGTGGTCGACGATGCGCACGCCGCCATTTGCGGCAGTCGGAGGCTCAATTCGGTCAGCGAGGTCTTGAACCGCCTCTGGAAAACAGAGATAGATCCCGCTCAAGGCAAACACCAAGGTAAAGGCAAAGCTCCAGAAGCCGATGGTGCTGTGCAAGTGCCAGTTCCAGCGCCTCCAGCCCACGCCCCTATGCAGCGTCAGGCTGCGGCGCCATGTCTTGATGCCGGGCCACCAAATCGCCAGACCCGTCACGGCAAGCGCGAGCAGAGCGAATGCGCCAACACCGTTCACGGTCCGGCCCGTCGATCCCGCGAGCAGATTGTCGTGCAGATCGATCAGCTTTGTGACGAGCCGGAAACCGGTTGGGACCGAACTGCCAAGATCGCCGCCGCTGCGAGGATCGAAGAACCGTTTCTTGACCTCATCGCCCTGGCGTAGCCAGACATCTACCGCCTGATCGAGATTCTGCGCCCGGGCGATGCTTACTACCCGGTAGCCCGGATACAGGTGCGCGGCGACCTCCGCGAGTTGGCCGTCGGTTAATCGTGGTCCTGAACCAGTTGAGACGATTATTCTGGGAGCCGTTGCTCGGTAAAGCTCGTTCCGATAAACCAGCACGCTACCGGTCACGCTCATCAGCAGGATGTAGAGCCCGAGCGCGATGCCGCTCCATAAGTGGAGCTGGAACAGGGCCCGGCGTAACCAGATCTTCTGCGGCTGCCGAACCCAGCGCTGCCATACGGTCAACTGATTGTCTACGCTCACTACCGACAGGCTACAACATGCGGCGATGGAGTCAAAGCGTCGCTCGATTTCTTCCAAGGCCTCGGTGCAGGCGCGACACGAAACGGGAGCACGCGTTATCTAATCGGAACGAGAGTTAAAATGGTGAGCCGGGCGGGGCTCGAACCCGCGACCACCGCATTAAAAGTGCGATGCTCTACCAACTGAGCTACCGGCCCATGTGCTGTGTTTACAGCTTCTTAGAGGAGACGCGACGTTCCGCCTCCCCTGTAAGCCATGTTATCACGGCATTCCCATCGAATCTGACAGTTGAGACGGAGCAGGCGAAGCCCGGCGGCCTTTATTTTGCCAGGGGCTCGAGCGTGCGGCTGGTGATCACCCTGTCGATCAGGCCATACTCCAGCGCCTGCTGCGGTTCCATGATGTAGTCGCGATCCACATCGCGAGAGACGCGCTCCATCGACTGGCCTGCGGCTTGGGCCAGAATGTCGTTGAGCGTTTCCCGCATGCGCAGGATTTCCTTGGCGTAGATGTCAATGTCGGTGGCCTGGCCGGCCAGGCCGCTCATGGAAGGCTGGTGAATCAGGATGCGCGAATGCGGCAGGCTATAGCGCTTGCCCTTGGTGCCGCAGGCCAGCAACACCGCGGCCATGGAAGCCGCCTGGCCCACGCAATACGTAACGATATCGGGCTGCACCAGCCGCATGGTATCCAGAATCGCCAGGCCGGCCGTAATGGAGCCTCCGGGCGAATTGATATAGATGGAAATATCCTTCTCCGGGTCCTCGGCAGCGAGGAACAGCAACTGGGCGATCACCAGGTTGGCGACGTTATCGTCGATGGGCGTGCCCAGGAAGATAATGTTTTCCTTCAGCAGGCGCGAGTAAATGTCGAAGGCGCGCTCGCCGCGCGAAGTCTGCTCCACGACCATGGGCACAAGAACGGAATTCTGCATGATTGCTCCTTAAGAAACTAGAAACTCTGGCCACCACCCCAACTCTGACCCGTTACGCACCTTTGACAACTACACAAACCCTCGAGCCGGAGTGCTCCGGCGGGACCGGGCAAGCAGGCGGCGCTTCTCCCCCAACGATTTCGCCAGATCGGCGATCGATGTCCCCTGCAAATATTCTACGATACGGGAGCGCACCGGCACCCAGGAATCGTGCATGGAACACAGAACCCGATCGCTGCACTCCTCGCCGCCGGCGATGCAGCGCTGATAGCGGCCGGCGCCGTCCACGGCTTCGATCACCTTGAGCAGAGGCAGCTCGGCGGGCGAAATGGCCAGGCGGAAGCCCCCGCGCGGCCCTTTGTTCGACTTGAGAAATCCGTCGCGGGCAAGGTCCTGGAGAATCTTGGCCAGAAAGTGCATGGGAATCCCGCTCTCCGCCGCGATCTGCTTGACCAAGGCGGATTCACCCGGCGCCAGGGGCGCCAGAAAGACCAGTCCCCGGATGGCGTATTCGGCTGAGCGAGAAAAGATCATCTCAAAACACCAGCTTAGCGGAAGCCGCAAATGTATGGCGTTGATTGAGACCTTCATCGCCACGAGACAGGTGGGCGCTCTTATCCATGGGGTGGTGGTTCCACAAGATGCACGTCGCCCGTTGGTCAAAGGGTTGTGCGGGCTCCGTTCTGCGGGTTGCCGCTTGGTTGGGAGCTAAACGGCGTCCTCTCTGGCGGTCTGACCACGCAGCAGAAACGTTTTCGGAAACGGCTCCTGTCCGCCGCCTGCCCGCCTTGACGACTATCAGCCATTGGCGGATAATTCAATGAGTGGAGCTGATCGAGACTTCCACCTTCACGAGGCTGATCGGAGCTTTGTTAAGCGATGACGAGTATAGGGACTTTCAATCCCGGATCGCCGCGAATCCAGGACTTGGTGCTCTCATCCGAGGAGGTGGCGGAATACGCAAGGCCCGCGTTGCCCTCGGAGCAAGAGGAAAGAGCAGCGGTGCCCGGGTCATCTATTATTGGGCGGTGCGAAAAGACCTGATTCTGCTGCTCTACGCGTATCCGAAGAACGTGGCGGCGAATCTGACCGCGAAACAAATCTCGCAGCTTGCCAAGGTTGTCAAAGAGGAGTTCGGCGATGAAAAAACAGATGTTTGAAGAACTGCTGAGCAGCGTACGCGAAGCCGGAGCAATTCTGCGCGGCCGAAAAAAGCCCTCCCGGCGGAACGTAATTCCCTGCTCCGGAGTCCGGGTCATTCGCGAACGAACCAGCCTCTCGCAGTCGGAGTTTGCGCATCTGATCGGCGTAAGCGTGAAGACCCTCCAAAACTGGGAACAGGACCGGCGACGCCCCACCGGGCCGGCAGCCGCACTTCTGAGCATTATTGAGCATGATCCGGCGCTGGCGGTGAAAGCCATTCATCGGATATAGACCAGGGTCACTAGACTAGGAGGCGAGCATCGGTGACGCTGACGTCGCCTCCCCAGCAGTCCATCGATCAATGAAGGGATCCTCTGGCTGCCACTCGAGCATTGCGGCGATCCATTTTCTTCCGTGCTCGGCCATGTTGAACATCGGGTGGTTTTGGAGCTGAGCGAGACTCATGTCTAACGCATTTCCCAGGCGAACCTTGTCCCGCCCGTCGGTGTATTGCGTGGCAAGGGAGCCGTCCGGCAGGACTAGGAGAAAATAGCCGTCCTGGGTCGTCCGGTTCGAATATCGAATTCGAATGAATGGGAATGCGCTCCGCAGGTCCCACACCTGATTGAGAGCGGCTTGATCTGAGATTTCACACAACCGCGCATAATCGCGCTGCGCACGCCCAGCTCGTAGTATCCGCGAGATGTTCCAATCCCGCACACCTAGCAGCGCGAGATGCTCCCCAAGGGCGAAGAGAGCGTCTTTGTTGTGCTGGCCAATGCACGTGAGCACCCGAACTGCGTCGCCCGCGTCGAGGCGACGAGCGATGAATGCCGAGGTCCTTTCAAACGAACTGTTCGACGGCGTGAGACAGCGAAGGAGGCGGCTCCTTTCGTGGATCTCGGCCTCCCCCGAATCGATCGACACGTGCCAGCGGAGCCGCGGAAACGCAAGTCCCTCTCGATTGGCAGGTGTGAGTCCATTGGTGCTGATTACCACCTGGAGTCCTTCGGCAATTGCCGATACTGCAATGTCGGGCAGGTCCCGACGTAGGGTCGGTTCTCCTCCCGATAGATCGACTCGCATCAGTCCCCAAGAACGCATGTGCTGGAAGATCCTGCCCCACGCGCTCACGTCGACTTCGGTATTCGGAAGACCCTCCTCATTGCCGTAACAGAAAGCGCAACCAAGATTGCATCTCCCGGTTACCAAACACCCTGCCGAGAGTGGACGTGAAGTGACCGGCGAACGCTGGACGCGAACGTGTGCCTCAAACTCATCTGCATTGTGGTCATAGGCAATCCGGCCCCACGGTTCGTTCCTGACACAGGCTATCATCGAGTCCGTCCTACACCACGAGTCCCAGGTCTTCGAGTTGGATTGCCATCGCCGTTGGGGACACTCCGAACGTGGCTGCCAGGGAAGCAGAACATCTAAATGGCTTCGCCCCCGCGACTATCAGCGATCGAAAGCGGAGGCTGGACGCGAACTCATACTCCTGTATTGGGCGGCCGACGCCGATTGAGAGACGTGACATGGTTACCGGGTCCGTTAGGTCGAGCCGCAATCCAAACGCCTTTTCGAACTTCTCCTTCAAAACCTTGGCGGGCATGAGAAGCTCGGCTGCGAAGAGATCCGCCTCCTGCTCCTCTATGGGGCGACCCCGATTGGCCCTCTCGCCTCCAGTGAGGGGGCGGTCTCGATGCAAAGTAATTGCCGGATGAAGAACCCAATGAGCGATCTCGTGGGCCATCGTGAAGCGCCGCCACTCCGGTCTGAAATTCTGCGCGACGACGATTCGCCGCTCGCTGCGATCCATGTAGCCCGCAGTCTGGAAGTCAGAGCTGCTGTGAACCAGAATAGTCTCAGGCTCCTCGATGGTGATCTGTAGCAGATGCCGCGCGATGACGTCGGTCGGGATGGGCAGTAACTGATCTACAGTTCGCGGCGCAGACCAAATCTGGGAACGCTGTCGCCAAAGCGAGCGCAGGAGCTCGGTCGCTCTCCTCTTAACTTGTTCTTGTTCCTTAGTAGTCACGGGCGATCCACTCCTGAGGTCACGCGGGGCGAGAACCCGCACTCGCGTGAGACTCGCGCAGCCCTTAACTACACCCGCTCGTCGACCCGCAATTGCCGCATTTATAGCAGCTCCCATTGCGAGTCATAATGCCGCCGCATTCCGAGCACGTCGGGGCGTCGCTGACGGACGGCACGAACAACTCCTGCTGGGGCTGCGGCTCCGTCGCGCGCAGCTTGGGGGCGTCGCCCGCCTCACCCGCCGCGTACTCCGGACCCAGGAACTTGGCGCCCAGCCAGCGGAAGATGTAGTCCATGATCGACTTCGCGTACGGCACTTGCGGATTGCCAGTCCACCCGCTCGGCTCAAACCGCACGTGGCTGAATTTATCGACGAAGAACTTCAGCGGCACGCCGTATTGCAGCGCGTAGCTCACCGCCGTGGCGAAGCTGTCCATCAGGCCCGAAATAGTGGAGCCTTCCTTCGCCATAGTGACGAACAACTCGCCCGGCGTCCCGTCTTCGTACAGGCCCACGGTCAGGTAGCCTTCGTGCCCGCCGATCGAAAACTTGTGCGTCAGCGATTGCCGCTCCATCGGCAGCTTGCGGCGCACCGGCTGGTACACGATCTTCTCGACCACCTTCTCCACCACCACGGGCGCGGCTACGGCGGGGGCGGAGGCCCCCTTCGCACCCTTCGCCGTCCCCGAGCTCAACGGCTGCACGCGCTTCGAATTGTCGCGGTAAATCGCCACCGCCTTCAGCCCCAGCCGCCAGCTCTCGATGTAGGCGTTCATGACGTCTTCCACCGTCGATTCCTCGGGCATGTTGATGGTCTTCGAAATCGCGCCGGAGATGAACGGTTGCACCGAGGCCATCATCTTCACGTGGCCCATGTAGTAAATCGACCGCGCGCCGTTCTGCGGGCGGAAGCTGCAATCGAACACCGGCAAGTGCTCCGGCTTCAGCTCGGGAGCCCCCTCGATGGTGCCCGTCGCATCCACGTGATCCACAATCGCGTTGACCTGGTTTTCGGTGTAGCCCAGCTTGATCAGCGCGCTCGGCACCGTCTGGTTGACGATCTTGATCACGCCGCCGCCCACCAGCTTCTTGTACTTCACCAGCGCCAGCTCCGGCTCGATGCCGGTGGTGTCGCAATCCATCATGAAGCCGATGGTGCCCGTGGGCGCCAGCACCGTGGTCTGCGCGTTGCGGTAGCCGGTCGAGCGCCCCAGCATCAGCGCTTCTTCCCAGCATTGCTTGGCGCTCTCATAAACCCCCGCCGGAACCAGTCTGCTGTCGATATCCAGCGTCGCGTCGCGATGCATCCGGATCACGCCCAGGAACGGCTCTTCGTTGATCGCGTAGCCCGCGCACGGTCCCGTGGCTTCGCCGGCGATGCGCGCGCTGGTCAGGTACGCCTGCCCGCACATGATCGCCGTCAGCGACGCCGCCCACGCCCGGCCCTGCTCGGAATCGTAGGGGATGCCCATCCACATCAGCAGGGCGCCCAGGTTGGCGTAGCCCAGGCCCAGCGGCCGGTAATCGTGCGAATTCTTGGCGATCCTCTCGGTGGGATACGCCGCGTTGTCCACGATGATTTCCTGCGCCAGCGTCACCGTATCCACCGCGTGCCGGTACGCTTCCACGTCGAACTGCCCGTCGGCGCCCACGAACTTCATCAGGTTCAATGAAGCCAGGTTGCACGCCGAATCGTCCAGGAACATGTATTCCGAGCACGGATTGGACGCGTTGATCCGCGCCGTGTTCTTGGATGTGTGCCAGCGGTTCACCGTGGTGTCGAACTGCATGCCCGGATCGCCGCACTGGTGCGTCGCTTCCGCGATTTGCCGCATCAGGCCGCGCGCCTTGTAACGCTTCACCGCCTGCCCCGCCACGCGCGATTTGGTCCACCAGTCGTCGTCCCGCTCCACCGCTTCCATGAACTCGTCGGTGGCGCGCACGCTGTTGTTGGCGTTCTGGAAGAAGATCGACCCGTAGGCGTCGCCGTCGAGCGACGAATCGTAGCCCGCGTCGATCAGCGTCTGCGCCTTCTTCTCTTCCTTGGCCTTGCACCAGATGAACGGCTCGATGTCGGGATGATCCGCGTTCAGAATCACCATCTTGGCCGCGCGCCGGGTCTTGCCTCCGCTTTTGATCACGCCCGCGAACGCGTCAAAGCCCTTCATGAAGCTGAGCGGCCCGGAAGCGCGTCCGCCGCCGGACAGGATTCCGTTTTCTTCGCGCAGCGTCGAAAGATTGGTGCCCGAGCCGGAGCCCCACTTGAACAGCATCCCCTCAGTCTTGGCCAGATCCAGAATCGACTCCAGCGTATCGCCCACCGAATTGATGAAGCACGCCGAGCACTGCGGCCTCCGCTCGCCCGGCTCCAGCTTCTTAATGGCGTCGGTGGCGTCGTCGTAATACCAGCCGTAGCCCCTCGGCTCCTTCACGCCCACGTTGAACCACACGGGCGAGTTGAAGCACGCCTTCTGCGTCAGCGTCAGGTGCGTCAGCTCGTCGCGGAAATTGGCCGCGTCCTGCACCGTGCGGAAGTAGCGCTGGTGCACGCCCCAATCCGTGATCGTATCCACCACCCTGCCGATCAGTTGCCGCACGCTGTTCTCGCGGTCCGGCGCACCCGCCTTGCCGTAGAAATACTTGCTGACAACGATGTTCGTCGCCGTCTGCGACCAGTCTGCCGGGACCTCGACGTCGCGCTGCTCGAAGATCACCGCCCCTTTGTCGTTGCCGATGGAGGCCGTGCGCAGCTCCCAGGCAACTTCGTCATAAGGGGTTTTTCCGGACTCCAGCTTGGCAGTGAAGTACCGGGGAAACGTGACTCCAACTCGATCCGCCACCGGCAACGGCCGGCGAATATCTGCCTTCATCGCAACACCTATACCTAATTGTCCCATGTTCCTTTTCTCCGATCAGACTCGGCTAATAGCCCGTGGTAGAAGGGGCCACGTCGCGAAAATTGGGACACTCGCCACATTTCGCCCCGAGGCGGCGAAATAGGTGACTGTCCGCATGTTGGCAATCATGACCCAATATGTGGTGTGTGTCAATCACTTTAATCTACATCTAGTGCACCGTGTTCAATCGAATATGTCGTTCCAGATAGACAATGTGGTGATCGGCGTGGTATGATCAGGCATGGCGTGGAAACTCAGCCACTTGCAGGCTCTGGAAGCGGAAAGCATTCACATTATTCGGGAGGTCGCTGCCGAATTCCAGCGCCCGGTGATGCTCTATAGTATTGGTAAGGATTCTTCTGTAATGGTGCGCCTGGCGCAGAAAGCGTTCTACCCCGGCCCCATTCCGTTCCCGCTCCTGCACGTCGATACAACTTACAAGTTCAAGGAAATGATCGAGTTCCGGGATTCCTTCACAACCTCCCTGGGAGTCAAGCTGATCGTTCATTGCAATACGGCCGCGCTCGAAGCGGGCGCGAATCCGTTCCGATTGGGAACGGAGCGCTGCTGCGGCCTGCTCAAGACCCAGTCTCTGCTCGACGCGCTGCGCGCAGGCAATTACGACGCAGCCTTCGGCGGAGCCCGGCGCGATGAAGAGAAATCCCGCGCCAAGGAACGCATCTTCTCCTTTCGCGACCGTCTGGGCCAGTGGGATCCCAAGAACCAGCGCCCGGAGCTGTGGAACATCTTCAACAGCCGCGTCGAGCCCGGCGAAAGCATCCGCGTTTTCCCGCTCTCCAACTGGACTGAACTGGATGTCTGGCAGTACATCCACGTCGAGAACATTCCCATCCCGTCCCTATATTTCGCCCAGGAGCGCAAGATGCTGGTGCGCGGCCATTCGCTGATTATGCCGGAGCTCGATTTCGTCCAGGCTCAGCCGGGCGACACGCTTGAATGGGTGAAGTGCCGGATGCGCTCGCTGGGATGCTCGCCCTGCACCGGCGCGATTCGCTCCGATGCCGATTCGGTTCCCAAGATCATCGCCGAGCTGGTCACCGTCCGCAATTCCGAGCGCGAAAACCGTGTCATCGACCATGATCGGGAAGGCTCCATGGAATTGAAGAAACGCGAAGGGTATTTCTAAATGCCCTTGCCGGTAGTAGAGCAAAACGGACATTTCGATATCGAAGAGTTTTTGGCCACCGAGCAGTCCAAAGACCTGCTGCGGCTGACCACCGCCGGAAGTGTCGATGACGGCAAATCCACGCTGATCGGGCGCATGCTGCACGATGCCCGCGGCGCCTATGAAGATCAATTGAAATCCGCCAGCCGGGGCGGACAGATCGACTTCGCCCTGCTCACCGACGGCCTTCGCGCGGAGCGGGAACAAGGCATCACCATCGACGTCGCTTATCGTTACTTCGCCACTCCGCGGCGCAAATTCATCCTGGCGGACACGCCCGGCCATGAGCAATACACCCGCAACATGGTGACCGGCGCTTCCACGGCCGAGCTCGCCATCATCCTTTGCGACGCCTCCCGCGGCCTCACAACCCAATCCCGCCGCCACGCTTATATTGCCGCGCTGCTGGGCATCCCGAAATTCGTCATCGCTGTAAATAAGATGGATCTGGTCGATTACAGCCAGGACGTTTTCAACGAAATCCGCGCCGAGTTTGCCCCGTTCCTCCAGAACGCCAGCGCGCGCGATCCCTACTTTCTGCCTTTGAGCGCGCTCACAGGCGATAATGTGGTCGTTCCCAGCCGCAAGATGCCCTGGTTCACCGGCCCCAGCCTGCTCGAATATCTGGAGACCGTCGACACGCGCACCTTCTCGCTCGAAGCCCCGTTCCGCATGGCCGTCCAGGGCGTTCTCCGCCCGGACCAGACGTTCCGCGGTTACACCGGCCAGATCGCTTCCGGAGTGATTCACCCCGGCGATGAAGTCCTGGCCCTGCCCTCCGGCCGCCACACCCGCGTCCGCCGGATTGTGACCCTGGACGGCGATCTGGAAGTGGCGTTCGCTCCCTTATCCGTCACGCTGACGCTGGAGGACGAAATCGACATCGGCCGCGGCGACATGATCGCCGCCGGCGAGCCTCCGCAAAGCGCCCGCACCTTTGACGCCACCATGGTCTGGTTCGACGGAAAGCCTCTCGATACGGCCCGCCACTACCTGGTCAAGCACGCCTCCCACGTGGTTCCGGCGCATGTCGAGGCCGTGCGCCATCGCCTGAATATCGTGTCGCTCGAAACCGAACCCGCCACCGGTTTGTCGATGAACGAAGTCGGCGTCGTCCGCATCGCCACCTCGCGCCCCCTGTTCATCGACCGCTACGCCGACAATCGCCTCACTGGAAGTTTTATCCTGATCGACCGCGAGACCAACTCTACCGCCGCGGCCGGCATGATCCTCTCGCGCGCCCGCAACGCCCAAGAAAACGCCGCTGACAGATTGGCGCGTCTGGTCCGCCGCTTCGTTCCGGCCGGAGCGCTGCTGAATCTTTCCGCCGATGACGACGCGGCCATCGAGGAATTACGCCAACGCCTTGAAGGAGTTTGGGATGAGTGAGGCCGGATTGGTCGACAAGGCAAGCGATCCTAAGACGCAAGCAGCCGCGGAGTTGATTGCGTCGGTTCTTAAACAGGGTGGCACACCTTGCGTCACCTCCAGCTTTCAGACCGAATGCGTCGCGCTGGTGCACATGATCGTCGAGCAGGCTCCCGGCATTCCCGTGTTGTTTCTCGAGACCGGCTATCATTTCCCGGAAACGCTGGCCTATCGCGACAAGATCGCCGCCAAGTGGAAACTGAATCTCCGCAATCTGGAGGCACCCCAGAGCGTCGCCGATCAGGAAGCGCAGTTCGGCATTCTCAACCAGACCGCTCCCGATCAATGCTGCAAGCTGCGCAAAGTCGGGCCGTTGTTTGCCGGCCTCGCCGATTTCGACGTCTGGTTCACCGGGCTGCGCCGCGATCAATCCGCCACCCGCGCCAATCTCCAGGAGATCGAGCCGTTCAAGCTGCCCAGCGGAAAGACCCTCCGCAAGATCAGCCCTCTGGCCGGCTGGACCAATCGCGAGGTCTGGGGCTATCTCAGCCGCCACGGCATTGAAGCCCTGCCGCTCTACGATCTGGGCTACACCAGCATCGGATGCCAGCCGTGCACCGTTCTGCCCATCAGCGCCGACGATCTTCGCTCCGGCCGCTGGCAGGGCAAGGGCAAGCTGGAGTGCGGTATCCACATTCAGGCGCAATAAATCCATATGGAAATCGCACTCGGTTTCGTCATTGCCGTGTTTATCGCGCTGACCGGCGTGGGCGCCGGATCGCTCACTACGCCGCTGCTGATTCTTCTGCTGGGCCTGCCCGCGAAGGAGTGCGTGGGCACCGCCCTGATCTTCGGCACGGTGGTGAAGGTTCTCACCGTTCCCGCCTACATGGCGCGCAAGCAAGTGAACTGGCGCGTCTTCGGTTTCATGACCGCCGCCGGAATCCCCGGCGTGATCGCCGGAGCTTTTCTGCTGAGCAGAGTCCCGGGTACTCTGGTCACCGGTCTCGTCGGCCTGACGATCTCGAGCATTGCGCTGGTGAATTTGTTCCGTTTCACGCACGTGGTGCGGCACGACCGCGCGAAGTGGCTCACTCCTATCGGCGGGCTCATCGGGCTGGAAATGGGATTTTCCTCCGCCGGCGCCGGCGCCATCGGAGCGCTGGCGATGATGAGCCTTACCACGCTCGCGCCCGCCATGATCGTCGGAACCGACTTGAGCTTCGGCCTCGCGCTGTCGGCCGTAGGAGGCCTGATTCACGCCGGGCTGGGCGACGTCAACACCGCCGTTTTATGGAAGCTGCTGGTCGGAGGCGCGGCCGGAGCGTTCGCCGGCTCCGCGCTTGCGGCCCATCTGCCCTCCAAGAAACTGCGCTTCGCTCTGTGCCTCGCTTTGGTGTACATCGGCGCACAGCTTTCCTGGACCAGCTTCTCGAAGATGTACGTAAGCGCCGCAGGCCCAGGTGGCCCCGCGGGTCCGGCCACGGCAACTCCCGCCGCAAAGTAGCCGCCGGACCCCGTCACAGGCGGCAGCCTTAGTGTATACTGGGCGCTGATCGAGGAGCTAATGACAGCGGAGGCAGCTTGAGGAGTTTGAACAGGAGGTAGGAGTAATGTTTTCGAACTTTCCGATGAAGGGAGATCTGCGATGTCTGCAATGCGCTGGCCTGCAATTTTTATTTTGACGGCGCTGTCGGGAATCGCCTTTGGACAAAAGCCTACCATAACAAAGAAGGAAGGACACCTTTCGCCGCTAATAGTAAAAGTTACCTTCCTAAGTGGCGAAAGTCGAACACTTATGCTTCAGGGTGTGGGATGGTTTGGAGGAATCGGTGACACACATGCTATTAGAGGGATTGGGGAAGGCAATTCGTTGGTGAGTATTTGGTTGGATACAATTGCGGCGATCAAAGATACCAACGCAGACGACGCCCTTTTCATCTTAAAAAGCGGTACCGAGCGAAGACTTTCCTTTGTAGACAACAACAGCGTCCAAAGTGGACTCAAGGACTACTACATTCGGAACTTCTACGTTGCGAATCAGGACGGCGGTACCGAGCGACTCGACTTGGCGCAGGTAAAATCTGTCGAGTTCGCTGCTACTGCACGTCGAGATAAAGACGGTAATGCCATGTTCGATCAGTGGCGGTACTCGCCCTTTACTGGCGAGAAGTTGCCAGAGAATTGATCGCGTCAAGATAACTGACGATTCTCCATGTCCTTCGGCTTCGACGGCGCGTGGCTGACTATACGGCGCTGAATCTCGGTTGACCTTCTAGGCTCTCGAACTCCGGCGGTTCAGCTCTAACTTTGCCGTCTCCCTGATGCGAGACGCATCTATCCTTTGAACGTACGTGCCATCGGGTACTTCGATCTCCATCGGGCTGAGCATATCCATGTCCATGTATTCCGTTCGATAACGCGGCTTGGTGCTGCTACCATCCTTGACAGCTGCGATTTCCTTGAGTTCGTCTTCTCGCAGGTCGCGAGCAAATCGATTCACTAAGCTACCAATCGCCCGTATGATCTGTTCATGCTCATTCGAATTCCCCATCTCTAGAATCGAAATCAGCGGGTGAATTGCTCGCCGGTCTTCTGCGTTGCATAGGCCGTCCAAAATTTGGTCAATAAGTTCAATTTGAGGGAGCCGATAAGCATTTTCAACCCAGGATGCCATCCACTCCATGACCCGCTCATCACGAATCTTGACCAATACCCAAGCTGCCGCCTCACGAACTGGAGAAGGCGTTGCCCTTGGACGAAGGACTTTCAAGAGTTCGGGAACGGCGGCCTTCGCCTCTGGTGACTGCCGCCAATTCGGATTCAGATCGTTTAGAGCCTCGATTAAGTAACGCGGATCGTTCAGAAGATCGGGCTGCGGACGCGAGTCGGGGCTCACTAATGCTTCTAGGAAGAATTGTATGATCCGCGGGTCCCTAATCTTCTTTAGCAGCTGTATTATTCCTTTCCAAGTCGACGACAAAGCCTTTTCCTTCAGGAGGAGCATCAAGATCTCGGGAACCATCGGTCGAAGATCCTCGCTGGATTCCAGCAGAAGCCTAACTATCAACCCGACGTAGTTGGATTTACGTATGGTTTGAACAGCCGACTTTCGAACGCCGACATCTTCATCCTTAAGCGCGTGTAGTAGCGCCTCAGCGATGCATGGGTGTTCCTTACCTTGCAATGCAAATAGTGCGGCGGTTCGGACACGAGCGTCTCGATCTCGTACCATGGTTGCCAGCGCCTCAATCGCGTCCGGTTTCCTGTAGTTTGAAAGCCTGTCAATCGCATCACGCCGAGCCTTCCAGTCATTTGATCTTAGACATCTTAGGTCCCACCAGAGCATGCGCGACGCTACCCCTATTTCCTAGACACAATCAACGGGCCGCTGCCCGATTCAGCGGATTCGGAATATCGCTAATCTTCGAGAGTTCTTATCAGAACCCGATGAGCCAGTGGCCTCCCTTTGCAATTGCTCCAAGTTATCATATCGTAATCCCGCGCGAAGGCCTAGGCCTCAGGCGGTTTCGCTAGGAACTGGCGCAATCGCCGGGTGCGCTTGGCATCGACTGTCGCCCGAGGAGCTTCCCTTGGAGGAATGCAAACGTTGGCGCGGAGAGCGGATTCTGACTGGTTGACCCAAAGGCAATTGGGCAGCACCTGTTTGAACGTTGAACGCCAGTAGGGGATCGTTCCGATGCGATCCGCCAACTTGGTCGACGGGGTGACCAGCGTGCTGTCAAGCCGCTCCTTTACTCGCTAACAGACGCAGTCTGGTTCGGTGGATGTCCTGCCAGGGAATAGGTGTATACTCTGGATGATGACCTTACGATTGCGCATTCCTACATCTGTGTTGGCGCTTTGGCTAACACACGGGGTGCCCCTCCTTCGCGCTCAAAACGACCCAGGAAAAGGGTGGGTCGAGGGTGCCATTGTTACAGTGAAGGGCAAGCCTGCCTGTGGCGCCTCTTCTAGTAACATGCCCCTTGACTATTGTGGTGGAACGACGATAACCCTGCGCCCAAGGGAAGGGAACGGCGTGAAGACAGACACCGACGTCTCCAAGGCTGGCTTCTACACTTTTCGGAACTTGAAGCCCGGGGTTTACGAAGTCTTCATTGACAAGACCGTCCAGAAGGACAGAGATGAGATTCTGAACTATCGGCCGCAACACATCTTCGGCTTAATCGTTAAACCGGACGAATGCGCTGTACTCAACATTGCCGTTCATGAGGGTGAAGCCTTGGAAGAAGTCGGCAAGCCTGACGTCGCTTCGGAGAAGGCCATTATCTTGGCCGATGAATTGGCTCTCCTACGTAAGGAGATCGAGGAACTCAAGAAGAAGTAAATCGATCCAAGTCAGCCTATCTCACCAAGGACCTTTGGCGGTCTTGGAATGTCCGAGGAAGCAACACATGAAGGTGCGCGCAGGGCGTTCGTAGGGCGCGCCGGCAAGGGCCCAATCAGTCGCGTAGTCCGCTTACTCGTTTCTTGGCTGGCGACTATGCGCGAGGCACTCCCGGATTGACGGACCTTCCCTGCCGAGGCGCGGCCGGAGCGTTCGCCGGCTCCGCGCTTGGGGCCCATCTGCCCTCCAAGAAACTGCGCTTCGCTCTGTGCCTCGCTTTGGTGTACATCGGCGCACAGCTTTCCTGGACCAGCTTCTCGAAGATGTACGTAAGCGCCGCAGGCCCAGGTGGCCCCGCCGGTCCGGCCACGACGACTCCTGCCTCAAAGTAGCCGCCGAGTCATAGCGCAACGCCCCTGGCGGAAAGAAACGCCCCTGCCGATTGGCAAGGCGTCGTCGGATTCCGGCCTTGCCATCCGCCGCCGCTCGGTGTATAGCTGATCCGGCTAGAAATTTGGTTTCATGAAGGCAATCCTACTCCGTCTGGGAGTGCCCGGCGCGATGATGTTCATCAGCGCGCCGTTTCTGCTCGCGCAAAGCTCCCAGCCGGATACAGAGCCAACCGCCCAGCCCGACGGGCAGATCGATCTTGTCCCGCCAGCGATAGCCGATCAAACAGCGATTGCCGATCAAACAGCGATAGCCGATCAGAGCGGCCCGGCCCAATCCGTGGCTCCCGCCGGTCTTGGCGGGGCCCCGGCAGTCTCTTCCGCGCCGGGATATACACCGCTCACCCTTGGGCAGAAGTATTTGTATTCACTGGGCGAGACTTTCGGTCCCGACCGCTTGGCCGCCATCGCCGGGTTCGCGGTCTTGGACCAGATGGGAGTCCGTCCGGCGCAATGGGGCAAGCGCCCGGCGTCCCTGGCGATTCGCTTCGCCTCCCATTTCGGCGATAGCCTCCTCAAGCACAGCCTCGAATTCGGCGTCCGCGCCGTGGATCATGAGGACCCGCGCTATTTCCGGTCGGGACACGGCCGCCCCTGGGCTCGCGTCGGCCATGCCGTGGTCCACACCTTTGTGGTGCGGAACGACCGCGGCGGATGGATGCCGGCTTATAGCATTGTGGCGGCGGATCTCGGAACGCCGTACGTGGTGCGGCGGTGGAGGCCGGAGCAGTTTCAAACCGCGTCCGCACTTCAAGCCGGAGCCGTCAATATCGGCATCGACATCGGAACCAACGTCCTTAAAGAATTCTGGCCGGACCTGAGGAACGCTCTGCCGAACTGGTTCACGCGCAACAACCCATTCCTGCCGCCCGCCAGCGTTGATTAGTTCGATGGATTAGTTCGGCGGGTTAGTTCGATGGATTAGCGCCCCGCCATCAAGGCTGCCGCGCGAAGGTCTTCTTCCCGATCTCCACGTGCACACGCAACGATCCGATCCACACCGGACCGCGATCGCGATTGTAGGCCGGATTCACAGCGTACTGGGCATCGACGGAGGTGGTGAGACCCTCGCGCAACCGCGCGCTGTAGTAGCTTTCCCAGATGGTTTCCGGGCCATAGCGCAGCCGCCCGTCGCCGATCAGAAAATCCAGACCGCCATGCGCCAGATAATCGGCGTGCACCGCGGAGAGCCCGCTCACGGTCAGTTCGGTTGCCACCGTATCGTTGGGACGCCCCCAGCGCGAGCCGCCGAACGAAGCGCCTCCCGTCGCCAGCCGGTCGATGGCGGTAAAGGCGAAGCTCTCGGTTTTTCCGTCGTTCCAACCCAGCCTCCCGAACACGCCTACGTCCTTGACGATTTCCTGATCCATGTTCAATCCGAAGCCGTATTTTAGCCGGCCCACTTGAAGCGTATTATTGATGTCTGGCGTGGTCCCGGTCTTGGCGGCGAGCTGGAGCGCCTCGCCGTAGCTCCCCGAATCGGTGTGCAGCAGAAACATCAGCAGGCGCGCCGCGCCCGGATGCTTACGCGGGCTGTAGCGCCTTTCGCCTTCGAACATGTCGCCGCGGTCGCGGAACAGGCGGCGGTCGAATTGCTCTCCGTTGGCGATCTTGGGTTCGGCTGCGCTGGCGTAGCGCACGCTCCAGTTGCGGGTGTGGAATTCGTGCACCCAGCCCCAGGTGTAGCCGCGCGTGTCGGCCGGATAATCCCATGCGCCGTTGAACATCACGCCCCAGCCCATGAACTGTGTCCGTGGATCGTTCGAGTAGTTGTTTTTGTCGAAGAAGTCGGTGACCGTGAAGCGGCCGGCATAGATGCTGTAGCGCGTCATCGGCCGCGAGCCGCCGAGCTGATTTGTGTCGGACTCGACGGTTTCCTTCTCGTCGCCGAAACCGAAATCCTGCTGGATGAACAGCCGGGCGATATACGGCTTCGGGGTCGCGCTGGCCACGCGCGGCAACTCGCCGTTGGACGCGTTGGCCAATCCGTCGACGTTGCTGAAGCCTTTGCCGCCGGCGATTTCAGGATCGAAGTAAAGCTGCGTGTTTTCCGCCAGGCGGAAGCCCGTGAACAGCGTCGTGGTCAGCGAGGCTTCGGCTTCGGCGGGGCCGGACAGGCTCAGCGGACCTGAATAGGGAGAGTGAAAATTATCGTGGGCTTGGCCTATGGAAGTGGCTTGCCAGGAAATGTTCCAGCGCTCCGTCGCTGGGGCCGCGTCCGTTGCGTTCGCCGCGTCGGCGGGATTTGGCGGAATGTCCTGAGCGCGAACGCCGGCGGCGAACAGCAGCAGACAGAGAGTGGGCGGCAAAACGTGGATATGGATTTTGTTCATTCCTATTTCCACGCCTTATTCCAGGACCTGCGTATGCACGGCCCAACTGACAGAACTGACGCCGGCTTCAAGACACATTCCGACGACGAGCTGTTCCAATGCCTGATCCTGACGGCCGAGTCCTCTGATTTGCGCCGTGACTTTCATCTTGGGGGAGCCTTCGATATCCTCGCTACGCAGCGCAGTCAGCGTGAGAGGGATTCGCGACATCGCTTGCAGCAGCAAAGCGCGTATGTGCGCTTCCCCTTCGGGATTGCAGATCAATTCGAATCCATAGGTGACTTCCTGTTCCTCTCCGGACGCCTGAGCCGGGTAGAGGCGGTAGGCAAGCGGACGAAGAACGATGTTGGTGCACAGCACTGCGGCGGTCAGAATCAGCGCATGAAGAGGATTCCCCAACCCGGAGATCGCCCCGATCGCGGCCGAGCACCAGATCGTCGCCGCAGTGTTCAATCCGCGAACGCTGCCCGCGTCCTTGAAAATTACGCCGGCGCCCAGAAAGCCAATCCCCGACACAACGTAGGACACAATCTGCGCCTCGCCGCGGGAGTTATCGCGGACCATGAAGCCGCACATCACGAAGGCGGCGGCTCCGGCGGCAACCAACGCGTTGGTGCGCGTGCCCGCCATCCTCTGACGCCACTGCCGCTCCAATCCCACGCATGCTCCCATCAGCAGCGCGGCTCCCAATCGGATCGAGAACTCAAGTATTGGCATGGTTATCATGGGAATTTCCCCGGAATGACGGGACGCAGCATCGCCTATCCGCGGCCAGCGGTTCTGTTCTCGATTCCGAGCCGCGACGGAAGGATGCGGTTGGCCAAGGCTATCGAAATCAGAGAGAGGAGCCGGCCGGAGAAGGAGGCTCCGCCGACTCGGTGCCGATCCGCTGTTCGCGCAAGCTATTACTGCCACCGTCAGACATCAATGGGCCTCCTTTCTTCTGGATCTGGGCTGGAGATCGGATTGATCTCGCATAGACAGAGTATACCCGCCGGGGTATCCTTGTAAAGTCCTTTCTGTGCTGATTTTTTGTGAAAGAGTATTGACATGGCTCACACCGTAGAAGAGAAGAAGAGGCTCTTGAATCGCGTCCGCCGGATCATGGGCCAGGTGGCTGCGATCGAAAGGGCCCTGGATCAGGAATCCGAGTGCTCGGACGTGCTTCACAACATCTCGGCGTGCCGGGGCGCGATGGATGCTCTCATGGCGGAAGTGATCGAAGGACACATTCGGTTCCACATTCTCGCTCAGAACGGGAGCGCTACCGATGAACAGACCCGCGCGGCCGACGATCTGGTGACCGCGCTGCGCGCCTATCTCAAATAGCCCCGGCGGCATCATACCAGCAGGCTCCAGATCATCGCGATAATCAGCGGCATCATGATGATGGTGGTGGACCAGGCGACGACGTTG
>Ga0210394_10001705_pt1 | contig 33548 bp, 30 predicted proteins | sample IncBWC12MmetaG_FD_160121 | JGI IMG/M metagenome (GOLD analysis project Ga0210394, IMG submission 160121) | Forest soil microbial communities from Barre Woods Harvard Forest LTER site, Petersham, Massachusetts, United States - Inc-BW-C-12-M | ecosystem: Environmental > Terrestrial > Soil >... | reverse complement strand
TTGTGGTGCGGTAGTGCTAACTTGCCGAAATCGGATTTTCCGCCACCGAAGCACAGCCAGCGACAGATCGCCCTGCCTAACTCGCCCGCCCTAAAAGACTCAGTTTTGCGCCGATTGCAGTGCAGGTACTTGCGACGTATAATTGTATGTTTACGCACGCACTCCGGAACTCGCTGAGGGGGACTGCTTGGCCGCGAGAGAACCAATGCCCGCCGAACCGATTCCGGCCAGCCCTGCAGCGGCTGCGGCCGAGCAAGAGGCGATCCATGTGCACGGGGCGCGCGTCCACAACCTGAAGAACATCAGCTTCGACATTCCTCACAACGCCATCACCGTTGTGACCGGAGTTTCGGGATCGGGCAAATCGAGCCTGGCGTTTGACACGATTTACGCCGAGGGGCAGCGACGCTACATCGAGTCGCTTTCGGCGTATGCGCGGCAGTTCCTTGAGCGGATCGAAAAGCCCGATGTCGATGAGATTACCGGCATCGCGCCCGCCATCGCCATCAAGCAGAAAAACTCGACGCGCAATCCGCGCTCGACGGTCGCGACCGCTACCGAAATCTACGACTATCTGCGCCTGCTCTACGCCCGCGCGGGCCGCACGTTTTGCACTAAATGCGGCAGCGAAGTGCGCAAGGACACGATGGACGAGATCGCCGCGCACGTTCTTGCGTTGCCCGAAGGGCGGCGGTTTTATGTGCTCTATACGCTGGATCTGGCAGCGGCAGCGCCTGCGCCCGGGCCTGCGGGGGCGCGCCGAGCGGCGGCGAAAAAATCCGCTAAGCCGACGCCCGAAACGATTCGTCTCGCGCTTGGCGCGTTGCAGCGGCGAGGATTCCAAAGACTATATCAAGCGGGCCGAGTGCACGAATTTTCTTCGCCTGAAACTCTGCTCGACATCGATTTCTCGCAGCCGGTCTACGTTTTGGTCGACCGGCTGGTCGTCGGCCCGGAGATGCGCTCGCGGCTTATCGATTCCGTCGAAATTTGTTATCGCGAGGGACGCGGGGAGGCCATTCTGGAATTTGTTCCGGACGCAGCGGGCGGCGCTGCGGAACCGCCACCCGATCGCATGGTCTTCAACGAGCGCTTCGAGTGTAAGACCTGCGGAGCGGTGTATCAGGAACCGGAGCCGCGCCTGTTTTCGTTCAACAATCCGTACGGCGCCTGCCCGCGCTGCCAGGGGTTTGGAAATACCGTCGATTTCGATATCAATCTGGTCATTCCCGATCGCGGCAAATCGCTGAACGAAGGTGCCGTCCAGCCGTGGACGAAGCCGCGCTATCGCCAGGTTTTGCTCGAGCTGAAAAAATTCGCTCGCGCGAATCATATTCCCATGGATGTTCCCTTCCGGAATCTGACGGAGGCGCAGCAGCGGCAGATCATCGAGGGCGACCCGAAGTCCGATTACGTCGGCGTGAACGGATTTTTTCAGTGGCTCGAGCGCAAGAAGTACAAGCTGCACGTGCGTGTGTTTCTGAGCCGGTACCGCGGCTACGCGCTCTGCCCCGATTGCGGCGGCACGCGGCTGCGGGCGGAGGCTCGCGCCGTGCGCCTGTCCGGAAAATCGATCACCGAAGTTTGCGCGATGACCGTGGCGGACGCGCGGCGATTCATGGACACTCTCGAATTGAGCGCGGAGCAAGCCGCGATCGCCGACAAGATCCTGGAGGAGATTCGCCAGCGCCTGCTCTTCCTCGACGAGGTCGGCCTGGACTATTTGACGCTCGACCGCCTGTCTTCCACGCTGTCGGGCGGCGAGGCGCAGCGAATCCAACTTGCCACTTCGCTCGGATCGCACCTCGTCGGCGCGCTGTATGTGCTGGATGAGCCCTCGATTGGCCTCCATCCGCGGGACACACACCGCTTGATTGAAATCCTCAAACACCTGCGCGACCTCGACAACACGATCCTGGTTGTCGAGCACGATCCCGATATGATCGACGCCGCAGATTACGTGATCGATTTGGGCCTCGGCGCAGGGGAGCACGGCGGCAGCCTGCTCTTTGCCGGGCCGCGCAGCGAACTCCTCGACAGCCGCGAATCGCTCACGGCGCGCTATCTGACCGGCGAGCTTCGCATCCCAGTTCCGACGCTACGGCACAAGCCGAGCGGGCGCTTTCTGCGCATCTTCGGGGCACGCGCGCACAATCTCCAGAACGTCGACTTGATGATCCCGCTGCACATGCTGGTGGCGATCACGGGCGTCTCCGGCTCCGGCAAATCCACGCTGGTGCATGACGTGATTTACAAGGCGCTCGAAGCGAAACGCAATGGCGCGAAATATCAGGACCTGTGCGACCGGATCGAAGGAGAGCAGGAACTTCAAAGCGTAGTGCTCGTTGACCAGTCGCCGATCGGGCGCACGCCGCGATCGAATCCGTCGACCTATCTCAAAGCGTTTGACGCCATCCGCGAGGCCTTCGCCTCAACGCCGGAAGCGAAGAAGCGCGGCTACTCGGTGGGCCATTTTTCGTTCAACATTCCCGGCGGGCGCTGCGAGGCGTGCCAGGGCGAAGGAATCGTCACTGTGGAGATGCAGTTTCTCGCGGACGTCGAGCTCGTCTGCGAGGAGTGCCGCGGGACGCGCTTCAAGAGCGGCGTGCTCGAAGTGCGCTACCGCGACAAGAATGTTCACGAAGTGCTGCAGCTGACGGTGCGCGAGGCGCTGGTGTTTTTCGCGGGCGTGCCGAAGATCACCTCGAAGCTGAGAATTCTGGACGAAGTGGGGCTCGGTTATCTGCGCCTCGGGCAATCCGCGACCACGCTCTCGGGCGGGGAAGCGCAACGCCTGAAGCTGGCCGCGCATCTCACCACGCAAGCCAACGAAGGAGTGCTCTACATTTTTGACGAGCCCACCACCGGCCTGCATTTCGACGACATTCAGAAGCTGCTCACGGCGTTCCGCAAGCTGATCGATGGGGGCGCGTCGATCCTGGTCATCGAGCACAATCTCGACATCATCAAATCGTCCGATTGGATTATCGATCTGGGGCCGGAGGGCGGAGCGGCAGGCGGGCGAATCGTCGCCACCGGAACGCCCGAGCAGGTGGCGCGCAACTCGCGTTCGTTCACGGGGAAATTTCTGTCGCGCGCGCTGGCGAATTCCCACGCGGCGAACAATCATGGCCACAACGGCACGCCCGCGGCTGACCGAGGCAAATAAAGCCCATGCGCTTCCGGAGACCGACCGCCATGCCGGTTGTTGTAGCCCGCCTCTTTAGAGGCAGGGGACGTCTTTATGTTTATGAACGCCAACTTCATGCGCTGCAACGAACCCCGGGTCTAAAGACCCAGGCTACAGCAACTTTGGCGGCGCGCTGGTTTCGGATTGGATTGGCGTGCACCTGCCTGGCTGCGGCCGGAAATGTGCGCGTCGCCGCGGGAGCGCAAACAGCTTCGCAGCGAAAATCCCCCGCGAAATCCCCGTCGGCTTCCTCCAAGCAGGAAAAAGACGACCCGCTTGCGCCTCTGCTGCAACAAGCCACCGACGCGATCGACAAGATGGATTTCGCCGCGGCCCTCGATCCGCTGCAGAAATACATCGCGCAGCGGCCGGATGAGCCCTACCCGCATTTTCAACTGGGATACGCCTACGCCGGGTTGAAACGCTCCGACGACGCGAAGCGGGAATTTTCGCGGACGATCGCGCTCGATCCGAAAATGGCTCCTGCGTATCAAAACCTCGGCCTCGTGCTGGTGGACAGCGATCCCGCCGCGGCGGCTGACGCATTTCGCCACGCGGCCGAATTGCGGCCGACCGAGAGCCGCCCGCGATTCCTCGCCGGCTACTCGCTCGAACGCGCGGGCAAGCTGCCGGAGGCCATCGAACAGTACCGCGCGGCGCTCGCGCTTTCGCCAAAGGACTACGAAGCGCAATTCGCGCTCGGCCGCGCCCTGCTTCGTTCCGATGACGCCGTGGGTGCGGAAGAGCACTTCCGCGCAGCGATCGAGTCGCGACCCGACGCGGCCCCGGCAAGATTGGGGCTGGCGAACGCGCTGTCCGCGCAAAAGAAATACGGACCCGCAACCGATGAATTCGCTGAATATTTGAAGTCCAATCCCGGCGACGGTTCCGCGCATCTTCAAAGGGCGGAGGCGCTCCTCAACCTCGACCGCCTCGATGAAGCCCTCGCCGAACTGGATCGCTCCGACGCAAACGGAAAACCCTCGTCCGACGCACTCAAAATGCGCGGTGATATTTACACGCGGCAGAAAAAGTGGAACGAAGCGGCATCGGCGCTGAAGCAAGCCATCTCGGCCGCGCCCCAAGACGAGGAGATCGCCGCATGGATGGGCCACGTGGACGTCGAATTGCGCGATTACCCGGCAGCAATTCACATTCTGGAAGAAGCGCACGCGCGGAATCCGCAATCCGTGGACGCGCTGAGCGATCTGGCCAACGCGTTTTATCTGAATGAAAATTACGCGCAAGCGCTCGCGGCGCTGGACCTGCTTGCCAAATTGGAAACTCCCAGGCCCGGGTCGTGGTTTGTCCGCGCGATCTGTTACGATAAACTTTCTCGCAGGGTGGAGGCTATTGAGGCGTACCAGAAATTCCTCGATCAAGACGGCGGGCAGCATGACACTCAGGATTTTCAGGCGCGCCAGCGCATCATCGTGCTGCAAAAAGAACTGGGCATTTCCAAGAAGAAGTGAGCCCGGAAAATACTTCCGGTTCCAAGATGAACGCACGGGCTAAAATTCGGATCGCCTTGATCGCGGCGTTGATTTTTCCGACCGTGCTCGCGGCGCAGAATCGCCTGGAAGACGACCTGGCGAGGTACCAGCATGAAACGGACCCCGTCCACAAGGCTCGCATCCTGGCAAAAATGGGAGATTCGCAAGTAGAGCTGGCCAGGAGACAACTGAAGGAAGGCCACGAAGAGGCTTCGCTTCACACGCTCGAGCAATATCGCGACGAGGTCCACGAAACGGTCGCGGCGCTGAACAAGACGGGCGTCGACGCGGAACGAAAGCCGGCGGGATTCAAGGAGCTTCAGATCAACTTGCGGGAAACCGTCCGCCGGGTGGACGACCTGATTTTTACGCTGGAAGTGGACAAGCGGCCGTTTTTTCGCGCGGTCCGAAACGACTTGTTCACGGATCAAAACACGCTAATCGACGAACTTTTCCCTCGCAAGCCGGACCACGCTGCTCCAAAATCCGAACCCTGAGGTGTCGCCATGCGATCCATCACCGTGACAGGCGCCATCCTGCTTCTCGGCTCGATTCTGTCCGCAGTCTCCGCCACGAGCGCGGCCGCCGCTCCGCAGAAAAAGAAGGAGTACCTCTCCGAAGCGGAGGCCGACAAGATTCGCGACGCCGGCGACACGGGTGTCCGCATCGCTCTCTTTGCCGCGTTCGCATCGGACCGCGTCAAAAAAATTCAATATGAACTCGCTCACGCCGATCCCGCCGATCGGAAGCGCGCCGAACGCATGAATGGCCTGATCAACAGCTATACAGGATGTATTGACGATGCAGCGGACCTGATCGAAATTGGGATCGAAAAGCAGCAGGACATCCGAGCCGGCGTCAAATTGATGGAATCGAAAATCAAGGAGTTCCTGCCCTACCTGCACGGCCTGGCCGAGAATGGCGCGGAGCGCGAAACGTACAAGTCGAATCTGGACGACGCGATCGAGGCCACGCAGGACGCCGCAAAGGACGTGGAAAAGGCGACCAAGGAGACTCCGTCGGCCCCAGTGCGACGCAAACCAACGTGAGCGGAACCCTGACGATGAGGAAGGATCGACGCGCACCGGCGGCCCTCGCGGGAGGCGACCGAATTTTCCAACGGATCTTCACGCGCCTCGGCTGCCAGGGACGCCCGCCGCAATTTCAAGTAGAGCTGTATCCGTACGCCAATCTGTCGCACACGCTGCGCCTGCGGCAGGACGTCGCCTACGTGCGGCTGTCCGATATTTTGCACGAGGCGCCTCTGCCGGTGATCGAAGCCGCCGCCGCGATCCTGTTGGGGCAGATGTACCGCCGGCGCGTGCCCACCGACTTGCGCGATGCGTACCGGCAATTCGCGCTTTCGCATTCGACCCGGCGGCACATCGCGCGAATCCGCCGCCAACGCGCGCGGCGCATCGCGGATCACCCGCTCGGCGCGGCGCATGACCTCGGGGCGATGTTCGAGTCGCTCAACGCGCAATATTTCGCCGGCAATCTTCGCCGGCCCCGCATCGGATGGAGTTCGCGAGTCTGGCGTTCGCAATTCGGATGCTACGATCCTTCGCTCGACCAGATCGTGATGAACCGACGGCTGGACCGCGCCGAAGTGCCGGCCTATGCGGTGGAACTCATTCTGTACCACGAGATGCTTCACGTGAAGCATCCGATCCGCGCTGCCGCGTGCGGGCTGCAATCGCATTCTCCGGAATTTCGAGCCGAGGAAAAGCGCTTTGCGCGCTACGCGCGCGCGCGGAAATTTCTCGAGCGGGTGCGGTAGGGCCTTGCGGAACATTCGTTAGCGCTCGGCTTTTTTCGGCGATTCCTGCGCGGATTTTTCTTCCAGGTCGGAGACAGTCTTCTTGATTTTCGCGGCGTCCGCGGAGTGCGGAAGGAGCTCGAGATATTTGTTGTAGGCGTCGATCGCCTTTGAGTATTCGTGCTTTTTTTCGTACGCCTCACCCAGCATCTTCCACGGCGCGCCCAGCGATGGCTGGTAGTTCGACGCTTCGATGAAGCGGTCGATTGCCGCATCGTACGAACCCTTGTTCAAATAAAATCTGCCGACGTTCAGGCTCCTTTGCGCGTGAAGGGGATCAAACACGGGGCCAGCGGGTGCCGCGGGCGCTTCGGACGCCGCGTCCTCCAGCGGCGGGAGGGGCGGAACCGTCGGATCGATCGGCTGCGGCTTCGCGTCCGTATGAACCGCGGGCGCGGGGGATGACGCAGGCGGCGTTGCAGACGCATCCGCGGGAGCGGCCGGCGGAGGCGGGGGCGGCTCCCTCGGATTAATCTGCTGCGCGTGCAGGGGTTGCGCCCCTGCGAGCACGAGAATTCCGAAAACTGCGTAGGCAAGCTGGTTCATGTGACGCGGAATAAGATTCACTTTGCTATCATGAATGTTGCTTGGGAGCGTTCCGCCGCGCTCTCCATTCTACTCCTTCCATGGAACTCGAACAAAAAGCGGCCAGCTTGCCCGCGGAGCCAGGCGTCTATCTTTTCAAGGACGTCCTCGGAAATATTCTATATGTGGGCAAGTCGCGTTCCCTGCGCAATCGGGTGAAGTCGTATTTCCTCGAAGCCCGCTGGGTGGATGCGAAGACTGGCTCGCTCGTTCGTGAGATTGCGGATGTCGACTACATCGTTGTGGACAACGACCGCGAAGCCCTGGCGCTCGAAAACAGCCTGATCAAGCAGTACAAACCGAAATTCAATGTCCTGCTGCGCGATGATAAGACCTATCCGTACATTCGCTACACGGCGTTCGAGAGATTTCCTCGCGTGTATGTGACGCGGCGGCTGGTGAAAGACGGCTCGCTCTACTTCGGGCCGTTCTTCCCTCACAGCCTTGCGTACAGGATTGTCCATTTCATTCACAAGACGTTTCGCATTCCGTCCTGTACCGTGGACCTGACTCGCGCGCACCCGCGGCCTTGCTTGCAGTATTACATTCGCCGGTGCCATGGGCCGTGCGTTCCAGGACTGACCACGGATGAAAAATATGCGGAAGCAGCGCGCGATACGAAACTCTTTCTGGAAGGCCGACGGCACGACCTGATTGCGAGCCTCGAATCCCGCATGACGGAAGCAGCGGACGCCGAGCGCTTCGAGCAAGCCGCGGCGTACCGCGACCTGCTGCGCACGCTTTCCGAGATCGAAGAGCGCCAGAAAATCGCCGCGGCGCAGGGTGACGACATCGACGTGCTCGCGTGGCACGCCGAGCCGCCGCTCGTGGCGGTCAATCTTTTCCACTTACGAGGCGGGCGAGTCGTGGACCGCCGTGATTTTTACTGGGAAGACCTCGAGGAATTCGAGCCGGTGGAATTTCTCTCGTCGCTTCTGAAGCAGCTCTATCTCGATGCTGCGTACCTGCCGAGCTCGATCCATGTGCCGATCGATTTCGAGGATCGCGAAATTCTCGAAGACATATTGAGCGAGCGCGGCTCGCATCTCGAACCGCCGCGCAGCCGCGTGGAAATCCTGATGCCCCAGCGCGGCGCGAAACACGCGTTTCTGGAACTCGTGGAGAAAAATGCGCGGCACTCCTTCGAGCAGCGCTTTCGAGTGTTGAAGCCCAGCTCGAAGGCCATCGTCGAGGCGCTCGAACAGGCTCTGCTGTTGCCGGAGCCGCCGAGGCGCATTGAGAGCTTCGATATTTCGCACTTGCAGGGATCGGACACGGTGGCGTCGATGGTGGTCTGGGAAGACGGGCGAATGAAGAAATCGGACTACCGGAAATTCATCATTCGAGGCGAATGGGGCAACGACGATTTCGCCAGCATGCGGGAAACGGTTGAGCGACGCTACCGGCGCTTGCAGGAGGAAAAGAAACCGTTCCCGGGATTGATCCTGATCGACGGCGGGATCGGCCAGCTTCACGCGGCTGCAGCGGCTCTCGAGAAACTCGAAGTCATCAATCAGCCCGTCGCGAGCATCGCGAAACAGGAAGAGATCATTTACGTTCTCGGCCAGGAAGATCAGCCGATCCGGCTGGAACATCACTCGCCGATCCTTCATCTCATCCAGCAAATTCGTGATGAGACTCACCGCTTCGCGGTGGGTTTTCATCGTCAGAGGCGCGCGAAGCGGACGATCCAAACCGGACTCGAAAACATTCCAGGTGTCGGGCCGCGCACGGCGCAAAAATTGTTGCGCAATTTTGGCAGCGTGGCGCAGCTGCGCTCGGCGAGCATCGACCAGATTGCCAAGGTCGTACCCAGGGGGCTGGCGGAGCGCGTTTCCGCGCATCTCGCGGGATCAAACGGCGCCGTGTTGCCGAGCCAATAGTTTGACAATAGTAGGCCCTCTGATTGCTTCTACAGGAACCCTGTGCTACTTTCGAGCAGGGAAAGGAGTACGCCATGTCGGAAAACGAAAACAATGTAGGATCGAAAGTAAGCTTCTTCCTGGTCGGGCTGGGAATTGGGGCGCTCGTGGGAATTCTGTTTGCGCCGAAATCGGGCGAAGAGACGCGTGAGTACCTCGCGCAGAAGGCTGATGAAGGCCGCGAATACGCGCAGCGCAAGGCGCGCGAGTTGCGCGAACGCGCCGAGGATGTTATTGAGCGGGGCAAGTCCGTGGCCGCGCGCCAGAAGGAAACGATTTCCGCGGCTGTGGACGCGGGCCGGGACGCGTATCAGCGGGAGAAAGCGAAAGCCCAGTAGTTCGCGGCGAGACTGACGTATGGAAAGCTGGATGCCTTTCTTCGTGATTGTGACGGCGGCTGCGATTGTGGTGCAGGCGGTCGTTCTCATTGCGCTGTTCATTCAACTTCGCCGCACCGCGGCGCGAGTGGAACAGACGGTGGCGGACTTCAATACCAAGGTCACGCCGCTCGTTTCGCGCGTGCAGATCCTGGTCGACGACATCGCTCCTCGCATTACGGGCATCGTGGTGGATGCTTCCGAGATCACGCGGCTGGCGCGCGGCGAGGCGCAGAAGCTCGACCGCGTTCTCAGCGAAGCGCTTGAGCGGCTGCGCATGCAGCTCATTCACGTCGATCACATTTTGACCGGCGCTATGGAAGCTGTGGAGGAAGCCGGGTCGCACCTGCGGAGTACGGTGTGGGCGCCGGTGGTCAAGGCGACGGCGCTGATTCGCGGTGTGCAGGCGGGGATCGACTTTTTCCGGAGTGCACGGCGTCGCGGAGGCAACTCTGTTGAAACGGCCGCCGAGCAACAAGACGAGGGAATGTTTATCTAGCTAGGTGCACAGCCACTTTCTGTCCCGATCCACTGTGAGGATTTCGTAGACCCACGGACGGCATCGGTCCCTACTTCAATTGCAAAAGGCACACAGGCAAGAGTGCCTGTGCCACTTGAACCTACCGAATCCACCCTCCACCCAGCACAACGTCTCCTGAATAGCAGACTGCGGCTTGACCCGGCGTGATGGCGCGCTGCGGCTCGTCAAAGACAACGCGCGCGGAATTTGCGTCGATCGGCTCGATTGAGGCTGGTGCCGGTTCGTGGCGGTGGCGAATCTTCGCCATGGCGCGCACGGGAGCTTTGAGAGCAGCGAACGAAATCCAATTCACGTCTCGAATTTCGCACACATTGGAGCGCAGATCGGCGTCGTCGCCGACGACAACGCGATTCGCGACGTGATCGAGCTCCACGACGTAGAGCGGTCTGCCCGCGGCAATTCCCAGGCCCTTGCGCTGCCCTACCGTGTAATGGTGAAGGCCGCGGTGCCGGCCGATCAGTTCGCCCGTCGTCGTGACCAGGTCGCCTTCTTCCTCGGACAACGATTCGCCGCGCTCGCCGAGATACGCGGCGATAAACTTGACGTAATTGCCCGACGGCACGAAACAAATTTCCTGGCTCTCGGGCTTTTCCGCCACGGGCAGCGCGGCGTGCCGCGCGATCTCGCGCACGGCCGCCTTGTCGAGCTCGCCGAGGGGAAAATCCGTTCGCGCCATCTGTTCCTGCTTTAGCCCGAAAAGAAAATAGGTCTGGTCCTTGGAGGTGTCCGCCGCGCGAAGAAGCTCGTAGCGGCCGGTGATTTCGTTATGGCGGATGCGGGCGTAGTGGCCCGTGGCCAGTCGCTCCGCGCCGATCTGGCGCGAGGTGGCGAGCAGCGGATCGAACTTCACGTGATTGTTGCACTGCGTGCAGGGAACCGGCGTCCGGCCCGAGAGATATTCCTCGACGAACGGCTGGACCACGGTCTCCTCAAAGCGCTGCTCGTAATTCACCACGTAGTGAGGCATGCCGAGGTGCTGCGCCACGCGCTTCGCGTCATAGACGTCATCGAGCGAGCAGCAGCGCTGGCCGCGCGAGCCGTCGCGGTCGAGCTCCGGCAGGCGGCGCTGATTCCACAGTTGCATGGTCAGGCCCACGACGGAATCGCCGCGCTCGGTGAGGATCGCGGCCACGGCCGAGCTGTCCACGCCGCCGCTCATGGCGACAGCCGTCATAGGACGCGGATTGGAGGCTGAATCCACCGAAACATTATAGCGGACTTATGCCGCAAATCTTTAACCCGCGGCGCGGTGGGTAGTGCGTCAGGGGCCGAACTGCCACGCCCAGCGTCCAGCCCACATTCCTGACGAACGGTTCTGACCCTCGTCGGGTTGAGGCTTCTGCGGTACAATATTTCCGTTCGGAAGGCCGGTTGCGGAACCACTTCTGAAGCGATCCAGGCGAGGTAAGCCATGGCGTATCGCGGTTCATCGGGCCCCAGATTCTCTCCCTATTGTTGTGGCTCAGAGTCTTGCGCGTTTGTGGTTAGCCCTAAGTGTTGGCGCTTTTCTCACGCAGATAGGGTACGTGCGGGAATGGCTCCTCGGCTGAAAGTCCGGTCTATCCTCGTGATTATTTCTTCCATCGAATTTCTCTAATGAGGTGATATATGGCGATCGAGAGTCATTCAGTACAGTTCGCCGGAGGCGATCTCGGCGGGCAACGTCACATTTGCGCTTTCTTCAATAGCATGGACGAGGAGCACAGGGTGCTTCGCTCGTTCATCAAAGAGGGACTCGAGCGCGGGGAAAAAGCTTTCCATGTTGTTGACCCCGAGCTACGGGAGCAACATCTTAAGCTCCTCGCGGAAGGAGGTATCAATGTGCATCAGGCGATTGATACCGGCCAGCTGGAAGTGCGGCGCTGGCAGGACGCTTACCTGCGGGGCGACCACTTCGACCAGAATGCGATGCTGGCCTTGATCGAAGAGGTGCTCCAATCGGCCGATACGGCCGGGTACCCGCTCACCAGATTGGTGGCGCACATGGAATGGGCGCTGCTCGACAAACCCGGCGTCGATGACCTAGTGGAATACGAGGCACGGCTCAACTACTTGCTCCCCAAGTACGATGATCCCGTGATCTGTACCTACGATCTTTCAAAATTTGGCGCGAACACCGTCATGGACATCATGCGCACGCATCCGGTCGTGATCATCGGTGGGGTGTTGCAGGAGAACCCGTTCTTTATTCCGCCTGACCAGTTCCTCCTGGAGATAAAGGATCGACGGTCCTTTCGCAGGAGCGCAGGCGCGGCAAACTAGATGCCCACGGAATCGCACACAGACGCGGGGGCGCTTCGAGCGGCGCTCCGAGAGCTCGTGGCGCTTTCGACGATCCCGGCGGCGTGGGTGGGGAGAGAACCGCCTATCATCGCCGCCGGGCTCGCCGATGCGCTGGTCGGATCGCTGAACCTGGATTTTGCGTTTGTGCGTTTGTGCGATCCCCAAGGGAACGGCGCAATCGAAGTCACGCGCGGGCACGCATGGAAAGTATTCCCGGAATGGCTGCAAGCTCACCTGGACGTCGGGCGATTCTTGCGCAAAGAAATCGTTACGGATATTGGTGACGAGGAACCATGCCGCGGTCTCGTCATTCCCATTGGCGTCCATGCTGAGGCTGGTCTCGTCGCGGCGGCGTGTAGTCGCAGCGACTTTCCCAGCGAGGTTGACCAGTTGCTGCTGTCCGTGGCTGCGAACCACGCCGCTGCAGCGTTTCAGAACGCGCGTCTCCGCCACGAACTCGACGCTAAGTTGGTGGAACTCGGTCAAGCCCGCCACGAACTCGAGAGGAAAGTATCGGAACGAACCGCGGATTTGCAGCGCAGCCAGGCCTACCTAGCTGAAGCGCAGAGGCTGAGCCACACCGGCAGCTCGGCTTTCAACACTAGAGAGGCTCTCTACTGGTCAGAGGAAAATTTCCGAATGTGGGGCTTCAATCCGCAGGAGGGTCTTCCGGACCGCGAAAGAGTGTTGCAACGGATCCATACAGAGGATCGCGACAGAGTGCTCGAATGCATCCAGAAGGCCGTGCGCGAAAAAGGAGACTACGCTGTCGAGTTCAGAATCCAGCTACCGGATGGAACAATCAAATACATCCATGGGTTAGGCCATCCAGTCTTCAGCGCGAGCGGGGAGCTTGTTGAAGTCGTCGGTACGCAGTTCGACGTGACAGAACGCAAACGCGCCGAAGAAGAGCGCGAAAGGTTGCGACAGCTACAGGCGGATCTCGCGCGCATGAATAGGGTGACCACGATGGGCGAGTTGACGGCATCCCTTGCGCATGAGATCAGGCAGCCGATTACGGCAGCAATGACAAACGCAAAGACCTGCTTACGATGGTTGGGGCGAGATTCCCCTGATGTCGAGGAGGGACGCGAAGCCGCATCAAGAATGGTCAAGGACGTAACGCGCGCAGCTGACATCATTAGCAGCGTCAGCTTGCTGTTCAAGAAAGGAGCTCCTCCGCGTGAGTCCGTTGATGTCAATGAGCTTATTCGAGAAATGATTGTCTTGCTGCGCAGCGAGGCCAACCGCTACTCCATTTCAATCCGCACCGAGCTCGCCGAGGATCTTCCCAATGTCATGGCAGACCGTGTGCAATTGCAGCAGGTGTTCATGAACCTCATGCTCAATGGCATCGATGCCATGAAGGAAATGAGCGATGGGAGTGAACTCGCGATCAAGTCGGAAGCCGAGAATGGTCAACTGATGATCTCGGTCGGGGATACGGGCGTGGGATTGCCAAAGGAGCAGCCGGACCAGATATTTAGAGCTTTTTTTACAACTAAGGACCATGGGACTGGCATGGGGCTGCCCATCAGTCGCTCGATCATTGAGTCGCACGGCGGCCGTTTGTGGGCCACCGGCAACTCCGGGCGAGGCGCAACGTTTCAGTTCACACTGCCCATCACAGTTGCGGCGCACGCATAGGTTCCCCAACTGCGTCCACTTGCTGGCCAACCTCTGTTCTGTATGAGGGCTATCTACACTGTCGGCAGCACACGCCAGTCCAAGCCGTGCTCGTCCCTCGAACGAAAGCTCGCCGGACATCATGTTCTCACGCCTCGCGAAGACGAGGATTACGGCTTATATGGCCCGTTTGGAGAAGCGTCCGAACCTGCCGCCCCATTACGAAAAATGGCAATTCTGCAGCGCTACCGCTGATCTTGGGCGAGTCACGCCGTATTCGGACGTGAGCCACTACCATGCGATCGCAGGTTTTTTGTACGTCGGGGAAAGCTGGCGGAGGCGGTCGATGACCGGCGGGATGGTTTCGAGCGCAAAGTCGATTTCTTCTGCCGTTGTCTGGTGGCCGAGGCTCAGGCGCAGCGTGGCGCGCGCGTCTTCCGGCGCGAGACCGAGAGCAATCAACACATGCGACGGCTCGAGGGCTCCCGAAGAGCACGCAGCGCCGGTCGAGCACGCGATTCCCTTCAGGTCCAGCGCGATCACCATCGCTTCGCCTTCGATAAACGGAAAAGTCAAATTCGTCGTATTGGGTACTCGCGGCGCGCGGGCGGCGTTCACCCAGGTGTGCGGCACGCGGTCGAGGAGTCCCCGCTCCAAACGGTCTCGCAGGCCGCCTACGCGTGCGCTATCTTCGGCCAGGCTCGCCAGGGCTAGCTCAGCGGCTTTCCCCATACCAGCGATGGCGGCGACATCCTCTGTGCCGGGGCGGCGATCCCGCTCCGAATGCCCGCCGAATAGGAGCGGCGCCAGATGGGTTCCCTTGCGGACGTAGAGGGCGCCCACTCCTTTGGGTCCCGAAAACTTGTGCGCGGAAATCGAGAGGAGATCCACGCCGAGCTTTTCCACGTCGATGGGAATTTTTCCGGCGGCTTGAACGGCGTCGGCGTGAAATGCAATTCCCTTTTCCGCGGCGATTTTGCCGATCTCTTCGATAGGCTCGATCACTCCGATCTCGTTGTTCGCGAGCATCACCGTGATTAGTACTGTTTCCGGTCGAATCGCCTTGCGCACGTCTTCCGGGTTCAAGAGGCCGTCGCGGCTGACCGGAAGAATCGTGAGTTCAATCCCCTGCTTGGCGAGAGCCCGGCATGCGTCGAGCACGGCGACGTGCTCAATCGCGGAGGTGATGACGTGCTTGTTCCTGCCCGGGGCGGCAGTCACCGCGCCGAGAATCGCATGGTTGTTCGACTCCGTGCCGCCGCTCGTGAACATGATGTCCGCGGCGCGCGCGCCGACGAGCGCCGCCACTTGGCCACGCGCTTCCTCCACTGCCCCGCGCGCATTTTGGCCGAACGCGTGGATCGAGCTGGCGTTGCCGTATTCGTCGGTTAGGTACGGCATCATGGCCGCCAGAACGTCGGGCCGGATCGGAGTCGTCGCGTTATGATCGAGGTAAACCCGCTTCATGGGAACCCTGATTGCAGAATAGCGTTCGAGGATGGGGCGGTCAAGGCGCGTAGTCAGGCTCTTACTGTTGAACGCCCGTTGGGCGCGGGTCATGCAGTAACTAACCCCGACAGGCTGGAAGCCTGTCCTACTGGTCTTAGCCACTCGGGCACTCTAGTTCACACCCGGCCCGCCGGTCCGGCGCAGATGGACTAAGATACGAAACGAGCGCTCGCGGCGCTGCTCTCCTCGCGCGCGACGACGTTTGAAACGGAGACTTTTCTTGGCCGATCCGATTATCACGCTCACCACCGATTTTGGCGCAAACGATCATCTCGTCGGGGCAATGAAGGGCGTCATCCTGAACATCAATCCTGCCGCGCGGATCGTGGACATCAATCACAACGTGGTTCCCTACGACATTCTCGACGGTGCGCTCTCCCTCGGAAACGCGTACAAGTATTTTCCGTCGCGCACGATTCACGTCATCATCGTGGACCCTGGAGTCGGAACGGATCGCCGGCCGCTACTCGTGAGCGGTGAAAAGCAGTTCTTCGTGGCGCCCGACAACGGAGTGCTCTCGGTGATTTACGAGCGCGAACCCTGCACCGTCCGGCACATCACCGCTGCCCACTATTTTTTGAATCCCGTCAGCGCCACGTTTCACGGGCGCGATATTTTCGCTCCGACCGCTGCCTGGCTCTCGAAGACGCTCGCGACCGAAGCGTTCGGCGAGGTGATCACGGATTTCGTCCGATTCACGATGCCCAAAGCAAAGTCAAACGGGCAGGCCGTCAAAGGTGTCGTCCTGCGCGTGGATGCTTTCGGGAACCTGATGACCAATCTCACGGCAGAAGATCTCCCGACCGACACGCTCGAGGGCGGGCCGATCAAGCTTACCGTGAATGGCAAGCCGGTCCTCAAGTTTGCGCAGACATTCGCCGGTGGTGGCCCCGGAGAGCCGATCGCGGTGCTTGGTTCAGCCGGCTATGTGGAAATCGCCGTGAATCGCGGCAACGCCGCACGGGCCCTCGGTGCCAATCGCGGTGCGGAAGTCACTGTTGAGTTGAATTGAATTTTCTCTAAACTCTGATTTCTCGGAGGGCGAATGAGAACCCATCTCACGAAGCTCGCCATACCGAGACTCCTTCTCGTATTGCTCGTCGGCAGTTGCAACCGCCAACATCTTGACTCGAAGATCCTGGACAAACAAATGCTCGAAGCCGCAAGGCAGGGCGATACGGCGAGCGTTCAACAATTGTTTCGGAAGGGTGCCAGCATCCACGCCAAGAGCGAAAATGGTGAGACTGCCCTGACGCTCGCGGCGTCAGGAGGCAACGGCCCTCTGGTGGCCTGGCTGCTGGATGGGGGGATTAGCGCGGAGGAAAAGAATGAGGCGCTCTTTTCGGCCGTTAGGTTCCGGCCGGCCGTTGTGGAATATCTTAAGGATGCAAACCCGATGCCAGGTCCGATCCCCCCTCAATACGCAGTCGGCGGAGATTACGTTTTGAACCTGCTGCTCAGTAAAGGCGCGAACGTCGAGGCCAGGGATGAGCAGGGTGAAACGCCACTGATTGCCGCGGCGTCACACGGCGGAACAAATGCAGTGAAAATGTTCCTCGAAAGGGGAGCCAATCCAAATGCAAGAGACAATACTGGCGTGACCGCACTCATTGCCGCTGCTTGCGTGTGCGCCGTAATCGATATGCCGGATACCGCCAACGCCATGAAACTGCTATTGGACAACGGCGCAGAGATCGATGCAAAAACTCCTGAAGGCTATACCGCGCTGATGAGTGCCGCGGGAGCGGGCCGGACAAATATCGTCAAGCTCCTATTGGATCGGGGAGCGTTGATCGAGGGCAAGGACGCTACGGGTGAGACGGCGTTGATGGTAGCGGCATCGGGCAGCGCTTACCCCACGATTGAGACAACCAAGCTCCTTCTCGATAAGGGAGGCAATATTGAGGCGAGAGACGCTGGAGGTAAGACGCCCTTAGTTTTAGCGGCGTCTGGAAACGGATTTGATCGATTTCCAACTGTGAAGCTGCTGCTTGAGCGCGGAGCGAATGTCCGCGCCAAAGACAAACATGGCGACACTGCGCTGAGTCTGGCGAAAAAGAACAATCAACAGGATGTACAAAGGGATCACGACAAGCTCGTCGAGCTGTTATCAAATGCGATGTCGGCGTCCCACTAGTTCTGTGGATCCAGCGCCCACTTTCGATTCACATTCTCAAGCACCACCTACCGTCGCAAATCCATCGTGGTTAGGAAGGCGCGGGTGCGAGGATCGAGCCAGTCGCGCAAGGCGTCGCCAAGGAGGTTGAAGGCGAGGACGGCGGCCATGATTCCGAGCGCGGGAAACACGACGAGGTGCGGCGCGTCAAACAAATGATTGCGCGCGTCGTTCAGCATCGCGCCCCAACTGGGAGTGGGCGCGACGACGCCCAATCCTAGAAAACTCAGCGTTGACTCCGCAAGAATCGCTCCTGCCATACCGATGGTCGCTTGAATGAGCACGGGCTGCAGCGTGTTCGGCAGAAGGTGGCGGAGCAGGATCCTCGCGTGGGATGCCCCGAGAGATCGCGCGGCAAGGATGAATTCCATCTCGCGCACCTTCATCACCTGGGCGCGAGCGAGGCGCGCGTACCCGGCCCAGCCTGTGATGATCAGCGCGAGGATCACTTTATCCAAGCCCGGACCCAGGAATGCCGCGAACGCGATGGCCAGAAGAATTCCGGGAAACGATAGGAATGAATTGATCAGGACGATGTTGATGAAGCGGTCGAAGGCGCCGCCGAAATATCCCGAAAGTGAACCTAGCGCCAGTCCTACGAGCCCCGCGCCAAGGACAACCGAGACGCCAACCGTGAGCGACACACGCGCGCCATAAAGCGTGCGAGACATCACGTCGCGGCCGAGTTCGTCCGTGCCCATCCAATGATTGGGGCTCGGAGAAAGCAGGCGATTCGGCAAGCTTTGCGCGGTGGGATTGGCGGGAGAAATCCACGGCGCGAAAATCGCGAGCAGGGTCAGCGCGACCGTGACGGTGAAGCCCCATCGGCCGAGCGCGTTGGTGCGGAGAAATTGACGGAACGGAGATTCCCCTGCCCTCATTGCAGGCGCACCCGCGGGTCAACCATAGCGTAGACCAGATCCGTCAGCAGGTTCACGACGACATACGACACGGCAATAATCAGGATGCAACCCTGTAATAGAGGATAGTCACGCGCCGAAATCGCTTGCACGGCGAGCCGTCCGATTCCCGGCCAGGAAAAAATTGTTTCGGTCACGATCGTGCCGGCTAGCAGCGAGCCGAACTGCAATCCCAGAATCGTAATGACGGGAATCAGGGCGTTGGGAAAGGCGTGGCGGAACAGCACAGCGGATTCCGTGATTCCCTTGGCGCGAGCCGTGCGCACGTAGTCGCTCGATAGCTCCTCGATCATCGATCCGCGAACCATGCGGGTGAGGATGGCGGCGAGCGCTGCGCCCAGCGTGGCGGCAGGCAAGATCAGGTGGCTGATCCCTCCGCGACCGGACACGGGCAGCCACCCAATTTCAATGGAGAAAACGAGAATCAAAATGGGGCCGAGCGCAAAGTTGGGAACGGAAAGGCCCAGCAAGGTGAAAACGGAGGTCGCGCGATCCGCGGCGCTTCCGCGGCGGCGCGCGGAAAACACGCCCGCGGGTACGGCGATCGCAATGCACACAATCAGCGCCGCCAGCGACAATTCGAGCGTCGCGGGAAAGCGCTCGAGCACAATGGGGCGCACGGGCGACGAAAAGCGCAGCGATCTTCCCCAATCGCCGCGCGCGAGTCCCTCGAAATAGCGCACGTACTGCACACCCAGCGGCTGATCGAGTCCGAGCGCATGGCGCAATTGCGAGAGGTCCTCGGGCCGCGCGTCCTGGCCCAGCATCTGCTCGACCGGATCGCCTGGAACAATGTGAATGAGCAGGAAAACCATCGTGAGGATCAGCCAAAGCGCGGGCAGGGTGTACAGAAGGCGCTGCAAAAAATGCCGGATCATTTGGGCTTGAGCACCTTGTCGGCGGTGGGCTTGGCATCGGCCGCGGCCGCAGACGCTGCGCTGGTCCGCTCCGGCAGCGGCTTCAATCGCTGGATTTTCACGCGCGCCACTCTCCTGCGATCCATTTCCACGACGGTAAAGCGAAGGCCGTCAAAGTCAAAACTCTCGCCGCCTCGCGGAATGAACCCAAGCCGCGCGAGCACGAATCCTCCCACCGTGGCATAGGACGGGTCTTCCGGGAGGACCATGTTGTACTGCGATTCAAGATCGCGCAAGCTGAGCGAGGCGTCAAATATCATTGCGGCATCGGGTCCCTGGCCGACAACAACCGGGGTTTGGATGACGTCAAACTCGTCGTGAATTTCGCCGATCAGCTGCTCAAGGATGTCTTCGAGGGTCAAGAGTCCGAGTATCGTTCCGAATTCATCGACGACCATGGCCATCCAGCCGCGGTGCGCGCGCAATTCCTGGAGCAATTCGCTCACGGGCTTGCTCTCGGGAACAATCGAGATTTCGTGCAGCATGCTTCGGGCGTTGAATTCGGCCGGAGGCCAGCCTTCCTGCGCGCGGCGCTCGCGATCGAGGAGCACCCACACCATGTCCTTGATGTGAATGTAGCCTAGTACGTGCTCGCCCGCGCCCTCGAAGACGGGTAGACGCGAGCGCTGCGTTGTGACGAAGACGCGCAACACGTCGTCGAGCGAGGCGTCAGCGGTTATAAAGTGCACGTCCGGGCGCGGCACCATCAGCTCACGCACCTGCATGCGATCGAGCTCGATCGCGCCGAGGATGAATCTCTCTTCTTCTCTTCCGACGAGGCCGCGTTCGCGCGCCTGCTGAATCTGGATTTGCAATTCTTCCGCCGAGTGGACTTGCGTGTGGCTGGTGCGCCCCGAAAACCCGAGGCCGCGCAGGACCCACCGGCTGGCTCCATCGAGCAGGCTGATCGCGGGGCGAAAAACTTCGAGGTACCACTGAAACGGAGGCGCGACCAGAAGGGCGACGCGTTCGGCGCGCTGCAGGCTCATGCTTTTGGGGACGAGCTCGCCCAGTACGACGTGGAGAATTGTCAGGAACAGAAATGCCGCGACGAGGGATACGAGATGAACCAAAGCGGCGGTGTGCCGGCCCGGAAGGTTCGCGACGTATGGGCTCAGCACCGAGGCCAGCGTCGATTCCCCGAGCGCGCCAAGGCCAAGGCTGGTGAGCGTGATTCCCACCTGGACGCCGGAGACAACGCGTTCCAGCTTGCCGATGAGGTCCAGAACAATCTTGGCGCGAAATCCGCCTTCGGCGACCAGCTGCCTCACGCGCGACAGCCGCACGGCGACCAGGGAAAATTCGACGGCCGCGAAAAATCCGTTCACGGCCACGAGCGCGAACATTCCGAGGAGTCGCAGCCCAATCAAATCAGCCTGGCCCTCCGCCGGCTCATTCTAGCAGCCCCAGCATCTCGCCCCAAGCCACATGGGGCGAAGCGGTTCCGCCGCGCCAAGTTGTGCGGCCTGGCTTCACGGAATAGACTGAATCGCCTCTTCAATTGAACCTATGCCAGAAGCGCCCGAAGTTGAAGCTATTGCGATAACGCTGCGCGCGCTCGTGCGGGGCAGGCGCATTTCGCGCGTGCGTGTGCGGCATGCGATCGGCGTTAAGCCCCAGACTGCCGGGCTCTTGAATCGCAGCGTCTCGAGCGCGCGAATCTCGGACGTCGAGCGCCGCGGAAAATATCTCTTGCTGGCGCTCGATCGTGGATGCGTCTCGATGCATTTCAAATTTGACGGCCAACTCGTGTGGTTTGACGGACCAGCGGACGCGCTGAAGCGAAACGTTCACTGGGATGTGGGCTTCGAGTTCGAGGACGGGATGCTCGGGTTCGTGGACCCGCGTCATCTCGGGCGGGTGCATTGGCTCGCGAGGCCGGAAGATTCGTCGGGGATCAAGGCGCTCGGAGTGGACGCGTTTTCACCGCAATTCACTTTTTCTGAATTCAACGAGATTTGCCGAGTGCGGCCCCGGCCGCTGAAAATGCTCTTGACGGACCAGACGCGGATCGCAGGCGTCGGCAACATTTACTCCGCGGAGGCTCTGTGGCACGCGCGGCTCAGTCCCTTTCGCCGAAGCGACCGTCTCACCGCGGCGGAGGCTCGGAAGCTTCATAAAGCGGTTGTTTCGGTTCTTGCGCGTGCATTAGAATGTTGCCTCAACCCGCCGCCCGATTTTCGGAATTCGCAGTGGTGGTTTACCGGCCTGGAAAAAATTCTTCGCGTTTATGACCGCGAAGGTCTTCCGTGCCGGCGCTGCGGTTCGAAGATTCGACGCGTCGAGCAAAGCGGACGATCGACTTACTTTTGCGCGCACTGCCAGCGGCCTTGAACTATGACCACGGTGAATCCAGCGTCGCCCAAAAAGCCCGAGCCGGCGAAGAAGCACGATTTCGAGTTCTCGCTTTCGCGCCTCGAAGAGATTGTCGGCAAGCTGGAGAGCGCGAATCTCTCGCTCGACGACGCCATGAAGCTTTTCGAAGAAGGCGTCCAACTCTCGCGCGATTGCCAGAAATATCTCGAACAGGCCGAGGGCAAAGTGGAAATTCTGCTCAAGAAAGCGGGCGGCGAGATGGCCGCGGAACCATTCGATCCGGAGGCCGAGGAAGACGCCTGATCCGCCTCGCACAAAGCGCGCCCTAGCCGCCGCCCACCTGATGAACCTCCCCGCATTTTTCGAAGAAGATCGCGCCGCCGTGGACGCGGCCCTGGACCGGCTCATGCCCGCCGAGACCGCGCAGCCACCTTCGATTCACCGAGCCATGCGGTACAGCGTGCAGGCCGGCGGAAAACGCGTGCGCCCGATCCTGTGCCTTGAATCCGCGCGCATCTTTACAACGGACGTGACGCCGATCCTGCCGATTGCCTGTGCCCTCGAGTTTATTCACACGTATTCGCTGATTCATGACGATCTTCCCGCGCTGGACAACGACGACCTGCGGCGTGGCAAGCCTACCTGCCACAAGAAATTTGGAGAGGCGACCGCCATTCTCGCGGGCGATGCGCTCTTGACGCTGGCGTTTGAAACGTTGGCGAATGCGCCCATCGAGCCGGCGCGGCGCGTGGCCGTTCTTTCTCACGTGGGCGCCTCGGCTGGCACGGTGAACGGCATGGTCGGCGGTCAGGTCGCGGATTTGGAAGCGGAAGGACGCACCATTCAACCGGCGGAACTTGAATACATCCACCGGTCGAAGACCGCGGCGCTCATCCGAGCGTCGGTCGTTTCCGGCGCCATTGGCGGCGGCGCGGGCGACGAGGACGTGGCACGACTGAAGCGCTTCGGCGAGACGATCGGCTGGGCGTTTCAGGTGGTGGACGATATTCTTGATGTGGAGGAATCCTCCGCGGCGCTGGGAAAAACAGCGGGCAAGGACGCCGCGCAGCAAAAGGCGACGTATCCCTCGCTGTATGGGCTGGAAAAGTCGCGTGAATTTGCGAAGGAGCTGGAAACGCGCGCGATGGACGAGATCAAACCCTACGGCGCGCGCGCTGCGCGGCTTCGGGAGCTTGCAGAACTAATCGTGCAGCGCAGGGCGTAGAGTAGAACAGATTTCAGTCTGTTGCTTTTGGGTTTGTGGCAGGTTCAAACGAAAATCCGTAGTGCCAGGCGATCGCGCTCTTCGACTACATACTTCTTCGGACTGATGGAACCCAACAGGCTGAAGCCTGTCCTACTTACGTGCCACCCAAACATAAACCCGCGAAACTGCGGCTCGACCTGCTGATCGTCGCGCGGGGGCTGGCCGAATCGCGTGAAAAAGCGCAGGCCATGATCCTGGCCGGAGAAGTGCGAGTGAACGGGGCACGGAGCGATAAGGCCGGGGCACAGATCCTCGAGGACGCTCGCATCGAAATCAGCGGCGCGTCGTCAAAATACGCGAGCCGCGGAGGGCTAAAGCTCGAGGGCGCGCTCAAGGATTTTGGAATCGATGTAAGCGGGAAAACTTGTCTTGATATTGGCGCGTCGACGGGCGGCTTCACGGATTGCTTACTTCAGCATGGCACGCGGAAGGTTTACGCTGTGGACGTGACACCGCAGCAGATGGCTTGGCGCCTGCAGCAGGACGAGCGCGTCACGCAAATCAAGGCTAACGCGCGGAATCTTCGACGGGAAGAAATCCCCGAGCCTGCCGATTTTGTGACGATCGACGTTTCCTTCATTTCCATCGCCAAGGTGCTTCCAGCCGTCGTTGCCGCGTCCGGCCAACGCGCTGAATTTCTGATTCTCGTCAAGCCGCAGTTTGAGCTCGACCGCGGAGATGTTGGCCGTGGTGGAATCGTGCGAGAAGCTTCGCTGCACGAACGCGCAGTCGAGCGAGTCCGCCAGGCCGCGGTCGCCGCGGGACTAATCGCGCAAGGCGTGCGGCCAAGCCATTTGACGGGCGCGGAGGGAAATCAGGAGTTTTTTCTTCATGCGAGGCGGGCTGCGACTTGAGGCGGTTTTGTCGCCGGGGCGAAATCGACTCAATGGAAACTCTCGACCGATGCTAAAGTATTGATCGTATTGAACACGGCTGAATAAAAAACGAAATGATCAAGACTGTCGGAATTATTTCCCGCCCACGGCGCGAGGACGTCGCCATCGTCGTGCCCCCGCTTGTCAACTGGCTACAGGCGCATGGCGCGCAGGTGGTCTGCGATTCCGAGACCGGCGACTGCCTCGGATCGCGCGATGTGCAGACTCGAAAGCGCGAGGAGCTTCCCGGCTCCACGGATTTGTTGATCGTGCTGGGAGGCGACGGCACGTTGCTCTCTGCGGCGCGGCTCTCGGTCAACCACGGCGTTCCCATCCTCGCCGTGAATCTGGGCGGCATGGGTTTTCTCACAACGGTTTCGCACGATGACATGTATTCCGACCTGGAGGAAATTTTCAACGGCCGGCACAGCGTCAGCGAACGCGTGATGCTGGAGGCGGAAATTGTCCGCGGCGGCGCGGCCGTCTGGCGGCAGATCGCGCTAAATGACGCGGTGCTCAACAAAGCCGCGCTCGCCCGCATCATGGATGTGGACCTGCGCGTCGATGACGAAATGGTCACGACCTACAAGGCGGACGGGCTGATTCTTTCCACGCCGACCGGCTCGACCGCGTATTCCCTTGCGGCCGGTGGACCGATCGTTTACCCGAGCGTCGAGGCCTTTGTCATCACTCCGATCTGCCCGCACACGCTAACCAACCGGCCGCTCGTCATTCCCGATTCCGGCACGATCGAAGTGAATTTCAAGTCGGAGGACGACGCGGTCTTCCTGACGCTCGACGGCCAAATCGGCATCGAGCTGGCCCGCGGCGATCGCGTGCGCATGCGCAAAGCCGCGAAAAAGCTGCTCCTCGTGCGCCCCGCAAGAAAGTCGTACTACGAAATCCTGCGCAGCAAACTGAAGTGGGGCGAGCGGTAGAGAGAGAACTGGAACCACGGATGCACACAGATGAACACGGATATGAGAAACAACTTAGAGGCTTCGCAATTCAGATGTTCCGGTCTTTTTGTTTTTTATCCGTGTTGATCCGTGTGCATCCGTGGTTCCAAAGCTTTTCTTCATTCGCCGCGGACTAGGTCTGCACGGGATTCGCGGCGACGAATCACTCGGGTGCGTTTTCCTTCCACTAAAATCTCTACCGGGCGCGGGCGCGAATTGTAGTTTGATGTCTGGGCTGTGCCGTAGGCGCCCGCGCCCCATAAAACAAGTACATCTTCTGGAGCTACATTTCCCAGCGGCCAGTCTTGCAGGAAGCGATCGCCGGATTCGCAGACGGGGCCGACGATGTCAGCGCGAGCGCGTGCGCCGCCGGCCGTGGCAGCTCCGGACGCGCGGCGGGCGCGCGTGATCGGATGCGTCGCGTCGTAGAGCGCGGGACGCATGAAATCGTTCATGGCGGCATCCACGATTACAAAATTCTTGCCGCGATTTTGTTTCGTGTACATGACCCGCGTGAGTAGGACGCCGGCTGGGCCGATCAGCGAGCGTCCCGGCTCGATGAGCAAGTGGCAGCCGAGGGGCCGAGCGATGCGCGCGAGTTCCGCGGCCCAGGCCGATTTTTCCGGCGGCTGCTCGGACGTATAGCGGATACCCAGACCACCGCCGCCATCGAGGTAGCGCAGCGAAATGCCCGCGCGGCGAAGCTCGCGCACAAATCCCGCGAGCCGCGAGAGAGCGCGGCGGTGCGGGCCGAGCGAGAGAATTTGCGAGCCGATATGCGCGCTGATTCCCTGCCAGTCAATCCAGCGCGAATCGCGATACTTGAGATAGAGACCGCGCGCGGTTTCCCAATCGATGCCGAACTTATGACTATGCTGTCCGGTGGCGATGTGCGGATGGCCGCCGGCTTTCACGTCGGGATTCACGCGGATCGACGCGGAGGCGCGCACGCGCAGCCGTGACGCTTCCGAAGCCAGCAGTTCCAATTCCGCGGGCGATTCCCCGTTGAAGAGAAGAACGCGTGCTCGTAGCGCCTCTCGAATTTCTTCGCGGGATTTCCCAACTCCGGAAAAAACGATCCGGCTGCCCGGGACGCCGATGCTTCGCAGGCGGTATAGCTCGCCGCCTGAAACAATGTCGAATCCGGCGCCCAGCTTTGCAAAAATGCGCAAGATGCTCAGGTTCGAGTTGGCCTTCATTGCATAGCAGATTGTGTGCGGGAGAACGCCGAATGCGGAATTCATGCGGCGATAGGCCTGCTCGATGCTGGTGCGGCTGTAGAGATATGCGGGCGTTCCGAATCGTTCGGCGACTTGCTCGACCGGCACGCCTTCGCAAAAGAGCCGCGACCCTCGGTAGGAAAACCCCGGTGTGTAGCTCGCGGGATCGATTGCGGCGCCCGAGCGGCGGGACGCGCTCCCAGCTTGACGTGGCGCGCTCACTTGACTTTCATCACCACCAGCGCGCGGTCGTCCGTGATGGCGCCTCCCTCCGTGAACTCCTGCACCGCCTCGAGCAAGCGGTCGGCCAGCTCGCTCGAACTCAAGTTCGCATTCGCGGCCAGAAGATCCTTGATTCGGTGCGTGCCGAAAAATTTTCCCTCGCGATTCACGGCTTCGGTCAACCCGTCGGAAAAAAACAGCAGGATATCGCCCGAGGCCAGCGTGACGCTCCATTCGTCATACGTCGCATCGTCGAAAATGCCGATCGGAAAACCCGTGAGCATGATCTGTTCCACGTGGCCGTCTTTCCAGAGGAGCGGCTGCGTTTGGCCCGCGTTGGCGAGCCGCAGTTTGCGGCGCGCCTTTTGCCAAGTGGCGAAGCAAATCGTCATATAGCGGCCGTCCACGCGGCGGTCGCACACCAATTGATTGAGCACGCGCAGCAGCTCCGCCGGTTGCAGCTTCTGGGGAGACAAGCTGCGCAGCATTCCAGTGGCTACCGCTCCGTAGAGAGCCGCGGCAGTTCCCTTCCCGCTCACGTCGCCGAGCGCCACGCCCAATTGCTGCGTGCCATAGGTCAGAAAATCGTACAGGTCGCCGCAGACTTCGCGCGCGGAATGGATGCGCGCCGTGATGTCGAGGTCGTAGTCGATGTCAGGAACCGGCCGCAGGAGCGCGGTTTGGAGGCGCTGCCCGGCGATCAGCTCGCGCTCCATGCGCGCTTCGTCCTTGGCGACTTTCTCATACAATCGCGCGTTTTCGAGCGAGACCGCCAGAGACGCCGCCAGGATCGTGAGCGTCTGCTCGTGCTCCGCGGTGAAATAATTCACTTGCGGGCTTTCGAGGTCGAGAACGCCGACGACGCGGTCCTGGTGAAGCATCGGAATGGCAAGCTCCGAGCGTGTTTCCGGATTGACCATGATGTATCGCGAATCGAGCGTCACGTCAGCGACGCGCACGGGGAGCTTCGTCGCGATCGCCGCGCCTACGATTCCTTCGTTGGCGCCCACTCGCAGCTTTCCTTGCGCGCTCTGGCCGTATTTCACATCGAGACGATGGCGATACAAATTCGTCGCTTCGTCGTAGAGCAGGATTCCAAGAATCTGATAGTCGATCACGCGCTTGACGAGTTCCGCCGCCCGCCGAAGCAGCTCCTCAACCGCGAGAATCGAGCTGGCCTCGCGGCCCACCTCGTTGAGGACGAGCATCGTGTCCGCCTGGCTGCGGACGCGCTCGAAGAGCCGCGCGTTTTCAATGGCAATGGCCAGTCGGCTGGCCATCAGCGTCAAGACGCTTTGCTGGTCGCGCGTGAAATAGTCCACCTGCGTGCTCTGGATATCGAGGACGCCGATCGCCTGCCCCTTCACCATCAGGGGAACGACCAGTTCCGACCTCACCGAATCGATGATGTTGATGTAGCGAGGATCCTCGCGCACGTCGGGAACGCGAACCGCGCGGCCCGTGGCAGCGGCCGTGCCCGTAATTCCCTGGCCGATGGGAATCACCCAATCCTTGCCGCCCTCGTCGCCGTATCCGATGGTGAAGCGGTGATACAGGCGCTGCATCGATTCGTCGAGGAGGAGTACGCTGAAAATTTCGTAGTCGATCAGGCGCTTCACGAGCGCGGCGGTTTTGCGCAACACTTCGTCGAGATCGAGCGAGGAATTGATCTCCTCGCCGATTTCGACCAGCGTGGCGAGAACTTCCGCCGAGACATTCAGCGGCGATGGGGCTTGCACGGGTTCCATAATTGGTTGTGAATGTGCGCCGCGGCCGGCGATTCAAGGGATTCGAGCGCGGCTCACAAAGAGATTCTTAGTATAACAGGTTGGAATTATGCTCCCGTAAAAAAGCGATGAATCGCCGGCTCTTTGGGGCGAAAAGAACCGGACCAACACTAAGGGAATCAATAACTTGCGGATTCCTTTGAGGTTGAAGTGCCTGGATGGGGAGACGCCGGCGCGGCTGCCTGTTCCATGATCTTGACGCTGGCGCTAGCGCCGACCCTTGTTGCGCCCGCGCACACCATTTTCTTCAGGTCGTCGAGCGTCCGCACTCCGCCCGAGGCTTTCACGCCGATTTGCGACCCCACGACGGCGCGCATCAGGGCGACGTCTTCGGCCGTGGCGCCGCCGGTGCTGAAACCCGTCGAAGTCTTCACGAAATCAGCGCCTGCGCGCTTGCTCGCCAGCGCGGCGCGCACTTTTTCCTCCACGGTGAGTAGAGAGGTTTCAAAGATGACTTTGCAGATTGCGCCGCACCGGTGCGCCGCTTCGACGACGCCGCGGATGTCGGACTCCACGACGTCATCCTGGCCGGATTTGAGCGCGCCGATATTGAGGACCATGTCCACTTCCTGCGCGCCCAGCTTGATGGCTTCCTCGGCTTCGTGAATTTTTACCTGAGGAAGCGTTGCGCCTAGGGGGAATCCAATCACCGTGCACACCTTCACGGCGGAACCGCGGACCAATTCCGCGGCCAGCGGCACATTCCAGGGATTAATGCACACCGACGCGAATCCGAAACGTACCGCTTCCTGGCAGAGCTTGCGAATATCGTCGCGCGAAGCGTCAGGTTTGAGCAGAGTGTGATCGATGAGTCCAGCGAATCCAGCTTCGAGTTCGATGACTGAGGGGCCGCAGGAAATGCGGTCGGCGCCAGCTTCGACAACCGCACGGGTTTTTCTGGCGCATTTCTGGACGCAGTTCAGGTCGCAATCCGCGCAAATTTCGCCGTCGGATGCGGTTGTGGCAACTTCTGCTTTCGGAGCGGCGCCGAGATACAGAACTACTTCTTCGGTGATCGCACGGACAATTTCTTCGAATTCGCGTTGATTTGCTAGGTCAGGCATGCTCGAACCGGCCGGGAGAAATCGGATTCATTCCTTTTTTGCCGAGCGTTCCTCGATGCTTCGTATCTTGTCCACGCGGCGCTGGTGCCGCCCTCCCGCGAACGGAGTAGCGAGCCATAAAGCGACGATTTCGCGAGCGGCTTCCGGCGCGATCAATTTCGCGCCGAGCGTCAACACGTTCGCGTCGTTGTGCTCGCGGCTGTTGCGCGCCGTCGCGCGATCATAGCACAGCGCCGCGCGCGCTCCCGGCACCTTGTTAGCGGCAATCGAGCTGCCGATGCCCGCGCTGTCGAGCACAATGCCGAGCCAGGCTTCGCCGCGCGCCACGGTACGCGCAACGGCTTCGGCGAAGTCGGGATAATCCACCGCCTCCGCGCTGTTTGTGCCGAGATCAAGAACCTGATAGCCCCAATCGCGAAGATAGGTTTTCAGTTGTTCCTTCAGCTGGAAGCCGCCGTGATCGGCGCCAATCGCCACGATTCGCGCGGATTTTTCTGGTGAGCTTTCATTCGGCGCGTTGCTGTAAGGTATCCCCTGTCCGCGGGCCGAGACAGTGCGGAACGTGATCCCGCGCCGTTCGGCCTCTTCGCGCGCCAGCGGCGTAATGATCGTGTCCTCGGTAATGGAGAGTTCGCCATTTTGAGGGACACGCTCCAAATCCGCGGCTGTTATAAGAGGTTTCATGAGAATGGCAACGGATTAATCCGCGCAGACACGCCACTACGACGGAGGAAGGGAAAGCACGCACACATCCTTCAAATTGCGATAACGTTCGGCATAGTCCAGCCCATATCCCACGACGAACTCATTCGGAATCTGGAACCCGACATAATCCGCCTTGACTTCTTTCTTGATGCGCCGCTCGGGCTTGTCGAGGAGCGCCGCAATTTTCAGCGTATTCGGCTTACGCTGCTGCAAAACGCGCAGCAAATAGCCGAGCGTGAGCCCGGTATCCAAAATGTCCTCGACCACGATCACGTTGAGGCCTTCAATGCTGGTATCGAGGTCCTTGTTGAGGCGCACCTGGCCGGACGTCTGGCTGCCGTGCCCGTAGCTCGAAACCGACATGAAATCGAGCGACACTTCGACGTGAATCTGCCGGATCAAATCCGAAAGAAAAATGGCCGCGCCCTTGAGAACCCCGATCAGGTGAACGCGCTGGCCTTTGTAGTCCTTGGAAATCTGTGAGCCGATTTCGTGCACACGCTTTTGAATCGCGCTGCTGCGCAACAGGATTTTCAGATGTTCCTGTCCGTGACCATGCACTGTGAGTTGCCTCCGATTCGGAGCGGCTACTCTAGCTCAGGGCACACCAAAGCTCAAGGTATCGCGCGCGGATTCACGTCCGTTCGAAGCGCGACGCGATTGCTTCGGTGCGCTCGCCGTGGCAACCTTGAGAACACCTATGACATTGGCGAATGAGAATTGGAAGGACAAGCGCGTCATTGTAACAGGCGGCGCCGGATTCATCGGCAGCGTACTGGTGTGGGAGCTGAATCGACGCGGCTGCGAGGAAGTCGTGGTCGTGGATTTTCCGGGGCACGGCGAAAAGACCGCCAATCTTTGCGGCTTGGGGTACACGGAATTCATCGAGCCCCCGGCGCTGTTGGGGCGGCTTTCTTCCAGGTCACTCGCGAAGCTCGACTGCATTTTTCATCTGGGCGCGTGTTCCTCCACAACAGAAACCAACGAAACATATCTGCGCGAAAATAATTACGAGTACTCGCGCAAGCTCGCGGAATGGGCGCTCGGAACGGGCGTGCGTTTTGTCTACGCGTCGTCCGCGGCAACCTATGGAGACGGCAGCGCGGGGATGGACGATTCCGATCCGGCGCAGCTCGAGCGGCTGCGACCGCTCAATCTGTATGGCCAATCCAAGCAGTGGATGGACCTGCACGCGTGGCGCGAAGGATGGCTCGATCGTATTGTGGGGCTAAAATATTTCAACGTCTTCGGCCCCAATGAAAACCATAAGGGCGACATGCGCAGCCTGGTCTGCAAGAGCTACGCCGAGGCGCTGAAGACCGGCGTGATTCATCTTTTCAAGAGCTATCGCGCGGAGTACCGCGACGGCGAGCAGCGGCGCGATTTTCTGTACGTCAAGGACGCGGCGGCGATGACGCTGCACCTCGCGGCAAATCCCTCGGCGAACGGGATTTACAATATTGGTTCAGGCGAGGCGCGAAGCTGGAATGATCTCGCTCGCGCTGTCTTCGCTGCCCTCGGGCGCGAGCCGCGAATCGAGTACAGCGACATGCCGGAGACGATTCGCGACAAATACCAATACTTTACGCAGGCGAATATCGGGAAGCTGCGCCGCGCGGGCTACGACCGGCCGATTACGTCGCTGGAGGCCGCCGGTCGGGATTACGTAGTGAATTATCTGGTGCCGGGGCGAACGATCGGAGCGAGTGGCGCAGACTTCCAGCCTGCGGGGGTTGGTGGCAAGAAAGATTGATCTTGCGCCCTGGGCGAAGGCCAGGGGCTGAAGCCCATTTTTTCGGACAGCTTACGGCACGGTTGAAACCGTGCCCTACAAACAAGGCCTTTGGGTTCTCACGATGCCACTACTGGAGCGCTTGCCGATCCGTGGTAGCCTTTGGCACTCGGAGACAGCTTCAACTTAGACGGACTTCCCTAGCACTTTTGACGCCTCGGCGGGCCGTGTCGCACCCCAGACCTCGCGCGCCGTCTCCACCACGAGCCGCAGCTTCGCTTCCTGCTCCGCCTCGGTCAGAAGATTCCCCTCCATCGTCGACGCAAATCCGCACTGCGGGCTAAGGGCCAGGCGGTCGAGGGGGACGATCTTTTCAGCGACGCGGATGCGGCTCTTGAGTTCGTCCTTCGTCTCAAGCGCGGATTTTTTGGTGCTGACGAGACCCAGCACAACGGTGCGGTCCGGAGGAACCTGCGCGAGCGGCTCGAAACCGCCCGAGCGCTCGTCGTCAAATTCGAGAAGAAATCTCTGAAATTTCGTTTTTCCAAAAACTTTCGCAATCGGTGAGTAGTCTCCTGAGGCATAAAACTTGCTCTGATTGTTGCCGCGGCAGAGGTGCAGGCCGAATATGACGTTCGGATGGCCGGCGATCACCGCATTGTCCATTTCGATGGAGAGATCGAGAAGGCGGTCGGGATCGTTGCCGCGCTGGCGGTAGCCTTCGCGAATCTTTGAGTCGATCAAGGCGGCGTATTGCGGCGAGTCGACTTGAACGTACGTGCAGCCGAGACGAACGAGCTCGTCGACTTCGTCGCGAAGCAAATCGACGAGGTCGGCCAGGAATGCGTCCACCGTGGCGTACGCGCCACTCGATTTTTTGGAATCGTAGTAAGCAGCCGCCTGCTGCGCGCTGAGGAGCGTCGTCTTGGCCGGGTGATCCGTGCGTGCGCGCAGATACGTGTACTCCTCCGCGCACATATGGCGCTTGCGGCGCATTTTCGAGACGACCACCGGCCTCGTTTGGACAATTTCGTTGCCCTTTTCATCACGAAATGGGATGGACCAGCCTCCGGACTTGTCAAATCCGTCCATCGCGTCGACTAAGTGCCCGAAGAATGCGTATCGCCGCATCTCGCCGTCGGTCAGGACGTCCAAGCCGCAGCGAAGCTGGAGCGCGACCGCCTCGTCGACGGCGCGATCTTCGATACGCTTGAATTCCGCATCGCCCAGGCGGCCCGCCTCGTGGTCCGCGCGTGCCTTCTTGAGATAGGCGGGGCGTAGCAGGCTGCCGACAACGTCGCTTCGAAACATCACGGGCTCCTTCCCGATGTTAGGTCGATTGTGCTTAAAGTGGGAGACGGAGGGGAGTATATCACCGACAGGCGAGGTACCGTAGGTTCCCAGGTTTTCACTAGTTGGCAAATCGATATTCTGAGACGGCCACTCCTGGCTTCCCCATGGGTAGGTTCGCGAAATGGTGTTTGCAATTGCGGAGGGCTGGGACTGGCTAATTGACCAGTGGGCATTGTTAATGCCATTTCACAAAAATTTTCGATTGTTGGCAAAGAAAGTATGAATTGGATTGAGGGACAACCCTGTTCTATGGTCTGGCGGACTATATCAGGAGTTAGCGGGCCGAGCTGCCCGTCAGTCGGTGTCCGACCTGCATTAAATGAATTTAAGGGGTGTTCGAACATGAGCTACTTCCGGGGTCGTAGTGTGCGATTGGGAGCGTATTGTGCCACCATCGCGCTTTTGTTAGTTGCTCGAATTGCGATTGTGCACGCCCAAGGCGGCACGGGAACCATCACTGGGATCGTCCTCGATCCCAAGGGCTTGGCGGTGCCAGGAGCCAAAATCGATATCCTCAACACGGACACTGGAATCGCGCGTCCTCCGCTTTCGACAACGGAGTCGGGCGTTTACACGGCGCCCTTCCTTCAGCCGGGCAAATACCAAGTCTCTATTGGCAGGGAAGGCTTTCAGACTTACGTTCGCAAGGACCTTCTCCTGCAGGTAGGACAAACGATAGCCGTCGACACA
>Ga0210394_10001704_pt1 | contig 33549 bp, 28 predicted proteins | sample IncBWC12MmetaG_FD_160121 | JGI IMG/M metagenome (GOLD analysis project Ga0210394, IMG submission 160121) | Forest soil microbial communities from Barre Woods Harvard Forest LTER site, Petersham, Massachusetts, United States - Inc-BW-C-12-M | ecosystem: Environmental > Terrestrial > Soil >... | reverse complement strand
CGGTTTGTCGGTTGTCGGGGGTCGGGGGTCGGGGGTCGGGGGTCGGGGGTCGGGGGTCGGGGGTCGGGGGTCGGGGGTCGGGGGTCGGGGGTCGGAGCTGATGTCTTGAAGGAAGCGTCAAAGCTCCGACTCCCGACTCCCGACTCCCGACCCCCGAATTACGACCTGCCGTTCGTCGCCGGAGGGAAGGATCGCCCGCTGCGCTTCACGGTGTTCGGCAACAACCTGCTGAACCGGCAACCGGAGGAGACGATCATAGGCAGCGTGAACCGCCTGGTGGGGCGGGAGTTCTTCGCGCAGATGGAGATGCGGTTCTGACAGATTAGAATCCGCGCACTATGCCAAACGAGATCGACGCCCTTCTCCAGGAACATCGCTCCTTTCCGCCATCCGACGAGTTTCGCAAGAGCGCCAACGCGAGCGACGAGACGGTCTACGACGTCAAGGACCGCGAGGCGTTCTGGGCGTCCTGGGCCGAACAGCTCGACTGGCACACGAAGTGGCAGACGGTGCTGGAGTGGACACCGCCCTACGCGAAGTGGTTCGTCGGCGGAACGCTGAATGCCTCGGCCAACTGTCTGGACCGCCATCTGGCCACGCGCGGCGACAAGCAGGCCGTGATCTGGGAAGGCGAGCCGGGCGACGTGCGGACGTTTACCTATCGCGAGCTCCACGCCGAGGTCTCGAAGTTTGCGAACGTCCTGAAATCCCTCGGCGTGCAACTGGGAGATCGCATCGCCATCTACATGCCCCTGATACCGGAAGCGATCGTGGCCATGCTGGCCTGCGCGCGCATCGGCGCCGCACACTCCGTCGTCTTCGGCGGCTTCTCCGCCGAGGCGTTGCGCGACCGGATTCAGGACGCCGAGGCGAAGGTGCTCATCACCGCGACATCCGGCTATCGCCGGGGAAACCTCGTCCCGCTCAAGAAGCTCGCCGACGCCGCAACGGCCGACTGTCCGTCGATCGAGCACGTGGTCGTGGTGATGCGCCGCGCCGCGGCGGAGGAGATGGACGACACGGTGTCGATGCAGCCGGGCCGGGACCGCTGGTACCACGACCTGATGCTCAACGCTTCGGCCGACTGCGAGCCCACGTGGGTCGATTCCGAGCAGATGCTTTACACGCTCTACACGAGTGGCACGACCGGCAAACCGAAGGGCATCGTCCACACCACCGGCGGCTATCTCACCGAGTGTTACGCCACGTGCAAATGGGTTTTCGATCTGAAGGAGAGCGACGTCTACTGGTGTACGGCTGATATCGGATGGGTGACCGGTCATTCGTACGTCGTCTATGGACCGCTGGCCGCGGGCGCGACGGTATTCGTCTACGAAGGAGCGCCGGACTGGCCGAAGGACCGCTTCTGGTCTCTGATCGAGAAGCACAAGGTCACGATTTTCTACACGGCGCCGACGGCGATCCGGGCCTTCATGAAGTGGGGCCACGAGCTGCCTGAAGGACACGATCTTTCGTCGTTGCGGCTGCTCGGATCGGTCGGCGAACCGATCAACCCCGAGGCCTGGATGTGGTACCACAAATGGATCGGTGGAGAGCGCTGTCCCATCGTCGACACGTGGTGGCAGACGGAGACGGGCTCGATCCTGATCACGCCGCTTCCCGGTCTCGTGGCCACCAAGCCCGGCTCGGCCACGAGGGCGTTCCCCGGTATCGACGCGAAGATTCTCGATGAACGCGGAAACGAGGTGACGGTCGGCGGCGGCTATCTCGCGGTTACCAGCCCATGGCCATCGATGCTGCGGGGCATCTGGCGCGATCCGGAGCGCTATGAGAAACAGTATTGGGCGAAATGGCCGGGCATCTACTTCACGGGCGATGGCGCGAAGCGCGACGAGGACGGCTATTTCTGGCTCCTCGGCCGCGTGGACGACGTGATCAATGTGGCGGGCCATCGCATCGGGACGATGGAGGTGGAGTCGGCGCTGGTGGACCACAAATCCGTGGCCGAGGCGGCCGTCGTCGGCATCAACCACGACATCAAGGGGACCGCCATCGCCGCGTTCGTGATCGTGAAGGCGTCGCGGTTGGAAGAGGCAAAGCTCGACCCGGCGAAGTTCGAGAAGGAGTTGAAGGACCACGTCACCGAGAAGATCGGCGCCATCGCCAGGCCGGAGAAGATCCTGATCACCGCCGACCTCCCGAAGACGCGTAGCGGCAAAATCATGCGCCGCCTGCTCCGCGATATCGCCGAAGGCCGTGCTATGGGCGATGTGACGACGCTGGCCGATCCGACGGTGGTGGCCAGCTTGAAGGATAAGTATGAGGAGGAGTCGTAGGTTGCGGTCACGTGGTCTCGCGGTTGCGAGGTCGCGCGGTGTCTGAACCCGCCGGCCGCGAGACCGCCCAACCGCGCAACCGCGCAACCGCGTTGATCACCGGCGGCTCCCGCGGCATCGGCCGCGCTCTCGTCGAACGGCTGAGTGGCGACGGCTGGAACGTGGCCTTCACCTACGTGGCGTCGACGGAACTGCCGGAAGGATTTGCGCTTCAGGGCGATGTGCGCGATCCGGAGCGCAACGCGGCCATCGTCGAGGAAGTGGTGGCGAAGTTCGGCGCGCTCGACGCGCTCGTGAACAACGCCGGCATCCGGCGCGATGGGCTGCTCTACAACATGACGAATGAGGCGTGGCGCGAGGTGCTGCAGACAAACCTCGACGGCGCGATGTCGATGACCCAGGCAGCGCTCCATCCGATGATGAAGCAACGCCGCGGCGCGATCGTGAACGTCGCCTCGCTGAGCGGTCTTCACGGCGTAGCCGGCCAGACGAACTACGCGGCCGCCAAGGGGGCGCTGATCGCCCTCACACGCTCGCTGGCACGCGAGGTGGCGCGCAGCGGCATCCGCGTGAACTGTGTAGCGCCGGGCCTGGTCGAGACCGACATGATCGCCACGCTCGAAGCCGAGGTGAAGAAAGAGATGATCCGCGCCGTCCCGATGCGGCGGGTCATCAAGCCCGCCGAGGTCGCCGCAGCGATCGCGTTCCTGCTGAGCGATGACGCCAGCGGGATTACGGGGCAGGTGTTGTGCGTGGATGGGGGAACGTCGGCGTGAGCTTGCGGCTGCCAGCTCACCGCTTGACGAACAAGCGGTAGATCAGCGCGGTACCGAATCCCCAGGCGCCGTTGACGAGCGGGCCGATCATCATCGTCTTCGGGTTCCAGCCGCCGGCGATCGGCATGTGCTTGAGCGGGGCCACGACGAACCAGGCCACGAGCGTCGGGCAGATCGCGCCGAAGACGATGGCAGCGATCCAGAAGGCGGCGCCGCGGCGTCGTTCGATCAACGGCATCATGATCACGCCCCACACCCCGCCCCAGAATGCCAGCGAGATCACGGCCGGGATACCAAACGGCGGCACGTGCTTCATCGGCCACGGCGCGTTCGGCACGTAGCCGAAGTGGTGCAGGATCCAGAGAACGGCCTGATGAAAGACAAGTGTGGCGACGAAACCAGCCACAAACCCAATGATCCCGCGTTTGGCCATCACAGCACCCTTCGAAAGTAGTCGATCGTCTTGGTCAATCCCTCTTCCAACGGCACGACAGGTTCCCAATGAAGCAGAGTCCGTGCCTTGGTGATGTCCGGACGGCGGATCTTCGGGTCATCCTCGGGGAGCGGGCGGAACTCGATCGGTGCTGTGCTTCCCGTGAGGCGCTTGATCTCCTGCGCGAACTGCAGCACGGTCATCTCATTCGGGTTGCCGATATTGGTGGGATTGACCTCGTCCGACATCAGCAGCCGGTAGATGCCTTCGATGAGGTCGGTGACGAAGCAGAACGAGCGCGTCTGCGAGCCGTCGCCGAAGACGGTCAGCGGCTCGTTGCGCAGGGCCTGGGCGATGAAGGCCGGCACGACGCGGCCGTCCTTGATGCGCATGCGCGGCCCGTAGGTGTTGAAGATGCGGACGATACGCGTCTCGACGCCGTGGAAGCGGTGATAGGCCATGGTCATAGCCTCGGCGAAGCGCTTCGCTTCATCGTAGACGCCGCGCGGGCCGACGGGATTCACGTTTCCCCAGTAGTCCTCCTTCTGCGGGTGGACCAGTGGATCGCCGTAGACCTCGGAGGTGGAGGCGATGAGATAGCGGGCCCGTTTGTCTTTTGCCACGCCGAGCGTCTTGTGAGTGCCGAGCGATCCGACTTTCAGCGTCTGGATCGGCTTTTCCAGATAGTCGATCGGGCTGGCCGGGGAGGCGAAGTGCAGAACGTAGTCGAGCGGCCCGTCGATGTGGATGTAGTTCGTGACGTCGTACTTGACGAACGAGAAGCCTTCACGGCCGATGAGGTGCTGGATGTTCGCGGGATTGCCGGTGATGAAGTTGTCGATACAGATCACTTCGTGGCCGCGCTCCAGAAACAGCTCGCAAAGGTGCGAGCCGAGGAATCCGGCACCGCCCGTGATCAGAGCCCGCGTCGTCAAACGTGCTCCCGGACTTGCTTGTCGCCGGCGCGCCCGACGGATACGTAGCGAAAACCTTCCGCCTTCATCCGCTCCGGATCGTAGACGTTTCTCAGATCGATGATGAGCGGCTGCTTGAGGAGCTTCCGGACGCGCTCGAGCTTGAGGGCGCGAAACTCGTTCCACTCCGTGGCGATGACGAGCGCATCGGCGCCGTCCGCGGTCTCGTAGGCATCGCCGCAGTAGGTGACGTCGTCGAAAATCTTCTTCGCGTTCTCGATCGCGCCCGGGTCATAGGCACGGATGATCGCGCCCTGCTTCTGCAGACCTTTGATGATCGGGATGGCCGGCGAGTCACGCATGTCGTCGGTCTCCGGCTTGAAGGCCAGGCCGAGGATGGCCACCGTCTTGCCGCGAACGTCTCCGTGGAGCGCATCGATGACTTTGTCGACCATCCGCTCCTTGATGTTCTCGTTGACGCGCAGCACGGCCTCGATGATCTGAAACTCGTATCCGAACCGGCGGGCAATGTCGGCGACGGCGGATGTGTCTTTCGGGAAGCAGGAGCCGCCATAGCCGGGGCCGGCCTGCAGGAACTTGGGGCCGATGCGCGAATCCAGGCCGATGCCGCGCGCTACATCCTGCACGTCCGCGCCGAGGAGCTCGCACATCACGGCCACCTCATTGATGAACGAGATCTTCGTAGCCAGGAAGCCGTTGGCGGCGTACTTGATCAGCTCGGATGACTCGACGTTCGTCACCACGAATGGGATCTCCAGCGAGTGCAACGGGGCGTAGATCTCCTTCATCAGCCCGATCGATTCCTCATCGGAGGCACCGATGACGACGCGGTCGGGCTTGAGAAAGTCTTCGATCGCGGAGCCTTCACGCAGAAACTCGGGGTTTGAAACGACGGATCCCCTGTGACCGTTGCCGGATTCCGCAAGGATGCGCTCGATCATCCGGCCAGTGCCGATGGGGACAGTCGACTTGGTGATGACGAGCTTCGGCCCGTTCATGTGTTCCGCGATCGTGCGGGCGACATCCTCGACATAGCGAAGATCGGCCGAGCCGTCAGGCTTGGGCGGCGTGCCGACAGCAATGAAGATGGCCCGGCTGCGGCGAATGGCGTCCGGCAGGTCGGTGGTGAAGCGCAGGCGTCCCTCGCCGACGTTGCGACTGACGATTTTGTCGAGGCCTGGCTCGTAAATCGGAATCTGGCCGTTGTTGAGGACGTCGATTTTCTTCGGATCGATGTCACAGCAGATGACGTCGTTGCCAAAGTCGGCCAGGCCGGCCCCGGTAACGAGCCCGACATAGCCCGTTCCGATCACTGCGATATCCACCTGGGAGTCCTCCGGAAAGAATGGTGCCGCGAGCGCGCGGCGCGAGATCGTAACAGAAAGCAAACCAGAAACCAGAAAGCAGAAACCAGAAGCTCCGCTACGCCAAGATGTGCGCGCTGCGAAGCATTTTGTTTTCTAGTTTCTGGTTTCTGGTTTACATAGGCGGCGACGTCGAAGTAGTCGCCGTCGTTGTCGTCGTCGTTGCAACCGGCGGCACATCCGGCGTGGGGGTTTCGCTCTTCGGGGCCGGCTTCACGGCCGGCGGTGGCGGAGGCGGCGCGGCAGGGGGCTTAGCCGATTCGGTGTCATAGCGTTTCTGAATGCCGCTCTGCTGTCGATTGCGAATCAACCAACGAAGGAGCTTCGACTCGTTGATGCCGATGAGGATGTCGTTCACCGACTCGTAGACCGAAGGATCGGTGACCAGTTTTCCGGCCGTCCCTTCGCCACGATTGATCTTGGCGACGGTGTCGTTGAGCTGGTGCAGGAGACCGGTGAACTCCGCGAGCGACTTGTCGGCGTAGGCTTTGTCGTTCATCAGCCGAGGCACGAGACCCTGACCGCTCTGATAGGACGAGGTCAGCGCGGCCAGATTCGCCGAGGTGACTCGCAGGTTGTCGACGAGGTCGAAGACCTTCTTCTTACCCTCGGGGTCACTGAGCAGAGCCGGGATGGCGCCTTGTCCGCTCTTCAGGCTCGTCTGCACGTCCGTGACGAGCGTCTGCAGCGCGCGAGCGCTCTCCTGGATCGATCCGGTGAGCGTGGATGCAAAGGTGTCGTCGTACACGAGCTTGCCGACCAGACCCTTGCCGCTTTCGACGTGGCCGAGGATGGCGTTCGTCTTGTTGAGCGTCGTCAGGAAGGTGTCGGTGATTCGCTGCTTGGTCTCCGGGGTGGTGGTCAGCTCGCCGATGAGCCCTTCGCCGTGATCGACGCGGCTGAGGATGTTCTTCAGCGAATACGAGATCTGCACGAAGTTGTCGACGAGGTCCTCTCCGGAGGAGATGAGCTGATCGACATTGGTCTGCCGCGCCGCCGGTATCAGCGACCCCGGCTCGAGGGCATCGAACTGCGGGCTGCCCGGCGAGATGTCGATGTAGCTGTCGCCGGCCAGAAGGCCGAGCTTTTTCAGGCGCGTGCGCGAATCGGTACGGATGCGGTCGGCGTACTTGCGGTCGACCATCAGCTCGATGTCGACGTCGCGCATTTTCGGATCGCGTGGAAGAGTGATGCCCTTGATGACGCCGACTGTGACGCCGGAGATCTTGACCGGGTTGCCCTCGGCCAGGCCAGTGACGTTGTCGAGGCGGACTTTGTACTCGTTCTTGCGCGAGAAGATCTTCTGCTCCGAGCCTATGAAGAAGACGAAGATCATGAGCACCAGCAGAGCTGCCGCAACAAGGAGCCCGACGCGGACCGTTTTTTCTTTGGGTTTGGTTGCCATCGTTTTCGTACCGACCTGTTCCTTCGTTTCCGGTTTCAGTGAGTGGGCTGCGCGGCCGTAACGGAGGATGCCTTGAGAAACTCGCGCAGCACCGGGTGATCGGTGTCACGAGCCTCTTCCATCGTGCCCACCCATTCAAAAACACCCTTGTTGAGAAAGGCGATGCGATCGCCGACCGAGAACGCCGACTGGATGTCGTGGGTGACGACGACCGAGGTGACGTTCAGCTTCGACTGCAGATCGATGATCAGCTCGTTGATCTTGTGCGCCGTAATCGGATCGAGACCGGTGGTCGGCTCGTCGTAGAGGATCATCTTCGGATCGAGGACGATCGACCGGGCCAGACCGACGCGTTTGCGCATTCCGCCGGAGAGGTCGACCGGCATCAGGTGCTCGGTATTCGGCAGGTTGACGAGCTCGAGTTTCTCGCGGACCGCCCGTGCGATCTCGTCCTCGGACATTTCGGCGTGCTCGCGCAGCGGGAAAGCGACATTCTCGAAGACGGTCATCGAGTCGAAGAGCGCGCCACTCTGGAAGAGCATTCCGAACTTCTTGCGGACGCGGTACAGCTCCTCTTCCGGATGGTCGGTAATGTCTTCGTCCTCGACGATGACGCGGCCGGAGTCGGGAGCTTCGAGCCCGAGCATGTGCCGCAGGGTGACCGACTTGCCGCTGCCCGATCCGCCGAGGATCACCAGGACCTCGCCGCGATACACCTTGAGGTCCGCTCCGCGGAGAACCTGCTTCGAACCGTAGGCTTTGTTGACGTCGCGAAACTCGACGAAGAGATCGCGGGCATGGCTTCGCCTTTCAGGCGTCCCGCGGACCTCGGCGCGGCGTTCGGTGTCGATCGTCGTGTCAGTCATCAGAAGAGGAAAAGGAAGAGCTTAGTGAGAAAGAAGTCCATGATCAAAACGGTGATCGATGCCGTGACGACGGTGGCGGTCGTGGAACGGCCGACCCCGTCCGCGCCTCCGCTGGTGCTCAGTCCGTTGAAGCAGGCGATGAGTCCGATGGCGAAGCCGAAGAAGAAGGTCTTGCCGATGCCGGAGCCAAGATCGTTGTACTTCACGGTCTCGATGACGCTCCGGATGTAGAAGTTCGAGCTCAGGTGAAGGCTGCCGACGGCGATGATCAGCCCGCCGACGATGCCGATGAAGCAGGCCAGGAGCGTGAGGAGCGGCATCATGACCGTCGTGGCAAGAACGCGCGGCACGACGAGCTTGCGCACGGGGTTCGTGGCCAGCGCGCGAAGGGCGTCGATCTGTTCGGTGACTTTCATCGTACCGAGCTCCGCGGCGATGCCGGCGCCGACGCGGCCACCCACCATCAGCGCCATGAGCACCGGCGCAAGCTCGCGTATGAGCGAGAGCGAGACGACCTTGCCGATGAAAAGCGAGCCGCCGAAGTCGGAGAGCGAATACGCGGTCTGCAGCGCCAGCACCATGCCGATAAAAAGCGAGGTGATGGCCACGATCGAGATCGAGCGGACACCGATCTGATCGAATTGCGCGATGACGATCTCGCGGTCGATCGGTCCGCGAACGAATTGCTGGATGGTCTGCACGGCCAGATCCGTCAGTCCACCGAGATAGGCCAGCGCTTCTTCCGAGTGACCCCGCACCCGGTCAATGAGCCCGCTTGCCCGCTCCGAAACGCTAGGCGCGGCTGGTTTGGGGGCGGCATTGGTTTGGAGGATGGAGGTCAAGGTGACGGGGCAACTTTACACCGGTTGCCGGGTATGGCGGTCGCGCGGTCTCGAGGTTTCGCGGTCTCGCGGCACTTCAGATGCGAGCCGTCCCTGCCGACCTTTACCGAAAAGCCAACCGCGAGACCGCGCAACCTCAAAACCGCGCTACCGCACTACTGCCCTCCAAAAATCTCCCGCAGCAGCTTTCGGATGCTGTTCTCCTTCTTTCGTTGCTGTTGCTGTGGCGTGGGGGCTCGCTGGGCCGGATTGAGCACCGTCCCAGCCGGCGTCTCCGTCTCCGCGGGCTCGTCGTTGTCGCGCCAGAAGGGGCTCGGCTCGCCGCTGCCGGCGTGGAGCGGGCATACCGAGGTCGGCTCGGTGCCGGCGACGAAGATCTCGTTCTTCGTCTGCGGGCAATTCGGTGTCGCGAGCATGCCTGACTGCGGATCGATCTGACGGTCGACGACATCCTCGGGACGTTTCCAGTCGACGTCCGGAATGAGGCCGCCGACACGATTCATGTTCACCGTCCAGATCGGAACGCAGGCGTCGCCACCGGCCATACGGACGCTGTGGCCATCGTCAAAGCCGAGCCAGACCAGCGACAGGATGCGCGGCGAATAACCGATGAACCATGCATCGCGATAGCTGCTGGTCGTACCGGTCTTCCCCGCAAACGGCCGCCGGAAGCCGAGCGCATGGGCCTTGGTGGAGGCCGTACCGTAGTTGAATACGTCCTTGAGGATGTTGTTCATCACGTAGCAGACGCTGGCGGGTGCGACGCGTTTCATCTTCACCTCGCGCGACTCCAGCAGCTTCCCCTCGCGGGTGGAGACGGCCAGGATCGAGATCGGCTCGGCCTTCACGCCGAGGTTCGCAAAAGCCGAGTAGGCGTAAGCGATCTCGAGAGGCGTCACTTCAAAGGACCCGAGCGACACCGACGGATACGGCTCCAGATGGCTCTCGATGCCGATGGCCGCCGCGGTCTTGATCACGTTCGGCACGCCGGCGTTCATGGCCGCGCGCACGGCGGGGATGTTGTACGAGTGCGCCAGCGCCTCGCGCACGGAAACCTGGCCGTGGTATTGGAGGTCGTAGTTCTGCGGGGTCCAGATCGCGTTTCCGCTCTTGACGCTGATCGGCGAGTCGTCCAGCACCGTCGCCGCCGTAAAGGCCTGCTGACCGCGCGCGGGATCCATCGCCGTGGCGTAGACGAACGGCTTGAAGAGCGAGCCCGGCTGGCGGCGTGCCTGGATGGCGCGATTGAACTGCGTCTTCGAGTAGCTCCGGCCACCTACCAGTGCCTTCACGTAGCCGGTGCCGGGCTGGATCGTCAGAACCACCCCCTCGAGCGGCGTCGGCGAGTTGCGCAGATAGCTGTGACTCTTGTTGAGCGCGTCGATGCCTGTGTCGAGGGCCTGCTCGGCGGAGCGCTGCATGATGGTGTCGAGCGTCGTGAAGATGCGCAGCCCCTCGGTCCTGAGCTGGGTCTCGGGATAGGTCTCCTTCAACTGCTTGAGCACGAGGTCGACGAAGAACGGCGCGCTGCGCGATGTCTTCGGAAAGCGCGACTTCGTCAGCGGCGACGCGACGGACTGGGCGTATTCGGCCTCGGTGATGTACCCCTGCTCCTTCATGAGTTGCAGCACCGTGTCGCGGCGCACTTTGGCGCGATCCGGGTGAGAGAGGGGCGAGAGGACATTCGGCGATCGGATAATGCCGGCCAGCGTGGCCGCTTCCGGCAGCGTCAGGTACGTGACGTGTTTGCCGAAGTAGACCTGCGAGGCCTGCTCGACGCCGATGATCTGCACCGCGCCGTTCTGCCCGAGGTAGATCTCGTTGAGGTACGCCTCCAGGATCTCCTTCTTGTTGTAGCGCGCCTCGAGCAGGACCGCCATCAGCGCTTCGAGACCCTTGCGCCGCCAGGTGCGCTCGGGATTGAGATAGAGGTTCTTGATCAGTTGCTGCGTGAGCGTCGACCCGCCGTGCGTCAGGGTCTTGTTGCGGATGTCGGTGACCAGCGCACCGAGCGTGCCGCGGATGGAGATGCCTTCGTGATGATAGAAGTTCTTGTCCTCGGTGGCGATGATCGCTTCGCTCACGAATTTGGGCACCGAGTCCAGCACGACCGGGAGCCGGTCTTCCATCTCGTTGTTGTAGATCGAGGTGATCAGTTCGGGCTCGATGCGGATGCCGCGAAGGGCCACGCCGTCGTCGAGCCGCTTGATGTCGCGGACCGTCCCGGCGGCGTCCGTGTCGATTGCGACTGGCAGCGCGCGGAACTCGATGTCGGGATACTCGAAGTTCTGCAGGTAGATCTCGATCGTGTTGCCTGCGTATCGGTACTCCCCGGGGTTCGACACGCGCACGGCCACCTCGTGATAGCCGACGTGATTCAGCTTGGGCTCGATGAGCGCGCGCGGAATCGTCATTCCCGGAACGATCGGCGTGGCATCCGAATAGATCCGGCTCGGCAGGTCCCAGCGCCGGCTGGAGTCGAATTTCTTCGTGATGACGACGTAGGTGTACCCGACGAACGCCAGGAGGCCCACGAAGCAGATCATGACGAGGAAGGCGATCCCCGCCGAGTGCCGCCAGAGGAAGTCTTTGATCCGGGAACGGTTGCGCATCCAGTTGAGGGTACCAACAAACGACCGCCGTCTTGTCATCCTGAACCGCCGAGCGCCCCCTTCGGCTCGGTGGGCGGGCTCAGGCAGGCTCTGGGGCTGAATGTTCACTTGGAGGATGATGGTGGCATCGTGGCCAAATTGTCCTCTCTCTTCTGCGCGATCCTGCTTTGCGCCGCTACGGCCAGCGCCGAGGACACCGCGCCTTCAATCGCGCTTCTGGTGACTGACTCGGATGCTGCCGCGATCGCGAGCCGCATCGGACTCGCGCTGGGATCGGCGAATGCGCTGATGCGCACCACCGCGGCACGGGTCGCACTGGTTCGCGGGATCACTTCCGTGCTTCCAGGGGTCCGCGAAGCGCTCGCCCACGAAAGCGACACGACGGCGGCGCGGGAGGAAGTGCGGGCGCTTGTGATTCTCGGCGACGCCTCCGATGTCGACCTCGCCATCTCTTCGACGCGAAACCTGCCGCGCGCCATCGACGATGTCATCGCCCGCGCCGCGGCTCGGAGGAGCGATGGCTTCGAGATCTATGTGACGAAGCTTCGCGCGCTCGGGTTTGTGCCTGATGCCGCATTCTTCACGCAGGCGTTCTGGCGCCGTCAAACGATGGCCGTCCCCGCGGGCTCCCGTCTTATCGGAATGCGTGATGCCGTCGCCTGGCAAGCGCTTCTGGCGGCGTTACACGCCTCGCATCTGGCCATGCATCCCGATGTCCTCACCGCCTCGCTCAATGCGACATCCGAAGAGATTCGCACAGCCTCCGTCTGGTATCTCGTCCGCTCATATACCCCCGATCCGACGCTCATTCACGAACACGTGCGCGTAGCGCTCGGCACGCCGGCTGAAGAAGCGAGCGCACGCGAGGCGTTCGGCCGGGAGTTGCTGCGCCGCATGCTGGGCAGCGAGAAGAAGGATGATCCGCGCTGGCTGGAGTGGCTGCAAACGAACGAAGCCGATCCGCTCGTCGGATCCGATGATTCGATCTTCCAGTACTTCACCGATAAGGAGTTCATCGTCCGCAAGAACCACTGCGGCGTGGCCAGCTACGACTGCCGGATGCCCGAACGCCGGCCTGGACGGACGATTCCTTCGGCATTTGTCGCCGAGCCGTCGTTCATGCTCCCTGAGGTTCTGCCGGCAGGCCTCGCCGACGGCGTCCTTGCGGAGACGCGCTGCAACGGCTCGTGGCTGGGACTGGCCACGGCGTCGAGCGATACCGCCGGTCGGATGGCCGGTATCGACCTGAAACGGATTGAGATGGATTCGGCTTGCGAAAAGGCAGTGATGGCTCTGATGCGGCTCTCACTTGCTACGCCGGGATCAATCGATGCGCCTCTGACGACGAGCAATATCCTGCTCGTTCACACCCGGAACCAGCCGGCCTGCCTCGACGAAGCGCCTCTCACGGCGACGTCATTCTCCACACCGCACCAGGTTGGTGGCGAGGTAACGAGACCCATCGTCAAGCATCGCCAGGAGCCTCATTTTCCCGAGTCCGCGCGCCGCACCATGGGCGTCAACTCGGTCGTAGTCGTCATCGCTCGCTGCATCATCTCGCGCGATGGCTGCGTGCGGGCTATCCAACTCGTCAAGCAATCACCGTTTCCCGAGGTGAACAGCGCCGCTATTCTCGCGCTGTCGCAGTGGACCTTCGAGCCAGGCCGTCTTCGTGGCGAGCCGGTCGACGTCGTGTTCAGTCTGACCGTCAATTTCGCGACGAACCGGTGAGGATGACGGCTGGAGTTGATCAAAAGGGTCGCTTGCGGCTTGTCACCTTCTTCACTACTCTTAGGCCATGAGTATTCCGATCAACCTGCCGGACGAACTCGCGGCACGGATCGACGATGTGGCAACAGATCGCACTGCTTTCGTTGCGGAGGCGGTCCGCCGTTTGCTCCGCCAGCCACACAGTGAGTCACCTCACGACGAGATCGCGCGGATCAACGAGCTGGCGGACGAACTGAATCGAGAGGCTGAGGAAGTCCTCGAGTATCAGGTCATCGCGTGAGACGTGGCGAGTTGTACCGCGTGCGCCATCCTTCCGGCGCCGATCCCCGACGGTTCAGGGTATTCGTGGTCGTGGCCCGTCAGCCTGTGATCGACTCGCGGTTTTCAACCGTGATTTGCGCGCCGATCGATTCGGCGTTCCACGGCCTCTCTTCGCAAGTAGCCGTGGGAATCTCTGAAGGGCTGAAGCACGAAAGCGCTATTCATTGCGACGAACTCGTGAGCATTGCGAAGGCCGCGCTTACCGATTATGTCGGAAGTCTTTCGCCGGAGAAGGTCGCACAGTTGGATCGTGCCCTCGCGGTCGCAGTCAGCCTAGACGTTAGGTAGAGCGATACTGCGAAGAGCAAACGGCCTACCATCAGATCCCACGCGTATGAGTGTTACGCGAGAATGACGAATGCACGTGATGGCGCGCGAACGTGAACCAAAATCTCCCCTTGTTTTCTCTTCTACCGGCGCTCGTTTTCACCGCCGAACAGTAGGCGAGAAATAGCTTCAGGTGAAACCTCATCTCGTCCTGCACCACCCCCGTGGCGCCGCATTGTTCGAATCATCTCGATAATCGCGTCATAGGCTTCGGGTGAACTCAAGGAAGCATGACCGCTCGCACGCGCCACGCTTTCGACGATCGCTGGATCACCGTACATGACTATTCGCGCCTTAGACTCGATTAGCAGGATCGTAAACTCGAGCTCCTTCTCTGCGTTATTAGCTCGCCGTGCGATTGCGAGGCCAGATATGGCCTTGATTAGGTTGATGTAGGCTTCGTTGCGCAATGCCGACAGCGTCTTGGCCGATTCGAGCCGCCGCGAAAGACTATGCTGCAGCCACGATACGACGATGCCTGAGGCGAACGCGATCAACGCAACCAATAGGGTGAGTTGCATGGTGTCTCTCTACCCCTACACCACCACCCCTTCCGCCCTCGCGTACCCCTCCACCGCCTCATCCTCGTACCCACCGTGGTACTCGCGCGCATCCGGGCGTTTGATCTGGGAGTGAGGGACGACGCGGTCGCGGCGGGCGCCGCGGAAATCGTCCAGGGATTGGAAGCCGCGGGCTTCCATGAACTCGGACATGCCGGACATCAGGGTCTTGATGACGTTCGGGCCGATGGCGTGGTCGAGCATGGCGGCGGTGCAGACCTGCACGGTGCCGCAGCCAAGGAGGAAGTAATTGAGGGCGTGGTCGAAGGTGGAGATTCCACCGATGCCCGAGAACTCGCGGTCGGGAAACATCTTCGTCAACTGCGACATCTTCGCCAGCGACAGCGGGAGGATGGCCGGGCCACCCAGACCACCCGCGGAGACGTACCCCTCGACGTTCATCTCGAAATCGAGGGTGACGGGATCGATCAGCGGGAGGGACGGCCAGGTATTCGACGACACCACCGCGTCGGCGCCGCCGCGGAAGCAGGCCTCGGCCTCCTCGACAATATTTGCAGTCGCGGGCGTCAGCTTCACCCATACGGGGATGCGCGACACTTCCTTCACCGCCTGCGTCACCACCGAGCAGAGCACCTTGTCCTTGCCGACGTTCGAGCCCATGTCGACACGGTCCATGTGCGGGCAGGAGAAATTCAGCTCCAGCGCGTCCGCCCCTTCGTCCTGCAGCGCCTTGGCCAATGTCTGCCAGTTGTGAAGTTCCTTGTCGTTGCCCGATCCAGCCATGATCGAACCGACGATGATGTTCTTCGGATATGCCTTCTTGATCGCGGCCAGCTTGCCGATCCACCAGTCGAGCGGCTTGTCGGAGATCAGCTCCCAGTTCCATGACGCCATGACCGTCGTCCCCGGGCGCTTCGTCATCGAGAGGCGGGCTCCCTGATCCTCGGAGCGGAGGAACTTCGTCTTCGGACCCTTGACGTTCACCACCGGATGGAGACCGATCGTTTTCGTCACCACGCCCCCCCAGCCCGCCTCGAAGGCGCGGATGATGTTCGCGTCCGATTCCGTCGGCGGCGCCGAGGCCAGCAGAAAGGGGTTCTGGAAACGGATTCCCGTGAACGTCGTCGATAGGTCGGCCATCGGCTCCTCCTTTGGGGAAAACGATGATTGTAACAATGTTGTGCCGTGAGAGACCGATAGACTGTGCGGCATGAAGAGAGTCGCTACGGTCGCCCTTTTCCTCGCTGCCTCGACGTTGTTCGCCCAGCAGAATTCAGCGCCGGCCCAGCATCCGCTGTCCGCGCTCCCCTACACACCGAGCCTCGACATCCCCTCGATGGACCGGACGGCCAACCCGTGTGCTGACTTCTACCAGTACTCGTGTGGCGGCTGGATGCAGAACAACCCAATTCCGCCCGACCAGGCGTCGTGGAGCGTCTACGGCAAGGTCACGGAAGAGAACGAGGAGTACCTCTGGGGAGTCCTCCTCGACGCGTCCAAGCCGCGCGCCGACCGCACGGCCGTGCAGCAGAAGATCGGCGACTTTTTCGACGCGTGTACCGACGAGACGCGCATCGAAGAGCTGGGAGCGAAACCGCTGCAGCCGCTGCTGCAGGAGATCGCCGGGTTGAAGGCGAAGTATGAGCTGGGAGCGTTTCTGGCGCACCAGCATCTGCGCTCGAGCGGGAGCGGCTGGATCTTCGGCTTCGGGTCGACCCAGGACTACAACGACGCGTCGCAGGTCATCGCCGAAGCCAGCGCCGGCGGGCTGGCCTTGCCCGATCGCGACTACTACCTGAAGACGGATGCGAAGTCGAAAGAGATCCGCGAAAAGTACCTGGCCCATGTGGCCACGATGCTGACGCTCATCGGCGAGTCAAAGGCCGAGGCGAAGAAGGACGCCGCCACGGTGATGCGCATCGAGACAGCGCTGGCGAACGGGTCGCTCACGCGCGTCGAGAAACGGAATCCATACAACCTGTCCCACAAGATGACGGTGCAGGAGTTGGGCAGGATCGCGCCGTCGTTCGAATGGAAATCGTATCTCGCCACCACTGGCGTGATCGGCAACGTACAGACGCTGAATGTCACCGAACCGAAGTTCTTCGCAGCGGTCCAGAAAGAGTTGAAAGGTGTTCCGCTGGCTGACTGGAAAGCCTATCTGCGCTGGCACGCCGTCCATAGCAGCGCGCCGTACCTGTCGAAGAAGTTTGTCGAGGAGGATTTCAACTTCTACCGCAAGACGCTGCGCGGCGTGAAGTCGATGACTCCCCGCTGGAAACGCTGCGTTCAGTACGTCGACCGCGACCTCGGCGAAGCGCTCGGGCAGGAGTTCGTGCGCCGCACCTTCACGCCGGAGACAAAGGCGAAGACGGTCGACATGACCAGGCGCATCGAATCCGCGATGGCCGACGAGATCAAGGGCCTCGACTGGATGACGCCGGCCACGAAGGCGCGCGCGCTGGAGAAGCTGCACGCCGTCGCCAACAAGGTCGGCTACCCCGAACGCTGGCGCGACTACAGCACGCTGAATGTCGTCCGCGGCGACTTCTACGGCAATGCTTCGCGGGCCATCGTGTTCGAGTCGAAGCGCGATCTGGCCAAGATCGGCAAGCCGGTCGATCGCGACGAGTGGGGCATGACGCCGCCGACGGTCAATGCCTACTACAACCCGCAGATGAACGACATCAACTTCCCCGCCGGCGTGCTGCAGCCGCCGCTCTACGACGCGAAGCTCGACGACGCGCCGAACTACGGCAACACCGGCTCGACGATCGGCCACGAGCTGACGCACGCCTTCGACGACGAAGGCCGCCAGTTCGACGGGCAGGGGAATCTGAAGGACTGGTGGACCGCGGACGACGCCAAGGCCTTCGAAGACCGCATCAATTGCGTGCGCGACCAATACGCCGGCTACACCATCGTCGACGACATCAAGATCAACTCGAAGCTGACGTCCGGCGAGGACGTGGCGGACCTCGGCGGGACGCTCCTGGCCTACGTCGCCTGGAAGGCTGCCGACCCCAACGACGCAACACCGATCGACGGCTTCACACCCGATCAACGCTTCTTCATCGGCTTCGCGCAGTGGGCTTGCGAGAACCAGCGCCCGGAGAACCTCCGGGCCAACGCCATCACCAATCCCCATTCGCCAGGCAAGTACCGCATCAACGGCATCGTCTCCGACCTTCCTCAGTTTCAGAAGGCATTCAACTGCAGCGCGGACTCGCCGATGGTGCGAGCGAAGGCTTGCCAAGTGTGGTAGATCGGTTGTCGGTTGTCGGTTGTCGGTTGTCGGGGGTCGGGGGTCGGGGGTCGTAGCTTTGGCATCCGAATCCGACAGCCTCTTTTGAGTGGCAGTAATGAGAGAGAGTGGCAGTAATGAGAGAGTGGCAATAATAGGGAAGCCGTGACGAGGCGGTCGGGGACCTCGGGAGCTGTAGCTCCGACCCCCGACTCCCGACTAGCGACCCCCGGAGAACAAACATGCGCCACATCGCCATAGCCGCCGCGTTGCTGTTCGCTATTTCGTCCCAATCGCAGCAGTCATCGCAACCGGCTCCGGTCGCGGGGCCAGTTGCGGCGCCAGCCCCTCTCGTCGAGAAGATCGACGTCTCTGTCGTCAACGTGGAGGTTACCGTCACCGACCGCCACGGCCAGCCGGTAACCGGTCTCAAGCAGGACGATTTCGAGGTTTTCGAGGACGGCAAGCAGCAGCCGATCTCGAATTTCTACGCGGTCGAGAACGCGCAGGTGCAAAGCGGGCCCGGTATCGAGACGATCAAGGAAACGATTCCGGCGCCCGTGCCGGAGCGTTTTCGCCGCAAGGTGCTCGTGCTGATCGACAACCTTTGGGCGACCGGCCATGGACGCAACGCCGCTCTCGATAAGCTGGAGTCATTCGTCAATGAGCACTTCGACGACGGGCGTTACGACGTGGCCATCGCCACAGTGGACAACCACGTCCACCTCCTGCTACCGATGACCTCGGATAAGAAGGTGCTGCACGAGGTCCTGTCGCGCATCCGCAACAGCGGATCGCGCGGGGCCAACACCGCCCCGATCGTTCGCGACGAGATGGCGTTAGCGAACGTGGTCCCTGAGAACCCCGTGAACAACGATTTCTCTGGAGTAAGGCACTTCCAAACGCAGGAGAAAGTACTCGCCGCCTTGGCCAACTTCAACGAGTCGGCAAATCTCGCCCAGCAATCGATCTTCGCCGATCAGTCGATGGAGGGCATCACGGAGGCTGTCCGCGCATTCGGTACCAGCGAGGGGAGAAAGATCCTCCTTCTTGTAACCGGTTATCTCCCCGTAGGGACGGTCTCGCCGCTGTCCCGCGTCGGCGACGGTCAGCAGTACGACAGCCACATTCAGGATCTCGCACACGACGATTCGCGCCTGGTCGCCTACCGCGACCGCCTCGTGCGCGAAGCGAACGCGTCGAACGCCAGCATCTACATCATCTCCACCGAGGGGATCGTGGAAACGGCAACGGACGTCGGGGTCGGCCGTGACCAACCCATCATCGCCGGCGTGGCGGCAGGTTCGAGCCCCCAGGATACGGCACCTATGTACTGGCTGGCTCGGGAGACCGGCGGGGTCTTCATGCCCGGCAACAGGATCGAAAGGTCCTTTATCGATTTCGACCGGCGCTCGGCCAGCTTCTACTCGCTCGGCTACCGTCCGCCGCATCCCGAGGATACGGGCTATCACCGCCTGAGCGTGCACGTGAAGGGGTACCGCGGCTACCAACTGCAGTACCGCGAAGGCTACTCGAGCACGTCCACGGACCTGCAGATGATGCGCACGCTCGGCTCACCGCTCGGAGCGGCCATGCAGCCGTCGACGATGACCGTGTCGCTGATTCTCGGAAAACCGCTGTACCACGGGATCACCGCGCTCCTCCCGATCAAGGCAGCGATGTCGATGGAGGCGCTGCAATACATCACTGACACGCGCGGCTCGCGCACCCGGCTCCATGTCTACGTATCGATCTTCGACCCCGATGGCCGCAACATCACGGTGGCGAAGTCGTTCGCGGATATCGTCGTCCAACCGAACGAAACCACCACCGGCCCGATGACCGTCACACTCCCGCCGCTGATGTTGGCCAAGGGAACGTATCGCGTCGTGGTCGCGGTGCGCGATGAGCTGACCGATCACGTCGGACTGGTGACGCAGAAGATAAACCTGTAGGCGATTAAGCGTAGCGCCGGCGGCTCGCCGGCTGTACCGCTGCCGGCTCGGCGGCGGTTTGGTCGATATAAGCCGCCAGCGAGCCGCTGGCGGTCCAGCCGGCGAGCCGCCGGCGCTACGCCTGTCCCACCCTCAAGTACCCCTCCACGCACGCCGCCAGCTCGTGAATGTCGAGCGGCTTGCGGAAGACGCGCTGGACGACGCGGGGGCAGCGCTGGGCGATGGCATCGTCGGGCAGTGACGTCCTTCCCGCGCTCGTGATCACGAGCACCGCCGGCGGGTCGTAAAGCGTCTTCACCGAGGGATCGGACGTGAGGGCATGGAGCGAATCGAGAACGTCGATGCCGCTCATCTTCGGCATCATCACGTCAAGGATCATGACGGCGTATTGGCTCGTGACAATCAGATGCAGCGCCTCGACGCCGTCGCGCGCGCCGGCGACGTTGACCAGCTCGTGGCTCTTCAGACATTCGATCAGCAGCCGCCGAATCGCGTCGTCATCCTCGACAACCAGCACGTTTCCGTTGCGCATTGGAGCGTTCCGAGTTTGGTTGGTAGCATAAAGTCCGCCATGATCGACTTCGGCCCCGACGTGCTCCATGATTTCGACCGCGCCTCGCAACTCGAATGGCTCGAGACGAACGGGCTCGGCGGCTGGGCAGGGTCATCGATCACGTTCGCCAACACACGGCGCTACCACGGCATGCTCGTCGCCGCGTTTCCGGGCCGCGCGGAGCGAACAGTGCTTGTCTCCAAACTCGACGAGACCGTGGCCGGCGTCGATCTCGCCTCCAACCGGTTCCCGGGCTGCATTCACCCGCGTGGCTTCGAACATCTCACGTCGTTCCGGCGCGGCATCTTTCCCGTTTGGGAGTACGCCGCGGGCGACGTCACCCTGCGAAAGACAGTCGTGGCGGCGCATGGCGAGAACCTGACGATCGTGCTGTACAAGGTCGTCGATTGCCCATCACCGTTCGAGCTTCGGCTGACACCGTTCCTCGCCGGCCGCGACTACCACTCGCTCATTCACTGTACCGACGCGGCCCTCCCCTACGTTCACATCGACGTGCCCGGAGCGAGATTCGAGGCCAAGCCCGACTGCTGGAAGCAATTCGTCTATGACCGCGAGCAGGAGCGTGGGCTTGATTACGAGGAGGATCTCTTCACGCCCGGCTCGTACGTCGTGACGCTCAACCGTGGCGATGTATTGCCGGTGGTTCTTGCTACGCAGGAAAGCGACCGGGATGCGCTGGGGATGATCGCGGCTGAGCGAGAGCGGAGAGAGGCGTTAATCGGGAGTCGGGAGTCGGGGGTCGGGGGTCGGAGCACGCAACCGTCTGCTTCAGAATCTCCGATCCCCGACTCCCAACCGCAGACTCCCGATGAAGCGACCGGGCAACCATCTCCGACCCCCGACCCCCGACCCCCGACTCCCGACTCCGAGACAACCCCCCTCCTTCTGGCATCCGACCAATTCCTCATCGATCGCGAGGCGGACAAGAAAACCATCATCGCCGGCTACCACTGGTTCACCGATTGGGGGCGCGACACCATGATCGCGCTGCCGGGCCTCTGCCTTGCCACGGGCCGCTTCGGCGAGGCCAGACAGATCCTTCGCCGCTGGCTGGCCGCGGCCAGCAAGGGAATGATTCCGAACCGCTTTCCTGACGGCACGTCCGAGCCGGAATTCAATTCCGTCGACGCCGGGCTATGGCTGTTCGTCGCCGTCTGGCGCTACTGGGAAGCGACCGGCGACGAGGCCTTCGTGCGCGGCGAGGCGCTGCCGATTCTGCGCGATGCCATCGACTGGCTCGAGCGCGGCACCCGCTTCAACATCCACGTCGATCTTGACAGCCTCCTCTACGCCGGTGCGAGCGGCGTGGCCCTGACATGGATGGACGCCATCGTCGACGGCGAGGCCGTCACACCGCGCCGCGGCAAGCCGGTCGAGATCAACGCCCTCTGGTACAACGCATTGCGGATCGTGGCGGCTCTCAACGGCGAGGAGTTGCTGACCGAGCGCGCCAACACCGTGCGCGAGGCGTTTGAAGCCGCCTTCTGGAATCGCGACGCACAATGCTGCTTCGACGTCGTGAATCCGACCGACGCATCGATCCGTCCGAATCAGCTTTTCGCCATCGCGCTGCCGTTTCCGCTCTTCGAGGATGCGCGCGCCGAGGAGATCCTCAGCATCTGCGAATCGCAACTCCTGACACCGGTCGGTCTTCGCACTCTCTCACCCCGGGACTCGCGCTATCGCGGTCAGCTCCTCGGCGATCAGCACTCCCGCGACACCGCCTACCATCAGGGAACCGTCTGGCCCTGGCTCCTCGGCATCTACATCGATGCTCTCCTTCGCTATCGCGGCGCCGCGGGAGCCGAAGCCGCGCGAGACCTGATCGCGAACATGTACACGCATCTCGCCGAGGCCGGCGTCGGCACGATCAGCGAGATCTTCGACGGCGACGCCCCCCACGCCCCACGTGGCTGCATCGCCCAGGCCTGGAGCGTGGGAGAAGTGCTGCGGGTTCTTGCGGCGATGTAAACAAGGACCAATCCGCAGATGACGCAGATGTACGCAGATAAAACCAGAAACCAGAAGCTAGAAACTAGAGACCAGAGACCAGAGATCAGAGATCAGAAAGTGAACGGCCATTTCTGGTTCTGGTTTCTGGTTTTATCTGCGTACATCTGCGTCATCTGCGGATAAAGCCTTTCGTTCGGCACGGCGCAACCCTTGCTATCGAACGCCCAGAGCGACACGATGGACACGATGCCGACCTCCCTCCTTACCGACTGGGACTACCACCTCTTCAACGAAGGCAGCCACACCCGTCTCTGGGAAAAGCTCGGATCGCACGTCGTCACCCGCGACGGTGTGAAGGGAACGATGTTCGCCGTCTGGGCCCCCAACGCCGCTGCCGTCAGCGTGATGGGCAACTGGAACGGCTGGAATACCAATCAGCACTTCCTCGAGGACCGCGGCCCGTCCGGCATATGGGAAGGCTTCGTTCCCAACGTCGGCAAGGGTGCGCACTATAAGTTCCACATCCGCTCGAAATACAACGACTATCGCGTCGACAAGGCCGATCCCTTCGGCATCCTTCACGAGACTCCACCCGACACCGCCTCGGTGATCTGGAACCTCGACTACGACTGGCGCGACCAGGAGTGGATGCGCGATCGCGCAACACACAACGCCTTCACCGCCCCGATGTCGATCTACGAGATGCATATCGGATCATGGAGACGGGTCGCCGAGGAAAACAACCGGTCCCTCACCTACCGCGAGCTGGCCGGCCCCCTGGCCGAATACCTGCGCAAGATGAACTTCACCCATGTCGAGCTCCTGCCGGTCATGGAGCATCCCTTCTACGGCTCCTGGGGCTATCAATGCACCGGCTACTTCGCCGCCACCAGCCGCTATGGCACGCCGCAGGACCTCATGTACCTCATCGACGTCCTGCACCAGAACGGCATCGGCGTCATCCTCGACTGGGTCCCGTCCCATTTCCCCACCGACGAGCACGGCCTCTGCTACTTCGACGGCACGCATCTCTACGAGCATGCCGATCCGCGCAAGGGATTCCAGCCGGACTGGGGATCGCTGATCTTCAACCTCGGCCGCAACGAGGTCCGCTCCTTCCTGCTCTCGAGCGCGATGTATTGGCTCGGCGTCTTTCACGCCGACGGGCTGCGCGTCGATGCCGTGGCATCGATGCTCTACCTCGATTACTCGCGCAACGATGGCGAATGGATCCCGAACGAGCACGGCGGCCGCGAGAACCTCGAGGCCATCAGCTTCCTGCGGCGTCTCAACGAGGATGTCTACAAAGCGCATCCGGACGTACAGGTCATCGCCGAGGAGTCGACGTCATGGCCGATGGTGTCGCGCCCGACCTACATCGGCGGCCTCGGGTTCGGGATGAAGTGGGACATGGGATGGATGCACGACACGCTGCGCTATTTCGCGCTCGATTCCGTCCACCGCAAGTTCCACCACAACGATCTGACTTTTCGAGGGATGTACGCCTTCACCGAGAACTTCGTCCTCCCGCTGTCGCACGACGAGGTCGTCCACGCCAAAGGCTCGCTGATCCGAAAGATGCCGGGCGATGAGTGGCGGCAATTCGCCAATCTGCGGCTGCTCTTCGCCCACATGTACTCGCAGCCGGCCAAGAAGCTGATATTCATGGGCGGCGAGTTCGGGCAGTGGCGCGAGTGGAATCACGATGCTGCTCTCGATTGGGACCTTCTCGACTCGGAGCCGAACGCCACATTGCAACGCTGGGTCGAGGATCTGAACAAGGCCTACCGCGACATCCCGGCGATGCACGAGCTCGATTTCTCCCCCGAGGGATTCGAATGGATCGACTGCTGCGACACGGAGAACAGCATCATCGTGCTGATGCGGAAGTCGAAGTCGGAACCGGAGCAGCCCGTCGTCATCGCCCTGAACTTCACGCCGATGCCGCGCTACAACTACCAGATCGGCGTCCCCTCCGGCGGCCGGTGGACCGAGGTCCTCAACAGCGATGCCGTCATCTACGGCGGCAGCGGACAGGGAAACATGGGCGGCGTTGACGCTGCCCCGATCCCCCTGCACGGTCGCAAGTGGTCGGTCACGCTTACGCTTCCGCCCCTCGGTGCGGTGTTTTTGCGTCCATCTGCGTCATCTGCGGATGAATCTTCTTTCGCAGATGACGTAGAGAACGGATGAACGACGTTCGATTCGATGAGACATGCGATGAGATGGCCCCTTGAATTTCGAACCTGTCGCACGCCTGTGGAAGCGCGAACGCTGTTTACCGTCGAGAGCCTTCTCCCCCGCGCTTTTCAGCGGGGGAGAAGGTGCCAAAGGCGGATGAGGGGGCGGTGCTCGCGATGGATTGACCTTGTTGAAGCTTCCCCGACCCGTCCCCGCTCAAATCAGCAGCCGCGCGTCCCCTCACCCGGCCTTCGGCCACCCTCTCCCCGCTCATCGCGGGGAGAGGGATCTCGACGGGTACCATCCTGGAGCCTTTGTAAGTAATGCGGGCTAATCCACCAGATGAGACGATACATTCGCCGGCAGGCCTCGCACTCGGCGCCCATCTGATTGAACCCGGCCATTGCGAATTTCGCGTCTGGGCACCACTCATCGACAACGTCGAGTTGCACATCGTCGCACCGAACGACCGCCGCATGGCGATGTCGAAGAACGCCAACGGCTATCACGAAGCGATCGTCGAAACCGGCGCCGGCACACGCTACTTCTTCCTCATCAACGGCAGGGAACGTCCCGACCCTGCTTCGCGTCTGCAGCCCGAGGGAGTGCATGGACCATCCGAGGTCGTGGCCAGTGAGTTCGAATGGCACGATGCCGGCTGGCGCGGCATTTCGCTCGATAACTATGTCCTCTACGAATTACATGTCGGGACATTCACTCACGACGGGAGCTTCGACGCCGTCATCGCCCACCTCGACGCGCTGAAGGACCTCGGCATCACCGCCATTGAGCTCCTGCCGATCGCGCAGTTTCCGGGCACGCGCAACTGGGGCTACGACGGCGTCTACATCGGCGCGGCCCAGCATTCCTACGGTGGACCGGCGGGACTGAAACGCCTCGCCGATGCCTGCCACGCCCGCGACCTGGCTCTCATTCTCGACGTCGTCTACAACCACCTCGGGCCGGAAGGAAACTATCTCGCCGAATACGGCCCCTACTTCAGCGACCGCTATAAGACCCCGTGGGGCCAGTCGCTGAACTTCGACGGCCCGCACAGCGACGAGGTGCGCTGGTTCTTCATCCACAACGCCCTGCAATGGATCGATGAGTTCCACATCGACGCTCTGCGGGTCGACGCCGTCCACGCCATCATCGATCACACCGCCGAGCCGTTCCTGCAGGACCTGACCGCGGCCGTTCACGAACGCGCGGATGCCCTGAGCCGCAACGTCTACACCTTCGCCGAATCCAACCTGAACGATCCCCGCGTGATCACTCCAAAGAACGACCTCGGCCTGGGCTTCGACTCGCAATGGTGCGACGACTTCCACCACGCCCTGCACGCCCTCCTGACCGGCGAGACCTCGGGCTACTACGCCGGCTTCGGCCGCACGAGCGACCTGGCCCGCACGTTCAAAACCGGCTATCTCTTCACCGGCCAGCACTCCCCGTACCGCGGCCGCAAATTCGGCGCCGTCCCCAAGACGCGTGACGGCAAACAGTTCGTCGTCTTCGCGCAGAACCACGACCAGGTCGGCAACCGGATGCTGGGCGACCGCCTCTCCAGGCTCGGCTCCCCCGCCAAGCTCCGCCTCGCCGCCGCCGCCGTCATCCTCTCCCCCTTCATCCCCATGCTCTTCATGGGCGAGGAGTACGGCGAAACCGCCCCGTTCCAATACTTCACCTCCCACGCCGACGAAGCGTTGATCGAAGCCGTCCGCAAAGGGCGTCTCGAAGAGTTCGAGCGTTTCCAATGGCCCGGCGATCCTCCCGATCCGCACGATGAGGAAACCTTCCACCGTTCGAAGCTGTCCCGTGAAGAGCAGTTCGGATTGAGCGAGCTCTATCGCGAACTGCTACGCATTCGGCGTGAAACGCCCGCGCTGCGGTCGCTCGATCTTGATCCGGTCGAGACGTGTGCCGACGATGAACGGCGGACGCTGCTCGTGAAACGGGGGGATACGCTGTTGGCGTTGAACTTCAGCGACGAGGAGCGGACGATCTCGCTACCGTTCGACGGACAGTGGACGGCGATGATCGTAGCGCCGTCGGCTCGACGGCTGGACCGCCAGCGGCTCGCTGGCGCTACGTTGCTGATGCCGCCAGCGTCGTTTGAGCTGTTCCGAACTGGTGCCTAGCGTAGCGATGGCGGCTCGCGTCGATGAAACCCCGAGCTGGCAGAGGTGATTCGTAAGCTGCCGAGAATCAAAAATCGCCTCTCTTTCGGGGGGTCTTAACGCCTGATGCCCAGAGGTGAACTTCGAACGTAGCGGGATCATCAGCAGGCGATATGCCTAGATCGCGTCGGACCTCGAATAAGAGCTTTGCTAGAAGCGCGTCGTGTCGTTCTTTCGTTTGATTCGGATTCGACGACCCCACTTCGTTATGAAAAAGCTGGAGGGCTTTGAGCACCGACTGAGGCGCAAAGAGAAGAATGTCATTTGACGCACGCGCGAACCGCTGTTGGCCTTCCGCCGTTGATTCGTCTTTGATGATTCCAGTGAGGCTTGCGACGAACTCCTTGTAGTGATTCATCTTTTCATTGCGCCAAGCTGCGTCGCGCTCGGCACGCTTGGTGAGTACGTATCCAGCAACCGCAACTAGCAGCGCCGCTGTCGCTGAGATAAACGCTGTGATAACCGCGGTTGTCATTCGAGTTCGGACACGGATTGTATCGGATTCCGCGAGCACCGGACCCAAATCACCTATCCCTTCAGGTTTCGCGCGCTATACTTCGCCGCGTGCGGGTGCTCGCTGCGGAGCTTGTATTCACTCGTTAAACGTGTCGATGAATTCCGTTGCACCAGCCCATGACATGGAGAGGTACAGATGAAGATATTCATCAGTTGGAGTGGCGAGAGGAGCCAGCTTCTCGCCCAGGCTCTGCACGCTTGGCTACCGCTCGTACTTCATTACGTGAAGCCGTGGCTGTCTGAGGCCGATGTCGCCGCCGGTGACCGTTGGGCTCAGGCGGTCGCCAAGGAACTTGAGAGCTCGAACTTCGGGGTGATCTGCGTGACTCCGGAGAATCTAGGGTCTCCCTGGGTCCTGTTTGAGGCCGGCGCGCTTGCCAAGTCGATGCAGGGCACAAAGGTCATTCCGCTCTTGTTCAACCTTGAGTTCAGCGACATCAGTGGCCCGCTCGCTCAGTTTCAGGCAAAGAAATTCGAACGGGGCGGCTTGGCGGAAGTTGTTCATTCGATCAACCAATCAGCGGACCAGCCAGTGCCTGAGGACCGAGCCCGCCAACTATTCACTGCCCTGTGGCCCGAACTCGAAAAGCAGCTTGAGTCAGTTCCTAACCAGGCATCGACCGAAAAGCACATGCGTCCACAACATGAGATTCTCGAGGAACTGGTTACTGGTGTCCGCGGACTTGATGCACGCGTTCGAGATCTGGAGGGTGTGGTATCCGAACTAAGCCCCCGTTCCCGTCGACGGCGACTCCGCCATTTCGATCCGATGATGTTCGAGGAAATGGCGCACATGATGTCAGGCGAAGGTGACGACCCGATCTCACTTCTCATGTTTGGCGCCTTACTGAGAGACGATTTTCCATGGCTTCACGAGATCCTCAGTGAGGCCTACCGCGAGGTACGCGATGGTGACTCGAAGGCAGGTCAGAAGGCCATCGAACGACTCCGCCGAGTCATCAAAATGCTTAGCCGTGGTCCGTTCATGGAGGAGTTTGTAGGCTCCTCAAAAGAGACCCACATGATGATGATGGAGCTCCCGATGATGCTCGATCATTTTCTTCATCGGTTCGAAGCGCGCCGCCTCAAGGCTTCTGCTGAGGGCGACGCTCGCGATGAGGAGAAGCTACCCGAATAGATTCTCGATCCTCCTGGCTCAAACCTTCAACTGGCGAATGTTCGCTTCGGTGAAGCCGCGGAGGAGGTCGTTGACGCCGACCTCGAGGGCGCGCGCCAGACGGACGATCACCGGTAGGCCGGGAGCTTTCAGTCCACGCTCCATCTCGCCGACCTAGTTCGTGCTGAGCCCTGTCAGCTCGGCCAGACGTTCCTGGGAAAGGCCGCGGCGCTTTCGCGTTTCCCGTAACGAGGTACCGAACAGCCACTGATTGCACGCTTTCATTCCACGCTAAGGTGGTGTGAATCTCCACCATCTCATCGAGGTGCAGCTTGTCCTGAAAAGTGCCTCCCTGCCTTGTCATCCTGAGACTGCCGCAGCCGCTGAGCGAGCGTAGCGAGCGAGTGCGGCGGAGGACGGCGAAGGATCTCCAGTGGCGGCGCCTGGGGTAGGAGCGAAACTGTGGTTTTTGTGAGGAAGATCAGCGACAAACCCCATTTGCGCTTCTGCCCCAAGCCGCGCATCTGGAGATCCTTCGCCGTCCTCCGCCGCGGTTCGCTCGCTGCGCTCGCTCAGCGGCTCCGGCAGGCTCAGGATGACAAATTGCCCGGTAGGATTTTTCACAAGCTCTGAGCCGGCGTAGCTGCGCAGCGGCAGGCGGAGCGGCGAAGCGCGGCGAAAGCCTGCCCTGAGCGCAGCCGAAGGGGACTTCTCCCTGAAACCAGGGTGTGGTGCTGTTAAGACACCTTGCGTGCTGCTTCTGCCGGCCGCCGCGGCTCGAGAGAGACAGTTTTCTTCCCGCTCTGGCTTCCGACTTCCTCGAGATACGCGCAAAGCGCATCCAGGTCGTAGTTGAATCGCTCCAGCAATTCTTCGCGCGCGGCACGGGTCTCTTTGACGATTGGATCTTCCCACATGGCTATTCCTCAATCAGCTCTTCGGGCGTGCAAATGACAGGCGGCTCGTAGTCCGATGCCCGGCATGTCTCCATGACGAAACGCAGCATGCGGGCGTTGGCTATATGTTTACAATTCCAAGTGACCAGATAATCCATCCCATGCACCGTGGCGATGGCGATGTGGAGGGCATCCGAGGATGCCTTCCGAGGCAGTCCGCCTGCCGCAAGCAGTCTCGTAGCAAGCGCGCGAGCCTCGGACGTCTCGCTCAGAAGCGTGACCGGTTCGAGCACCGATAGCCGTGAAGCGGCAGCATCTGGATCACCGAGTTGTGCCTCGGCGACCACCAGCCGCGACGCATAAAGTTCGAACTCCGACGCAGCGCGCCGCCACCACTCACGCGTGAGCTCCTGATGTGCCAAGGAGATGACGTCGCGGCTGGGGCGAGCTGTCAGATAGCTGATGACGCTCGTCTCCACGTATAGTTTCGACCGCATTCGACAACACCGTAGCGCAACCGCAGCGACGCCGCAATTGCCGGCAGGGAGCAGCCGGAGCTAACCCAAGCCGACCGGCCTGCGATCGTCATCAGCGGCAGCAATCCCTCGAGGATTCGCCGAGCTTGGCAGAAACGTCCTGGATTGGTTCTCGCGGTCATCGCGGGTCAGTCTGGTCTTCTCGGCGAACGACACATTCGAATACGAGCTACTAAGGCCATCACAGCGGACCGTGGCCTTTGAATGTGAGCGATGCGAGACTCTGGTTCTCACGGTGCAACCATGGCTTCCATAGCCGTGTGTCCGCTCTGCCAGGGAGAGCTCGTCCCAGGCCTGGTTCGCTTTCGAAATACGAAATGGGGAATGATCATTGACTGGGGTCTGACTTCGTTTCTCGCTACCTTCACCTCGGACAAGGGGAAGCGTCGAACGTTCCTGGCTCCCTGGCGACGAAAGCCAGCGCGGGCGTGCGTCAAGTGTCACGCCGTCGTGCTGGCGCCGGCACGCCTGGGGCATGGAACCGTCGGGTGACTACTTACTCCAAGAGAGGGGGATTACCGTTGCGCGGCGGAATGCCTCCGGGATTGCTATCCTTCGGGAGCACGACGCAGCCTCGTTCATGATTCCACTTGACCATGAGATCTGGCCGTCCCTCATGGGAGGCTACAGAATCCCCTACGACGCATCCGTTGCGTTGGGCGAGCTGGAGCGAACCGATCATCCCGAGGCTGTTTGACAGGAGCTCTGGAACGAACTTCACCACCAGGGTGACGTCGGTCCCGCATCGTACGCGGCGTTGCCTCACATTGTTCGAATCGCTCGAAGCCGCTCCTTCACTGATTGGAACGCGTACGCGATTGCGTCGGTGATCGAGGCGTCACGGCAGTCTCGTCACAACCCGGCGATTCCGGACTGGCTTCAGGACAGCTACAAAGCCGCGTGGCAGGAACTGCTCGAAATGGGACTCGAGCAGCTTCGAGTCGAAACCGATGAAACCACCACGCGGGCGATACTTGGAGCGGTCGCCTTGGCAAAAGGGCTGTCTCGGTTGGGGCGCTTACTTTCAGACCTGGACGCCAGCGAGATCGACGAGTTGTACGACGACAGGTACGGGCCTGGCGTCTAAGCTCCATGCTGCGATGGGCTCCGAGCCGATCTACAAACTCGCGAGAGCTATACTTCGTCCGCTTGCGGAGTTTCGAGCTGGCTTGAACCTTCTCTAGGCGTCCAACGATGGCATCAACGAAATACAGGCTCCCCTCGTTCCTGTCGGAGCAAATTACGCCCGAGGCATACCTGCGGTGGCTCAGTCGAAAGGCAATGGCCCACGTACACGCGTACCCGAAACGCACGGACACGTTCCATGGGGCTCATGATGGAGTTCCTGGGGGAAGGGGAAACGAAGGCATGGCACACCCGTCGCACCGCTGCCGTCATGCGGAGCTACCGGCCCGCGCGGGCGTCACTTTCGCGACAATCGCGCTGATGACGGATCCGATGAGAAAGAATATGGCCAGCGGCCAGACCTTGTTCCATACAGGATCGTGCAGCCGCGCCGGATTGGCGATGGCGACGAGGTAATAAAAGAAGATGAGCGTCGCGACCATGATGGCGACAAGGACGGCTGCGAAGCGGCGGCCGAACGAGGTAATGCGGCGCGAGCGGAGATAGAACGCGACAGCGACGATGAGCACGCCGTACGGGAGGAAAATCATCTGTCCGCGCCGCGTCAGGATCGCTGTCAGGATCAACGCGCCGCCGCCAAGGATGCCCATCAATCCGGCAAAGATGAAGGGACGAGGATGCCGTGATTCTCGCATCGGATCAGTTCCCGTAACTGCATTTACTGTTGCAGTCGTATTGCCACCCCGTACCGCAGCCCCCGTCCACGCTTCGGTAGCAGGTTACCCCACCAATGCCACAAGTCGTAAATGCCCAGCACCAATCCGACAGCGTGGAGCAGGTACAGTCGGAGGGCATCAGCGGAACCGGCTTGAGTCCAGGTTTGAGTCCCTGCGCCTGAGACATTAGCTGACTCCCTGGCAACGACGACGGCACAACCACTCCCGTTCCATCGCTTGGGCCCAGTTGCGCAAACGCCTCAATCGCAAGATCGCGCGGGAAGAGGGCCTTAGCCTTTGCTTCGAACTCGCGCAGCGGAGCACCAACAAGCCTTTCCCAATCCGGACTGAGGTGATCCACCGCGTATGCCTCTGGTGAGAAAAGCGCTGTCGCATGGGCAACCAAGGCCTGCTGCTCAGGCGAGAGATCGTGCTCGGCCGAGAAGGTTTCGAGGTGAATCGCCCAAAGCGCGGATTTCGCTTCAGGGCTGAGGCCATGAAAGAGTACCTTTCGATCCAACATAGGCATCGTCGCCATGACGCTGTAGAGCGCATCCATGGCTTCGCGGTCCTTCGTCCGCGGTCGCGCGGCGTCAGGTGCAGCCGCGCTGAGAGAGGCCGTCGCGACAATCATGAGAAGGGTGACGAACGCTCTACGCATTCCTAGCTCTCCCAATCTGATCGGGGGCGACTTCATTCCATCGCGCAGGTCCCGTGACAGGAATCGCGCCCACGATCACCACCAAAATCAATACGTCAGGCAATAAGCTAAACGCAGCGCCAACATATGTCAAGAAGTAAGCTAAAAGTGTCGCTCGATCGGCAGATATCGAAATGGGTGAGGGACGATCGATACTGGCAGGTCAACGGTGAGCACGCCACCGCCTCCTGTACGCGGCGGCGTACAGGGTGCAAGCTCCTGCACGCGTGCATACCAGGCCCGCACGACGCCGGCCTGCTCCGACTCCGGCCCCTGCTCCGCCATCCCATACGAAGCTCTATAGGTAGCCGCCCTTGTCGAAGAGCGTGACATCACCGGTCGTCCCGTCGCTGTGGACGGTCAACTCGCTGGAGAGGCGGGCAGCGTAAACGTTGCCTCTGGTGATTTCGGTGACCGCAGTCTCAAGGCGCTTCGTTTATACAACGAGCCACATTCGATCACGACGGGAAGATTTCACGCGGAGGCGCGGAAACGCGCAGAGAGAAATGACCAACCCTCAACCTCCGCGTCTCCGCGTGAAACAATAACCTCCATGCACTCCACCATCCTCAAACGCTTCGATGAGCCCGACGAGACGCGCCTGTTCGAAAAGGGCAGGTTCGAGATCGTACACATTGGCGGTCTCACGATCGGCCGTGCCACGTACGAGCCGGGCTGGAAGTGGTCGCTTCACGTGGCACCTGTTGCCGGCGAGCCGCTGTGCCGGGTGGAGCACGTCGGGCTGGTGATCTCGGGGCGGGCAGTGGCCGCGTTCGAGGACGGCTCATTGATGGAGCTCACTCCCGGCCAGCTTTTCTACATACCCGCCGTTCCTCACGATAGCTGGGTAATCGGTGAGGAGCGCTACGTATCGCTTCACTTTCTCGGCGCGGAGAAGTACTCGGCGGCAACGTAGGCGATTCGGTTGCGCGGTCGCGAGGTTCGTGAAAACAGTCAAGTGCAGCGCGAGCACCGCCCCCTCATCCGCCGTAGCCTGCCCTGAGGAGCGATAGCGACGAAGGGGCACCTTCTGCTCTGAAGATTGGGTGGGTGGGCTGGACACATTTTTCGAGCGTAAGTACAATGTTTGGCCCCCGTTGCGACGTACTAGTCGCAGACAATTTGCGGCCGCGCGAACCGTCAAGAGGTTCGCTATGCGTGTATTCGGAGGGACGGGTTCCATCTGGGTGCACGGTGGCCGGCCGCAGACCGTCGGACCCTCCCCCGCTGGAAAGCGCGGGGGAGAAGGGCTCTCGAGGGGAGGGAGGCGCGAGCTCAAGATCTTCCCGTGTTACTGCGCCTGCGTGTCTTGTTCCACCGCCCGCGTGTCGTGTTCCGCCTGCGTGTCGTGTTCCTCCGCCTGTGTGTCGTGTTCCTCCGCCTGCGTGTCGTGTTCCTCCGCCTGCGTGTCGTGTTCCTCCGCCTGCGTGTCGTGTTCCTCCGCCTGCGTGTCGTGTTCCTCCGCCTG
>Ga0210394_10001703_pt1 | contig 33563 bp, 28 predicted proteins | sample IncBWC12MmetaG_FD_160121 | JGI IMG/M metagenome (GOLD analysis project Ga0210394, IMG submission 160121) | Forest soil microbial communities from Barre Woods Harvard Forest LTER site, Petersham, Massachusetts, United States - Inc-BW-C-12-M | ecosystem: Environmental > Terrestrial > Soil >... | reverse complement strand
CGACAGCGCGTCGCCCAGATCGAGCACCTGCGGGCGCAGGGTCTGGCGGCGAGAGAACGCCAATAGCTGACGCACCAGTGTCGCCGCACGGGTGGCGTTCTGCTTGATCTGCATGATGTCCTGGAACGAGGGATCGGTCGGCTTGTGTGCGTTGAGCAGGAAGTCGTTCGCCATCATGATGGCGGAGAGCACGTTGTTGAAATCGTGCGCGATGCCGCCGGCGAGCTGGCCGACCATGTCCATCTTCTGCGACTGGTTGATCTGGTTCTCCAGCACACGCCGTTCGGTTGTCTCGAGCATGTAGACGATCGCGGTTTCGGTCTCGCGTTCGTCATCATCAACCGCGGTCACGAAGAACTGGCCCCAGCGCTCCCTGACGCTATCGAGCATGGCCTCGACCGGCGGAATATCGCCCTGCCCCTCCGCCGCCTGATGGATGGCCGCGATCAGAAGTTGGCGATCGCGCGCGTTGACGGTCCTGAAAATCGACTTGTTGGCCGCGCCGTCAGGGCTCAGGCTTTGCGCCAGCTTGGCAAAACGGGCGTTGGCGCGGACCACCGCGCCCGACCGGTCAACGGTCGCAATCGCCATCGGGGTATGGTCGAAGAAGCGCATGAAGCGGACCTCGGCCGCCCGCTGCGGATCGGCGCGCTCGTCCCGCGCGCGGCTGATCACCAGCGTGCGTGAGGCGCCGGGCGCTCCGTCGGCTCCGAACGCCAGCTTGTGGTAGAGCCGAACCGGCATGGTCTTGCCGCCGCGCATGCGCAGGTCGATGTCGAACACCTCGGTCTTGACCTCGCCGGGCGCCGGCATGATCGACGTCAATAGCGACGCGCCGTCGCCCGACACGATGTCGGTCAGCTTCAGGCCGCCCGACCCTATTTCCGCCAGGTCGTAGTCGAGCCAGTTGGCCAAGGTCGCGTTGACATAGGCGATGTCTCCGGCGGCATTGACCGAGAAGAAGCCGCAAGGCGCGTGATCGAGGTATTCGATCGCGTGCTGCAGTTCCTGGAACACGTCCTCCTGCCGTTCGCGGTCGCGGGTGATGTCGGCAATCGACCACACCGCGTATTTCGCCTCGCGCTTGCCCTGCCCGAGTGGCCGAACCCGCATCCGCAGCCAGCGCCCGTGGGTTCCATCCTGGCCAGCGATTCGGACTTCTTCCTGCTGCCGCTTCCCCTCGCGCGCCGCCTTGAGGAGCCGGAACACCGCTTCCGATACATCGGGATTGCCGATGAAGACCCGCTCCACCGGGCGGACGTCGTGGGCGCTCGCCGCCCCCGTGAGCGCGAGATAGGCCGCGTTGAAGTAGGCCACATGGCCGCGCGGGTCGGTGACCGCGATGCCGTCATAGTCGAGATCGCCGATCCGGCGGACTACCGGATCGTCGGTGGAACGATCGGTGAAGCGAATGATTCCGGCCGCAAAGGCGAACAGGTTGAACAGCCCGACCATCGCCAGCAGCGCCAGCAGCGCCAGAATATAGGGCTGCGCCTGCGCGCGGCCGATGGTGGTGAGCGCGACGGTTGCAGCGACGATGGCGCCCGCCACCAGCAGCACCAGGACAATGCTGCCGCTCCGCCGCACCGGTTCGTGAGCGGTCATCGGCTCTCGCGACGAATCATTGTCAAGTTCGGCGGTCATACCGGAAGACGCGGCCTGTCGACATGGGTGTGGCGCGCTTTTCGCGCGCCTGATTCGACGCGCTCACCGCGCGCCCGCTCCTGAGTGCCTGAATCGGACCCGCAAGCGCAAGTCCGACGCGCAGTTATTTCGCACCTAGCGCCCTTCCGGCACATTATACCCGCCGGCCGGACAGCCCGCGCTTCAGGCCCATCACGTAGCCGATGATTTCGGCGACCGCATGGTAGTGTTCCACCGGGATTTCGTGGTCAATTTCCACGGTAGCATACAGGGCCCTTGCCAGCGGCACATTCTCGACGATGGGGACATCGTGTTCGCGGGCGACCTCCCTGATCTTGAGCGCGATATTGTCGGCGCCCTTGGCTACGCACACCGGCGCCGACATGCCGCGTTCGTAGGAAAGGGCGACGGAGTAGTGGGTCGGGTTGGTGATGATGACGGAGGCCTTGGGAACCGCGGCCATCATGCGCTTCTTCATGCGCGCATTCCGCAATTGCCGGATCCGGCCCTTGATGTGCGGGTCGCCTTCGGACTGCTTGAATTCTTCCTTCATTTCCCGCAGCGACATCTTCTGCCGCTCGTACCATTGCCGGTACTGGAAGAAATAGTCCGCGATCGCGACAACCGCGAGCAGCGCAACGACGGCGCCCATCAAGTGCATCGTCAGGCTCATGACCACGCCAAAGATCGCGGCCGGATCGAAGTGCATCATCGCCTCAAGGCGGTGCCGCTCCGGCCACAGGATCGCCGCCATCACGGCGCCGAGCGCCACAAGCTTGAAGACGCCCTTGGCGAAGTTGGCCGCCGCCTGCTTGCCGAATATCCGTTTGAATCCGGCCGCCGGCGAAATCTTGCTGAGCTTGGGTTTCAGGGATTCGCCGGACCAGACCAGCCGGTGCTGCAGCATATTGCCCGCGATCGCCGCCAGCGCCAGCATCAGCAACGGCACGCCGAGCGCCACGATCAGCGCGTATTCGAGATGTTGCGCCAACGCCAGCAAGCTCGGGCCGTCGGTGCGAATCATCCATGAATTGGCGATCAGATTGCGCAACGGCATTTGAATGCCGCCGATCGATTCGGAAAATGTCGAGAACACCAGCGTGGCGCCCGCGATCATGAACCAGGTATTGACCTCCTGGCTTTTGGCGACGTCGCCGCGGTCGTGGGCGTCGTCGAGACGTTTTTGCGTGGGGTCTTCCGAGCGTTCTGTTGCGTCGTCTTGATCCGCCATCGTCTAGGCCTTCACCTGAGCGGGATCATGTCGTGCATGACGGCAATGAAGTAATCGAGGAAAGTTCCCATCATCGCCGCGATCACGACGGCGAAGATCAGGAAGCCGGAAAGAATCGACAGCGGCACGCCGACGAAATAGACCTGCATCTGCGGCATCAGCCGCGCCAGCACGCCGAGACCGATGTTGAAGACAAGCCCGAACACCAGAAACGGCGCCGCCAGCTGCATGCCGATCCTGAAGGCAGCGGCAAAGGCACGGGTGGCGAGCGCGGCGACATCCCCGCTCGGCATCGGCTCGCCCGGCGAAAAAATCGAATAGCTGTCGTTCAGCGCAGCAATGACGAGATGATGGCTGTCGGTCGCAAACAGCATCGTCACGCCGAGCAAGGTGAGGAAATTGCCGATCAGGAGGCCTTGTTGACCCTGGGTTGGGTCGACCGAGGTGACAAATCCAAGGCCGAGCTGCTGGGCGATCACCGAGCCCGCGACCTGCAGCGCCGCCAGCGTCACCCGCGCCGTGGCGCCGAGCACGATACCGACGATGATCTCGTAGAGCATCAGCACCAGGAGCGGCGTGAGCGAGCCCATGTCGATCTGGTAGGCGGAGCGATGCAGCGGCAGTATGATCAGCGTCAGCAACAACGCGATCGCGAGCTTGATCCGGACCGGAATGTTGGACTCGCCCAATCCCGGCAGCAGCATCACCATGGCGCCGATGCGGGCGAACACCAGCATGAAGGCGGCGGCAAGCGCGGGCAGCAGTGAAATATCGATGCGCATTTGCCGTGCACAATGCCATCAACCGCCTATGATTCGCGACGATATCCGCATCATGTGGCTGTGCAGCGAGTCCGCCATGAACGGCAGCGCCAGCAGCAGCGTGACGAAAATCGCCAGGATTTTCGGCACGAAGATCAGCGTTTGCTCCTGGATCTGCGTGAGCGCCTGAAACAGCGACACCACGACACCGACCACCAGCCCAACGAGCATCAGCGGCGACGACACCACGACGATCGTCCAGATCGCATCGCGCGCCACATCGAGGGTTTCAGCACCGGTCATGACATGCTTTCCGTTCGGGTAAACCGTCATTCCGGGATGGTCCGAAGGACCAGACCCGGAATCTCGAGATTCCGGGTTCGCGCTTCGCGCGCCCCGGAATGACGTCAAGAATTCAGATCGCCATCTTCATGATGTCTTCGTAGGACTGGATGACCTTGTCGCGCACCGACACCAGCGTCGAGACCGCGACGTCGGTTTCCGCGACCGCCGTCACCACGTCCATGACATTGGCCTTGCCCGACGCCATCGCAACCGTCTGGGCGTCGGATTTACGCCCGACATCCAGCACACCGCTGATCGCCTCCTTGAGCACCGCGCTGAAGGATTGCCCGCCGGCATCGGAGCCCTTGCCGGCGCCGCCGGTATCCACGATACGGGCGAGCGCGGCATAGGCATTGGCGGCGGCTGTGGGTGAAGCCATGGCTTAAGGTTTCCTTTCAGGCCTTGAGGATGTCGAGCGTGCGTTGGATCATCCGGCGCGTGGCGCTGATGATGTTGAGGTTGGCCTCGTAGGATCGCTGCGCGTCGCGCATGTCGGTCATTTCGACCAGCGAATTGACGTTGGGGTATTTGACGTTGCCGGCCGCATCCGCCGCCGGATTGCTCGGTTCGTGCTTGATTCGGAACGCGGCTTGATCGGGCCGGATCTTGCCCAGCGCTACCACCTTGGCATCGAGCGTGCGATCGAGCGCGGAGGAAAAGGTCGGCACCTTGCGGCGATAGGGGTCGCCGCCGGCGGTCGGCGCCGTGGAATCGGCGTTGGCGATATTTTCCGAGATCACCCGCATCCGCCCCGCCTGCGCCCGCAGGCCCGAGGTCGCGATGCCCATCGAGCGGACGAAATCATTCGCGTCACTTGCCATGATGCCGTTTCCTTATCGCTATCCGACCTTTGGACTGAGCCCGATCATGCCTTGCCAATCGCCACTTTCAGGAGATGCAGGCTCTTGCTGTAGAGCGAGGTCGCAGCCGCATAGTCCATCTGGTTGGCGGAGACCTTCAGCATCTCGTCTTCCAGGTTGACGGCATTGCCGGCAGGCCTGGTTTGAAAGCCCGCCCGGCGGTTCTGGTCGAAGGTCGGTTCGGCAGCGGACGTGGAAAGATGGCCCTGGCTGGTGCGCGCCATCGCCAGCGCTCCCGTCGATCCCGCGGCCGTGGCGCCGGCATTGTCGAATTTCGGCTCGACCAGATCGCGCGGCTTGAAATTGGGGGTATCGGAGTTGGAGACGTTTTCGGCAAGGACCCGCTGGCGCTCCTGGTGCCACTGCATCTTGGTGCGCAACACCGACAGGGCCGGAAGATCGTTGATGGACATCGCGCCGCTCTCCCTCGCCTCCCGCAGCACGACGCCGCTTCAGGTGGGCAGAATTTGCCGCGTGTATGGTTAACGGCTGGTTAAGAGGCTGGCCGCACGCGGCATCTTGTCCTCCGCAACGGATTCGCCTTCAAAGAATCAGTCCGAGCGCATTTTCGCCACGAAAGCTGCGTTAACCAGCGAAGTCGCGACCCTCGGGGCCTCGAGAAGTCGTTTTGGTCCAGCCGATTCATAGGTTATTAGGGAATGCCGGGGCGGCAGTTTCTGCCGCGGGGAATTAACAGTTCGGGCCAGACTCAAGCCTTGGTTTGCCGTTCGGTGTGTCGTTTCCGACCCACGTTCGACGAATAGGGGCTTGAAGACGACGCTATTTGCCGGGGACAGAGCATGCAGGCACTTACATTTTTCTTCGCGTTTGTGGTGGTACTGGCGCTGATCGGCGTCGCGGCCTGGCTGGTTCGCCGATTCGCCAGCAATCGGCTGGGCGCCAATCCCAATCGCAGCCGGATGCCCCGTCTGGCGGTGATCGATGCCGCCGCCGTGGACGGGCGCAGGCGGCTCGTGCTGGTGCGCCGTGACAATATCGAGCATCTCTTGATGATCGGCGGTCCGACCGACATCGTCGTGGAGCCCAATATCGTGCGCGCCATGCCCGGACGGGATCAGCTTCCACCGCGGCCGGCCGTCGGCAGCCCCGAGCCGCAGGCCCGCATCGCGCCGCTGCCCGACGCCGGTAGCTGGGGCGACGCCGATAGCTCGCGTTCCGATGCCCATGATCATGCTGAACCGCAAATGCCCGAGCCGCCCCCGCGCCCGGCGCGGCCGTCCTTTGCCGATGAAGTGCGTCGCCCTGCGCCGGAACGGCGCATCGATCGTGGCGACCCACTGGCGGGATTTGCGCCCGAGCCGCTGGGTGGCCGTCCGGAGCCCCGCCCCGAACTTCGTGGCGAGCCGATGCCGTCGCGGGTGACGTCCCGCAGCGAGCCGCTGATGCCGCGCGCCCCGCGCCCGAGCGAAGCGCCCAAGCCGCCGCCGGTTCGCGTCCCGGAGCGCATCGTTGCACCGCCCCCGCCCCCACCACCGCCCCCGGCGGCGGCGTCAGCGGATCAAAATCTCGCCGAGATGGCGCAGCGGCTGGAGGCAGCCCTGCGCCGGCCGGCCGGCGATACCGTTGCGCCGCCTGTTGCCCCCGAATCGCCGCCCGGCCGCGCAGCGCCGCGCGGCGAGCCGCCGATGGCCCCGCCGGCTGCGGCGCCGCCGAAGAGCGGGTTCGAGAATCTTGAAGACGAGATGGCGTCACTGCTGGGCCGTCCGAAGCACCCTTCGTGAGGCCGGCGGCTTTCCCGCGTAGAGTTTTATTTTTTGCCACCCTGATAGCCGCCGGATCGCTGGCAGCGCCTGCGCTCGCGCAGGATATCAGTATCAATCTCGGCCAGGGCAATGGCGGCGTCACCGAGCGCGCGATCCAGCTGATCGCGCTGTTGACGGTATTGTCGGTCGCGCCGTCGATCCTGATCATGATGACGTCGTTCACCCGGATCGTGGTGGTGCTGTCGCTCTTGCGCACCGCGCTTGGCACCGCGACCGCGCCGCCGAACTCGGTCATCATCGCGCTGGCGATGTTTCTGACCGCGTTCGTGATGGGTCCGGTGTTGCAGAAATCCTACGACGACGGCATCAAGCCGCTGGTCGCCAACCAGATCGGCGTCGAGGACGCGCTGCAGCGTGCCTCGGTGCCGTTGCGCGCCTTCATGCTGAAGAACGTGCGCGAAAAGGACGTGAAGCTGTTCATGGACATGTCGGGCGAACCGCCACCGGCGACACCGGACGAGATGTCGCTGCGGATCCTGGTGCCGGCCTTCATGATCTCCGAGCTGAAACGCGCCTTCGAGATCGGCTTCCTGTTGTTCCTGCCGTTCCTGATCATCGACCTCGTGGTCGCCTCGGTGCTGATGTCGATGGGCATGATGATGCTGCCGCCGGTGGTGGTGTCGCTGCCGTTCAAGCTGATCTTCTTCGTCCTGGTCGACGGATGGTCGCTGGTGGCCGGCAGCCTGGTGCAAAGCTATGGCGGCTAGATCATGATCCGATCAGGTTGAACCGGATCTAGCCGCCAGTCTCACTGCGCAGGCTGAAGGAGCGACCTGGGTTTCCAGGAGAAGGCCCAGGCGAGGAAGTAAAATCCCATCGCGAGCAGGTACAGGAAGGCAAACCCGAAATACATCGAATTGTATTCCATCACGCCTCCGAACAGCGCCCCCATCAGGTTGTAGGCAAACCCCGTGGAGATATTGATTTCCGAGTCGGCAATCAGGCTGGAGAAGATGATCCCGGCAAAGAACAGCGGGATCGTCAGCACGAAGCAACTCACCGCCAGTTGAGCAAGCGGCGAACCGAATTGCCACTGGCCGTGACTGGTCGCAACACCGTATCCGACCAGCAGGCTGACGAACAATCCGAGGTAGGCAGGCCCCGCCAGTTTCAGCGCGGTCCGCGTCACGATCAGGTTGGCGAGGTACGCCATCACCAGCACCAGCATGATGGCGGCCGCGATGACGAGCCAGGTTCCGCCAAGATGCAGGCCGAGTTCGGTGATCGCCTTGGTTTCCACCAGCATGAAGCCGGAGCCAAGGAAGAAGAAAGGCAGATAGCTGCGATCAATCGGATCGGAAAAGCCGATGGTCTTGCGCACGAAGACATAGCTGAGCAGAAGAATCATGCCGAGCGCGATCATGTAGGTGAACGGATAAGCGCGCTCGACCATGTAGAAGAACGGCCAATCGTCGGTTGGAATCGACGACTCCGGGTAGGCTTTGTTGAAATAGTCCGAGACATTGGTGAAGCCGATCGAAGCGAAGTCGCTCGCATTGGGCATCGCCGCGTCCTGGCCCTTCTTGACTATGAAGGCTGTGGTTCTCAACGAATCGTAGAGAACCCGCACGGCCAGGGGCTTTCCGGCCCCCGGCTGCTCGCGAAGGATTTTCGACAGTTTGAATCCCAAGGCGTCGTTGACGAGCGTAAAGGAGACGGCGAGGACACCATCGGGCTTGAGCAGCCGGAAGGCCTCGGTAATCCCTTCGCGGGTATAGACATAGGAATCGACGCGCAGGTTGGACGCGTGGCTCAGCGCGGTGTGCGAATCCAGCACACCGTAGACGATCAGGTCATATTGCTGTTGCGCGTTGCGGAAGAAATTCCGGGCATCGTTGATCGACAAGGTGACGCGAGGGTCGTCGTACGGGCGCTCGGGATGATATTTGGTGCCGAGAAATGCGATCGCCGGATCGATTTCGATGGCATCGACATGGGCGGCGCCCATCCGCAACGCGGTCGCCACATCGTTACCGCTGCCCGCGCCGACGATCGCCACGCGTTGGGGAGCCTTTTTGAAATTGTAGGGAAACTCGTAGTAAGTGCGTACATAGCGATCGGCGTCGGTTTCGTGGCCGCGCCGGTCTTCCGCGAAGTTGTAGACCTTCTGATAGTAACTGCCGCCCGACAGGATCTGCATCAGCCCGTCGGGTTTGGCCGCCCGCTCCAGCAACTGGTACGGCGAATAGATGCGCTGCGTCTCGGGCTGCACCGGCCACGCCAGGATGGCCAGGAGAACGCAGAAGCTTGTGATCCCGACCGGCAGGAAGTCGTCGCGCGCGAGAACAAAGAGGAGCATGATCCCGCCGGTCACCGCAAACCATGTCACCGGCGGCAGCCAGTAGAGGCTCATCACAAACAGGGCCACGACGCCAAGCGCGCTGCCCATCAGATTGAGGCCGTACGCTCTCAACGAATTCGAACTGTGCAGCAACTTTCCGCAGAGCTGGCCGACCGGATAGCAAATGCAGGCGCAGATGATGAAACTTGCCCCGAGCAGAAAGTAGACCGGCAAGTCGAATTTGCTCAGCCAGCCCACGGAGAAGATCAGATACACGACACCGGTGTCGTACCGCAGCAGTGTGATGACCCCGACGAACAGCGCGAGCATCGGCAACACCAGTGCGGGGGTGCAGGGCTGGCGTTGTGCGACGGCGTAACCCGCGCCGAGGCCCAGGAAACAGGCCAGCATGGTAAAATTCTTGTAGAATGAAAAAACCGGAAACACCGATGCGAGCCAGCGGATCAGCACGAGCTCCAGCATCAGGCTCAGCATCGTGACCAGGACGATCGACCGGATCCTGGTCCTCGGGCTCAAATTCGCATAATCGGCCTCGAACGCCGCGCCCATCAGTCCGACCTGGCGTTCGAGCGCATCAGCGCGCCAGCCCCAGCGGAACATGACGAACAACGCCAACGGACCCAGCGCGATCCGGACCATGCCAATGGCCAAATCCGCCGCGGTCGCGCTTTCCGGCGCCAAAACGCCGTAGACGGCGATCATCGAATAGACGGACAACAAGCCGCTCAGCGCCATGCCGTAGATACGAACAAGGCTGCGGTTGGGATTGTGGGCAGACGTCATCATGGCTGGGCCGGAGCGTTGGTGAAACGACGCGCTCACGCATCGGCCAGCCGCGAAGCCCACGAAATCGGTCGTGCCGGGTGTTCACGGTGGTTCAAGCGTGCAATGCCGCAACACTAGGTTGCTTTGTTTAAGAGGCCATTACCGGCCACGCACACATTGCGTCGATCTCAGCCCTCTACATCGAACTGCCTGGCAAGGTGGTCGCCGATCTGGACGATCATGGCCACGCATTCGGGATAGCCGGGCCTGGCCCTGGTTTCCGGGGCGGCCTCGGTTCGGAATTCCCAGGAATCACCGGTGGGAAGAACGGCGATCATGATTCCGTCCGGGCAGTCGGCGTGAACCTTGAGCCCAGCCCTCGCCATGGCAACGAGTTCGGCTTCGGTCCGGGTGGGCTTGCTCATGGTGCGGGGGCAACCTCTGCGCAGTCTGCCGGCTCAAATTGACGCCCCGGCAGGCATCTGTCGAGGGGGGTGACGCCAACCTGACAGGGGCTATTTCACTGCGCGGGCCGGCCTTAGTCCGACGATCGCGGGCAGCGAGCCGGTCGGGAACGGATCGGCCTTGGGCATTTCCGGCGGCATCGTCGCGCGCGCGGTCGCGTCAGGGAATCGCGCTCTCATGTCGCGCAGGAACCCGTCCAGCGTGTCGACACTCGCCGCCATCTTGGCGATCTGGGCGAAATCGGCGCTGCTCGTGCCGGTCAGCTTGCTTGCGGTCTCGAAGGCGGCCCGGTCGGCCGCACCGCTCATCAGCGGCGCATATTTCTCGCGGAAGCGCGCCAGACCGATGGCATCGTCGGCCAGAGCATATCCCACCACGGCGCGGATCACGTCACCCTTCTCAATCGGATTGAGCGGTTTGAAATCGCGCCAGCGATCGGCATAATACAGTTCGATCTGTTCGGACGACTGCCGCCACTGCCGCGACGCCCAATAGATATCGGAGCGCAACCGGATCGCTTCGCGGCCGGCGATGTTCGCGATCACCTCAAGCGCAAGATCGTGACGCCCGATGTCGCTTTGCGCGCGCGCCTCCAGCAGCAGCCGTTGCTGGCGCAATTCGCCGGAGAGATCGGCGATGCGGGTAGAGCGAAGCGTCGCGATGGCGCGATCCGGCTTGCGATTGGTCAGGTAGACCATCGCCAGGCGTGTGGCCACCTGCGCGCGCGCTGCGCCTTCCAGCCGCTTGTCGATCTGGTATTGCAGCAGCTCGCTGGCCTGGTCGAGCAGGTCGATCGCAACCAGCCGATCGGCGAGGCGGCGGATCATTTCGTCGCCGCGCCGCCCGATTGGCGTCAACTCGCGATATTCGTAGAACATCCCGAGCGCGTCGATGGGCGGAAGGTCGTCGCCCTTTTGCCCGAGAAAGAGTTGCGCGAACAGCGCCGAGGCGGCGTCCTGGCCCTGCCGCGCGATTTCCGAATTGGGCTCCAGCCTGTTCGCGATCCGCACCGCCGCGAACGATTCGCCATAGCGTCCGCTATCGGCATAGATGCGCGCCAGCATCTCCAGCGTCTGCACCTCGAGCGCATCGCCGCGCCACGTCACTGCGAGCGTCTCAAGTTCGCGCAAGCAGTCGGCCTGGCTGATTTCGTCGCGCTTCTGCCTCAGCGCAATTTCGAGCAGCCTGGCCTCGGTCGCCGCAGGGCGATCCGGGGATTCCATCGCGCGATGGTATTCATCCAGCGCATCCCTGTCGTGCCCGAGCGCTTCGGCGAGCCTGCCGCGCAGCACCGAAATCGCGGGCTTCAGTTCGGGCGGCGGCCCGATGACTTCGAGCTCGGTGGCGCGTTTTGCGGCGCCCGGGTAGTCCCTTACCTCGAGCGTCGCCCGCATCGCATCGACGATCACAATGCGCTGCAACTCGATTGGCAGCGAGGTGATGGCGAATTCGACGCTCTTGAATTTCTCGCGCGCTTCCGCCCACTTTCCCAGCCGCGCATTGGCCACCGCCTTCCAAAGCTGCGAATCGTAGTTGGTTCCGATGGCCGCGTTGGCGAGGTCCTTCAGCCCCCGGTCCGGGCGTCCCATCAGGATGCTCGCGACCGAGTGCACGATCAGGGCAACGGGGTCCTCACCGCCCGGCTTGGCGTCGGCGAGCGCGAAATCGAGAACGCCCTTGGCTTCCGGATACAACCCGCGCGACAGGTAGAAGCGGGCAAGATCGATCCGGGTCGGCGTGCGCTGATCGGGCGCGGCGGCGGCCGATGCCTCGATAAGCGCATCCTCGCGCGCGATAAAGCTACCCTTTTGATTCTTGCGCCACTCGCCGAGGTCGAAGATCGGTCGCACCGCCGTCGAGGCCCGCTCCGCCCCACTCTCGGCCGGCGACAGCGTCAAGCCTCCAGGCTTGCCCAGGATGATCTTGTCGGACGCAATTTCGGCCGTGACGTCGTCGGAGTTCGGATGAATCGCGACGCCGTGAACCGACTCCAGCAGCGACATCTCGACAAAATCCTGCCGCTTGATGAAGCCGCGAGCCGGCGGCATTGCCGTGACCACCATCAGCGCGTCGCCGACGTCCGGATCCACCAGCCGATGCAGAAGGCCGGCTTTCGGCAACGGCACGCTGACATTGGCAAGCGTCGGATCGGCGATGTTGCGTATCACCGCGAGCGGTTGCGTCGGGGTTTGCATCGCATCGGCGAAAATGACGGTCCAGCTCGCGCCACCTGGCTGATCCTCGCCCACGAGCGACGCCATTTGAGGACGGCTGAGACGCATGCGGACCGCCTGCCCGGTCTCCAGAGGCATGACGCTGACGTCGGCGATGACGGCGCCTGCCTGCCTGCGAATGGGCTCGACATCGATCGGCTTTGTGGAATCGAACAGCAGCCACACCGTATCGGCGCGACGGAACAAGGCTGCGGGCGTGGCGGCCGGAAATGAAAATGTCACGCGCAAGCCATCACTCTCTCGCCTGGCGCTCGCGCTGGCCGGGCTGATGCCGGCCTTGATGTCCGGCGGCGGCGCGGGCGCAGCAGGCGGTATTTTCGGCGCGGCCTCGGCTGCGGAAGCCGGCAGCTCGTTCGACGGCTGCGCAGGCATTTGTGCCTCGGCCACACGTGGCATCTGCGGCGCCGGTTCGGGAGTGATCTCGCTGCTGGTTTTTTGGGCGGGCGCCTCCGGCGTCGGGGGCACCACCTCAACGGCCTGCCGCGGCGGCGCGGCCATGGCGGGGACCTTTTCGGCGGCGGCCTTATCGGACATGGCCGGCGCGGTTACCGCCGGGGGAGCCGGCGCCGGCGCGTGCGACGCGTCCGACATCGATGGCAGCAGCGAAGGCTTTTCGCCCTGCTGGAACGCGACATCGATGACGTAGTTCTTGTCCTCGCGGAAGGAGTGGACGTCGACATCGCCGACCATGATGAATTCCACCACGGAAGTTTCGCCTTCGACCTTTTGATTGATCGATGCGACGTTCGAGGGCGCCGCCAGCTTGGCGTCCGCCAGGTCGAATTCAATCACGGCGTTGAACGACAGCCTGAGCTTCTGCTCGTTGAGCACCGAAGAGATACCGACGCCGTCGGGCATCTCGAAGACAAAACGCACGAAAGTCGGCTGGACGGAAGCGCGGACCCGGACCGGGGGATGCTTCCTCGCTTCCGACAGCGCCCGCTGCTGGCGCAATTCGCGTTCGGCGACCCGGGCGCGTTCGGCCAGTTCGCGAACGATCTCGTTGGGAAGGCCGGGGGGCGGGCCGCTCCAGGAATCCGGCAGCAGATCCACGAACACCCTTTCGCCCGCGGTCATGGTGTTGACTCTCACCCTGCGCGTCAATGACAGCCGGATCGCTGCGCCGTCCGGATCGCGCCGCGCCGATCCGACGTAATCGGGTACCGCTTCGGCCAGCCTGTCGACGGAAATGTCGACCGGACGCTTGAAGCGGATCACGATGATCGTGCCGGCCGTTGTTACTTCGGCCCCGACATCGTCGGCAAATTTGAGTACCAGCCGGGCGTAGCCGCCCCCTGCCGAAAATGTCGCATCGCCCTTGACCGGCTGCGCCCGGCCCGCGCCGGGAAACATCAGAACGATCAGGGCAAGGCCGGCGACGAGCCATGACGATCCGGCCGCAAGGCCGGCGGCGCGCCGGAACGTCCGCGCACAGGTGCGCACTCGCGACCAATATCCATCGGCAGCCGTTCGCGCCATTCCAACCCGGTCTTTCAGTTCAACGATCCTAGTCGCCGATGGGCGCCATGGAGGCACCTTGCGCCCCGAATCTAGAATTGGCGGTTTAAGGACTTGTTAATTTTATGCCGCTTGTCGTGTGGCCCAACCAAGATTGCGGGCGGGTCATTGGAACCGCGCGATCCACGTTCGGCGATGTCTGCTCAAAGGCGAGGCGTAAAGCGGACATTCCGCGGCCACGCCGTCATGTCGGCTTGTGGACCCCGCAGCGGACATTCGGTCCGGGCGATCTGTTTCAGCAATAAAAAAAGCCCCGGACGGTGCCGGGGCTTTTGAATTGACTCAAGAGAAACGCCGATCAGTATTTCGCGACGACCGGGCCGCCAAAAATGCCAAGACCGCCAAAACGGTAGTTCACGCGCACGGTGACCATATCTACGCTCTGGTCGATCCGATTGAGCGAACCGGCAAGCAGGCGATTCGGTACGAAGAATGTATGGTCGTCGGCATCCATGAAAAGGTGGTCGTATTCAATACCGACGGACCAGTTCGGCGTGAAGCCGTACTCGAAACCGGTACCCACGGCGCCACCCCAGCGGGTCGAGCTTACCGAGGCGAGACCAATTCCTCCAAAGGTGGAACTTACAGAGAAGGTATTGCTCGTCACCGCCGCTCCGCCCTTCACGTACCACAGCCACGTATCCGCTGCGAAACCTAACTGGGCGGTGAAAAGGCCCAAGCCATCAACCTTGGTACCAAATGTTAAGGTAGGATCCAAAATGCTGACCTGCGACCTGTTGAGATCGGCCCAATCGCCCTGAGCTTCCACACCGATTACAAAGTGATTGTTGGGTAGTTGCCAGCGGTAGCCGACCTGGCCACCGACGATGCCGCCGTTCTGATCGCGGCAACCGTCAATGAGGACCCCGCCACGTGCCGGAAAGATGTCCAAGCAATTGTCGCTTCTTGCCCAGCCCCCGTTACCGCCGATGTAGAAGCCCGACCAATTGTACATCGGGGGGATGTAAGGCGGTGGTGCCTTAACTGGAAGGTCAGCTGCGAACGCAGGAGCCGCCATAGCAACAAGACCAAGGGTACCCAGGAGAAATTTCTTCATGCACTTCCTCCGTTTTGGACGCTCCTTTTAAGCGTGCGCGTTGGATTCCGATTCGGCGAATGATCTTGATTCAGTGTAAGCGATTGAGCGCTGAATACGCGTACCGCAAATGCCACACCGCTTTTTTTAAGTGTGACGAAAAAATGGCGATCGTTCACTGATCGTATTCTTGAGTCATACCTGCCTACCTTTCTCGTGCGCGTTCGTGAGCTGGTCGTGATCTGGACGCTACACTGGGTTGGCGCGTATGGTGGCCTTTCTGTCCGGCCGGTCCAGAACTACGAAATCCGTAGGGGCCGCGATGCAGCAAGTTGCAGAATGGCTCGAAAAGCTCGGCATGTCCGAGTACGCAGACTGTTTTGCCGAAAACCGCATTGATTTAGCGGTCCTCCCGGACCTGACTGATCACGACCTGGAGAAACTCGGCGTCGTTCTCGGCGATCGCCGCAAAATGTTGCGTGCGATTGCTAACCTTGAGGCACACAAGATCACCGTTGCGGCGGCGGCTCCCGCCGGTCCGGCCAGGGATACCGCCGAGCGCCGGCAGGTCACGGTGATGTTCTCTGACCTCGTCGGTTCGACAGCACTCTCCGCGCGAATGGACCCTGAGGATTTGCGCGAGGTCATTACGGCCTATCAGAAGTGCGTTGCCGAGGCCGTGCGTCGCTTTGGCGGGTTTGTGGCCAAATACATGGGCGACGGCGTGCTGGTGTATTTCGGCTATCCCGAAGCGCATGAGGACGATGCAGACCGGGCAGTACGTGCAGCACTTGAACTGATCGCGGCCGTGACCGCGCTCAACGCACCGGTCGCGTTGCAAACGCGCGTCGGTATTGCAACCGGACTCGTCGTTGTCGGCGACCTCGTAGGTTCGGGCGAAGCGCAGGAACGCGGCATCGTCGGCGATACGCCTAACCTTGCAGCACGCCTGCAAGGCGTTGCAGAGCCAAACAGCGTGGTGGTTGCTGAAAGTACACGCAAACTCGTGGGCAGCTTGTTCGAGCTGGAGGATCTTGGACCACAGGAACTCAAGGGTATCTCGGGGCCTGTACGAGCCTGGGCGGCCCTCCGACCGGCTTCGGTCGAAGGCCGTTTCGAGGCCATGCACGCGAGCGGCCTGACTGACCTGGTTGGACGGGAAGAAGAACTCGACTTGCTGCTGCGACGATGGTCGAAAGCCAAATCCGGCGAAGGACAGGTAGTGTTGCTCTCTGGAGAACCGGGCATCGGCAAATCTCGGCTGACGGCAGCGCTGCTTGAACGTCTGGCTGCCGAGCCGCATACGCGCTTGCGTCACTTCTGCTCACCGCAGCATACAGAAAGCGCGCTCTATCCGACGATCGCCCAGATGGAGCGCGCTGCTGGATTTACGTGGGACGACACCTCACAAACGAAACTTGATAAATTTGATACCCTGCTGGCGCAAAGCTCCACATCAGCTCGCGACGCGGCACTGCTTGCGGAGATGTTGTCACTGCCGAATGACGGACGTTATCCGATACTTGAACTAACACCGCTGCAGCGCAGACAACAAACACTCGACGCACTCATTTTTCAAGTCGTGGCCCTGTCGCGTCTAAATCCAGTGCTGATGATTTTCGAGGATGCGCACTGGGCTGACCCAACGAGCCTTGAAGCGTTAGGTCGGACAGTGGAACGGATAAGAGCCGTTGGCATATTGCTGATCATTACGTATCGGCCCGAATTCGAGCCGCCGTGGATTGGACAGCCGCACGTCACAACACTCACTATCAATCGGCTCGGGCAGCGCGAAATCGCCGCCATGATCGACCGTGTTACCGGCAACAAGCCGCTGCTCGCGAGTATTCGTCAGGACATCGTGGAGCGAACCGATGGCATTCCACTGTTCATCGAGGAAATGACCAAGGCGGTACTTGAGGCGGGTGACCAGGAAGACGCCGAGCGCGCGGTTACATCTGTCCCGGCGCCGTCTCTTGCCGTTCCCGCAAGCCTGCACGCCTCACTGATGGCGAGGCTTGATCGGCTTGGATCAGCAAAGGAGGTTGCGCAGATCGGAGCGGCGATTGGGCGTGATTTTTCGCACGTGCTGCTGAGTGCTGTAACGCCCAAATCCGAAGCGGAGTTGAATTTCGCGCTTGATCGTATCATTGCCGCTGGGTTGTTGTTTCGGCAGGGGATTCTGCCGTTCGCAACCTATCTGTTCAAGCACGCCCTGATTCAGGATGCGGCCTACGGCACGCTGCTGCGCCAGCCGCGGCGCACACTGCATGCCCGCATTGCCGAAACGATCGAAAGCCAATTCGCCGACGTCGCCGAGAGGCAACCGGAGCTTCTGGCGCGTCACTATACTGAAGCCGGGCTAATCGAAAGAGGAGCACTTCTATGGGGCAAGGCGGGACTGCGGGCGTTGGAACGGTCGGCGTTCGCTGAAGCCGTAGGTCAGCTCAGACGGGCACTTGACCAAATAGCAACCCTGCCGGCCACGCCCGCGCTGCGCCGAGCGCAGATCGACTTTCAGGTCGCGCTTTCAAATTCGCTCTTCAGCGTGGCGGGATTCGGACCAGAAACTAAAGCAACTTTGGAGCAAGCAAGTCGGCTTATTGAGCAAGCTGTCGCGCTCGGAGAGCCTCCTGAAGACCCGCTGCTGTTGTTTGTAGTGCTATATAGCTCTTGGTACGCGAATCTTATGGCGGCGAACTTCGACGTATGTCGCGATCTTGCCGAACGCACACTGGCACTTGCTGAAAAGCAGAACGCTTTGGTTCCGCTTATTGTTGGGCACGACATAATGGCCGCCACCTTGGCTATCGTCGGAGCCCCAGCGCAAGGCCGAAAACACTGCGATCACGCACTCGCTCTTTACGACCCTGTTGAGCACCGCTCAATGGCGATGCGATTTGGCATTGACCTCCGAGTGGCAATCTTGCACCACAGGTCATCAATTCTGCAGGCCTTGGGTTATCCTGCGGCCGCACGCGCGGACGCCGAGGACGCGCTTGGTAGCGCCCGCGCGATGGGTCACGCTTCGACCTTGTTATTGGCGCTGGTCGCCTTAGAAAAAGTCTACCTCCATTCCGGGAACTACACGGCGGTCAACGCGGCACTAAACGAACTTGGCGCCTTAGCGGACGAAAAAGGCGCGTCTGCCTTCAAAACAGCCGTAAATACGGGACGCGGCCGCTTGTTGGCCTTTACGGGCAAGCCTGCGGAGGCAGTTCAGGTGCTCACTTCCGGGCTCGCTGATGCCGCGCAACGGTCCACCGGAAAGACCTTTTACCTGGCGTTCAATCTGTCCTGCTTGGCCCGCGCTTATGCGGAGCTCGGTCAATTTGACGAGGCTTGGCGTAGGATTGACGAAGCGAAGACTGCGATGGATGCGACCGGGGAAAAATGGTGCGAGGCCGCAGTCTATCTTACGGCTGGCGAAATCGCGTTGAAATCGCCTGAGCCGGATGCCGCGAAAGCGGAAGCCTTATTTGAGCGCGCGCTCACCGTTGCACGTCAGCAGCAGGCGAAGTCACGGGAACTGGTCGCAGCGATGAGCATGGCGAGGCTCTGGCGCGATCAGGGCAAGCCGCAACAGGCTCGTGAATTGCTGGCTCCCGTGTATAATTGGTTCACCGAAGGCTTCGACACGCGCGATCTAAAGGAGGCCAAGGCGTTGCTGGATGCACTGGCGCGTTAAGGCCGAGACCAAATTGGGCATGCAGTTTACTGCCTCCTGCCATCTGAGCGAGGCCATTCGAAGGAGGGCGATATGCGCGAAATGATCGGCGGTTGTCTCTGCGGACAAGTTCGATACTCCGCGAATGCGGATCCTGGCTTCGTCGGGGTGTGCCATTGCGAGCATTGCCAAAAACAGACGGGAACGGCTTTCGCGGTCCTAGTCGGAATTCCGAAATCGGCAATCTCGATTCAGGGGCGGCTTAAGGCATTTCACGATAAGGGCGATAGCAGTCAACCTGTCGATCGAAGCTTTTGCCCGGAGTGCGGCTCGCCAATCGTCTTTGAGGCCGCTGTATTCCCCGGCCTCACCTTTGTTCACGCTGGCACCCTCGATGACACGAGTTGGCTTGATCCTAAAGTGCACGTCTATTGCGACAGCAAGGAGCCATGGACACCGATACCTGAAGGCAGTCAAAAGTTCGCAAAGACGGCCGTGAGCCGATAAAAGGTTCAATCACGGCAATTCATCCAGGGAGGAGGCAAGAATGATCCAGGTCCAAATGAAATGGTCCACGATTGCAGTGCTGACGGCCTGCGCAGTACTGGCCACAGCTCCGGCGAGTGCTCAAAAGAAGTATGACCCTGGAGCAAGCGATACCGAGATCAAGATCGGCCAAACCATGCCGTTCAGCGGGCCAGCCTCGGCTTACGCCACCGTTGGCAAGGCGGAGGCTGCTTATTTTCGCATGATAAACGATCAAGGCGGCATCAACGGCCGCAAGATCAACCTGATCGCTTATGACGATGGATATAACCCTGCGAAAACGGTAGAGCAAACGCGCAGGCTGGTGGAAAGCGACGAGGTCCTGCTGGTATTCGGGAGTCTCGGTTCGGCGCAAAACGCCGCCGTGCAAAAATATCTAAATGACAAAAAGGTGCCGCAACTATTCGTGGCAACTGGTGCAACGCGCTTCTCCGACCCCGTCAATTTTCGGTGGACGACGCCAGCGAACCCCAGCTACCAGACCGAAGCTCGGGTCTACGGGCGCTACATCCTCGCAAATTACCCCAGCGCCAAGATCGGTATCCTTTATCAGAACGACGATCTCGGCAAAGACTACGTCATCGGCCTCAAGCAAGCCCTTGGCGACAAGGCGGCGTCAATGATCGTTGCCGAAGCGGCCTATGAACCGACCGATCCGACGGTCGATTCCCAGATTGTAAGGCTGAAATCTGCCGGGGCCGACGTTTTCTACGACATTTCTACTCCGAAGTTCGCTGCACAGGCGATTCGGAAGATCGTCGAACTCAACTGGAAGCCGGTTCATATTCTGACCATCAATTCCACCTCGGTTGGCGGAGTGCTGAAACCGGCGGGCCTCGAGGCTTCCCGCGGTATCATCAGCGTGAACTACGGCAAGGACCCCGACGATCCGACATGGGACAACGATCCCGGCATGAAGAGGTGGCGCGCCTTCATGGACAAGTACTATCCGGAGGGCGATAAGCATTCGAGCTTCAACACTTATGGGTACGGCAACGCCCAGACGCTCGTGAATGTGTTGCGCGCCTGCGGCGACAATCTCACCCGTGAGAGCGTGATGGATCACCTTTTGAATTTGAAGGACGTCGAATTTGATCTTTTGCTGCCGGGCATCACAATCAGTGGCTCCCCGACTGACTACCGCTCAATCAGGCAGCTGCAGATGATGCGGTTCAACGGAGAGCGCTGGGAAGGTTTCGGACCAATTATCACCGACGACTACAGCGGATGAGACGGCCTCGCGCGCGGTGATGGCGGCGGCCAGACCGCGCGACGTCTCTTTGATGGCCGCCTGATCGCAAGATCATTGGGTTTGAACTGATAAGCCGCCTTCGGGCGGCTCTTTCTTTTGGCTGCTATGCCATGGGCCATGTCCGCTGTTGGGCACTTGGCGGACATGACGCGATGTCCGACATATGTCCGTTGCGGCAGATCAAAAGCGGACATGGAACGATGCGCCCTGGCGGCCCGCGGTTACTGACTTGTAAGCTCCCTTGGGGTTTAATTCCCCGTCCGGCATCCCCACATACGATGCATGACCCAATGGCAACCACCCAAGCGGGAACCCCCGAAAACCAAGGCTGAGCTACGCGAGATGCTGGCAGAGGCCGTCCGCAATACGCAGCCCGAGCCCAAGCGGCAGCCGAAGCCCAAGCGCGGCTAAGGCGGCCTGGCTCATACCCGAGTGCAAGAACCCTCGGCCGGCCAACCATCCCCGGAGACCCCACCGGTTCCGACACAAGCAGCCTCGGCACGCCATCCGCGCCGGGCCGTTTCAGTCCGCACATCTTGCAAACGCAAAAGCCGCCAAGGTTTCCCTCGACGGCTCGCCGTTGCGTTGCGTTTGCGTGGCGGTGTGCTGCGTCGAGCAGTGTCGAACGTAGCCATGCCTGCCTTGCCATGGGACGCACGGCCTCAATGAGGCTCCGGTGCGTTGCCAGTGTGTCGGGCCAACGGTCCCCGATGGCGTGGGATGCTGTCACCAGCGATGATGTTGATCAAGCCAGCGTGGCTGTCCTATCGATGATGGCCGGCAAGGTGACTGACCGTGCTGCCGCAAGCTCACTCAGGCGGGATCGCGACCGATCCTGGACTTCAATTCCACCAAGTCGGTAAAGACATCTGCCTGCCGCCGGAGTTCGTCTGCAATCATCGGCAGGGCCGAGATCACAGTCACCTGGACGCCTCGGCGCTGCACGGCTTCGACCAGCGAGCGGAAATCGCCGTCGCCGGAAAATAGTACCATGTGATCGATATGGATTGACAACTCCAGGGCATCGACAACCAGTTCCATGCTCATGCTGCGCTTGAACTTGCGGCGGCCATCCCCATCGTCGAACTCTTTTGCCGGTTTTGAAACGACCGTATAGCCGTTGTAATCGAGCCAGTCGATCAGCGGGCGGATCGACGAGAATTCCTGATCTTCGATGATTGCCGTGTAGTAGATGGCGCGCACCAGGGTTCCACGACTTTGGAATTCCTTGAGCAAGCGCTTGTAGTCGATGTCGAAACCGAGCGTCCTGGCTGTAGCGTAGAGATTGGCGCCATCGATGAACAATGCAATCTTGTTGGAGGAAGATGGCATTCAGTAGTGACCTTTACAAAAGTTAGACAAGCCAACGAGCAGGCCGATCGAACCTTTGCTTGAACCTGGAAAAGCAACGAGTCGGCAATGAGGCAGCCTAAGTCATTCCCACAGTTGCGTGGTTAGAGCGCCCCGAACGAATCAATGCAATATTTCTAGTTTTAAATAATTTTCATGAAAGTGCATAAGGCATAAGCGTCTTTAGCTGGTGGCCGATTGTATGCTACAAAATCGCCGTGAAAGTTCCGCCGCCCTGCCGGGGATGGAATTCCGAGATCGTGACGCCTGATCAATTTCAAGTTTTTGAAGTAGTCTTGAAGAAACGTCGCCGAAAATGGTTGTGGCGCGTGTCCACGACCGACGGCGATGCCGTCATTGGGGGATCGGAGGGCAGCCGGCCCGCCGCCAAATACAACGCTAACAGAGCACTTTTCCTGTTGCTGCTTTCCGCGCCCTATCGAACCAGTTCAGCCCGGCAATCCCGACGGGGCAAACCGCTCGGCCGAACCGTTCCATAGCTTTTGGGATCAGGCGCAGTCGATCAGTGCCCCCTCGAGTCTTCCGATCAGGCTGTGAGAGGCTGTTAGCTTATCGTCGGTTTTGAAAAAGCTAATTGACCTTTTGCGGCGCCACCATCTTGCCCTCGATTTTGGGAAGATCGGCCGTGGAGGCGGACTTGTCCGTGCCAGCACGGCGCGCCATCTCGACGGTGAGCCGCTCAGCCGCTTCGGCCGACATCAGGCCTAGGATATCGGCCATCTTGCGCGGCGCGATCTGGGAAGCGATTTCGAACAGCACCGGCATTTCGAGCCGGTCGAACACCTTGGCGGCGTCCTTCGGCTTCATGCCCTCGTACATCGTGATGATGCCCTTGAAGCGCGCGGCATCCGCGTCGGTTTTCTGTTGGGTCGCCGTCGTGATCCGCGACTCGATTGCCTTCAACTCCTCGACGCGCGCCTCGACCCGCTTTTCGGCGGCCTTCAGGAGACTCTCGCGAATGTCGATTTCGCGCGCACGAGCCTCCAGTTCCTGTCGCCGCGACTGCAGCCGCTCGAGGATCGCGCGCTCCGACGGCGAGACCGGCGGACCCTGCTCGGGACGCATGACGGCCTCGGCCTTGCCTACTTCCGGAGCGGCCGCAGGTTTGGCGGCCTCCTCCTCCTTCGGCTTGTCCTTGACCGAACCCGTAATTTCCGCGCTGTCGAATTTGTTTCCGCCGGGAAAGTTGAGGACTTCCTGCGCCCAGGATTGTTTGGTCGAATTCGGCTGATAGTCGAACACATAGCCGCCATCGATCACGAGCCCGGCAATCTTCAGAACGGCAAGGCCGAAGATCGCAACCAGGACAAACGGAAGCACACGAATGTTACGGAAGGACTTCATGCGGCGAGACCATCAGACCTTCTGCGGTCGGAAAACGCTTGAGCCGCCGCGGCGACGGCCTTGGCTGTCGACACGCCGGAGGTCGTCGGCTCGGGCTCGGGCGGCCGCGCGGCGATCGCTATCTTGGACAGCCGCCGGAAAATATTGTCACCCTCCAGCAATTGCTTCTTCAGCTGCAGGGACATCTGGGTCGCAGAGGTCAGCTGGTTGCCGAGATTCTCGTTGACGTCACGCACGGTGTGCTTGAGGCCGCCGATGGCGCGCTCGGCGATCTCGGTTGCCGTGATCAGCTCGGCGATCGTCGCCTTCAGGGAATGCTCGTCGGCCTTCAGGCGCTTCAATCGGGCGTTCAACAACATGCAATAACCGATGGTGAGAATGAGCAAAATCGCTACCAGACTCTCGATCGCAATTCCGAATGAGTGACTCATTGGGCCTCCATCAATTTGGTTTGCTCATCGGCCTTCTCGAACATGGCAAAGGTAGTATTGGGCTTGCGCAGTTGCTTGGTGACGCGAATGGCGACGCGGTCGCCGACGCGGCCCATCCGCCCCTCCGTCAGCACCACGCTGCCGCAACGCACCGCCACCAGTGCATCGGCGCGCATCTCGAGCGGCAGGGTGTCGCCGACCTTCAACTTCATCAATTGCTTGAGCGGGATATCGGCCTCGTAGAGCACGGCATCGACGGAAATCTCCGCCTGGGCGACTTCGGTTGCGAAATGTCCTTCCCAGATCGGATCGCGGCCGAATTTTTCGCCCATGAACATCTGCAACAGCACGTTGCGGATCGGTTCGATGGTCGCGTAGGGCAGCAGCAATTCGACATTGCCGCCGCGATCCTCCATGTCGATGCGCAACCGCACCAGGATGGCGGCATTGGCGGGCCGGCTGATCGCGGCGAAACGCGGATTGGTTTCCAGGCGGTCGATGGTGAATGTCACGGGCGATAGCGGCCGGAACGCCTGCTCGGCATCCGCCATCACCACTTCGACCAGCCGTTTCACGAGGTTGGTTTCGATCGTGGTATAGGGGCGACCCTCGATCCGCATCGAGGTTTGCCCGCGCCGGCCGCCCAGCAGAACGTCGATCATCGAGTAGATCAGGCTCGAATCCACCGTCGCCAGGCCGAAATTTTCCCACTCCTCGGCCTTGAACACACACAGCACCGCGGGCAGCGGGATCGAGTTCATGTAGTCGCCGAACCGTACCGAGGTGATGCGATCGAGCGAGACTTCGACGTTGTCGGAGGTGAAGTTGCGCAGGCTGGTGGTCATCAGCCGCACCAGCCGGTCGAAAACGATTTCGAGCATCGGCAGACGCTCGTAGGAAACCATCGCCGAATCGATGATCGCGCGAATGCCGGAATTGTCGTCGAGGTTGACTTCGCCGACATTGAAACCGAGCAGGTTGTCGATTTCCTCCTGCGACAGGACCCGCTCGCCGCCGTTCTTGCCGCCGCCGAAGTCGCGACTGCCGTCCTCGACCATGGCGGCCCATTGCAGCGCCATGGTGCCGGAGAGTTCATTGGCCGCAGCCGCTTCCGCGGCCTCCGCCGGATCCTCGGAATCCAGCGATGCTTCCCATTGGGCTGCAATTGCATCCTGGTCGACTGGATCGTTGCCCGCCATGATCTTAAATCCGTCCCGTCACTGAACGACGATTTCCTTGAACAGCACGGCGGTGACCTGACTTGGCGACACCGCCACATTGACGCGCCGGGTCAGTTCCTCCTTCAGGCGAAACAGGCCGGCCGAGCCGCTGAGGTCGCTCGGTCGCAGCTCGCGCAGGTAGGTTTGAAAGATGTCGGTGACGCGCGGCAGCGTCGGCTTGATCGCTTCGACCTGCTTTTCTTCCTTCACCTCAAGCACAAGCTTGACCTTGAGGTACTGCACGCGCTCGCCGGGCAAGCCGACCAGATTGACCAGCATGTCCGGCACTTCGACATAACCCGGCGGCTTCGGCGGCGGCGGCGCCTCGGCATGCATCTCTTCGCCGTGATGGCGCAAGAAAAAGAACCAGATCGCCCCTGCACCGACGACGGCAAGCACAAAAGCGGCGGCGATGATCAGTTTGAGCCTGCCCTTGGGCGCGGCGACTTCGGCTACTTCCGCGCCGCTTTCTGCCTGTTCGTTGCCTGCCATCGCCCGCCCGGTCGGTTTGGAAATGAACTCGATGCCGGCAGGCGGCCCGATGACGCGATACAAATGCCGCCAGCACTGCGCTCTCGATCCGGACGCTAAGGTAATAATGGTTAATGGAACCTTTCTTTTGCCCTCCAACTAGGAAAAAGTTGCCGGGCAAACATGGTCAACAAGACCTTATTGCCGCCCCGAACGCGCCCCTTCCAGACATCCAAGCCCTTGTAAAATTTCCAATTTCCAAACTGGCACGGCTTTCGCTGTGATGCTTGCGAACCGCAGGCTTGGGAGAGCCTGGCGGTTTGCAGGATCCGCAAGTCAGCCTGGGAGGGCACGGCCGCGGATCGTTCAGGGGAGAACGGGCGATGCAGAATACGCTTCTCATCGGACTTTCGCGGCAAACGGCTCTGGAACGGCAGCTCGATGTCGTGGCCAACAACATCGCGAACGTCAACACGGCCGGCTACAAGGCTGACCGCACGCTGTTTGAGGAATTTCTGTCGTCGGGCGCGCACGAAGACAACTTCGCGGCGACCGACCGTCGCCCCAGCTTCGTGCAGGACCGCGGCACCTTCCGCGATTACTCGCAAGGTCCCCTCGAGCCGACCAATAATCCCCTGGACGTTGCCATCGACGGCTCCGCCTTTCTGGCGGTGCAGACGCCGGCCGGCGAACGCTACACCCGCGACGGCGGCCTGCAGCTCAACAACCGGGGCCAGCTTGTGACGGTCGCGGGCAATCCGGTTCTCGGCACGGCCGGCCCGATCGTCTTTCAGCCGACCGACCACGACATCACCATTACGCCCGACGGCACCATCACCGTGGTGGAAGGCAATGGCAGGACAGATTCGATCCGCGGCAAGCTCCGGCTGGTCAGCTTCTCCGACGCGCAAAAAATGCTGAAGGAGGGCTTGAACCTCTACACCGCCGGCGAAGGCCCGGCGCAGCCCAACACCAAATCCACGGTGCGCCAGGGTTTCATCGAGAAGTCCAATGTCAATGCGGTTGCCGAGATGAGCCGCATGATGGAGGTCACGCGCGCCTACACGCAAATCTCGACGCTGCTGCAGCAACAGAGCGACCTGCACAAAACCGCAATCCAGCAACTCGCCGATGTTCCGGCCTAACGGCCATTCAGGAGACGATCCATGCAAGCTCTTCATACCGCTGCGACTGGAATGGCGGCCCAGGAACTTAACGTTCAGGTCATCTCCAACAACATCGCGAACCTGCGCACCACCGGCTTCAAGAAGCAGACCGCAGCCTTTCAGGATTTGATCTACGAGCATATCCGCCGGGTCGGCGCGCAGGCATCCGACCAGGGCACCATCCTGCCGGTCGGCATCGACATCGGCGGCGGCGTCAAGACCGTCGGAACGCCGCGAACGATGACACAGGGAACGCTTTCGCAGACCGGCAACGATCTCGATCTCGCGATCACCGGCGAAGGTTTCTTCAAGATCCAGATGCCCGACGGCACCTTCCAATACACCAGGGACGGCACCTTCCAGATGGATAACACCGGGCGCATCGTGAACGCGCAAGGAAATCCGGTGCAGCCGACGATTACGATTCCGCAGAATGCTTCGGGCCTGACGGTCAACACCCAGGGCCAGGTCTCCGTGACGTTGCCGGGAACGACGACCTCCACCATCATCGGCCAGATCGGGCTGACGCGATTCATCAACAAGGGTGGCCTGCAGCCGGTGGGAAACAACCTCTTCACCGACACGCCGTCGTCCGGCCCGCCGCAGGACGGTATTGCCACCGTCGAAGCCTTCGGAACCATCAACCAAGGCAGCCTCGAACAGGCAAATGTCGACGTCGTCTCCGAGATGTCCGACCTGATCGCCGCGCAGCGCGCTTACGAAATGAACGCCAAGGTGATCACCGCCGCCGACCAGATGCTGCAATCCACCACCGCGCTGTTCCGCTGAGGGGACTGAGGGATGACTGCTCGTTCGCTTTTCCTCGCCGCCGCACTGCTCGCCGCCACTTCGGTGACGGCATTCGCGCAGGTCAGCGAGGACGCTATCGCCGCTCCCCTGCTTCGCGCCAGCGTCACCGTGGAAAGCGATGTGGTGCGGATCGGCGACATGATCGACAACGCCGGCACCTCGGCGCTGATCGCGATCTATCGCGCGCCCGATCTCGGCACCACCGGCTCGCTGCCGACCGCGCAGGTGATCGCCGCCCTGCAAGCGCATCAGGTGATCGGCGTCGACACCAGGGACATCAAGACGGTCTCGGTTACCCGGCTGGCCCGCACGATCGAGGGCAAGGAGATCGAATCTCAGGTCGCCCATGCGCTGGAACATCGCAACGGCCTCGGCGACGCCGCCAACCTTAACCTGACATTCGACCGCGACGTGCAGGACATCAGGCTCGAGGCCTGGAACACCGGCGCCATGCAGCCGGTCGCGGTCCGCCACGACCCGCGCAACGGCCGCTTCGACGTCAGCTTCGAAATCACCAACGACACCAATAACACGCGGACAAAACTGCGCTTTACCGGCATCGCGATCGAAACCGTGGAAACCGCCGTGCTGACGCGCAACGTCGAGCGCAACGAAGTCCTGAAATCCGCCGACGTCGCCACCGAGCGGCGCCCGAAGGCCGAAGTAGGCGGCGACGCCGCGGCCCGCAGCCGCGCCATCGGCATGCAGATGCGCAAACAACTTCGCGCCGGACAGGCGTTGAAGGCTTCCGATCTCGGCAAGCCGGATCTGGTGCAGCGCGACGACAATGTCACGCTGATCTACGAATCCACCGGTCTCTATCTCACCATGCGCGGCAAGGCGCTGGAGGCCGGCACCGAGGGCGACACGGTCAACGTTCTGAACCTACAATCGAAGCGCACGGTGTCCGGCCTCGTCATCGGCCGCGACCAGGTCGCAATCTCGATCGCAACTCCACGGCTTCCCGCTGCTGCGGACGCAACCACCACGATCGGAGCAACTGAAACGGCTGCGCCGGTTTCGGTTGCCGCCACCAGTAATGCGCAGACGTCTCCAAAAGCCGAGTAAACGTACATGTTGACCTCCAGTATCAATCGTATCGCGCTCACCGGCACCTTGCTGACCATCGTCAGCGTCGCGGGCGGCTGTTCGTCGATCGATCGACTTTCCCAGATCGGCGAGCAACCGAAACTGTCGGAGATAGACAATCCCACGGCCAGGCCCGGCTACAAGCCGGTGCAGATGCCGATGCCGAAACCGGAAGCGGTGTCCTACAACGCCAATTCGCTGTGGCGAAATGGCTCGCGATCGTTCTTCAAGGACCAGCGCGCCCATCAGATCGGCGATCTCCTGACCGTCACGGTCAACATCACCGATCAGGCCAACTTCGCCAACGAATCCCAGCGCAGTCGCAAGACTACCGAAGACTCAGGCATTACCGCCTTCCTCGGCAGCAATCTTTTGTCGGGAACCAACGTCCTTCCCGGCCGCCTGCTGACCGCGGATTCCAACAACTCGTACGACGGCAAGGGCTCGGTAGTGCGCCAGGAAACGCTGCAGACCAACATCGCCGCCGTGGTCACGCAGCTGTTGCCGAACGGCAATCTCGTGGTCGAAGGCAAACAGGAGGTGCGCGTCAATTATGAAAAGCGCGAACTGATCGTGGCCGGCATCGTGCGGCCGGAGGACATCCAGAGCGACAACACCATCGATTCAAGCAAGATCGCGCAGGCCCGCATCGCCTATGGCGGCCACGGCCAGATCACCGACGTGCAGCAACCCCGTTACGGCAGCCAGGTGATGGACGTGCTGCTGCCGTTCTAGCCATCGACCCTGATTTCGGATTTCGCACGTAGTTGATGCCCGAATGAAAGCGAGCTCCCACATCGCATCGCGAACCTAGGCGCGATGAGATGTTCTACGCGGCCTCCGCCAGCTCCCCTGGCGGAGGCCGCGACTGTTTTTGGGAATTCGCCATGCTTGGCGCATGTTCGGCCGCCTGAAGCCACGTTGACAGCAATCCGCATTCGTCAGATGTTGTTTGGCATTACAATTCGCTATTTCACATGCAGAAAAAACGCTGGAGCATTGAAGCTCCACAGCCAACGGGAGCCAATCGCATGATCCTTCATCGCCATCAGCGCGCCAGTCTCACCGCGCTCGTCATTGCCTCGTTCGCGATGGCATGCAGCGGCCCGCTGAATGCCCAGCAGAAGCCGGCTTTGGTTGTCGCTGCCGATGCGATCGGCGGCCAGGTCACCGGCGCCAAAGGGCCCGAGGCCGGCGTCTGGGTGATCGCGGAAACCACCGATCTTCCGACCAGGTTCGCCAAGATGGTCGTCACCAATGATCAGGGCCAGTTCGTTATTCCGCAGCTTCCCTCGGCGAAATACAAGATCTGGGTACGCGGCTACGGGCTGATCGACTCGGACAAGCAGGACGCCGCTCCCGGAAAAACCATCGATCTGACCGCAAATCCTGCGCCGAATGAGGCCGCCGCTGCGGAATTTTATCCGGGCATGTACTGGTACTCCATGCTCAACATCCCCGCCGAAGGCGAATTTCCTGGCTCGGACAAGAATCCGAACGGAATGCCAGCCGGCATGAAAACGCAATCCGACTGGATCGATACCATCAAGAATTCCTGCCAGTCATGCCACGCGCTCGGCAGCAAGAACGTTCGTTCTCCGCACGTTGCCGAGCTCGGCGAATTCGGGAATTCGGCCGACATGTGGGCGCGCCGCCTGCAATCCGGACAGGCCATGACGGGAATGGCGCTCGGCATCACGCGCCTCGGGCCGGACCGCGGCTACAAGATGTTCGCGGACTGGACCGATCGCATCGCGAAAGGTGAACTTCCTTTCGACAAACCGCAGCGTCCGAAGGGCCTCGAGCGCAATGTGGTCATAAGTGCCTGGGACTGGGGCACGCCAAAACTGTATCTGCACGACGCGGTCTCGACCGATAAGCGAAACCCAACGGTCAACGCCAACGGCCTGATCTACGGTTCGCCGGAAGAGAGCTCCGATTTCGTCCCCGTCCTGGACCCGGTTCACAACACCGCGAAGCTCATCAAACATCCCTACCGGGATCCGGCGACACCGAGTTCAAAGGATGATCCAATGGGACCGTCGGTGTTCTGGGGCGAGGAGCCGATCTGGGACGGCCACACCAGTATCCACAATCCCATCATGGACGAGAAAGGCCGCGTCTGGTTCACCGCCCGCATCCGCCCGGCTAAAAATCCCGACAGTTGCAAGGCCGGATCAGACCACCCCTCGGCCCAGGTCGCGCCGCTGGCGGAATCGGGCCGGCAACTTTCGATGTACGATCCAAAGACCGAAAAATGGACCCTGATCGATACGTGTTTCAACACGCACCATCTCTACTTCGGGCGCGATGCGAACAACACGCTCTGGCTCAGCCAGGGGCAGCCTTATAGCGGCGTTGTCGGGTGGCTGAATACCAAGCAGTTCGATGCGACCGGCGACGAGATGAAATCGCAGGGCTGGACCCCGGTCGTCACCAATGTCAGCGGCACCGGCAAACGCGAGGCTTTTGTCGCCGCGGATCAACCGACCGATCCTGACAAGGATAAATGGGTCAAGGCGGCGTTTTATGGCGTCAGCCCAAGTCCGAAGGGCGACGTGATCTGGGGCCAGGCGATGGGTCCGGGTTTCTCGCGCATCGGGCAACCGAGCCTGCTGATCCGCCTGATACCGGGAAGCGATCCTGCAAAGACGGCCGTCTCCGAGATTTTCCAGGCGCCGGAAGGAGGCTTCGGCTCGCGCGGCGTGGACGTCGATTCCAACGGCGTCGCCTGGACGGTTCTCGCCAGCGGACATGTTGCCAGTTTCGACCGATCCAAATGCAAATCGCCGCTCTCCGGGCCGGACGCGGCGACCGGCAAGCAATGCGCCGAGGGCTGGATGCTCTACCGGATGCCCGGGCCTCAATTCAAGGGAGTCGACGCCAAGGGCAGCGCCAATCACGCCTATTATATCTGGGTCGATCTGTACAACACGCTTGGCCTCGGGGCGAATGTGCCGATCGCGTCGACCAATGGCGGCGAGTCGCTGCTTGCCCTGGTCAACGGGGAGTTCGTCGACCTTCGAGTCCCCTACCCGCTCGGCTTCTTCAGCAAGAACGTCGACGGCCGGATCGATGATCCGAACGCGGGGTGGAAAGGCCGCGCGATCTGGACCACGTCGGGCACACGCGCCAATTTCCACAGCGAAGGCGGCAAGGGCGTCCTGCCAAAGGTCTTCAAGGTGCAGATGCGGCCGGATCCACTGGCCAACTGAGGCGTGAGGGCAATCTGATAGCGCCTCCGCGCGACCTCGCTCGCTTCGCTGCATCGGCAAATGCAGCGAAGGGAGGGAAACAGCGAAGGCCGCCGGAGTTGGCGTGATGCCGTATCGTCACACACAGCCAGGAATCGTGGTTGTCGTGGTTTGTCTGGCGAGCGGCGCGGTCGGCGCCGCGATCGCCTGGCAAACCGAACTGATGCCGATGATCGTCACGCTGATCATCCTCTTCGCCGTCGCCATTGTCTTCTATTCGCTCACGGTGGAGGTCGGCGATGGCGAGCTGCGCTGGTATTTCGGCCCGGGATTGTGGACCTATCGGCTTCCGCTCGACGAAATCCGCTCCGTCGCGATCGTGCGTAACCATTGGTGGAACGGATTTGGCATCAGGAAGGCGCGCGGCTTCAGCCTCTATAACGTGTCCGGCCTCGACGCCGTCGAGATTGCGCTGAAATCCGGCGACATCCGCCGCATCGGCACCGATGACCCGCAAGGGCTTGCGGCCGCGCTCAAGCAGGCGGCGCGCGGCGGCTGACCGGCCCCGCCTCTATTCGTCGCGATAGACCTTCTCGCGCTTCTCGTGGCGCTCCTGCGCCTCCACCGACAGCGTTGCGATCGGGCGGGCTTCCAGCCGCTTCAGCGAGATCGGCTCGCCGGTCTCCTCGCAATAGCCGTAGGTGTTATCCTCGATACGCTGCAGCGCCGCGTCGATCTTGGAGATCAGCTTGCGCTGCCGGTCGCGGGCCCGCAGCTCGATCGCGCGGTCGGTCTCAGACGATGCGCGGTCGGCGAGATCGGGATGATTGACGTTCTCTTCCTGGAGCGTCTGCAACGTGATCCGCGACTCCCGCAAAATCTCGTCCTTCCACGCCAGCAGCTTGGCGCGAAAATAGTCGCGCTGGCGGTCGTTCATGAAAGGCTCTTTTTCGGAGGGTCGATAGTTCTTCAACTTTTCCAAGGCCAGCCCATCTGTGTGAGTTCGAGTGCCCGTTTCCGCATTCCGTAATCCCTTGCGGCATTCCCTTACACGAACTTCAGAGACAAAGGGGCACTTCCAAATTTAAGTTTCCAGTGCCGTTGTTCTTTCTGAAGTTCCTACTCGAACTCGCGGTAATACCGCAGGAAACTCAAATCGACGGCGCTAGTCAGACGGCAGAAAGGTTCCGCCCGCGCGCGCCTTATATAGCGGCGTGTTGTGACAGACAATATCGCCCACGGACGGGAAACGGCGCTGCGCTGGATTTCCCGCCGGAACCCTCGGCAAAGCCCGGCTCAGAACTGGCCGGCCTTGGCCAGCTCGACCTCAACCCTCAGCTCGATCTCGGACAAGACCGCATCGAGACCGGGGTCGCCCGAAGAGGATTTGAGGTTCGCGGCAGCGTCGCGTAACCGACCGACCGTCGAACTATCGAAATTGCCCGATAACAGGCCGATCTTGAGGTCGTCCAGCACGTCGAGCGCGCTTTTGCCGCGCTGCACTGAGCGCTTGCGCCGTTCAACCGGATCCTCGATGCCCTGCATCGCCAGCAGCGCGTCGATGCTCGCCGCCGCCTTGGGCGCGATCGCCGCGCGAGTCTCGGGGGTGGATGCTGCATCCGGCAACGCAAAGCCGCTGGAGCTGGTTCGCCGGACGTTGGCCGCCTGAGACCCAAGAGTGGTACCGTTCGGTCCTGAGATGCGCATCGTTGGTTCCCGCCAAGAGTCGGGCGCAGCATCACCTTGTAAAGTTAACGCAACGTAAAGGACCCGGCAAAATCTGCCGCCAGGAGGCAATTTCGCCGCTGCGGCAGCCGGTCCCCCAAGCGCCGCCAGAGAAATTACATAGCTGTATCAAATAGTTATAAGCTTAAAGCAGCATGGCACGACCCTCGCATGGTCAATGCCGGATCGCCGTCATGGGAGTGATGCGCGGATCCAGCCAATACCTCAGCGGGGAGCAGAGGATGCCAAGCGTTTTTTCAGGAAAAGTGTTTCGGCTGGGCTGTGCCGCACTGGTGGCGCTGGCGCTATCCGCCCTTCCTGCAGGCGCGACG
>Ga0210394_10001702_pt1 | contig 33565 bp, 34 predicted proteins | sample IncBWC12MmetaG_FD_160121 | JGI IMG/M metagenome (GOLD analysis project Ga0210394, IMG submission 160121) | Forest soil microbial communities from Barre Woods Harvard Forest LTER site, Petersham, Massachusetts, United States - Inc-BW-C-12-M | ecosystem: Environmental > Terrestrial > Soil >... | reverse complement strand
GGCAGCTACGAGCCGTCCAACGCTCAATAGCTGACGTGTTCAACCAGCCGAACCGCCGTGTGCGGAACCGCATGCACGGTGGTGTGGGAGGGGCGGAGCCGTGAGGCTCCCCCCTATCCCGATCGGGGACGCCTGCTCTCCCTTACCCACTACAATCCGCGCCCATGCTCTTCGACTCCGGAATGCGCGCGCTGGCGCACGATGCCGTCGATGCTCTCTTCGACCATGTCGGGAACATCGCCGGCCGACGGGTCGTCGATTGGCAGACATCGGATGAGCTGCGGGAGCGAATCAGGATCGACGACCGCGGCGGTGCGGAGGGGATGACCCTCATCCGTACGCTGATGGAGAACGCCATCCAGCTCCATCATCCGGCGTACATGGGGCATCAGGTCTGTCCTCCGTTTCCGAGCGCGGTCATCGCCGATCTGGTGATCTCGACGTTGAATCAGTCGACGGCCGTGTGGGAGATGAGTCCGATCGGAACGGTGATCGAGCAGGAGGTGGTGCGCTGGCTCTCCGATCGAGTGGGCTATCCGTCATCTTCCCTCGGCACGGCGGTTTCGGGTGGGTCGGCGGCGAATTTGACTGCGCTGCTGGCAGCGAGGGCGCGATGGGTGGTGAAACGGGAGTCGGGAGTCGGGGGTCGGGGGTCGGAGAGAGGCCCTGCTCCGCCACATCCGGTAAAGAGAGACTTCGCTCCGACCCCCGACCCCCGACTCCCGACTCCCGCACGTCCAATCATCCTTTGCTCCGCGGATGCGCACTATTCGATTGCCCGGGCCGCGGCGATCATGGGAATCGCGTCCGACGATGTGATCAAGGTTCGGACTGATTCCCAGCATAGGCTCGACGTCGAGGCGCTCGAGGCCACTCTTGCCGAGGTTGGCGATGTCATGGCCATCGTGGCGACCTCGGGATCGACGGCCACCGGTGCGTTCGACGACCTTCGCGCGATCGCCGCGCTGCGCGACAAGTACGACACGTGGCTTCACGTCGATGCCGCACACGGCGCGTCGGTCGTTCTGAGCGAACGACTTTGTCCGCTCGTGGACGGCCTGGATCTGGCTGACTCTCTGGCCTGGGATCCTCACAAGATGCTCTGGATGTCGCTCTCGCTCGGTGTGCTCCTGGTGCGCGACGGCCACTGGCTGCGCCGCGCGTTCGAAGCCGATGCTCCGTATCTCTTCAACGCCGAGCGCAGCGGTGACAACATCGGCGAGGTGACGATCCAGTGCTCCAAGCGGGCGGACGCCATCAAGCTATGGCTGACCCTGCAGATGTTCGGAACTCGTCCGTTCGTCGAGGCGATGGAGCATGTGGCGGACTTGACCCGCTACGTGTACGAGATCGTGGCCGCGTCGGACGACTTCGAGCCGATGCACGTCCCGGAGTTCAACATCTTCTGCTTCCGGCATCGCAGCGACGATGAGAACAACGCCGCGATTCGCGAGAGGCTCATCCGCTCCGGACAGGCATGGATCACGTCCACCTTGCTTAAAGGCCGCCGCGTGCTGCGCGTGACGATGATCAACCCGAGGACGGAGCGCGCCGATGTGGATCGGATGATGGCTGCTCTGCGGACGATGGCGCGTTATTCGGGGGTCGGGAGTCGGGTGTCGGGGGTCGGAGAATGAGCGCAGCAGCGTTCGGGGGTCGGGTGTCGGGAGTGGGGAGTCGGAGATGGAAGCATAAGACTCTCCGACCCCCGACCCCCGACCCCCGACTCCCGACTCCCGCGGTCGTTAGTCCGGGAGGTGGCAAATGAGCTCTGCATCCTCCATCTCCGACTCTCGACCTCCGGCTCCCGACCCCCGTCTACGAATCGTCCTCGTCGAGCCTCACGAGGCAGGCAACGTCGGGGCGGCGGCGCGGGTGATGAAGAATTTCGGCTTCGGCGATCTCTGGATCGTCGGTGAGCATCCGAAGCTGCATCCGCTGGCGGGGTGGTGGGCGAGTGGGGCGGAGGACGTCGTGGAGAACGCCCATTTCGCGCCGACGCTGCATCATGCGCTGGCCGATGCACACGTGACGGTCGCGACGACGTCGTCCCGGGAGCGGACGACGCCGGTGGACTTGAATCCGGTCGAGGCGGCCCAGCTCTTCGGTTCGCTGGACGCATCGCAGACGCTGGCCCTCGTATTTGGCCGCGAGGACAGCGGCTTGACCTGGGAAGAGGTGGTGCAGTGCCAGCGCACAGCCGTCATTCCCACCGATCCGCTGTTTCCGACGATGAATCTCGCGCAATCGGTCGGCGTCTTCTGCTACGAGCTCTCCACAACCTCGCGTGCGCCTGCGGAGCGTGAGCTGGCGCCGGCGGCCAGGATCGAGCGGCTCCACGAGCGCGTCCAGTCGCTGCTCGTCGAGATCGGATTCCTGCACGGCGACAACCCGTTCCGCGTCTACGACGACCTGCGCGCCATCTCCGCGCGCGCCAATCTCGACGGCCGCGAGGCCACGATCCTCCTCGGCATCCTTCGCCAGATCGAGTGGAAGCTCGGTCAGCCCGGAGAGGGCGGGGCCGGTTGAGCGCCGTGCGGGCCCTGAAGGCATTCGGCGATCAGGTCGATGAACTTCTCGAGATCGAACGGTTTGAGGATGGAGTTGCAGATTGCGTTTGCCGGGATCTTTTCCACGCCGCGCTTGCCCGCGGCAGTGAAGACGATGATGTGCGGCCGCGGGTCCGGGTAGTCCTTGCCGATCTGTTCGATGAACTCGTAGCCGTTGACGCGCGGCATCATCAGATCGAGGAGAATCAGATCGTACGGTCCGTCATGCCGCACCCTTTCCAGTCCGACAGCTCCGTCTTCCGCCAGATCGACGTCGAAGTGCATGCGCTTGAGGACGGCCTGGAGCAGGACGCGGATCGCAAGATCGTCGTCAATGACCAGGATCCTGTGGCCGCTCCCGTCCATCTTGTCGGACATAACCAACGTAGTCGTTCGTACTCTCTCAGATGGTCGCTATGCGAAAGGCATACCGGCCTCAGGCTTAGCGGTCCGGTGAGATTACGGTATCGAACAGTGTCAGGCAATGACTGATTCTCCTGAGGCCTACGCGTTCCGGCCATGGGTGAGACGCGCCGGGGCGTCGATCGTTCTCGTTGCGGCGGGCGTAACCGCTGTCATCGCCGTTGCACTTTTTGCAAACCCCGCCGCGCGCTACGGCTGGATCGGCGAACGCGCCGTGTGGGTCTACATCGCCACGCTCTGGATCGGCGGCCTGAAGGTCTGGCTCGGTTCCCGTCGCCCGGTCGCGGAGCTCCGCGAGGAGACGTTGACCCTTCGTCCGCTGCATCAGTTCCGGTCGCGCACGCTGCCGTGGAACGAGATCCGCGGCACGGAACAGATGATCGGGGGCGACCGCATGATCGTCTACTACGACACCCCCCGAGGGATGCGCTTCGTGGCCCTGAACCTCAACCTGATCAAGGGCCGCCGGAACTTCCAGGCCGAGGTCGACGAACGGCTGACGGCGATGGGATTCGTGGAGAAGATCGTCGACCGCTCGCGGTATCGCTCCAGGCCGGCGTGAGCAAGCGGCGGGCGGATAGGACCCGAGAGTCGCTGGATCGCGCGCGTCACAAAGGGGTGTGATCGACGACACATTGCCGCCAGCCGGAATAGACGATCGTACGCAAGTGCTTGTTGAGACATAATCTCAATTACATCGGGTGAATCGAATGATCGTCTGCCTCTGCCGCGCAAAAAACGAACGGGATGTCCTGCGAGCCATCGAGGCAGGATCGGAGACGCTCGGGGACCTGCAGGAGTGCGGGATCGGGACCGACTGCGGTGGCTGCCACGGCCATCTCCGCAAGATGCTGGCAGCGAACGAGACCATGCCGCAGGCGTCCTTCCTGCCGATGCCAGCCGCCGTGTCGTGCGCGGAGAAGGTGGCGTGATAGCGTGTTGCCGAGGAGCTCTCCGAGATGAAGGGCGACAAGAAAATCATCGACATCCTGAATGACGTGCTCACCTCCGAGCTCACCGCCATCAACCAGTATTTCGTTCACGGCGAGATGTGCGACAACTGGGGGTACCAGCACCTTCATGACCGCATCCGCAAGCACTCCATCGGGGAGATGAAGCATGCCGAGTCGCTGATCGAGCGTGTTCTCTTCCTGGAAGGCATCCCGAACGTCCAGCGCCTCGGCAAGATCACCATCGGCGAGAACGTGCCGGAGCAACTGGCCTTCGATCTCGTGCTCGAGATGGATGCCGTCAAGCGCCTCAACGCCGGCATCGAGACCTGCCGGCAGGCCGAGGACAACAACAGCCGTCACCTGCTCGAAGAGATCCTCGAAGACGAGGAGGAGCACATCGACTGGATCGAGGCCCAGCTCGCGCTGATCGAGCAGGTGGGCGCCGCGAACTACCTGGCCGAGCAGATTCACGAACACGAGTAGCAGGGCGGCCATGGCATCGTAAACTTCGCGCGTCATGACGCCGAAGAAAGAGATCGAGACACTGCGGGCCGATCTGGAGCGGCACAACCGCCTCTACTACCTCGAGGCCGCTCCGGAGATCAGCGACTTCGAGTTCGACCAGCGGCTGAAGCGCTTGCAGGAGCTCGAGGCCGCGCATCCCGAGCTCGCTGATCCGAACTCGCCTTCCCAGCGCGTCGGCGGCGCGCCGATGACCGGCGACTTCATGACGGTGATCCACGAGCCGCCGATGCTGTCGATCGAGAACGCCTACACGATCGAGGAGCTCCGCGAGTGGGACGCGCGCGTGAAGAAGGGGCTGGGCGTGGAGGCGGTAGAGTACGAGGCGGAGCTGAAGATCGACGGCGTGTCGATCGATCTGCTCTACGAAAACGGCGCCCTGGCCCGCGCCGCGACGCGCGGCGACGGAGTCCGCGGCGACGATGTGACGGTGAATGTCCGCACCGTGCGCTCACTGCCGCTGAAGATCGACACGAAACTCAAGCGCGTCGAGGTGCGCGGCGAGATCTACATCTCCGCGGGCGATTTCAAGATCCTCAACGACGCGCTCGAAGAAGCCGGCCAGCCGGTGCTGGCCAATCCGCGCAACTCCGCCGCGGGCTCTCTGCGCCAGAAGGATCCCAAGCTCGTGGCTCAGCGCCGGCTCAGCGCCTTCGTCTATCACCTCGTCGCCGCCGACGATCTCAGGATCGCATCGCAGTCCAAGGCGTATGAGTTGCTGGGCACGCTCGGCTTTCCGCTCAACCCGACGCGCGCTGTGTTCCCGGACATCGCCGCGGTCGAGCGGTTCATCGAGGACCAGCGCGAGGAGCGTCACAAGCTTCCGTTCGACATCGACGGCATCGTCATCAAGGTCAACCGACGCGCGCAGCAGCAGGAGCTGGGATCGACGTCAAAAGCGCCGCGATGGGCCATCGCCTTCAAGTACCCGCCCGAGGCGGCGGAGACGGTGGTGCGGGCCATCAATCTGTCCGTCGGACGTACCGGCACGGTGACGCCTGCGGCCGAGTTCGACCCGGTTCATATCGGCGGGACGACGGTCATCAACGCCACGCTGCACAATTTCGACGAGGTGGCGCGCAAGGATGTGCGCGTCGGCGATCGCATCGTCGTCGAGAAGGGTGGCGACATCATCCCGAAGGTCGTCGACGTCCTGGTCGACAAACGGCCCGAGGGGACGCAGCCGGTGACGCTGCCGACGCATTGCCCGGCCTGCGGACAGCCGTTGCACCGCTTCGAGGGCGAGGTGGCCATCCGTTGCATCAATCAGGGCTGTCCGGCCATCGTGCGCGAGTCACTCTTCCATTTCGGGGCTCGCAAAGCCATGGACATCGAAGGGCTCGGCTACCAGACCATCGCCCAGCTGCTCGACGCGGGGCTCATCACCGACTACGCGTCGCTCTACGAGCTGCGCGAGGAGGATGTGGCGAAGCTGCCGGGGAAGGGCGAGCTGTCGGCGCGCAAGCTGGCCGAGGGGATCGAGAAGTCGAAGACGGCGGAGTTGTCGCGGGTCATCTTCGCCATCGGCATCCGGATGGTGGGCGAGCGGGCCGCCAAGCTGCTGGCCGGCCGCTTCGGCTCCATCGATGCGCTGATGAATGCCACGACCGAGGAGTTGGTGGAGGTGGAGGAGATCGGGCCGAAGGTGGCCGAGTCGGTCACGTTCTACTTCTCGGTTCCCGCGAACCGCGAGCGGGTGGCGAAGATGCAGCGGCTCGGTGTGTCGCCGCGGCACGTCGCCGCGGTGCGCGGCGACCGGCTGGCCGGAAAGACGCTCGTCGTCACCGGGACTCTGGCGCGCTTCTCCCGTGACGAGATCCACAAGCTCATCGAGGGTGAGGGCGGCAAGGCCTCGGGATCGGTATCGGCCAAGACGTCGTATCTCGTCGCGGGCGAGGCGGCCGGTTCGAAGCTCGACAAGGCCCAATCCCTCGGCGTTCCGGTGCTGACGGAGGACGAGTTTCTGGCGTTGATCGGCCTTGCCTAAGATGATGTTCAAGCCGATGCGTAAACCGCTGGCGGTCATCATGGCCGCCGTCGCCGCCGCGCAGCTCTGGCTTTCGTATCGCTATTACGGATTCCTGACCGGCGACGATGTCGAAGTGCTGTCGGAGGCGTTTCGCCGCGCGCGCGGACTGGCGTACGCGCCGTGGGACGTCCGCAACCTCTTCGTGCCCGACGTGTTCGTCGCGCCGGTGGTGTGGTTGGCGCGGGGAGCCTCGACGCGTGCGACGATCTTCGCCGCGTCGCTGCCGTTCATCGCGCTCTCCGCGCTGACGATCTGGCTCGTATTTCGGTTGGCCCTGCGCTGGTGCAACGACGAGCGCGCGGCGCTCGTGGCCGCGCTGCTCTTCGCCACACACTGGATCCCGCTCGGTTTCGGCGGCACGGTCTATCCGCGCACGCTGGCGGCGGCATGCGTCGTCGCGGCGGCGCTGATCGTGGATCGGTGGCCGTTCGCGGCGGGTGCGCTGATCGGATTGGCGTTTGCCGATCGGTTCAGCGAGATCGTGTTTCTGGCGCCGGTGGCCCTTACTGTCATCCTGAGCCGCCGACGCCCCGGAGGGGCAGAGGAGGGCGAAGGACCCCCTGACTACGTGCGGATATCAGACGCCGAAGAAACCGCATCCGTTGTCCGCGCCGCCCCCCGTCCGGGTTTCAGGGAGGGGGTCCTTCGCCGTGCTTTGCCCCTCCGGGGCGCCGCCGGGCTCAGGATGACAGTGGTGCTGATGACAGCGAGCCTTCTCGGCGGCTGTCTCATCTCCATTCTCCTCACCGTTGGCGCGTACGACTGGCTGACATGGGGAACGCCGTTCGCCAGCGTTATCAAGTTTGCGCACCTCACGCTCGTCGCACCGGACTTCGCGTCACGCGTGAAGTACCAGGCGTCGTGGTGGTACGTCGCAAACCTGGTGCGGTGGTGTTCGCCGGTGTTGCTGCCATTGCTCTGGTACGCGCGGCGCAGCAGGGCCATCTGGTTCATCATCATCCCGCTCCTGGCGTTCTCCGCGGTCAGTCACAAAGAGCTGCGCTACCTCCAGGTGCTGATCCCGTTTCTCTGCATCGCCGCCGCGATCGGATTCGCGTCGATGCGAAACCGCCGCCTCGCCATCGCGCTCGTGGCGGTTGCCGCTCTGTGGGATCTTTACGGGGTTCGCTCGTTCGCGCGGAAGTCGCAGCCGGCGGTGATGGCGGCGCGGTGGATGGCATCGAATCAATCGATCCATTCCGTTGCGGCATCGCAGCTCTGGGCGTTCGGCGGCAAGTTGTATCTCGGCGAGGGCATGGCCATGTCGGATGTCGGCACGCCGCCGGAGAGTCTCGGCGACGTGCGGGCTGATGCGGTAGCGCTCTACGAGACCGATCTCGATGTTCCGTCGCGCCTCGACGCGCTGCGCGCGAATGGTTATGCGCCGGTGCGGACGTTCCGCGATGGTACGGCGCGGGCGGTGGTCGTCTTCATGCGAAAGTAGCGCCGGCGGCCCGCCGGCTGGACCGCTGCCGGCTCGGCGGCGACTCTACTGGAACCGCCAGCGAGCCGCTGGCGGTCCAGCCGCCGAGCCGGCGGCGCTACGCTCGGCGGCGCTACGTTTCGCGGTGCTACATCTCTTTCCGATATTTCGGATCGAGCGCGTCGATGAGGCCATCGCCGAGGAAGTTGAGGCCCATCACGGCCAGCATGATGGCGACGCCGGGCCAGATGGCGAGATGGTTCGCCAGGCCGAGGTAACGGCGGCCCGAGGTCAGCATCGCGCCCCACGACGGTGTCGGCGGTTGCACGCCTAACCCCAGGAACGACAGCGCGGCCTCGGAGAGAATCGTGCCGGCCAGGCCGAGTGTGGCCATCACGATCATCGGATTGATTACGTTTGGCAGAACGTGCAGCACGATGACGCGCGGCGAACGTGCGCCCATGGCTTTCGCCGCTGTCACGTACTCCATCTCGCGCACTTTCAATACCTGGCCGCGCACGAGACGTGCGTAGCCGACCCATCCGATCGTCACGAGCGCCACGATGACGTTGTTGAGGCTCGGGCCGAGTACGGCCACCATGGCGATGGCCAGGAGGATTCCCGGAAACGCCAGGAGGATATCCGTGACGCGCATGATCAGCGTGTCCATCCATCCGCCGAAGTAGCCGGCCATCGCGCCGAGTGTGGTGCCGATCAGGGATGCCAGGATCACCACGCTGAAGCCGACGCGCAGCGAAACGCGCGAGCCCCAGACGATGCGCGAGAGAACGTCGCGCCCGAGGTCGTCGAGGCCGAGCCAGTGACCGTGCGACGGCGCTTCCAGGCGGCGCGCCGTGTCCTGCGCATCCGGATCGAATGGTGCCAGCAGCGGCGCCGCGACCGCGACGATGATCAGCGTCACGGTCAGGATCAGGCCGGCGGTGAAGGCGAAGTTTTTGAGGAGGTGGTTGAGCTTAGGCATCGCTGTCTACCAGGAGTGAGCACGCGTAGCGCCGTCGGCTCGACGGCTGGACCGCCAGCGGCTCGCTGGCGGTTTCCGGATGCACCCGCCGCCGAGCCGGCAGCGGTCCAGCCGTCGAGCCGACGGCGCTACGCGTTCGCGACGACGGTGTCTGTGCCACAAAAACCCGCGATCAATGTGGCACAGACACTCTTGTCTGTGTTGCGGAATCATTCCAGTTTGATCCTCGGATCAACGACTCCGTACAACAGGTCACTCGCGAAGTTCACGAGGATGTAGGTCAGGGCGATCACCAGAATCGATGCCTGCACCTGCGGGTAGTCGCGCGTCGAGATCGATGTGAGCAGCAACCGTCCCAGTCCAGGCCAGGAGAAGATCTGCTCGGTGATGATCGCGCCGGTCAGGAGAGAGCCGAACTGCAGCGCCAGGACGGTGATGACGGGGATCATGGCGTTCTTGAGGGCGTGGCGAAAGATCGCCTTCGCGCGCGTCACGCCCTTCGCCACCGCGGTCGTTACGTAGAGCTGCGACAGCTCGTCGGCGAGAGAGATGCGGATCATGCGCGTCAGGATCGCCGAGAGGGCCAGCCCCATCGTCAGCGATGGCAGAACGAGCGACTTCAACCCTTCGTCGCGTCCCGATACCGGAAACCAGTGACGGTCGATGGCGAAGAAGATGATCAGCAGCGGTCCGAAGAGGAAGCTGGGCATGGAGACGCCGATGAGAGCGAAGAAGCGCGCCACGTTGTCGATCCACGAATTTCGATAGATGGCCGAGACGACGCCGAGGGGAAACGCCACCAGCAGGGCGACGAACATCGAGCCCATGGCCAACTCGATCGTTGCCGGATAGCGCTGCCGGATCTGCTCCGAGACGCTCGTGTTTGTCTGGAATGAGGTGCCGAGGTCGCCGCGGAGCGCGTTTGTCACGTAGTGGACGTATTGCGTCCAGAGCGGCTGATCGAGCCCGAGCGCTTTGCGGACCGCCAAGACATCGTCGGGACCTGCCCCTTCGCCCGCGATCTGCACGGCCGGATCGCCGGGGATCATGTGGATCAGCGAGAAGACGAGCGTCAGTATCCCGAATGTGATCGGGATCATCTGGAGGAAGCGGCGGAGGACGTATTGGGACATGTTAGGAAGAGTGAAGTGTGAAGGGTGAAGAGTGAAAGTGGAGGCGATGGCGATCTTCACTCTTCACTCTTCACCCTTCACTCTTCACCCTTCACCCTTCACTCTTCATGCAAAGTTCCATCCGGCGATCTTCATGACGGGTGCGATCGTACCGCCGAAGGGGTTGTACCAGGTGGCGACGCGGCGGCGCTCTCGTGTAAGCCCTTCGATGCGCGAGAAGGCCTCGACGATCGATTGCGTCCAGCGAAGGTTCGGCAGGCGCGATACGACTTCGCCGTCGCGAATGAGGAACGTGCCGTCGCGTGTGGTGCCGGTCATGAGCGCGGTCTTCGGTTCGAGGAGGCCGTTGACGTAGTTGAAGCGCGTCACCCAGATGCCGCGTTTCGTGGAGCGGATGAGGTCCTCTCGGGTCGCATCGCCGCCGTCGATGGACAGATGAAACGCTGATCCGTGTTCCGCCCCGCCGAGGCTCCAGCAGGTCGCCGTCGGCGTGAAGCCCAGACGGTCGGCGTAGGCCTTGTCGACCGCGGGGGTGCGCACGATGCCGCGCTCGATGAGCGTCACGCGCCGTTTCGGCAGCCCTTCCAGATCGAACGGAAAGGGGAGGAACACATCGTCGACCGAATCGTCGGCCAGCGTGAAGTTCGCGCCGAGAACCTGCTTGCCGATGTTGTTTACGAAAAACGATGAGCCATCGTCGAATGCCGATCCGCTCAACGTGATCATGTTCAACCAGTCGGCCACTTCCGCCGTCGCGGCAGGTTCGAGGATCACGTCGTAGGGGCCGGGCTCGATCTCTCCGAGCACGTCCGCGCCCAGGATCGCTTTCACCGTCGCTTCGTCGCCGAGGCTGACGACGTCGACGTTGCGGCGGTCGATTTCGGTGGCGTAGCCGGAGCCGTTCGTGCCGATGGCGATCACGGTGGCATCGGACGCGGTCATCGTGCAGTAGCGGCGGATGCCGTGCGTGTTGGCGACGGCGACCGACGACGCCCCGGTGCCGTACGCGCCGGCGAATTCAGTGTTGAGTTTACGACCCCGATCGAACATCTCGCGAAGCGCCCGCGCTTTGTCCGCGGGGGCGATCGCCGCGGTTGCCTCGTCGAACGTGTGAACCGAGGGCAGCGGCTCACTCTCGCGATAGAGACCGCTGAAGTTCTGCAGCGGATCCGAGTGCCTGGCCGCTTCACGCGCCAGGGCGGCTGTTCGCGCGATCTCGTCAGCGTCAAACACCGTCGTCGATGCCACGCCCATGGCGTCGTCGACGATGATCCGCAGAGTCAGCTCCGCGCTGATCTCCGACATGTTCTGGTGCAGGTTGGAGTTGGCGAATCGGCTGATGTTCTGGTCGGTGGAAACGAAGACAGCATCCGCCTCGGGCGCGCCCGCCGCGTTCAGCGCTGCGTCAAGGATTGCGAAAGAGTCGTGTTCGGGGCGCATGGTTGAGTTGTGGGTTGCTTGGTTGCTGAGTTGCTGGGTCTCGCGGTCTCGTGGTTTCGGGGTCTCGCGGTGCCGGTGCCGGGCCGCTAGTACCAAGGCAAATAACAGCTTAGCAACCCCGAGACCGCGCAACCCCGAGACCGCGAAACCCAGCAACTCAGCAACTCAGTAACCCTTCATTCAAGACATCTCCACATCCCGGAACCTAGCCGCGGGCGCTCCGTGCGCCACGCGCATCGTCTGCATCGGGTCTCCTTTGCCGCAGTTCGGAAGGCCCCAGATCTGCCAACTGGAGCGGTCGGCGACGGCGTCGCACGAGCGCCAGAACTCCGGCGTGTTGCCGGTATAGAGCGGATTGCGCAGCAGCCGGCCCAGGCGGCCGTTCTCGATCTCGTAGGCCACCTCGCAGCCGAATTGGAAATTGAGGCGGAGGTCGTCGATCGACCACGACTTGTTCGTCTCCACGAAGATTCCTCGTTTCGTGCCGGCGATGATATCGGCCAGCGGTGTGGTTCCCGGCTCGAGGTTGATGTTCGTCATGCGGATGATGGGGATGCGAGCCGCGGTCTCCGCGCGAACGGTTCCATTCGATCGCCTGCCGATGGCCGGCGCGGTGTCGCGCCCGGTCAGATAGCCGACGAACATCCCCTTGTCGATGAGGTGAAAGCGCTGCGCGGGAACGCCGTCGTCGTCGAAGCCGAAGGAGCCGATGGAGCCCGGGATCGTGGCGTCGCCGAGGATGTTGACGTGCTCGGAGCCGTAGCGGAAGTTGCCCAGCATCGATGTTTTCAGGAATGAACCACCGGCCAGAGAGATCTCGAGGCCCATGGCACGATCGAGCTCGGCCGGATGGCCGCACGACTCGTGAACCTGCAATGCCAGTTGCGCCGAGCCGATGATGAGGTCGAAACGTCCCGCCGGCGCCTTCGGAGCGGCAAGGAGCGCCAGAGCTTCATCGCGGATCTCCAGCGCTTTGCCGGGCAGGTTGAGCTGCTCGATGAACTCCCACCCCGCTGCCTGAAAGTCGCCGCCGAACGGATTGGGGTAGGTGCGGCGCTGAAACTCGCTTCCGTCGATTGCCGTCGCCTCCACGCCGCCGCCCATCTCCGTCGTCGTCTGCTCGATGTAGCTGCCGGCCGTGGAGGCGAAGATCTTCTCCTGCCGGTAGCAGGAGATGTCGCCCACCGCCTGATGGATGCGGGGATCGCCGCGCATCGGTTCGGTCGATTGCAGAAGATGGTCGATCTTCTTCTCGATCGGAATCGACCACGGATCGATCTCATAGGTCGAAGACCACGTGGCGACATGGGGCTCGATGTCACTGAGCACGACGCGCTGCGTCGAGGCGATGTTGCTGGCCGCCGCCACCTCCACGGCCCGCCGCGCTGTCTTCCTGAGCGACTCCTCGGATGTATCGCTGTTCGCCGCGAACCCCCATCCGTCGCCGACGAGGACCCTCACGCCGATGGCCCGATCGATCGTCGACGACAGCGTTTCCACCTCGCCATTGCGAACACGAACGTGCTGTTCGTGTGTGGCCGTCCATCGGATATCGGCATAACGCAAGGCGGGATCTTTGAGGGAGGCGAGAACGTCCTCCAGTTGCGCGCGGGTGGGCTTCATTGAGGGGCCGGATTATAGCGGCGAGACGCGCCGCGCCACGGCAGGCAGCGCCGATGATCATACGTCTTGATGCAGAGCAGTCATTCGCCCAGCGTGAGTGTTCCGTGCGGGGCAAGCACACCGCTCACGCATTCCGGTGTACCTGTTGATGAACGCGACGCTTGCAGAATCCCGTACCAGCACAGACTGTACGGTCCAGGTTCGGCCGAAGGGATCTCGAACTTCACGCGTTCGGAAAGGTTCGCGGCAAACGTCGCTCCGGCGAGGTAGCCGACCGCGCCCGCCGGAAGGCTGGCGCCGCCGTGCAGGAGATAGGGGCGAAGGCCGGACTTCAAGGCCGGTACGTCAACGGAGAGCGTCCCGCTGTTTTGATCCACGGCGAAGGTCTCGTCCTCGTCCAGAAGTGGAATTCTCATGAGGCGAAACGCGAATCCGGGTGCATTGATCGCGACCGCGACCTCGGGAGTCCCTGATGGGAAGCGGATGTCAAATCGACCATCCGGATCGACGCGCGACAGGATCAAGGGGCGTGTTTCATCACCGGGCACCGTCGCGAATAGCGCCGCACCGAGAACAGGCCCGTCGAGTGATTGGACCACACCACGCAGATGGCCCACGGGAGAGACGGTAATGACGACGTCCGCCGTCGCATCGTCGTCGTCGCTCAGCGTGGTCTCCGTCCGATGATCCGACTCGCGCTCCCTGGTTGCCGCGCGCAATACATAACGTCCCGGTTCCAACCCGACCGCGCTGAAGGTGCCGTCCTCGCTGGCGATCTGCTGGATCGACCCGTTTGGCGACACGACATCGATCAAGGCACGCGTGGCCGGGTTTCCCCTCTCATCGACGACCGATCCCGTGATGGATCGGGAAGGCAAGTCGAGATTCATCTCCGCCGTACCGTCGTCATATACCTGAAAACGGACGTGATCCAGAACGCGTTTCACTTGCGGTGAATCCGCCCGCACCTCGATCTCATCCCACATGTCGTGGTCTGGTTCGGGAAGACGCGCGGCGAAGGTTCCATCGGCCTTCGACGCGAAAAAAACGGAAGCCCCCTGATCCTTGGAACGCAGTGTGGCAACCGCTGCCAGAGGTTTCGAACCCAACCGGATCGTGCCGGTCAGCCGGACGACGTGTACGTCGATGTCCAGGGTTTGATCCTGCTCGACTTCGAGCATCCGCGTCGCCCAGCTCTGGTTGTTCGCCCGGACGATGTTCACGCGATGGGTGCCAGGCAGAACGTTGCCGAACCGGCAACTGCCGTCGGCGGAGGTCTTCATGGCCCGTTCCGAGAGCACCACGCCGGTGGGGTCCACCTCGGCGAATTCGACCGTCCACGGAGTCGACCAGGGATTAACGGGTGGATGGACGCGAACGGTCACCGTGCGCTGAGGCTCCAGTTGCAGCGGCTGGCGCAGCATGGCTTCGCTTCCCGCGGCAATGTCGACCCTTCTCTCTTCCGAGATCAGATCTCCCAGCGAGGCTTGAACGGTGAACTCGCCCGCGGGCAGGTCGACGGCGAAGAACCCCTTCGGCGTTGGGTGGACGGTGATCCGCGCGGATTCCGCGCGGTGGCGCTGATCGTCGTTTGCGCCCGGAATCGCCGCGGGCTGCACGCTGACGCTCACGTGATCCAGCAATGCCTTCCGAGGTTGAGCGACCTCTACGCGGCCACTCAGCGTCGCGCCGGGAACGAAGCGAAGCGTCCCGACGTCGACCGTCCGGCCGTCCGCGGCCAGGAGCTTGTTCCAGCAGTAACGCGTGGCATAGCCGTGGATGCGGAAGGCCACGTCGTAATCGCCGGCAGGCAGGGCACACGTGGCCGCTCCCTTCGAGACCGTGCAATTGACGTTTCCTTCTGGAGGTGCGTTTACCGCCGCGATCTGGACCCGGTGAAAGTAGGCCCGCAACTCGCGCGGCGTCCTGCCGTCTGCCAACGTCACTCGCGCGGTAAGTCGAGCGAGAGGGTACGTATCGAGCTCAATCGTCTGCTGCTCAGCACCGCCACCGACTGTAACCAGCCGGTCCTCACTCCACTCATCGGCGAAGCGGGCGGCAAGAAACCAATCGCCGGGCGGCAGAGAGAGCAATCCATCCCGCCCCGCGAACTCGCGGGGCGGGACGGAATCGTTGACGCTGTGCGCGACGATCGTACCGATGACGGCCTGGCTGGTGGTGGTGTTCGGGCGATGCCGGTTGATGTGGATGGCGATGTCCGCCGCACGCGCAACCGGCGCGCTCGTAGCCAGAACGACGAGGAGCACGAACAGAACGACAGCACTGCGCACGCGAATCGTTTTCATCGGTGTCCAGCGCAGGAGCCGCTCGCCTTACAGTTAGGAAGTTTGTTGCCGTACTTGTCCCACGCGATGCCGCCGCCCGAGCAAAGGCAAAACCCACTCTGGCCGAACAGCTTGTAGCAGACGGACGAAGTCATGGTCTGATCGAACCCGCAAGCCGGACAGGCGTCCATGGTGCATATAGTGGCCGAGGAATCACCGCTGGCCATGCAGTCGTCGGGGTTCATCGTGTCGCCGCAACCGTCGCTGATACCGGTCATGCTGTACACGGCGCTACCGTCGTCGCCAAGCATCTGAGCGGACGCCGCGGTGGCGCCGAACAACATCACGAACAGCAAACATCCGAGAATCCGGGGGGCGAGGTCTCTAACTCTCATCGTAAATCCTCCCTTTCGAGTCGGGAAGTTAGCGATGATTGTTGCCGGTTGTCAATAAGTAGCGCATGTGTGTCATCAGCGCGTCTCGCTAACGGCACGCATCCGTTACCTATAGAGGACCGTTCACCTGACTCTCTAGCGTTCCGTCCTAGGGGTGCGGCTGCCTGAGCAGGCACTCGGTGCGCGGGCGCTCGCACCCTGTATACCGCTCCCCGGCAACTCGCGCGTCGCGCCAGAGAGCTGCTGCACGCAACTTGCGTTGCTCTTCACCCTAGGGCCCCCCGCTATGGAACGTATGGAGCCGGAGCGAAAAAGATGTCGTAAACGGGTTTCTGAACCGTATGCCCTGAGCTGTCCGTGATCGAGACGAGCGACTCGTACTTGAAGAGGTTGCCTGACGTATCACGTCTGCCAGACCAGTGATCGTGAAGATCGATCGAGGTGACACCGCTTCCGGCGATCGGTAGGATCTCGTTCGGTTCCGAGATACCGTTGTGATTCAGGTCCCGCCATAGCATGAGCCGCGACCAAATCGGGTCTCGTTCGTCGATGACGCCATCTCCGTTCGTGTCGAACTCGCGAAGAGCCTCGAAACCATTCTTGGCAAGCTGACCGTTCTGCAGCGGTGTGAAGTTGCCGAACAACTCAGCGCCGCTCGTCACCTTGCCGTTCTGGTTGCGGTCCAGCCAGAGAAACGCCTCGTCTGCTCCGGCTGCTGTCCAGCCCATCGCCCGCGGGTGCCCATCCCCGGTCATATCGAAGATTACGGGCGCGTTGATGCCTGTCAAGCGGTAGTCGCCTTTTTCCAGATTAATGATGATCGGTGAGCTGTAGCAATTCACGTCTATACCCGGGAAACACGGCAGGTCCTCGTTGTATCCACTATTGTCGCCACCCGGGTCGCCGCCGCCAAAACCTACGTATGTGAAGTTGCCACATAGGCTTGTGTCCTGGCCAGGCATCTGGAAGGTGATGGTCTCCTGTGATGAATTCACGATGCCAGACCAACCGGTGAACCGGTAACCCGCCGGCGTGATTGGCGAGTATTGGCACGTCGACCCTTCCTGGGCGCGATCATTGCGTAGAGTCGTGACCGTTCCGTCAACGTTAGTGGAGATCAATATGTTGTAAGAGGGTGGCTGCCAATACGCGCATTCCGTCCCGCTGCCGGCGCCTTGAGTCGTGCCGTAGAAGCCGTCGAACGCTGTCGCGTACGCCTGGTAGCAGGACATGTAAGTGCCGTCATAATCCCATTGACCTGAGGCAATGTCGGGATGATTGGCGATGGTGGGACCGAAATATTGCGACGCTTGGCCGCTGCCGTTTAGTGTTGCAACCCCCCACACATTCGTTGTAACAAACTCCCACATGTCATACGCGTAATAAGCGTCCGCGCTGTAGGACAGATGGTTCTGAAAGACAAAGTGTGCGTCGACTTGCACGTAGACCTGGCCAGCGTGCGCAGGCGGCGCGGTAAGCACGTAGAGAGTGGCGACCAGAAGGATCCAGAGTTTCATTGACGGCACCCCCCAGCAACAAAGATGAGCTCCTGTGCACGATCGGGCCCGTGCGCAGACTCGCCCTCGCTCGACCAGACCTGCGGAGCGACAGCAGTGTACAGAAACCGCTGAAATGCCTGTGCACCGAATGCAATGCGCGCGGACTGGAGAAGGTTGTGACGGGCGACGCAGCGGTCTACGTCAATGAGGAACGACGCCGTCTTCCCATCAGGCGTTGTCACATGCTTGACGGTGAGGTTTTTCGGTCGCGACGTTAGCGCCCGGTAGGGGGCAGAGAGCTGCTCAAGCTTGTTCCAAAAGCCATCCTCTGAGTAGCCCATTCCCCGGATATCCTTTGCGAGGGCATCGCGTGCGTGCGTACGAAATGATGCATTGGAGTGGAGCCCCTCCAGAAGGGCGTCGAGCAACTCGGCCGGGAGGAAGAGGCCGGGGTCACGTGAGCCATCAATGACGCGCTGTGAGGCGCCAGGCGCTGCAGCGGACTGCGCCTGTACATGGGCGTACGTAGGCAGCGAGGCCGCGTGTGCTGTGGCCCGCTCACGGATTGAGGCGGGGTCAAACCGCACTCTGATACGTTCCTCGTCACTCCACTCCCACGCCGGCTTCCCCGGTGATCCCTGGACACCGCCGCCGCTCACGCCGGGCGGGCCCGCCGCGCTCGCCTTGGCCTTGACGTCAGGTTTCGGCTGCGTGTCCCCAAGCTGCACCGCATAGGTTGGGAACCCTAAGAGCATGAGACCGACGAGCATTGTTCCGCGTTTCATAGGCACCTCAGTTTCGCTTAGTACGTTCATTCAGTCGGACGCGTTGATGCACCCTAGGCACTTCTTCGAGTATCTGAATGGCGTTTGGTGTGTACATGCGGAAGGTAGGCCGCGACTGGCGCGATGTCTAGTCGCAATTTGGGACGGCCTTACGGAGCGCTCGTGGGGAGCATCCGAACGCCCGGCGGAACGCACGGTAGAAAGTGGTCCGGTTACCGAAGCCGCACATGGCCCCTATTTCATCGACCGGCCTTGCCCCGCTTTGGAGCAGCGCCGCCGCGTGCGAGAGCTGGCGGGAGCGCAGCGCCTCTTTCGCCGGTGCCCCGAGAAAGCGGACGCACACCCGTGTCACGTTCCGGCGGTTGATGCCCAGAAACGTGGCCAGCTCCGTCGCACGAGCGGCGGTGCGCTCCTCGTAGCAGTACGCGAGGTAGGCGCCGATGCTGGCCTCCAACTCCTCTTTCGAGTCATGGGTCATCTCAGTGATCCGATCACTCGCTCCTCCCAGACTGGCAGACAGACCCAGGAGTAAGTTGACTACAAGACGAACGGCGCGATGCGTAGCGTTCGCCGCGGCTTAGGAGGCGAATGCGGCCCGCGCGTACTTCCATCGGGACGAACGCCTTGCTTTGACGGAGTGACGGAGCGGGGCCAAATGACCCCCCCCGTCTCGCTTTAGTTTTGGCGGCGGTTAAGTAACGGAAACGCGTCTCTGTTATTCATGGTCACGCCGCAGTTGCCCGTCCGGATTAAACAGAAAAATCTCCGTCTGAGCCGTCGTGCCCAGGTTGAGTAGCGCATGCGCGACAGGCATGTTCTGCGCGAGCGATGCGAGAACAGTCTTTGCTCGCGTGCGCGTCGCATAGGCTCGAATCTCGCCCGGATCGTCCGATGCCAGGACAATCGCGTCCAGACGCGGGCTCGCTTGCTGGTCGCGGCGAGCCGTGCCAACTTCCAGTGCATGAATGAGTGCGCTGTCGTTGTCGAGGCTTCCGACGAGGATTGCGCGCCATTTCCCGCGCCCGTCCGCCACGGCATCGCCAGAGAGGTCAAAGATCGTACTCTTCAGCAACGCGCTCCTGACGGTGGCGCGATGCAGGCCATAGCCCAGCACCGCGAAGGAAACCACGAGCATCGCGATGGTTGCTGATGTTTCTTTCGAAAGTCTTGTTTGAATCACCTGGACACCTCAACTGAAGACTTGTATGAAGGGGCGTACGAAATCAATGCCGTCATGATATAAGTAGCTCCTAGTGACGTCTAGTGGCATTTTTGCCCATGCTCGCTGCTGTCGGCCTCCCGGCGCCGTTTAGCAGATGTTTGCAGGCTTCCAACACGGCCGGGCATCCAGCGGCGAGTTGACCAGATCGAAGACCTGTGCGGAGGCGCTTCACGTTGGCGGCCCAACCCTGGACTCCAGCCGGTATTCGACCGGGCTCGCATGAAACGCGGCGCGAAACGCTCTGAAAAACGAGACGCGATCGCCCGCCGCGGTCTGGCGAATGATTTCTTCGACTGTCCGGTCCGTCGTCCGCAGCAGAAAGGCAGCCTTTTTCAGCCTCTTTTGACGAAGCAGCGCTGCCAACGGGACCCCATACATGCGTCTGATGAATCTGCGGAAAGCTTTCGTGTCCAGTTCGAGCGATGCGGCGAACTCGGAGGCTCGCGGTACTGAGCGAGCCCGATAGCACCGATCGAGGTATTCCTCGATCAGCCGCGTCAGCTCTCGCTTCTTTAGCCCCGCTGGTGGCACGTGATCAGTCCTCCATCAGGTTGACTTCTTGCCACTCCTTCCTTCACCGCGAGGCCCGCGCGTCCTGTACTTGTTCACCGGAACTCGTTTCTGGAGCATCGCTTCCAAGGCTGCGCGCGGCCTTCGGCGCGAGGCCTCGATGAACGCGGCGATGATGCCTGCGCGAGAGAGCACGACACCCGCCCGCAACCTGATGGTGACCGCCAGGTGATCCAACGCCGAGATGTGCCTCAGCAAGAGAACTACAGTGAGCTTCAGGTGGCGGGCGTCATCCTTCGCTGATTCAGGCATCATGATTCTCCGGCTGTTGCTCGTCGTCAGGAACGTTCTGGTTGTTTGTTGGGGAACTGTCATCGTCGTCCAGCGCGAAGAGGTCGTTGGCTCTGATCGAGCGATCTTTCGTCAGAAGACGCGCGGCTCTTACGAAAGACGGAATGGACTTGGCGGTAGGCTCCGCATCGCCAAAGCGCACGCTCAGTACCCACTGTCTGCTGTAGCCTGTCTCCTTGGCAAACCTCGTCCGGTCGATCCCCCTTGCAATCAGGAAGCGTTCGAGGCGCGTATCAGCGTGTGTTCGTGGTGGATGTCTAGCCATCGTCGTCCAGCGGGAAGAGGTCGTTTGCTCTGAGCGTCGAATCGCTTGTCACTTCCTGTATGCCTCGCACGAGCTTGCGTATGCTCGAGAGCATCGGCGACGATTTACCCTTGCGCCACAACAGGAGCCGCTGACGACAAACGTGGGACGCTTCGCCTACCTGCGTAGGGGAGAGTCCTCGGGAGCGTATGAACGTCTCTAGCCTCGTCTTTGCGACGCCCTGATATTTCATGCGCTTCTGCCTTGTTCGCGGGTCGGCAACCCGCGGCTTTGAGCAGGGAGAGAACGTGTCCGGTCAATCATTCCCCGTGTTCCCTTCGCGGCCATCGCGGCCGCCGTATTTTCGTCGGATGGAGTGTAGAATTCCGGAAGTCCGCGCGGCCCGGTCGTCCAACCAACATCAACTGTGGGAGGGGCGCCCTTCAGAAGCAACCGGGACGTGTGGCCTATCCCCGCAGGCGCGCCACGTTACTCGTCGCAAGCGACGTGGCGCGACCTGCACCTTGCCTAGAGGGCGGCGGCGCACGGCCGCCCGAAAGGCTTGCTGCTGGTCCGAACGATCGCACGAGGGAACATTGTAGGCACTAAGCACAAAATAGGCAACTACGCTTACTTGATGGTTGCGTTCAGCATGTGCGTCAGCGTAGACTCAGATCCTCCATGGTAGGCTCCCACGTGATGTCGCCGCACACTCGCGCGCACGATTCATCGGACGTCGGCGCACTCATTCGCCAGTTTCGTGGCGAACGACAGATGACGCAGCAGCACCTCGCAAACCTCGCCGGTATCCACGCGCAGACCGTCTCCGACATCGAGCGCGGAAAGCATCACCCATCCGATGAAACGATGGACAGTCTTGCTGCGGCGTTGGGTGTGACGCCCTCGCAACTCGACGCACGGCGACTCGGGGATGCGGTAGCACGCGATGCCAAGACGCTCGTGCAGCGCGAGGCGATCGCGCTCGCGCTTGAGCTGCCCGATGCGGATCTGAAGGCGATGATTGCTGCCATGCGGGAAAGGCAGTCGCGCCGCTCCAAGCGGGGCGGAGTTCGTCGATGACGGCGAGTGGCCGCTGTCCGGAACTCCAGGCCGTGATCGCCGCGTTTTTCAGCAATGGCGTCAACATGACCAGGGAGGAACTGGTTGCAGCGAGCGACGCGTTGCTCCATGCGCGAAAGTGTCCGGAATGCGAGCGCGTCATCGATGTCGCGAAGAAGTTGGATACCGCCTTCGATGAAGATCCGGATGCAATTCAGCTAAGTATCGAACGCAATACCGAAGAGCTGCTGACCCGACTGCCCGTTCATCGCTGGGCGACCGTGGCGGCCTGTGATCCCGCGATGCAGCATGATGACGTCATCACCTACCTCTTAAAGCGTGCGGACGCAGTATCGGCTGCAGCAGACATGCGCCGAGCAGCCGACTACACGGATACCGCAGCGTCGATCGCAGAGAAAATGTACGCCCGCGGTGATCTTTCGCCCGAGCGGGTCGTCGAAGTTCTGAAAGATCATTCGACCCACCTGCGGGGCGCTCGGATGTACGGGGCAGCATTGAGGGTGTTGGGCATCGCCGAATCGATTGCCCCAGCGACGCAGGAACCCCGGCTTCAACTCGCAATCCTGCGATTGTGCCGAGCGATACTGTTTGCGGATTCGAACGTCTGCCGCCTCGACGAAGCGGAGGAGTTGGCGCTGGCGTGTGAGCGCGATTTTGAGGGGCGCGATCCGCGACGGTTGGCTCTCGCAACATTCGTGAGGGCGAATTCGCGCAGGCGAGGGGGTGATACACCTGCGGCGCTGGTCTTTTACAGGTCAGCACGCGAGGGGTTCGTGGCCGCGGAGGGCGCGGACGAAATCGATGTGGCGTTTGCCGATCAGGGCATCGCCACCTGCCTCGTCAACCTTGGGCGCGCAGTCGAGGCGAGGCAGACGATCGCGTCAGCACGACGAATCTTCGCGCAACACTTTTCGGCAGCAGAGCTTCTGCGGCTTGAATGGCTCTCGGCACGCGCCGATGCGATCGATGGATCGCCTGATGCCGCTATCGGCGCCTTGCACACAGTGGCCAGGTCGTTTCTTGAGGCACGGCTGCTCGATGAATGGGTGCGGGTCAGGCTGGACATCGTCGCCTTGATCCTCGAAGGCGATCCAGCGTCCGATGTGACCGACCTCTGCGAATCGATCGCGGCGATGTCGATCTCGCTCGACGAGCGCGAGCCGAACCGGAGCCGGCGCTGCACGGCCGAGGCGCTTGAGCATCTCCGGCAGATGGCGCTCAGGCGGTCGGTTACCGCCGAGCTTGCGCAGTATGTGCGCAGTTACATCGCCAGCGCGGAGTCCGGCCGCGCCGTGCCGTTCGCTCCTCCAAACACGCTGGTGATGTGAAGAAGGGGCGAAGGCCACCGTCGCGTAGCCTCCGCGCCCTCACCGTCTACCGCTGCGGCACTTACGGCTTCGGCGTGCCAACTTCATCCAACACGCGAACCACGCAGTTGCGAAGTTTCGCGAGGATCTGATGGATGATGCCGAAACCTCCATCGTCGCTCTGCGGAGCCGCTTGAACCGGCATCGAGACCGCGAGAACGGACACAACCGCCAGGGCACCAAAGAACTTGCGCATGTACTCCTCCGTTTGTGGAGAGGCCGCGCCACTCAGAAGCGAGGATGTAGTTTACGGTGAGTACCGCTAGAGCAGACCGACGAAGCAAGCTCGACGAGAAGCGCCGCGGTGTGTTCGAGCAGCTTGGCGAAGCCCTGACGCTGTCTGTCAAACCACCCGTTTTCGGGGTTTCAGCGTCCAAAACCTTTTAGGAAAACGCCATTGCAATGAGTGCGCGGCGTTGCATAGGGCCGGTGTTACTCTGTTCGCCCAGCCCTCGGCGCCTCAGTAGTTTGACGCGCAGCTGGTCACGACGGCCACGCGAGCCGCCAGATCGCTCGGTGCATGGATGAACGCGCTTCGCGCAGGCACCGAGAGTGTCCGATGCAGGCAAAAACTGCCGTGAGCTAGCACGTTCGTCCTCCCTCGGAAGCAGAATCTGTTAACTCAGAAGGAGAATCTGTTCACTCAGAAGGAGAATCTGTTCCCTCAGAAGCAAAATCTGTTGCCGAAGAAGGCCATGGCCTTATGAAGGAAGAGAATCTGTTCTTGATGTCGTGCAAACCGGTTGTCTTCAAGCCAAATCTCCCGTGAAAAGAGCACATTTCGCTTCAAATGGAGCGCAAAGTTGTCTTACGCCAGCGCATTCCGCCTCTGGCAGAAGCGATTTTTGTTTCGCTGTTGCCAAAATCTGTTTATCGCGTTGATGGTCGCAACGCGTGAACCGGCGATTACAGTCAACTATGCGCGTCAGTTTTGCACCCGATGGCTTTATGCCGTCACACCATAGATTACAGATTTGTAACAGGTAAGTAGTGGCTTCCATTATTCGGTGATCCTATATTGCTGGGGTCGGCCCGACTCAAAAGGCACATGCGCATAGTGCCTATCGCCCGCAAGGTCTCACGGCCCGGAGCCTCGCGGGTAACAAACACCGCGGAACCTCGCGCATAGCGAGACGCGGCACGAACCAAGGACGGAGGTCCATTATGTCCGACACACCGCAGAGCGGCGGTACTGGGAGCCCTGTATCAACCGGCCCAACCGCGACGCCGACCCCCTTCGACGACGTCGCTGCGCAAGCCAGCGCCGGCATCGATGCCGTTGTAAAACTCATCCCGGCGTTTGAGCCGAGGCATGCCGAAACAGCCCAATTCGTGCAGAGGTATCAAGGCTTCTCCATCGACTCGATCAGAAGCACGATTGCCGCAGTTGACGCTAACCCGGAACTCAACGCCGCGAACAAGTTCGACCTGGAGGAAGCGAAATCAACGCTGCAGTTCCTCGACGCGTTCCGGCCCCTCATTGATCAGGCTGACGAGTTCCGTTCAAACCTGAGATTCACGTACTTCGCCCGGAAGGCCCGCGTCGTAGCCCAGGTACTGCAGACGTATGCCATCGCCAAGGGGATCGGTCGCGATCCCTCGAGCGCAGGCGTGGCAGCACACGCCAAAAACATCAAACGGGACTTGCGGCACAAAGCGGTCAAGAAGCCGAAGCCAGCACCGGCGCCGGCACCAGCACCAGCACCAGCACCAGCACCGCCGCAGACTCCGAAGCAGTGAAGCAGGCAGTGAAGTGAAGTAGATGACGGCTCGACCACGCCTATCTGGGGCGTGGCCGAGCCCCAACACTGACCCTCCAAACGGATTAAGAAAGGAGATTCGTGTCATGGGAAAGATACATCAACCCCGTTGCACTGTCATCCCGGACCACATACTGCGGCACGTGGCCGAGCATGGAGATGACGAAGCTCGCCACACGATCGCGTCAACTATGCACCACACGGCGCAGATTGCCCAGGAGCGGGCGCTCACGATCATGCCAGCCACCACTACGCCGGGCGCAGGGAAGCGGCGCGCTGTGTACGACGCGTCGCACGGAACCATACTCCCGGGAAAACTCGTAATCAACGAGCTCAAGCCCACAACGCAGGACGTCGAAGCAAAGGAGGCCTTCGATGGCGCAGGCGCCACAGAGGACTTCTACTGGAACGTCTTCCGTCGCAACTCGATCGACGGGCGCGGCATGCGTCTGATCTCGACCATCCACTACGGCAGAAACTACGACAACGCCATGTGGAACGGCAAGCAGATGGTCTACGGCGACGGGGACGGGAAGCTTTTTACCCGCTTCACGGCTGCCCCCGACGTCATCGGCCACGAGATCACGCATGGCCTCACGCAGTTCACTGCGAAGCTGCTGTACAGCGGCCAGCCCGGCGCTCTGAACGAGCACATCTCGGACGCGATCGGCATGATGATCAAGCAGTACATCCTTCGCCAGACTGTGGACAAGTCGGACTGGTACATTGGTGAGGGCCTGTTTGGCCCAGCCGTACACGGCAAAGCCCTTCGTTCCATGGCCGCGCCGGGTACAGCGTACGACGACCCTGTCTTAGGCAAGGACCCGCAGCCGGCGCACATGCGCGACTACGTGATCACGGCCGACGACAACGGCGGCGTGCACATCAACTCCGGCATCCCGAATCACGCCTTCTACCTCGCCGCGACAGAGTTGGGTGGATACGCGTGGGACGTGATCGGAAACATCTGGGTCGTTGTGTTGACGGAACGGCTTTCGTCCAAGGCGCAGTTCCAGGACTTCGCCAACCTGACGGTGGCTGTCGCGGGTGAGTTGTACGGAGTAGGCGGGCGGGTGCAGAACGCGGTGCTCGCTGCGTGGGTGGGGGTCGGGATCATCGTCCCGTCAGCGCCCACGAAAGCGCTGTTGCCTGTCCGACCGGTGAAACCGGCCACTGCGAAGAGACGGCTGTATCGCCCGACACTCGAAGTGAGCCACTGACCACAAACCTTCAACACGCGCGGGCGCGGCGACGCGCCCGCGCATTACCGGGCCGCGTTCCATGAACCCGGCCACCAAGAGGACATTATGAGCACTGGTTATCAGCATCATGAGAAAGCGCAGAACCTCTCATTCGACAGCATCGACAGCGCCGTGAAGGCGTTCGACATCGTCGCCTTCAGCTCTGAGAACGAAGTCCAGACGCTGGGTACGCGTACCGAACGCCTGGTCAACGTGTACCAAAGTGTGCGGCCGATCATCCTGGCGTTGTCCACGATCCCGCTGATTCCGGCGGCATGGCGCGCCCTGCTGGCGGTCTTCGCCGGATCAATGGATGATCTCTCGGCAACATTCAAGGCTGGCAAGGATCTGGCCACGTCGCCTGTGGACGCGGCGCCGAAGGCGGACATGGAGCCGAAGCTGCCGGTCGGGTGAGAAGTCGATCCATGGTGAAGTGAACCGGGGCCCGCGCAAGCGGGCTCCGGTTATTTGCAACTGACAGGCAAATCAGTCTGGCGGCGGAAAAAAATCGTTGCGTGTCGCATGAACCACAGATACAATGGCCCGCGTACGTCTCGCCGGAGTTTAAGGTTAAACAGGGCTGAAGATGAACTACAGAAGATTGCTGGTAATCACATCGATCGTGACACTCTGCGCGCTCAGCCCTTCGGCGCACGGGCTCTCCGGGCCAGCTGTAGAGCAAGTCAAAAGAGACCTCGTCGGGCAGACCTTTGTCGACCACGATCGGGGGCAAAGCTTTGAGATAGTCGCGGTTGGCGGTCTGCTGATCAAGGATCGTCTCACTGACAGTGACGCAAAGACCGAAGATTTGCATGTTTCTGTCGACGTTACTGTTCGTTTTGCTGGTTATCCCTATACGGCTCGCGGTGTCCTTGCGGTTCACTACAAGCACTTTGATCAGGGATGGAGGATTCAGTCGGTCAGTGCCGAACGGGGTTTTACCTACACTAGCCCTACCGCCTCCGTGGCGCCCTCCGACGGCGCTGCTGATAGCTACAAGACGACGTGCGCACCTTGCCATGGCCCTGACGGCAGCGGGCAGACGGGTCTCGGGAAAGTACTGAAGCTCCGTGATCTCCGCTCAGCGGACGTGCAGCAGCAGAGCGACTCCGAGATCCAGACCATCATCAGCGATGGCAAAGGTAAGATGCCATCCTACGGCGCGAAAATGAACGCGGCGGATATCTCGGCTCTCGTGGCTTTTGTTCGCCGCTTGGCCAAACATTAGCTTGTCCAGTAGGAGCGTTGCGTCACTTCATTAGGAGGTCTCTGCTACAACCCTGTCCGGCCTTCCCCGCGCGCCTCAAACCGGTGCAGCGCCGCATCATCTACACGATGTCTGAGCTGGGGCTGGGGCCGAAAATGCGAAGCCCAAGAAGTCGGCGCGCACCGTGGTCGATGTGATCGGCAAGTTTCATCCACACGGGGATACGGCTTGCTACGAGGCTATGGTGCTGATGGCGCAGCCGTTTTCGATGCGCTATCCGCTGGTTGAAGGGCAGGGCAATTTCGGATCGCCGGACGGTCCGATGGAGTTCGCGGCCAATGCGATCATCATGATGCGATGAGCGCGAACAGTGCTCGCCCCGCCTCTTCTAGGAAGGCAATTGCCTGTTCGCGGGAGACACTTGGAAAGTCGTCGAGGAACTCGTCGATAGTTTCGCCGCCCTCGATGTAGTCGAGCAAGGCCCGAGCGGGTACCCTCGTTCCCACGAAGACGGGCGTCCCGCTAACAATCTCAGAGTCCGAATGTATGATTTGCTTGGCGTCCATAGTTCGCGTTCAACACCTGGGAGGCAGATGTCGCCATCTCCTCCCGATTAGTTTACCCTTCGCGCCCTGACCCATGGCTACGCGTCGCGTTGGTTTGGGCCACATCGCACTAACTGACTAGGCCACGTTAGAATCGATGGCGGCCTGCGCCGCTGTTGACCGAGGTGAACCGCTGATGAGCATGTACGCGACACTTTGGATTCTCAAGTTCCCCGCACTAGGTGACGCCTACGCGGGCTGCGAGTGGGAGACCGTGATCGCGCAAGGCGTCCCTGGCCGCATCGGGGCTCCGACGAGAGGACACGGCTACGAATCGGGCGATCCTTACAGCAGCTTCCTGCCACCTGCGATTCCGGTACCGGACGACGAGGAGGAGACCGCCCTCAGAGCGGTAGTCATCATTCGAGAAAGGACTGAGAAGATTGGACAGGAGTACATCGGCCCGCTCCTTGTCCTGTCCGGAGCCGAGTACGCGGCATCGTCTTTCGAAGTGCTGCGCAACCGGATTTGCGACGCGCTTCGCAGCGGCAGGCCGCGCCTTATCGCCGAGATGATCCGCCACGATGGCGAGACAAAGTTGATCTTTGAGGACGACACCGTAAAGCCGCTGATACCGAAGGACTCCAGGAAGCATTAACAGGCGCTCGGTCGATCTTGCGCAGCTTGATCCAGAGTTCGCCAAGGCTGGGCCTGAAGCCCCTCCGTCGCGGTGTGTGCAGTCGCCTGTCGCGATCTCCTCGGATTTCGTTTACCCTTCGCGCGCTCATCCATGGCTACCCGCAAATCGAAAGACCAGACTTCCTTCAACCCACCGCCGCCCATCATTCCCGAGGTCGAGCACCAGGCTGTGGCCGACTTTGCGCGGAAGGCGTACCTCGACTATTCGATGTACGTCATCCTCGACCGGGCCCTCCCGCATATCGCGGACGGCCTGAAGCCCGTCCAGCGCCGCATCGTCTACGCGATGTCGGAGCTGGGGCTGGGGCCGAACGCCAAGCCGAAGAAGTCGGCCCGTACCGTGGGCGACGTGATCGGCAAGTTCCATCCGCACGGCGACACGGCCTGCTACGACGCCATGGTGCTCATGGCCCAGCCGTTCTCGATGCGCTATCCGCTCGTGGAAGGGCAGGGCAACTTCGGGTCCCCCGACGATCCGAAGGAGTTCGCGGCCATGCGCTACACGGAGGCCAAGCTCTCCAAGTTCGCGCAGTCGCTGCTGTCCGAGCTGGAGCAGGGGACCGTCGATTGGGGACAGAATTTCGACGGGACGCTGCGCGAGCCGAAGCTGCTGCCGTCGCGCCTTCCTCACGTGCTGCTGAACGGTGCCTCGGGGATCGCCGTCGGTATGGCCACGGACATCCCGTCGCATAACGTCCGCGAGGTCGTGGGCGCCTGCATCGAGCTGCTCGATAATCCGGACGCCACCATCGCCCAGCTCACCAAGCACATCAAGGGGCCGGATTTTCCGACCGCGGCCGAGATCATCACGCCGTCCGCGGAGATCCGCGAGATGTACAAGACCGGCAACGGCTCCATCCGGCAGCGTGCGAAGTGGGAGGTCGAGGACGGCGACATCGTCATCACGGCGCTGCCGTTCATGGTCTCCGGCTCGAAGGTGCAGCAACAGATCGCACAGCAGATGAACGCGAAGAAGCTGCCGATGGTCGAGGATATGCGCGATGAGTCGGATCACGAGAGCCCGACGCGCATCGTGTTGGTGCCGCGCTCGAACCGCGTCGATCTGGACGAGGTGATGGCCCATCTTTTCGCCACGACCGATCTGGAGCGGAGCTACCGCGTGAACATGAACATGATCGGCCTGGACGGCCGGCCGCGGCTCTACGCCCTGAAGGATCTGCTGGCCGAGTGGCTGGAGTTTCGGATCGAGACGGTGCGGCGCCGTTTGCAGCATCGCTACGATCACGTCAACGCGCGCATCCACATCCTCGACGGCTATCTCACCGCGTTCCTGAACGTGGACGAGGTGATCCGCATCATCCGGCGCGAGGACGAGCCGAAGCCGGTGCTGATGACGCGATTCAAGCTGTCGGATCTGCAGGCGGAGGCGATCCTCGAGTTGAAGTTGCGCTACCTGAATAAGCTCGAGGAGATGGAGATCCGCGGCGAGCAGGCCAAGCTGCAGGCGGAGCGCGCGGAGCTGGAGAAGGTGCTCGGGTCAAAGGCGCGCCTCCGCAAGCAGGTGCGCGATGAGTTGGAAAAGGATGGCGCCGAGTTCGGCGATCGCCGCCGTTCTCCGATCGTGGAGCGGGAGGCGGCCAAGGCGCTCGACGCGGCGGCGCTGATTCCGTCGGAAGCGGTGACGGTGGTTTTGTCGGAGAGAGGTTGGGTGCGTGCGGGCAAGGGGCACGAGCTCGATCCGACGACGTTGCAGTACCGCTCGGGCGACGCCTTCCTGCACGCGGCGCGCGGGCGCAGCAATCAGGTGGCGGTGTTCATTGATTCGCAGGGGAGGACGTACTCGCTCCCGGCGCACGAGCTGCCGTCGGCCAAAGGGCACGGAGAGCCGCTGACGGCGTTCACGTCGCCGGCGCCCGGCGCGACGTTCGTGGCGGTGGTGATGGGCGATGCCGAGGATTTGTGGCTGCTGGCGACGGACGACGGCTATGGGTTCGTGGCCCGGCTGGAGGACCTGATCACGGACCGCAAGGCCGGCAAGGCGGTCGTGAACGTGAACGCCGGATCATCGATGTTGAGACCCCAGCGGGTGATGACGATCGAGACCGACCGCATCGCCGCGGCGACGACGAGCGGCAAGCTGCTGCTGTTCGAAGCGGTGGATCTTCCGCTGCTGGCGCGGGGCAAGGGAGTGCAGACGATCAAGCTGCACAAGACGGAGTTGTTCCCGGAGAAGGTGGTCGGCGTCGCCTCCGTCAGCAATGACGGCACGCTGGTGGTGCAGGCCGGCAAGCGCCACACGAATCTGAAGGGCGCCGATCTGGAACCGTATATCGGCAAGCGCGCGCAGCGCGGGTTGAAGCTGCCGCGGGGGTTCCAGAATGTGACGCTGATCCGGGCGTGGAGTGATCGGGACTCTCGAACGCCGGAGACTGTGATGTAGTCACGCGGTCTCGCGGTCTCGGAGTTTCGCGGTCTCGCGGTCTCTGCTTGCAAAGTTGCTTGGTGCTCAGTAACCCTGCGATAACAGACAACCGGGCGATCAGACACCGCGAGACCGCGAGACCCAGCAACTAAGCAACCCAGCAACCACCATGAGCATGCCACGCCGCATCGCACTTGCCTTCATCATCGTCCTCACGATCGCGCTCGATCAGGGGACGAAGGTGCTGGCGCGGCAATCGTTGATGAAGGCGTCGCCGCGCCACTACACCGATGTCCTCACGCTTCTCTACACGGAGAATCCCGGGGCGTTCCTCTCCCTCGGCTCGAATCTGCCGGCGAACGTCCGGCATCTGATCTTCGACGGCCTGGTCTCGGTAGGATTGCTCCTGGCGGCGTTCGTCCTCTTCACCGGCAGGATGCAACCGGGGCCGGACGATGTGGCCATCGCCTTCATCATCGGAGGAGGAGTCGGCAATCTGATCGATCGCTTCCGCCTCGGCGGCCGCGTCACGGACTTCATCTACATGGCTGCCGGGCCGCTGCATACGGGCGTGTTCAACGTCGCCGACATGGCCATCACCGGCGGCGTGCTATGGCTGGCGCTCTCGTGGGCAGCGACGTCGATGCGTAAGAAGCCCGCTGTATGACCGAAGCCTCGCCCTACCTGATGTTCGACCGCGCGGCCTGGGCGTCGCTGCGCGGCGGGACGCCGATGACGCTGACGCCGAACGACGTGGCGGAGCTGAGCGGGATCAACGAAGCGCTGTCGATGACCGAGGTCGAGGAGGTCTATCTCCCGCTCTCCCGGCTCGTCAACCTGCACGTTGCCGCTGTCGGCCAGCTCCATCGCGTCTCGTCGCAATTCCTGAACACATCGGCGCCGAAGGTGCCGTATGTCGTCGCCATCGGCGGGAGTGTCTCGGTGGGCAAGAGCACGACCGCACGCGTCCTGAGCACACTTCTCGCGCGCGCGCCCGACCATCCTCGCGTCGATCTCGTGACGACTGATGGCTTCCTCTTCCCCAACGCCGAGCTCGATGCGCGCGGCCTGATGCAGCGAAAGGGTTTCCCCGAAAGCTACGATCGGGGACGTCTGATTCAATTCCTGTGCGATCTGAAGTCGGGCCTTTCGCCGCTCTCGGTTCCGATCTATTCGCACTCCGTCTACGACATCGTCGCTGACGAGCATCAGGTCGTCGACCGGCCGGATATCGTCATCCTGGAAGGCCTGAACGTGCTCCAGAGCGGCTCGGAGCAGACCGTCTTCGTCTCCGACTTCGTCGATTTCTCCATTTATGTCGATGCCTCGGAGGCGGATCTGCAGACCTGGTTCCTCGATCGCTTCCGCAAGCTGCGGGAGGCGGCCTTCGACGATCCCACGCTGTTCTTCCACCGATTCTCGATCATGCCGGAGGAGGAAGCGATGGCGATGGCGACCTCGGTATGGGAGCAGATCAACCTCGCCAACCTGCGCGAGAACATCCTCCCCACCCGCGAACGGGCGCGCCTGATCCTCGGCAAGGGAGCGAGCCATGTGGTGGAGAGCGTGATGTTGCGGCGGTTGTAGACCGCAGAACAACGTAGCGCCGGCGGCTCGCCGGCTGTACCGCCGCCGGCTCGGCGGCGACTCAAGAAACCGCCGGCGAGCCGCCAGCGGTCCAGCCGTCGGGCCGACGGCGCTACGCTTCGAACCTCAGTCGCCGTCGATCAATCGCCGCTCGCCGCGGTCTACGTGCAGAGTAAAGATGTCTGGCCTTGCGTAGTGGCCGCCGGTATCGAGGTCCCAATTCGCCCCGCTGGCGGCGTCGAGGTCGACCTCGGCATAAAGGATCTCCTCGCGTCCCTCGATCGGACCGGCCACGATCGTGCCGGTGGGATCGATGATGGCGCTGCCGCCGGGGTTCACCCATTCGCGGGACGAGGGATAGAGCTTCGCGAACTCGAGATCGAGCGGGAGCTGGTCGAAGCGGAGCGCCATCGAACAGCCGACCACGAAGACGCGGCCTTCGCGGGCGATGTGCCGGAGGGTGGCCAGCCACCCTTCGCCGTGGTCCCACGTCGGCGCGAGATAGATCCGAACTCCGCCGGCGTAGAGCGCGTAACGCGCCAGCGGCATGTAGTTCTCCCAGCAGATCAGGCCGCCGATGCGGCCGGCCGAGGTGTCGTGCACGCGCAGGCCGCTGGCGTCCCCTTGCGCCCAGACCAGGCGTTCGCCTCCCGTCGGAACGAGCTTGCGATGCCGTCCGATCACCTCGCCGTGCTCGTCGATGTAAAGGAGAGAGTTGTACATCGTCGTGCCGCTGGCCTCGTCGTTCCGCTCGGTGACGCCGATGGCGACGACCGTTCCCGCTTCCCGTGCTGCTTCACCGAGGCGATGCGTGGCCGCGCTCGGGATGGTGACGGAATTGGCGAGGAGTTTGGCGTAGAGATCGCGAAGGATGGCCCCGCGTCCGGCCGGCACGACCCAGACCCAATCCGGATAGCCGGGAACGAAGCTCTCCGGAAAGACGACCAGCTTCGCGCCTTCTTTGCCGGCCTCAGCGATCCGTTGGCAGGCGCGCTCGATGGTCGCGTCGCGGTGGAGGAACGCCGGCGCGGCCTGCACCGCGGCGATCTTGATCACGGCCCGATGATACGACGCCGGCGGATTTTCCGGCCGCCGAGGAGAGCAGGCGTCTCGCCTGCTCCCGCCGGGCGTCCCCGCCCGGCGGTGGGTCCCGCCAAACGGCAGGGTTGAACCTGAAAACGCGGGATGGAGGCAATCGCGTCCTTGCCCGACAGTACGTCCGCCTTTGTCCCCACCGCCGGGCGAGGGCCCGTCGGGAGCAGGGTGTGCCGAGCATGTTCGATAGCTAGGAGGTGAAAGTCCTTTGCCCAGGTTGATGGAACCGAAGG